>ERZ1673699.1098-NODE-1098-length-23683-cov-4.414424_pt1 | contig 23683 bp, 20 predicted proteins | sample MGYA00580229_ERZ1673699 | MGnify/ENA primary metagenome ERZ1673699 (study PRJEB41218, sample SAMN15661785) | gut metagenome | host: Homo sapiens | place: Canada: London | collected 2015-08-20/2019-03-30 | study: EMG produced TPA metagenomics assembly of... | reverse complement strand
GCAAACTTCCCTGGTGACTACGACGTCCCGAAGTGCATGGAGTTGGAATTCAGCTTCCATGACCCTGGTGTTACTAGCCAGATTACGGCTACACACTATCGTGAAAGTGATGTGCTTCCGATGTTTTTCGATAGTCGGAAGCGCGTCTATCGAGAAGAAGAGGTCTCCCAGAGGATTGCTGACTGTGAGCGCGCAATCACTAGGACACAGACAGACCTGTGGGAGGTCAACAGCATCACCACTCAGGCTGCAGCACTCCTCCGTCCTATAATGGCTGATATTCTCTCCCGCGTGACTACTGTGCCGGTTCAGTGCGCGATGATTATCGGCAGGTACCGCGATTCTGGAAGCCCTATCAGTGTGCTCCAGGTTCAGATAGGAGATTCCTACTGTGATGCGCGCATCTCCATCAATGACAAAGGGGAAGCCTATATGGTTGCCAAGTATAGCAACATTCACAGAGACCCTTTCGACAAAAATGGTAGGTGGAATGCACTCAGCATTATCAAGTGTGGCATTATTGACGCTGAAGATGTGGTGAGGAAGCTTATGCCGTTTGTAGTGATGGTAGCAGGCGACAACAGGGAAGAGTCGTAATCAGGAGCGGAGATGGAGGGCATGGGGTACTCCACCACAAAAGGGACACGCTCACCCCTTCACCCCCCCCACCTATCAATGGGTATCGCTTGACCTACTGGTGCTCGTTAGCTATCATAGCGACTATAACCCCTATCTCATCAGAGGAGAAACCCATTGATTCCCCATTTTGTTGACCCTGCAGAGGTCTCTCCGATTATTCCAGCAGAAGCAGCGATGATTCATGCTGGGTCTGAGGTCTATGCATCTGATACTGATTCCCCGGTGAGGTTCAATCTCTATGCTGTGCCTACGTCGGATACACCTGGTGCATGTGGCGATATTTCTACGGGGATGTCTTCCTGGACGTGGCACAGCTTGAAAAACGTGTGTAATTATGTCGTTGACTCTGGAGCAACTCTAGACCTCGTTAGCGTTTATCCTGAGATTCCGTTGAGAGCATATATGGTTGGCAGGAGCGAATGTGGCACAGCGGTCTCCTTCCAGTTGGATGAATCGGTGATGACGCTGTTATTCAATGATGCCAGGCGCGTTTACCGGGTAATTGACACATATCGGCGCATCAACAGCTTGAGTAGTACTAGCTGGGGGAAGAACCTCATTGTGGAGGTTGATGGGAAACCGTCCTTGAACTGCGGTAGGGCGTTATCAATGGCAGGGAAGCTGATGCGCCCCATCTTGAGTGAGGTGCTGAGTGATGGAGGGGTTGGCAGCACCCCTAATCAGGTGAACGTTGTTCACCTGATGCCTCCTACACCTGGAAGCAGCCTCCACAACCAGATGCATATTAATATTGGTTCCACGTGGTTACTGGTGCGCCTTCTTGAGGGTGACCCTAAACTATGGGATAGCCCTGATGGAGTTTTTGGAGTCCTCGTCATCGATAAGTACGCTGCCCATGGTGATGAGCTCTGCAGCGTAACTGCAGTGCATAGCATCAACGATATCGTGCGCCATATTGTAGCGTGCACCATCTCAGAGGCTCTCGGCTAGGGGGGGGGTCACCTCAGCCCACCTCCAGTTAGCCTCCATGTCGAGGGGGACACGGCTTCCACCCCCCCCATTGCGGTGCCCCCATTCTTCCTACCACATTGACAGCCACGACTCACCCTGATATCGTTGATGTTAATCACAGAGAGAAACTATCAGGAGATGCACCATCATGCCTACCCCGCTGGAACCCACGGCAACAATGCCGAAGGAGACGTTCCACTTTTTAAAAGACCTGGATGTTCCCTCCCAGCTATATCTCGCAGGAGATAAAATGCTGGTTCCCTACTATGGAGAAGAGGACTACGTTGACGATGATGGCATGTCTTTAGTGGCGTTCCACTGCTACACACTCAGCTCCACTGATGGGCAGGCGAAGCGTGCCATCAAGTCTCTCCCGGTACTTCCACAATATAGCTTTTACTGGAACCAGAAGGATAACGGGGAGGTTCCTCAATTTGACTCCATAAATGAGAGTCAGGGGGGCAGAACCTATCTATATCCGCCACACCACTACCGTCGTCTCTCCTATATGGATGAACTCCAGAAGGCTCTTCCCGTAGAACCTGGGGAAGTGTTTCGCCATGCTAATGGTAAACCAGTCACCCCATCTCAGCGTGAGGCAATCATCGCTGGTGTGAACTCCATGATAAAGGAATCATATCGTGATTTCACGAAGTTGAACATGGATGAACCTTATACCACCACCATCGATATTGCAGTGGGAGAAGTGTTGCGCTCCATTATCGCAGAGATGCTACACCATGCTGGTGCTAAGGGTGTAGAAATCGACTTCTACCAGGGCATTTCTCCGGTTGGCATTACTGCTCGGAAGCGACACTCTTTCTCCGCCATCGCTACCGACACCCTCTTTATGGATGCACGATTGAATTTGAGCATCCCGGGTTATGGCGAAGATACCAGGATGGATTATCTCGTCAGATGGGGAAACAGGGATGGTACTGATTGCTGCGTAACAGCTGATACAGTAGGTTCCATTCAGGATATCGTTATGGCACTCATGCCGTTTGCCACCATGTTGGCTTCGGAATATGTCTAAGCATTAGTGGCACAGGAAGGATAACAGATGTCAGCGAAAGACAACTATCAATGTGGACTACTTTTTGTCGCGCTGGATGAGGGAGAAGACCCCACCTCTATCAGCGCTGAGGGGGCTATTTCCGGGTGGATTGACGATATGCACCTTGAGGGGATTGTCCTCCCAGATTTGTACAGCCTCTATGATGGTGGAGAAGAGTGGAATATCCATTTCTGCGATATAGCTCCCCTTATTGGAGGCTCCTCCATTGTGGATGTTTCCGTGGTGAGAGACGAAATTCACCAGTGGGTGTCTCTCAACCAGGAGCGCTCTGCTGCAGCCCTAGAGGAGCTCTATGAGATTTTCGATGCTCACCAGGAAGTCATCGAGGAGATTAACTCCCATAGGGTGAGCGTCTTCGAGCAGGAGGAATCGTGGAAGAGTCACATCTTTAGCCAACCGCTGCAGCGCGATTTTCTGAGATGGTTGCGTGCTCACGGTGTGCGCCACGAGAAACCTTTTGACTCCATCATTAATTTCGTTCACTGGACAAATGCACAGCCTACTGTGCAGCACATCCTCTGGGCGATGTGCCATGGAGGACTACCCTCTGTGTGCATCGGACTGGATGGAATGTGGGTCAGCAACGAGTCGGAGATGCTATGGATTGACCCTCCGTCAGACTACTCTTTTGCCAACGAGGAAGAAGTGAAACCGTTGCACCAGAGGCTCCTTGATACTATTGACCGTGACCTCAGTGAATCCCAAAAGCGTAATCAGAAACTCTATGCCGTTGCCGTGGCGGTGACCGATGGGCTTTTTGACGACGATTAGCCACCCCGGTTGGCACCCCCTTCCTTGACATGGTGGTTGGCTGCGCGATAGCCTTAATGCGTATCGGAATAAATATCGGAATTACTATCAAGGAATCTCAATAATGGTTTTTGAGTCACGCTTCAAAAATATTAAGGATATCCCCTCTGCAACGATGATAGGTCTGGGAGGAGAGGATATCTTCATCCCACGGTTAGGCGTGGAGACGTTCATCAGCAGGCATGACTACGAGGTGTTGCGCACCACCTGCTACGGTTTCCACTTCGGTGGTTTCGGTGAACCAGAGTGTGACACCACGATTGACACCAGGGCGGAGGATGTTTCTCCTCTGCGGGAGTTTGGTGACCATCCTGTGATTACAGAGAAGCAGTTGGGCGTTGCAGCGATGCATAGTGAGGAGAAGCACACTGCAGAGGATAAACTTATCCGAACGAAAGTGTGGAATTGCTTCTATAAAAATTACTTTCCAGGATTGAGGAGTTCATTCCTTGAAATGGAGATGGACTCCCGTGTCAACACCCTAATGAACGAACCTGCCCCATCCTTTGTTCATACCAATTACGATATTGACTGTGAGGAGTTGGCATATGACGCCGGTGCATTGATTCGTAGCGTGATTGCCGCAATGCTGATGGAGACTGGTATTCAAGGCGTGGATATGGATGCTTTTGTGGGTGCTCCCATCCAAGATATTAAAGCCCGCCACTGGACATTCATGGCGATGGCAACCGGGAAGTCCTGCATGACCATCAGTCTGCATAGTTACGAGAGGTGCGGAAAGTACCCTGGAACCGTCGTAGCCGTCATTGAGATGCGTAGCCCCGGGGGCGACGGAAAGCTCGTTAAGAAGGTTGATTCGGCATCCAGCGTAGTTCACGCTGCTATGCCCGGTGTGGTGATGCTGGTTAAGGAGGCACTCTCCCAACGAGGACTCTAGGGGGTCTGCTTGGGAGGAGCTCCCTAGTAGGAGAAGACACGGTTTCCCTGTGATTCACCTTCCTAGGTGCAGGATGCCCCCTCTAATCCTGGAGAAACCTACCCCCTTCTAGTTGGTCTCCGGAAGTCGCCCTAACGCTTCTGCACCGCGTCGAGCGATATCACCCAGCACTGGTGCAGTGGGGTGCCCCTGGTTGCCAGAGAGCAGATGCGCGACATCTGGAACTGTTGTCCCGTAATCTGCCATCATCGTCAATGTGGATGTCCACATCCTGTTGTCGAAGTAGCTCTGGTGGGAAATGGCGTTCACCCCAATCAGCGCGATGGAGCGCTCTAGAGTCTTTCTGTCTAGCCCTTCCGTGGAAGCGAGCACCGTGGCGATATCAGAGAGGTTATCCGCTGTGGGGGTTTTTGCAGATGCACGCCACAGCATTACTGCATAGCCGTCGTCGTCGCGGATAATCTCAGCGAGAATCGTGCTGGAAAACAGGATGTTGTCAGCGATGGCGGAGTCGTCGGAGTCGTCGCGTGGGATATGCTGGTTAACGCTATTCACCAGGGCTGCAAGGTGCTGACCAGCGAGGCTATTGGCGATAGCTTCCATGGAATTGATAAGGCTCTGCGTGATAGGAGGTTGTGTCAATGATACGGTCTTTCTTCTTTTTCATTCGTTGGATATGGGGGTTCACTGCGTTCAATCATAGTGGCTTTCGGGGAGAAAAACAAGATTGGGGCTCTGATATGGTGGGGTGCGCACGAAAAAGGGACACGGAGCACATCCAGGTGTCACATCAGAGGGGCAGTGCCTCACCATGCTAAAACCACTCGTCTGCTGGGTCAATCGGTGTAACGTCAGGGTTGGGCGACGGGTTGGTGATATCCAGGATTAACGATGCAATCTGCCGATTTGCGCGCATTGTCTCTGAGGCAATCATTGACCAAGCCTCCTCGGAGAATTCCGGTTGCACATCCGCGATAACGGCTGCAATATCAGCATCATCCAGCTGGGAGAGGAAGGTGCGCTCATCGTCGGTGAGATTGCCGAAATATTCCAAGTCCTGCTTGAAAAACTTAGGTGACATAAAATCAGCGAGGTCAGCCATAGCGATATCCTTCCTGGTGCAGTTGATATGGGTGGGGTCTCCCCCATTATAACCAGTAGTAGTGTGGTTGCACAACCTTCTTGAGGCTGTGGCATCTAGAGGAGTGGGGGGCACTGTAGAAGTAGCCCTCCTGATAGCCCAAAACGACCCCTGAGGGGCATGCAGAGCGCCTTTTAGGGGTCAAGTGGGTATTCATAGGGGGAAGATGTTTTCAGAGCCTCCTGGTAGGCGTGTGGAGCGCTTTTAGGTGGCGGATACATCTTGGGTGGTGTCGGTTGGGGAGTCATCCTCTATGGCAGGTTCCGCTGTAGCGCTCACACCAGCATCAGGAGCACCGATGATGCCATCAGCGTAAGCACGCTGGGCAATCTTATCTCCGAGAGCACGCAGTTTCTCATCCCAAGATGGTTTCTCATCCAGGTAGTCGTCGTTAATACGGTCGCGCCCCCACAGCATCGAGCGGATTTGCAACCATCCTGCATCCCAGTTGGCTACTTGATACCGTGGCTGCTGATGAGCGTGAGAGGTGCGGTCATTAAACGAGTCCTCAACCAGCTTCCAGGATGCATCCAGGAGGGCTTGAGCCTCTGCAGAGAGGTTCCCATCCTTTCGCGCCTTCTCTAGGGTGGTGTAGACCAGACGCTCTTTCTTTCCATGCAGGTCAACGTCCTGTTCCACGTCACGGAAGTCGGTCAAGCCCTTGTCCTTGATGGCTGAAATAGCAAGCTGCTTGATGCTATCACTACTCCACGGGAAGAACTCATTGGTGATGGCGTAGGTCTTCCCGTTATAGGTGTAGTTCCGGAGAGAGGTTTGACGTGACTGCTTATCGAAGAGGGAGTACACCAGACAATCAATGAGGAAGGTGTCATCTTCTGAGAGGGTGGACGATGGAGCACGGAAGATATCCTTATCCTGAATCCAGAGCCTATTGTGGAGGGCGATATCCTCTTGGACAGAGCGACGTACCGAAAACGTTAGCGCGGCACGGAGGAAGTTCTCACGGGAGACTTGTCTCCCGTGAGCGCGGCCAACACCACCGGATGCACAGTAAACATATTTATCAGAGTACTGTACGTTGTAGCCGTTATTCCCCAGGTAGCCAACCCACCCCTCTGTCATTGTCAATCTGGGCGTAGAAGCGGGATAGTCTAATCCATTTCTAGTGATAGGGGCATTGATGTCGATAGTATCGCTGATAGCGATTTCCGCCAACCAATCACTGATGGTTTCACCTTTGTCCACCATTTGAGCCTTCCAGACACCTGTCTCTGAAATACCCCCCCCATCAACAGATTCCATTACTAGGTAATCAAATTCCCTCTGGTTGGAACCACCAATCTCCCAGTGAGAGAAGGTGATTCCCCACGCAGAAGAGGTTCCGGAAAATTCACCAGCGTTCATAAGGAATCCATCACGGAAAGTAAAATCACTAGTGAGAGACTTAGTGAAGCTGCCAAAACTTGGGCTGGTCAGGAACCCCTTATTGAAGAAGAAGAAGTGGAAATCCTCTTCATAACCGAAGAGCTCCGCCAACAACTGCACACGATAAATGAACTGCGTGTAGAGCTCCTGCTTGGCATGCCCGTAGTTTTTTGGCATCACACTCTTAAGGGCGGTGGAGGACATACCCGCTCTATGCTCCCTGCCAATTTCGGATGTCGCCTGCCCATACGGCGGATTGGCGAAGAACACAATGGGTTTCTTCTCGTAGAGGGCACGCACCAACCCCTTGGGCATTTTCAGCGCCCCAGCCTGTGATAGAGCCCACACCTGCTCCCTGCTGAAACGCCCTTCTTCCCACTCCTTGAGAGCTTTCTTTCCACCCTTAACCGGGCGTTCCACACCTCCTCCGTGCATCACCAGCACATCATCGTTTAAGAAGTCGTATTGCTGTGCAACACACTTTTCCCCATTGTTGTACCCCTCAGAAACGTCCAACTCCTCCTGATGCAGCGTCATAGAGTAGAGCTCGGCAAAATCGTAATCCCGCGTCAAGTTCTTCGTACCACATGCTGGGTCAACGACCACATATTTGTCACGCCAGTCTTCCCCTAGAGCGTCCTCAATAACACGATGAGCCTGGTCAACCCAGATTTTCGGGGTGAAAAAGTCCCCATGGAAGCGTCTCATCTTATCGTGGATGATTCCCTGGTCGAAAATCTCGGAGAGTTCTTTGAGCTCCGCGTGGGTCATGTTGGTGTCAATGTGGTTGAAGAAGTATTCAAAAGCACGTGCAGCATGGTGCGACGGTAGCTGAATATCGTCTCCTCCTACCATGAGCACATCTTTTTTCTTCGGGTGAAACCCTAGTTCATCACTTCCTTGGATTCCCAGGAAGAAGGCTTTAAGCTGCGTCTGGTTGTCTACTGGTTCAAAAACGCCTCCGAAAACATCATGGTTGAAGTCCATGAACAGCTTGGTCATGTTATCTACTGTCGGTTGAATCCGGGTGAGCTCAGTGGTGTTGTAGAGGGTAGAGGTAACATCTCCTAGGAATAGCCCAATATCAAAATGGTCTACGGTGATATCATGAACGTATGGGTTGATGTTGGCATCTGCTACCAGCGCGTCCATCAACTCGGTGTCACGACTCATACTGGAGGCGCTGTACTCCCAATGGTAGTCACCATCGAGGTAGTTGCGAATCACAGATGTGGGTAGGAAGAAAATTTCGTTATCGTCTGCAATCACAGAGACTTCCGGGATGATGTCGCCACGCTCGCGTGCATTGCGCAGGTACCAGAGCACTTGGGAGACCACTTCTGCGATATCACGCTTATTGCCGGAGAAGTCTTTTCCTACCTTTGTCTCAATAAGGATACGGTAGGTGCTGGTTGCTTCCCCGAAGAGTCCCTCGCCATCGCTATGGGTGATGGTGATGACTCCATCGGTATGGTCTTTTTGGGTTGCTTCTACATTGATAGTGGTATCGGAGGTGTGGTAGAAGTCTTCTACCGTCTCGTTGATGATGGCTTCGATTTTCTTTTCATCGTCCCTGTTTTTTCGGGCGTTAGCCATTTTGGTGTCAAAACGGTTTTTCTGCCTGGTGGTTAAGGAAAATGATGCAGTACGAGGTGCCATGATGTGGTGATGTTCCCTTCTCTATGGGGTACGATAGGAGTTATCTAGGTAAACATTCTACCATAGTGGTGAGGTGAGGTAAGTTATAGGGTATTGGTGGGCATTAAAAAGGGACACGACCTACCACATTTCAGAGCGTCTCCATAGTGCCCCCCCCTAGGCTACGGAACGGCACAAGGGGTGAGCGCACTATACACCCATCCCTGGAGTGAGCTCCACCCTCCTAGACGTGGAAGTCCACAATTGCACCGTAGGCTTCCACCCCAATGCTTTTCGCCTCTGCGATATCCTTCTCCAGGGCGTCCAGCACCCGCTGGTACCACGGTGTATCAGGAGTTTCGCTATAATCAACATACCAGTAGGACTTGAACCTCCCCTCCTCCAACCAAGTTCCGTCGATTCCGACGAAGCAATTTGGCAGGAGGTGCTCAACGTTCAGCGAGATGATGTCATTAACCGTGGGGTGGGTTCCGTACTCCCGGGCGAACATCGCAACAGAGTTCAGCGGGGTCCAAGTAATCGTATCGTCCGGGTAGACCCCGTGTTTTTTCATCACGAAAACGAAGTCCTCCTGGATAGTGCTGCGCTCTATATCCTCCATCCAGCTTTCATATCCGCGAGAGGAACCGAAGTCATCCCAGGTCTTGGTTGCATCCACGTCACTATGGGAGTCAAAAACGGTTGCGATATCAGCACACAGCTGCTCTGCGTAGCCGTTGACCTCCTCAATGGTGGCGACAATCAGGCTGCGGAGCTTCTTGAGGTCAGCGTACTCTTCTGAGACTTCCACACCCCTTCCGTGGTAGTAGACCGCGAAGCGTCCACCAACAACGAAGTAGTCATATCGGGGGTTGTCGATATCGTAGTTGTCAGCGGAATAGCTGAAGGTGCGCTGATAGATGTCGCTGGAGTGGTCAGTGTCCAGCAGGGTCTTCTCATCATCAGCAAAAACGGTGGCGATTCCGACGAAGTGGGTCATGGTGGTGGTCTCCTTAGAAAATGTCGATAGGTGTTGAGATTGATGTGTTCTAGCCAAGCAAACCCCCACCTCAACCAGCCTTAGCTGGTAGGTGGTGGGATGAATTGGCTTCTCGGTGCTCTTTTTGCAGAGCAGACACATTGTATGTTACACTGTTATTGTTCATCAGTCAAGACCAAAAGAAAGAGGTGTTGAACAGTGTCTTTGCGGAAGAGTTACCACTCAGTCTATTCGCTGAACTATCATCTCATTCTGGTGACGAAATATCGCCAAAAGGTTATCACTGATGACATCTGTGAGTATTTGAAAGAGTTGTTCATTAAGATTGCCGACAACCATGGAGTTTCTATGGTGGAATTCAATCATGATGTTGACCATATTCATATACTCTTTTCCGCCTCTCCCACAACATCATTGTCGAAGTTTATTAATAGCTTCAAGTCAGCTAGTTCACGGAAGGTCAAAACGCAATTCCCAGAAACGAAAACCAAGCTCTGGGAAGAGATGTTTTGGTCTAGAAGTTACTACCTGTCAACCTGCGGTGAGTTGTCTATGGATTCTGTGCAGCGATATATTCAGAATCAAGGGGAGAAGCACTAATGGCGGTTATCTACAATTCCTATAGGTTCAGAATATACCCTACGGCTGAGCAGGAGGACATCCTCTTTTGCACCATTGGATGTGCACGAAAGGTCTATAACCTCACCCTGTCCACGTACCAAGACCTCTACGAGGCATATAGCAACGAGGATATAGACGAGGGTACCTATAGAGTGCTTAGAAGGTCTATCGCTCCTTCCATCTACAAGGAGGATAACCCCTACCTTGGTGATGTGGACTCTCTAGCTCTCAACTACGCCAAGAGGAACTGTGATGCAGCCTACTCTAATTTTTTCAATGGAAAAGCTAACTTCCCTAAGTACAAGTCCAGAAACTCAGCTAAGTGGTCATACACTACTTCTAGGGCTAGCAGGAAGTCCAAGAATCTGAGGTTGGAGCGTGGAGGAAAGCTCATCCTCCCCAAGGTTCCAGGTGCTGTTAAAACAGTGGTTCATCGCAATCCCAAGGGAATTTTAATGAGCGCTACTATCACAAAGGAGCGCTCTGGAAAGTGGTATGTGTCGCTTCGATATGAACAGCACATTAAGACACCAAAAATTGTTACGGAGCCACAATGTCCTGTCGGAATAGACATGGGAGTTAAGGCATTAGCTACTGGTAGCGATGGAATGGTCATCCCTAATCGCAGATATGGGCACTCCGCGAAGGGCAGAATAGCCAGGCTGGATAGAAGGCTATCTCGTCAGCGTGAGCAGGCTAAAAAGGAAGGAAAGTGTCTATCTGATTGTAAAAATTATCAGAAGACCAAGCGCAGGAGGGCTAGACTGCACGAAAAAGTGAAGAATCGCCGTCAGGACTATCTCCATAAGGTCACTTCTCAATTGTCCCATTCCTATGACTTTATAGGAATAGAGACCCTTTCCTCATCTAATATGATGAAGAATCATTGTTTAGCCTATGCTATTTCCGACTCCTCGTGGAATGAATTCACTACATTCCTGAAATACAAAATGGAGAGAAGCGGAAAAGAAGTCGTCTTCATTGACAGGTTTGAAAAATCAACTCAAATCTGCTCTCAATGCGGTAAGGTAACTGGACCTAGAGGTGTATCCGAGCTCTCTACCAGAGAGTGGACGTGTTCACACTGCTACACCCACCATGATAGGGATATCAACGCTGCACAAAATATCCTACGTAAAGCAATAGAATTATCCACTACCACCGGAACGGTGGAAAAAGAGGGGTTATACTCTTTGAAGACTGGTCTCCACTGTTCAACTGCAGTGGAGCAAGAATCTTCCAGTGGGAAGATGCTTCCAGTAAAAATTCTAGAATCAGAAGCTTTTAGTAGCCTATGACGCTAGAAGCCACCGCTTCAATTTCCTCGCTGGGAAATAAGCGGTTGGTAGTTCACGCAGCCTCGTCAACTGGGAAGAGCCTTCATCTCCGTTACCGTTACTCACTATTGTATGTGGGATGCTCATCAGGGTCAACCTGCAGCACCCCTATATGGGTGGGGCGTCGCCTGCAAAGGGACACGACCCTTAGACCTTGACACACCAATCTCCAGTGCGCTATCCTCGAAGAAAAACGCCCTATCCAAGGAGATATCCACTATGTCCATCGATGAGAATAACCACGTGAACACCACTACAGAAGACCCGTCAACCAGCGCACCAGTTGACCCTGACGTGATTGCCTTTCCTGCCCTGCAGCACGGTTGTTTTGCCCCCTGGATGGACGGTTACGTTATCCAGGAAAGAGCATAGTCCACTCATCCATTAATCAAGGAGATTCCTATTATGGTACGCCCTCATCCACCTCGTTTCCGCTATGAGCTCACCGACGAGACCATTGAAGTTGACGGTGTGACTCTACACCGTATCGTCGCTGCTTTTGACCATCCATTTTTCCGGGTATCTGCTGGTGACCTCGGTGGTTTTGTTGAGTCGAAGAAAAACCTCACCGACAATGCCTGGGTGGCTGACGACGCGATGGTTTTTGGCGACGCGGTAGTCGCTGAAAATGCCCTATTGACAAACAATTCCCGGGTTTCCGGGAAGGCACGTGTGCAGGGGTGCGTGCGCGCTCAAGGGCGCTGCACCATCACAGGCGGAGCACTAGTTAAGGATAACGTGCGCGTCAGCGACGACGCGACGATTTCTGGTGGCATCATCTCTGGGCATGCACACATCTCCGGTAGAGCACATATCCTGCAATCCGCACAGGTTTTCGATAACGCCACCATCGGCGAGGATGCTGTCATCAGGGATAGCGCACGTGTTTTTGGTGACGCTTCCGTGTCTGGGAAGTCAGTCCTCTTTGATAACTCCTGGGTCTTCGACCGTGCTTCCATTGGTGGTTGTTCCAAGGTGGGTGGCGACTCCAGGGTCTACGGCAACACCTCAATGGATAACCTTTCCAGGGTGTGCGGTAGAGCGCGCGTCTTCGGAGATACCCAGTTGCGTGACTATGCGATAGTGGATGGAGATGCTGTCGTCGCTGGTGATGGGTATCGTTTCTCCTGGGAAGTCTCCCATGCTGGGGTACTGCTTTCTGGCGAGATGCACGTGACTGGGAACGCTTTCATCGGTGGTGACACCCATCTATCCGGTGATGACGTTATAGAGGGCTATACCGTGATGTGGTAACCACCTAGGGAGGGTGAATAGCGTTAACCAGGTGCCCCCCCCTCACCCCATAAGTAAACGTTGTTAACCCGTCAGTGCAGCGCGCAGGAACTCCATGTCGTCCACATCTCCGGTTGACTGCAGCACTGATTGCGTCACCATCCCAGAAAGTAGGGTGTCAACCACCTTGGTATCAGCGGTATGCTGTAGCACCGGGAAGACCACCACACCAGATTGCCCATTGCGGTTGATGCGCCCCTCCAGCTGCACCTGCTCAATAGGACTGTAATGCACGTCTGCTATCACCATTGTACGGGGGACATCGTTTCCACCAACACCTTCCTCGTCTTGGTGCAGCGAAATCCCGGTAGTGATGGACGTGATGATGACCGGAACCTCACCGCGCTGGAACGCCAACCTCTTGGATTCCTTCTCTTCGGCATTATCCTCCCCGGTGACGATAACGTGCTGGACTCCCTTATCATCCAGCAGGGAGGACAGCACTTCTGCAGTGTTGTGGAAAATCGTGGTGATAACCACCTGGTGCCCCATATCATCCAGAAGATACTGCGTGTAGTCCACGATGGCTGGGGATTTGAGCATACCGGTTTTCTGACGCAGCCTCATCATTGCAGCCACCCCAGTGGTAATGTCCTTCTTGGATGACGATGACGAGATTCCCATTAAGATTTTCTTGACTGATTCAACTTCCAGCTGGTAATCCTCGCGCTGTTTTGATGTCAGCTCAACCGGGTAAGGGGAACGAACAGTAGGTAACCAGTCTCCGGGGACACGCTTAATAGCCGTCGTTACCCCTTCTGGGGAGTAGATGAGCTGCTCCATCGTCTCCACGTCAGAAGTTCCCCCGGAAAAATCGATGCCGTTGCCAAAACGTGCTGGCACCACACCACGCACCCCATGATGGTTGCACCAGGAGATGTACGTCGAGAAGTCCTTCTCGCCAGAGACCTCAATGTTGTCGCCAGTGTTATAGGACAGCAACCTCCAGAGGTACCCCAGCTGAGCAGGGTTTTTCCCGGGAGTAGCCGTCAACAATAGGCTGAAACGTGACCTGGAGATGAACGTATCCACGATACGTGACTGCTGGGAGGTTGGGTTTTTCGTCTTATGAGCCTCATCAACCACCACCACATCGAAATCCACATAGGGGATACCATCAAGAGCCATCCTTTTGCTTTGGGTAGCAGTCTTCTTGGCGTTGATAGCGCTGGTGGGTGGCTGTATCATCTTTTTGAGCGACTCATAATTGATAACCACAAAAGTGATGCCTCTATCCCCCATCTGCTGGATATGGCGCTGCCATACCGGGATAACCGCTGCTGGACATACAATGAGGACACTCTTGGGTGCTAATGCATGCAGGGCTGCTACCGTGGTGACCGTTTTTCCGGTACCAGTACCGTTTCCGATGAGGAATTGTGGTGCACCACTTTCATATGCAGAAACGATTGTATTAACGTCCTCCTGTTGGTCGTCGCGCAGAGAAAACTTCTCAGGGCATACCCCCTCGGGGAAGGCGGTAGAGTCGTCTCCTGAAACCTGATGAGCGATGTAATCATCCCAGCTATAGGGGGATGGAAGATAGTCATCCAGAGCAGGATGTTTTGACGGGGAAACATACCCGATGCCTGGGAAGTACTCCGCCTTGGCCACTGATGCTAGTCCACGCTCCTCCCACGGGAAGGAGTAGATGAAAGCAGAACGATACCCCTTCTCCCTGAGGCGCTCCCACGGGGAGGTGACGCGCAGCGATAGGTTTTTCTGAGAGGAGTTCATGGTGGAACCACGAGACGATGAGCGCTTCTTGGTGGTCTTTTTGGTAGTCTTTTTGGTGGACTTTCTCGGTGAGCGACGTGTAGTGCTAGATGCACGCCTGGTGGATTTTCGAGAGGTTTTTTGAGAGGACTTTCTAGCAGTGCGTTTCGCCATGATGAGACGCCTTTCTGTTGAGAGATTAAGTGGAGGACATTACTAAAAGGGACACGCTAAAGGGTGTTCACCCATCCAGCGTAGCACGGTGAGGTAACCCCTTGAGTGGAGGGGGTTGACAGAAGTGGTGGTGTTCCGCTAAGGTGTGAGGATGAAATAGAGAGCTACTCCCTCACCTCCCATAAAGGACACCATTGTGTTTGACCCTAATTCACGCAAGGACGAGCTCAGCCGAGAGACAATGCGTTTGAAAAAGCTGAGCGCTCAGCTGGAAAGTGCGCGAGCGTCAACCTTGAGAAACATCCAATATGCAACATGTGGGTTAATCATTGAGGGCATCATCACACGTGGTGACACTGAACTTTCCACTGTTTCTGAGTCCATGGTTGACTCTCACGCAGCGTCGCTGTTTCACCCTGTTGATACCGCGTACCTCTATGCCTATGAGTCTGCGCAGCACAGTCTTCAACCTAGAGAGACTGAATCCATTGAATCATGCGGAGACCTCATTAGCAGCATGTCCTCTGCGGTGGGAGTCAATGGACTGACCATCATGCAGTCTGCGGAAGAAATGCTCTCTGAGCACGGGTTCACCATGATGAAAAGCAGACAACCACTAGCTGACTTCTATTTCGGAGTACCCAAGCCTCAGTTGAGTCTGTATCCGGGGATGTGGAGCTTCGTTCCCTCCCAGTTGCTGGAGATGTACAGCTCTGGGGAGTACTTTAAGAGTCGCCCTGCATCACTGTTTCTCCCATTTGTCCCCAATCGTGTTGTTGATGAAGGTCTTGAACAAATCTCTCAAACCAAGCACGATTACCTTGATGCTTACAATGATGCCTCGCACCAGCTAAGAGGATTAATCGGGAAGGAATTCTATCCTCGTGTGAGGAATAGCTCCAGTCACCGTAGAAGAGCCTCAATGAGACTAGAAGAGGCGAGGAAGGAGTATAACGCTACTGGAGACCTAGAAGATTTTGACGAAGGGGTTGACCGCATCGACTGGTGCGGGTAACATTAGGAGGCGACTGGCTGATGGGCTGTGCACCTATCACCCCCAATACTACAATCAATACGAATATCTTATCGAAAGGAATCTGCACCATGAAGGTAAAGCTTATCGACTGCCAGACTGAACAGCAGATTGAGCAATTCGGAACCTGTGACCTCTGCATGCACACAGGAATCGCAGAATACCGCAGGTTCACATTTGAGGATGTCGCCACCGGAAAGCGATTTGACGTTGACGCAGAAATGTGGAGCTGGGGTGACCTTCTTCGGGCTGGAGAAGTCGATAATTTGGCACGATTCGCTGAGTGGCTACTCAACAATGAGGTTCCCGACAATGATGGGTTGAAAAACGATTTCGGATGGATTCGGGACGTTATCGATGAGTACAACTACGGCGACGAGGAAGACTGGGGCGACTGGGATGATGAGGAGGACTAGGGGGCAGGGTTACCCAGGTGCGCGGAGGCACCATCGGTGAATATGAGTGCTAAAGATTGCCAGCCAGCCCCCCCTTTTTTTAAGTTCCTCTCGATGGAAGGCTATTCATGAATAGAAGCTTGAAGATTATTGTTGTTTCCCCAGCGAGCAAGGCTTATGCCTGGGAGATTAATATCTTGATGCATAGCCTTTTTAAGCATGGGTTCCCTATGGAGAATGTGATTTGGCTATGCTACGGGCATGCCTATTACGCGGAATTGATGAGAAGTAAATACCTGTGTGAGGTACACCTTTATCAAGACGAAAATCCAAATAGGGCTTACCCCACGGGAGTAAGGTTTAACCTTCTTCGTCAATACTTTTCTGAAGACAGCTCCCGGTGCGGGGATGGAACGGTATACCTCTATGTTGACTCTGATGTTGCCTTTACGTGCCTCCCTTCTATCGATGACTTCTCGGATGTGACAGCGCGAGAATGGGTGGGTAGCGACGCAACATGGTATGCGGGGTTGAACTACACGCTTAATGCTCACGGGATTGATGTGGAGCGTTCGATTCTTCGCAGTTTAGAGGTCTCTCCTGCCTCTGTCGAAAGATACAGAGATTACCTTCCTGGTGTTCAATGGGCGATGTGCATTGATGACTCATCATTCTTCCTCAGTTGCGAACTTGCATGTGATTCTATTTACTCAAATCTTGAATTACTCTACTCCCGTGACTCAGCGCCAATATATGACGGGATTATTTGGATGACTGATATGTGGGCGATGCCAATAGTGGCTTCCGAATATGGAGTGAGGACACGGATAAGGCAGGATATGGACTTTTCAATGCCCACGGACAATATTGCGAACTGGGGAAGAAATCTCTTTTTCCATAACTCCGGTAATACAGCAGACTCATTATTGCAATATACAAATTTTTCCAAGGAATATTTCAGAAACCTTCCCATGGTGAATCACACTTTTGTGTCAAGTAGGAATATTGCATTATCAAATTACCTTGAACTCCTAGTTGAGTCGGGGTATCCAAACCATGTCATTTACACCAATAAGCCTTCTGACGGTTATCGTGGGATTTATCAACCATATAGATATGACAAAAATGGAATGCAGAGCCTCAGGGTTTACACCCATCCCTATTGAGTTATCCATCATCTCCTGGAAGCTGTACCACACATCGGGCGACCTAAGTGTTCCACCATAAATAGTGGATGCCCATTCAGCCTCACTTCCTTTTTTCACCCCATAAAGAGAGAATATTCCCTTGGCAACCATTGTGTACTTCTTTGCGGCATCTTTATGGTTGGATTTCGCCTCGGAAGAAGTGGTCTTATCATTATTGTAAGTGATAAGCGGAGAGCCCCCTAGCGATTTTATCATCACACCCTTCCTCAGCATCTCTACCCACAGGAGATAGTCTTCCACACCATCGCACAGTGGATTGTATTGCACAACATTGGCTAAATCCCCTCGGAAAGCCACTGTAGGGTGGGCGATGGGATTAAAGAATGGAATTCTCTCCATAACCTCTTTCGTGCCTATTGCTTCCTCATATCCAACCTCACCTCCTATGGAATACTTCAAGGCTCCGCAGGACACTTCCACCCGGGGGTTCAAGTCGAGGTGCTCTCTCTGTCTTTGGAGTCGGTCCGGAAACATGACGTCATCAGCATCCATTCTAACAACCATGTCGGAAGACCTAAGTGGAGATGAGTTTAAGTTTCGAATATATTCAAGTCCTACATTAAGTGCATTGGATATCCCACTGTGACGATTCAGGCTCAGTACACTGATTCTCGTGTCGTTATATGACAGCAGTATGTTGAGGGTATCGTCTGTCGAACCATCGTTCACCACAACCGCTTCCCATTCTTCCACCGTCTGATGAACGATGCTATCCAGACATGGGATGATGGTCTCTTCCGCATTGTATACAGGGATAAGGATATATATCATGGGTGCTCTACCTACCTTGACGTTTTATCATGTATGGATTTGCTCACTACCTCAGCAGGAATCGGTAAGTATTAGTGGAGCGCTCACTTCCGTGGGTTGGCTGTGTGTCGCCAATTGTTTTTACCACTCTTCCATGGGCGTCAAATAGAGTAGCTGCTTCTCCACCGCCACTGATTCCATATCCAATGAGATACCCTTTGTCGCCCACAGGCATAAATGAACCAGCGAATCTTCCATATGATTTTCCATCGGATATAACTTGGTGACCTGTCACCTTTCTTGCCTTTTCGTCGAGAGAAAACATCATTCCTGTTGATGGGCTTCCGCTTTTCTCGCCATGTGGGTGCACACCATTATTGAAGACGTACAATGTATCGCCAATCATATTTGCATGGTGTTGACGAAGGAATTTCTCCTTGGCAGGAAGGTTGAATTCATCGTGCTTTCCCCCTAGCCTCCAAATAACCTCATTTGTGTTGACATCTATTTTCATTACGGAGTCCATATTGCGTGCGCTAATAATGACATTTCCGTCATTGGGGTCGATGGAGATACTGTTGGTATGGATGTCGTCATGATATTTGGTTTCCCCATTGGGTACGTTACCCTGCGATGCCCTCTGCATCACAGGGTCATCATTGCTGTTGAACTCCCATATGACTTTTTCGTTTTTAATTCTTTGAATATGCGTTGTGAGAGCATATTCTTGAAGGTTATCAATTTTAATAGGTGCCTTTTGAGGGGCATAATCAAGCACTAAATAGTCTCTCATTCCTAGCATCTGAAAATCATGCATTTCTGCATATCCAGGTGAAATGCCAAATTTGTCATACCTTCCAGTGCTGAGGGTTCTGACTGTATCGACAACATTGTGGTTTGAGTCCTCCACAACAAATTCTCCGCGCATCCATGACTTATCCTGGTCAATTCCCCTTACGGTTCGGAAGTAAGAGTAGTAGGACTTTCCATCAATATTCCACTTGTCAAGGTTTCCGATTGATGTGTCTGAATGGAGAAAGCATCCCTCTCCTTTTTCTGGTTGGACGCAGTTGTGTTCATCTCGGACAGTCCTGTAGAAGAGGATGTCACCTTCAGGGGAGTACTCTACGATAGTATCCATGATGGAATCATTTTTGCTCGTGAGCATACTTGTGAGGTAGGTTTTTCCTGAGTCAATGTTGGTCTCTCCTGAAAATTTCAACTTTGCCTCAGGTGGGATACCTGTTTTGACGGTCAACTCTCTTTTTTCGTCACCATTAAGCACAGTAATCCGATGAGATGACTCCATTGATGATAAAGCCATCTTATCCGAGTCACCATTAGATAGACTCTTTCCGTTGAGCAAGACGCTCACCTCTTTGTGAGTGGTGCTTAAGGAGATAGGCATAGGTGAGGTTGTCCACGCAGAGCGAAGGACTACCTTCCCTTCATTGCTCTCATAGATTGGATAGTCTTCTCCTGCAATTGAGAGCGTGAGGAGGGGCTTTTCTTCTCCGGTGAGATAGAACACTTTTCCCACAGCATAAACTGCAGAAAAGGCGATAACGAGCACGGCTAAAATGACGCATATGATTTTTGCGCGACTATTGGTTCCGGTTGGTGATGATGACACGTTAGCTTTTCTCCCAAATGGCTTTGTCTGCAGTGGTATCTTTATATTACCTTAATCAGACCCTTAACCAAAAAGTAAATACCGCTAACCAATATGCACTCTCAAGTGGTACTATGGAAAAAGGCAGGCAATAAGGATGGATTGTGCATACAAGAGAGTGGGCAAAAAGTGAAAACATCACGAAAAAATATTGTGCCAATGATGGTTGCGATGGTTGGCATAACCGGAGCCTTCGTCAATCCAGCTCTAGCTTTGAGCGAGCAGTCTCTACCGGATGAATCGGCACAGGGAGCCGTCGCCAACAAGCAGCAGTGGAATTGGGGAGTGTCATCAAAGGCTGGAGATGAACAACAGGGTCAGTACAATTACAACGTTGTTCAATCAGAGAAGGATGTTAAATATGAGGTGAGACCAACATCCCCTAATATCAAAGCATACCTCGCTGATGCCATTAGCCGAGGTGTTGTTGACTCAGACTGGGGTACACACAGTTACTATTACCACAGGTATCCAGACAAGTCCGTATTTGATGGCAATGAGAATGGCATTTTTGTCCCGGCTGGAGCAGGGTGGGTGGGGTCTGCGACGAAGAATGAAAACTATGAATATCCAACGATGAAATATAGGGATGCTTTTACTGTTTTCAGCAACCTCAAAAAGTTCAAGGAGATTGTAGGGTTGGGCAAGGTATACCCATTCCATGGATACGCTTTGAACAAGGAAGGAAAAGTTGTTACTCTCCTTGAGTTGGATAAAGATGACCCTCGCAGTATGGCTCCGGGGGCAAGCGGGAAAATTCCGGACAGCTCAGCAGACAATGGTGTCACCTACATTGTCGGAAAGTTCCCCTCTCTCAATGAGGATGAACTCAAGGAATTGCCACGTTTCCGCAATAAAGACGGAAGCCTTGACCCTGGAGAAAAACCATACATAGATAGTTATGGCGTGTCTTGGTTTAATTGGTACGACAGAGAGGTTCAATTAGACTCCCCTTCATGCAATCAGAGGGTAAAACCCGAAGGGGACATTGAGTATCCATCAGATTGGATAGATGTAGACGCTGAAAAGGTTGGTTACGTTGACCTTAGGGATGATTCCCTGCCAATGGATGGGAAGATTGGAGCTGATGAACGCACTATTATGAGGGGTTACCTCGGGCTTAGTAGCCCTACAGGTGTTTGTATCGCTTCTACTGAGGAGGAGCCCACCCCTCCTCCGGTGGTCACTACAACACCAACGGAGCCAACGGAGCCAACAGAGAAAACAACACCTACCACAAAGGAGACAACTCCAACGGTGGAGACCAGTAGCACACCAACTACTTCCACGGAGACACCTTCTACCTCAGCAGAGCCAAAGAAGACTCCAAGTACTACTAGCTCAACAGCTCCAAGGGAGAGCACCAGCACTACCTCTAAGCAGTCGCCAACTCCTAAAAAGAAATCCTTCAGTGGTCGAAGGGACTCCCATCCAGCCGCCTCCTCTTCTGGGACAGCCATAGGAACAGGAGGTTGGAATCCAGACGACACTAGTAAGAAGGGGAGCTATCCGGTGGTGAACACAGGAGGCTCTAGTAATTCATCATTTTTCTACAAGCTGAAAAAGATGATTTTCTAACCGGAGCATAAATAAGCACACCCCTCCCCGCACTTCGGTTTTTCACTGAAGTACGGGGATTTTTTTTAGCTATTGGGGTTGGTTTTTGCTGCGCAGCCCCCCCCCGGGGGGGGTGACCGCCCAACCCAATTATCTAAGCTCTTTCCTCATCATCCAATTTGCTGTTTTTCCTCTTCATCTGCTTCTTGGAAGAGGTGTGCGTGCTTCTCTAGGAAGTCTCTTCTAGCCTGAGCGTCGTCAAGCATCCACATGGCGATGGTCTCCTGAGCTTCCTCGGCATCCTCTACGGTAATCTGGGTGAGTTTTCGGTGGGGTCCACCGGAACCATCATCACGTCTCACTGTGGTGACACCCAGGTCAACAGGGTCCATCTCACCGAGACCCTTCAGCCTGGTAACATCCCATCCCTTGTGCTTTTTCTTCATGGAGTGGTACTCATCCATATCCAGGGCAAAAGCTGTTTTTGGTTTTCCCTTCACATAGGTTTTGAACCGGAATAGCGGTGGGTTAGCAACATAGATGTGCCCTTCTCGAATCAGCTCCGGCATGAGCTTCCAGAATAAAGAAATAAGCAGAGTCCTGATGTGGAATCCATCGTCATCAGCGTCGGTACAAATGATGACCTTATCGTACTTCAACTTGGAGATATCGAAATCTTGGAGAATTCCGGTTCCCAACACGTTGATAATGGTGATAACTTCCTTATTCTCCAATACCCTGGAAATGCGCTTTCCATAGGGGTTGATGATTTTCCCTCGAATGGGGAGCACCCCTTGGGTGAGCACCTTCTTTCCATTGATGACTTCTGGTTTTCGCGCTGACACGACACCACCAGCAGCTGAGTCACCCTCCGTGATAAATAGCTCACGCCTATTGGCGGGTGCCTTCGGGGAAGCCTTTACCAATTTGCTGGACATCTCCAGCTTGTCGGATTTGCTGTTGCGCTTCCTGGTTGCTTTAGTGGCTTTTCGGATATCTGCTGTGGCGTGGCGCACACTCATGGAATCCACAACCTGCTGCGCAATCTTCTTTGCCTTAGCAGAGTTGTCAATCATCCATAGCGGGAAGTATTTGTCCATTACGGCAAACGTTGCAGCTTCAGCCTGCTTGGTCTTCAACTTGTTTTTCGTCTGTCCATCGAAGGAGATGATGGATTCAGGAACGGAAACACTAACGGCAAGCACTAATCCGTCGCGCACATCAGAGGGCTGGAGCTTATCCTTCGCCTTCAGTAGCTTATTGTCCTTGGCATACTGGTTGATGACCTGGTAGAGCGCCTTGGTGGTGCCATCAACGTGGTACCCACCCATGTTGTTGGGGATACCATTCGTGTAGGAGATGATAGTTTCTCCCAGGTCTTCGGTGTAAAGGAAGGAAACGTCCACATCGATAGGCACCAGCCCCTTTGTGTCCACCGTAGTGTCTTTTAGTCCCACTAGTGTGTTTCCGTTGAAGTATGCGGTATCGCGGAAGGTCAATGGCTTATCGGAACCAACCGTGTTTAACCCCTGCGCAGTGTTTTCCACCAGGTCTGCGATACCGTTGGGATGGTGGTAGGTGATGGTTTCTGGGTTGTCTTCCCTCTCATCGGTGAAAGTATAGGTGACATGAGGGGTCATATAGGATTGCGCCTTGATTTTGCGCGCAATCTTCTTACTGTCCCACTGAATGGACTCAAAAACGGAATCATCAGGCAGGAACGTTACTGAGGTACCGGTTTGTTCACCCTTTTTGGGTTTACGGTGAGATTTGCTGACGATATCCCTCTGAGCGAATTTGATGCTGTAGGCGACGTCTTCTCGCACCACGTTGACATCCACATAGACGGATAGCGCAGCTGTCGCCTTGGAACCAATACCATGGAGTCCGCCACTGTGTGAGTAAGCTTTAGAGTCGAATTTTCCTGACGAATTGAGCACTGTGAATGAGCGGATGACGTCATCAAAATCCTTTCCCATGGGGATACCACGTCCATGGTCAGAGATGGTCACGGAGTTATCGGAATGGATGGTGACGGAAATTTCGTCGCCATATCCTACTAGGGCTTCGTCTATCGAATTCGATAGGGTTTCCTGTAGAATCTGCACCAGAGCCTCTGGCATGTTGTCGCCATCTTGGGCGACGGAACCCACATACATTCCTGGGCGACGGCGGATATGCTCCAAGCCCTCCATGGAGGTAATGGAATCGTAATTTTGAGTCATGTGGATTCTCCTTCTAGACTGGATATGTTGGGGGTTCCCTTTTGTGAGTCTTCGATTATTTTTTGATTGGATGGTTAGTAGTGAAAAACGCACAAAACAGCAGGTCAAGCACTACCTACCCTGGAGTGCCTCCCAAGAGA
>ERZ1673699.1093-NODE-1093-length-23723-cov-5.452721_pt1 | contig 23723 bp, 26 predicted proteins | sample MGYA00580229_ERZ1673699 | MGnify/ENA primary metagenome ERZ1673699 (study PRJEB41218, sample SAMN15661785) | gut metagenome | host: Homo sapiens | place: Canada: London | collected 2015-08-20/2019-03-30 | study: EMG produced TPA metagenomics assembly of... | reverse complement strand
TTGTAGTTCGAGAACTCCCGGGCGATTTCGAGCGAGATCATCTGCGAGCGCAGCATCTGAGCAACCTCCGGGATCAGCCGCGTGAGGTTGATGCGCGTGCGTATATACGCCTCGCTCTTACCGAAGAGCAGACACAGACCCGCGACGCTCATGCCGCTCTTCTCCATCTTGCGGCAGAAAATCTCTCCCTCCTCGAAGGGCGTGCAGTTCTCGCGCTGGATATTCTCGATGATGGCGGCATTCTCGGCCTGCTCGTCGGTCATCTCCCCGACCTTCGCACGGATGGTCTTCAGACCCGCCAGCAGAGATGCCCGGTAGCGGCGTTCACCGAAGACGATCTCGTAACGGCCGCCATTCATGGGCCGCACCTTGATCTCGCTTTGCAGACCGTGCTGTGCGATGCTGTCGGCAAGCTCCTGTAGGTTGTACTCCACAGAGTCTTTGCGGTTGAACGGATTGGGATCGATCAGGTTCAGGTCGAGGTCCATGATGACCGGCTCGGACGGGGCCGGCATCGTCTGCGCGTCTGTTTCCACACCTCCGACGCTGCGGGCCTCGTCATCCCCCAGCGGACCGAAATCGTTGCCGGAGGCCGGCGCGGCAAGGGTCCCGGGGCTGGCTTCAGCATCCGAAACCGAATCGGCCGTATCGGCGGGTTCCGTACCCAGAGTGTCCTCCGTATTGGTTTCGGCGGCCGTAACAGCTTCGACCGGATCGGGCGCTTCGGCGGGTTCCGTACCCGGAGTGTGCTGCGTGTTCGTTTCGATGGTCGTAACCGATTCAACCTGGTCGGACGCTTCGGTGGCTCGGACCGGAGCGACCTGATCGGCCGTATCGCGTTGCAACACGACGACGAGGGGCTTCAGGGGTTCGGCCGATTCCGTAGGATCGGACAAAGCAGCGATCGGAGCGACGCTGGCAGTGGTAACGGTTGCATGTGCAACGGACAGGATGTTGATCCTGGCGGCTTTAGCCGCTTTGTTCTTCTTAGACATAATGTTTTGATTAATGGTGAGTGAATGGTGAATAGCGTGAAAAGAATACCGGGAGCTTCATGCTCCCGGTTGAAGAGGGGGTTTCTCGGGCCGCCTGCTGCAAGCACCCGCAGTGGCTGACGACATGGACTTCGTTCATAGGCTCAGGGAGAGTTTTACGTGTATAACATTCCTTATGTTCCGATCAGAAACAGCTCAGATACTACATGCAGGTGGTGTCCCATACTGTTGGTTGTGAACGGTTTGTACCTGAAAGGACATTACTCCTCGGAACCGACTGAGGCTCCGCACACTTTGGCTTTGTAACGTTCTATGACTTTGAAGCAACCTTTTAAGTCGGGGTCACGCCGACTGCTTACGCGGAAGCCTATTTTCGACAGCGATACCTGCATAGTTCTCTTTCGGAAAACGCCCAGCGTACGGGGTACGATAGTGATTTGCTCTTTCTTGCAAAGGGCCAGGAAGTCCTCCGTGTCGATCATCTCGCCGGCTGCAAACCGTGCTTGCTGCTGTTCGAGGCGCCGCCGTTCGGCGAGTGCGGCTTCACGTCGCTGCTCTTCTTTACGGAGCTCTTCCTTCTCCCGGGTTTCCTCCACCATGCGTTTCCGCTGCTCGCGGTAGGCCAGCAGCGGCGCCGGGTCCATATTCAACTCCTTGCAAACCTCGATTTGGAGCAACGTGAGGTATTCGCCCCTGATCATCGCCTCCCGGATACGCTCGGGGAAATTCCGGGCCAGGTCGGTAGCCTTCGCAACGAACGTCGCGTCGCCGATTGTCTTGCGAAATGCGGAGGTATGGTAGAAATAGGTGTCTCCCGTGCGCAGAATGATTTTGAACTCGTTATATTCAGTGTCCCTGTCGTCTGCGGTCGAGAGCGAAGAGTAAACCCATTCGTTGATCGGCGTGAGGTCCATGTACTTTCGTACGACTTTGTTGAGCACCGTGGTGCTGTAATCGATAACTTTGACTTTCATAGTTTAAGATGATTTAATTTGTCAGGATCAAGCGATTCCGCGGCGAGGTGTAGAACACCACCGTGAGCAGCCGCCCGTCGAAGCACGCCTCGCTGCGGTATTCCAGGCGTTGCTGCATCCAGAAGCGCGGACCATCGAAACCCCACACGAAGTAGTTGTCCGGATTGCGGAAGCCCTGGCGGGCGCACAGACGCAGCAGCAGCCGGTGCATCTGTGCGGGATCGGTGGCGCCGACCAGCGCATTGAGCACCTCCACGAACGTCGCGGGGACGAACACGTCCGTGGCATAGAGCGGGCTGTCGAAGCGCACGGTCATGGCTCATGCGGTTTATCGGCTCCGGAAGCGTTGTCGGCGACCAACTCGTCGGCCTCGTTATAGGTTTCGATGGTTGCAGCTCCGCCGTTTTGGTCGGGACCGAGCTTCGAGGAGCATTCGTACAGCGATTGGAAATCTCCACACTCGATGTCCTTCTCATGCGTGTGGTTGTCCACGTCGTGATCTTTGAAATCCCGGATGCGGGCTATGGCCGCGGCATAGCTGTCGGCATGAACGCGAAAGCGGTTCACCTCGACCGTGCGGACGAGGGATTTTTGGTAGAATGAGTATGCTGGCATGGCATGGTGTGTTGCGGAGCCCGCAGGCTCCCGGTTATGAACATAAATCAAAAATCCCGGTCGCTGAACGGCCGGGACTCACGAAAAGAGAAAAGGATAAGAAAGGGTGCGGACCCTATTGCTGCGGTTTGATTGACGCCATCACGTTCGGCAGATTCTTCATGTTGGGAAGCACGCGCTTGCGGTGCAGATTCGCAGCCAGCATCGCAAGATCGTAGATGCTGTACAGCTTGAAACGTCCGCAGTTCACGGCCCGGAGCTGGCAGCGGTCGCGGGCTTCGTTCAACTGCCGGGGCGAGAGGTTCAGCACCCCGCCGGCCTCGGACATAGAAAAGAGCGTGTCAACCTTGTTGCGGTAGCAGACGTAGCTCAGGAGCATGACCGAATAGCTTTGCTGGTAATACGTGCGCAGCAGGTCGCGCAGCGCCTCTTCCTCGATGAGGATGTACTTGGATTCTTTTGCCATAACGCATGTTATTTGGGGGATTTCTGTTCCATCTTGCGGATGAACTGCTGCACCTCCGAATTGCGGTAGAAACGGCGCCGGCCGATCTTAAACCCGATCAAGTCCTTGTTATGGTACAGTCGCCGCAGATGCCGCACGCTGATATGCAGCACCTGGCAGACGTCCAGGTAGTCGAGCACGATGTCGCGCTCGTCGCGCTTGAGTTCATCGATCTGAACGGATAACGCCTCAATCCGGTCGAGGATGCGCAGGCACAAGGTTTCACCCTGCTTGTCGGTTTCCTTCTTGTCCATCTTGCTGAAAATGTTTTCGGTTCGACAGCAAAGGTGAACATTCCCACCGGACGGATCTGTTGATCCAACTGTTCGTAGAACAAATTTTTTTGATAGATGCAGCCTGTGACCCGTTTCCCCGTTGGTATCATGAATATCTTCCAGCTCTTTGATGCCATAGGCTTTGGCCCGTTTCGCAATGCCGTCGGCATTTACTTCGACTTTTTCTGCGACCTTCTCGACCTACATCCATTTTTGAATGCTCAATCCAGAAAATCCCGGACGGTCGAACCCGTACAATAAAGGTCCCGTTCGATAGTAAGTCCCATCGGCAGCCGCAAATTTTCAAGCTCCCAGAGCATCAGGTAGCCCCATTCCCACTCACAGTGATGGCAGTAGCCGTAGAGTTTCCAGTCTCCGTCCGGCTGCTGCTCGGCCTCCGTGATGAGCCAGGTTCCCGAGCCGCAGGGATTGAAATATTTGACGAGCACTTTGGCGTCCAAGCCTTCGCCGCTCTGCGATAGAAACGGGTGCTTCTTAAATCTGGCGACGATACCTTTGGTAAGTAATTTCATACCGATTCATGGTTTAAGGTGAATAATTTGGAAGATTGTGTACCGTTTACATGGCGAAACATCAGGGACGGATGGCTCCGTCCCTGCGTGATCTTCAACCTACACAAATGAAAAAGACCGGACACATATAGTGTCCGGTCTGAATTTAGCGCCCGTAGCGCGTTCCTTTATAGATTCTTTGTTCGGCCTCGGCCTGGATTTCCGCGGCCGTCGTAACTTTCCCCGAGTCGATATATTTCAGCAGCTCCTCCTCGAAGAAATACAGCTTGCCACCTTGACGGCAACTCGGGATCGAGCCCTGCCGGGAGAGCGTGTAAACCGTAGATTTAGCCTTGTGCAGGATCTTGCAGGCTTCGTCGATCCCGATAGGTCGTCGTGTGGGTTTGGGCGGCTGCAACGTCGCAACCAGCTCACGGAGTTCTTTGAGCTCCTGTCCGATCCTTCATACCGCTCCCGGCAGGTCATTGAAGGTCAATCCTTGTTGTTCGTTCATGAGATGTAAGTTTTGAGGTTATCGCTCGTTCATGTCGAGTCAGTCGAGGTGGACTTGAATACGTCCCAGCGTCTGATGTTTGGTTTGTTCAAGCAGGTCCAGGTAGATCTCTGTCGTGGTCACGTGTTTATGCGTCAGCATCCTGCTCAGGGTGTAGATGTCCGTACCACCGGCCAGTTGCAAAACCGCATACGTGTGACGGAAGCAGTGAAAGGTGATATGCTTGGTGATGCCCGCAGCTTCGATCCATTTTCTGAGCGGATAATCCGTCATCCCTTTGGTCAAACCCTGGAAGATACGCCCTCGGCCCCGTTCGCCGCACAGCTTCAGGGCGTCCTCGCTCAGAGGCATGAGGGCTTCGGCTTCCGTCTTCTGGGTACGGACACGGAAATTGAAACCCGTGCCTTCGAGGTTCGGGATGATATCTTTCCATTCGAGCTTGTGAACATCGCTGAACCGTAGTCCCGTAAGGCACGAGAAGAGCGACGCCCGCTTGAGCACCGGGATTCGGCACGGCGTGCGGGACAGGTCATTCAGTTCATGCTGCGTAAGGAATTCGATGCGCGTAGGTTTGCGGTCGATCCTTTGCAGTTGCGGATTCAGATCCTCGTCCAGCAACTTATCGTTGTAAGCTATGGCCAACAGACCACGGAACTTACGGTAGTAACAAGAGGCCGAATTGTTGTGGATGGTTTTATCCGGACGATCGAAGCGTTTGGCAGTCAGCAGATAATCCCGGAATTTGAGGCAAAGGCTCACATTCACCTGCGAAACGCGGCATGCACCACCCACAAAACGCTCGAAGTGTTTGTACAAACTCTTCCATCCGGCATTGCGACCTTGAAGGATTTTTCGGAAGTAGGCAAGAAAATCAGTATTCAGGCGCCCCCTGTCAAGAAAGCCGAACTCATCGTTGACGATGTTCTGAACCCGCAGACAGCGGATGGCTTCTGCCTGCATGAGCGTTGTGTCGTTGTGACGACGCTCGATCTGATTGTGTGGCTGATCATAGACGTACATACCCAGCGATTCCTGGCGTATCATCTTCATACTTTCAGGCACTCGTACGGCCGGGTAATAATCCAGAAAGAGGGTGCGGCGGCCGCCCGAAATAGGACGGCTGCGCACGGTAACTTTTACACGTTTCATGTCTGTTTATTTGAGTTGCAAGATACTGAAACATAGCAGAATAACCAAATTTCTGCGTATTGTATCATCTTCAAGTTCAATGTTTTACACGGGGCTTGTACGCTTTGCGGAATACATCTTCCCGAAACATCACGGCCTTACCCACGACGATGCGTTCCAGCCCCAGATTTTTGAGGTTGTAGCGGATCGTATTGGGTGCTATGCCATACTTTTTCGAGTAGTCGGCAATCGTTATGAAACCCTTTAGCTTGTCCTTTGGTATTTTCCGGAAGATTCGATCCAAATCGCAGACGCGGTATTTATTTTTTCCATTCACATTCTTGATAATTAGATTCTGCTTGCTCACGCGGTTATAGATCGTATTCAGGGCCACCTTATATCTGCGGCTCGCTTGTTTCGTACTGATCCATTCCATCGCGGGTTCCTCGTCACAAGGCTGCACCAACTCCTCGGGACCCGGTTTGATATTTTCCGGTTCGGACGCTGTGGAAGGAGAAGGGGCCGACAGCGGCCAGCGGATATAGCTCAGACGATTGGTAAAACGTAGCTCGTGAATTTTTCCTGCATGGATCAGATTATAGACCGTTTGCCGGCACACGCGCAGACGTCGGGAGACCTCGGAAATAGTGATCAGTTCTACCGGAAACTGCGAACTCGGGTACTTTGGAACCTGCGCATCCACCTTGGCCGTCTGAATGCTTGGATTGGATTGCGGTAGGGATTCGCATAACCGTGTGTCTGAGCTTTTTCGCCGGTTCCGCTCATAGTAAAACCTGTTTTTACAGCGTTTCGAGCAGAATAACGTAGTGGATTTGGAAGAGGTGAAAGAGGCCCCGCACTGTTTGCAGATCAAAAAGTTCTGCGCAGAAGAGGGATCGGATGGCATTGCCGGATTTGGTGGCGGTTTACTTGACATAGCATACGGATTTGCCCGGGAATAAAATCCCCGGGTATTGATAATTTTGGTTGGACTACGATGGACGGTGGTGGACTGTCTTAGACTACCGTTTTTCAGCGTCAAGCTGAATGGCTGTACCTGTCCCGATGTCTATACACGTCCATATATGTCCATCTCGGTCTATCTCAGTCCAGGTTTTTAAGACCGATAAAGCGACGACGGCGAGTTAAGATTATGCTTAAGAAATAGATTAACAAATATGCAACAAAAATGCTCGCAAGAGAGAGGATTGTCAATGAATAGCTGCAAAATTAACATACTTTAATAATCAGATAATTAATACGTTAGTGCAGTTATGTTGCATCCGGTAATGACGAGAAATTCGTTTGAGATTCGCAAATATGAAAAACCAGTAAAAATTGAATATTTAAAGAACCGGGTAAAAGACATTACAAATAACACCGGAAATAAGGTTTTAATCTGGACCTATTTTGTAAGGAATATAAAATTACTAGAAGGTCTATTGGCTGATTACAACCCTGTGTCAATATATGGAGGTATTCCAACGGGATCAGATGAAGATGAAGCTTATCGAGAATGTCGAATTCGAAAATTTCATGAGGATCCTGCATGTAAGGTAATGATTGCAAACCCTCAAGCTTGTGGAGAAGGCATTAGTCTCCATAAAGTATGCCATCATGCAATATATCTTGATCGTAATTTTAATGCAGCTTATTTCCTACAATCAATTGACCGTATTCATAGACTTGGATTGAGTCATGATATTGACACAGATATAGAAATCCTCATTACAGAAAACTCAATAGATGAGATTCTAATTACGCGACTAAATGAAAAAATAAAATCAATGGGGGATGTATTAGATGATCCTTATCTGCACTCTATAACCTACGACCCGGCAGATATTATCTTAGATAATGAAGCCGGGATTGATCGTGCTGATTTTGATGCAATCAAAGCCCACGTGACTAGTAAATGAGAACTCAAGTTAAATATTATCCCATAAGTCAAGGTCATATCATTGCGTCTTGGAATATCTTATTTTCATTAAAATTATATAATTCCATAGCGCCTAAAGATATAGTTAACTTTCTCACTAGTTCAGGGAAACTAGGAGGTCAGCTTCCTGTTAAGACTGCAATGAAAATATGTCTTAACTATAAGCTAATCCGAATCGAAGCTAGCCATTTATATCTTACTGATTTTTCTAAAAAACACATTATCCATTTGTGTAATTGCGATGACCCGAACATCGCTGTTTTGCAGGCAATACTACAACATATTATCTCCTTCCATAATTTTCAATGGCTAATATTTTATGACCCTGATCCAGAAGTTTTTAAAAATTATTTATATGAACAAGACCCAGAATGGGTATTCTTGTTAGAAAATGCAAGTCTTTTCAATTTCGAGAATAAAACTGTCAATAATTGGTGGGATAATGTTCTATCAAAATATGAAAAGTGTAGACAAGAGACAAAAAAAGCAATTGGAGACATTGGAGAAAAACTTACATATGATTATGAACTCGTCAGAATTAAGGCAGATGGGCATACTCCATCTAAATCATTTGTAAAATGGGCATCACAACTAAGCGACCAATTTGGATACGATATATTGTCTATAAGAGGAAAAAAATTTTCCATGGTTGGTGAGGAGCGGGATAAAATTCAAATCGAAGTTAAATCATCAGATATTAACAGCTCAGAAGCTTTCAGATTTTATATCTCGAAACCAGAATGGAAAACGGCATTAAAAAATATAGAATCATACTTTTTTTATTGTTGGATCGGCATAAATCTACCTAAAGAATCTGCCTCTGATGGTCCATTTATAATACCAGCCAAGGACTTAGTAGATCAAATGCCTCTGGATATTAGTCCCTCTGCTGAATGGTCAGAATGCCGATGTATTTTAGACATTTCCAGATATAAATAACAAGTATATATCGAAAATATCACATTAATCATACAAATAGTATCTTGGAAATAAAAACCATCATATATGAATACAAAGAAAATCAGAGAGAGAGAATTCATTAGGGCCAATCGCATAGCAAGGCACAAGACGGAGATTAAGAATCACAATCATCCGAATTTTAAAAGTCCTTCGCAATTGTGATAATTTTTATTATACCTTTGTATCAAGAAGTAAATCAGGATTTTGAAAAATATAATCTATTGATTTACTCCCTCTCCTACCCCACTACAAATAAAAAGGGCTAAAATAATGAACTCAGGAAGTGGAAGTTATAAATTCAAAGTCCCACAAAAAAAGCGATTCACTCCATTATAGCGGATTAAACCATTATTTTCCAGATGATGAAAACAGTAGATTTTCTGCATCGGAAAATAAAACGCGAGGACGTCGGTCAGACATCCTCGCGTTCATTATGCGAACTGTTAAGGGACCCGCGACCGGAAGTTCCCAAAACAGCCATCTCGTCGTCAAAACAGGAATCAGTCGCCGACCGAGAATTTATAGATGCAGCGGCTCTCGTACTTTTCGCCGGGGCGCAGTACGGCCGAGGGCCATTCGGGTTTGTTCGGCGTATCGGGGTATTTCTGGGTCTCGAGACAGACGGCTGCGCGGAACCCGTAAGCAGTCCCTTTCTTTCCCTTAACAGTCCCGTCGAGGAAATTGCCGCAGTAGACCTGAATACCGGGCTCGGTCGTGTAGACATCCAGCCGGATGCCCGTGGCGGGCGACTCCAGCGAAGCACACGCCTCGTCGATATTCCCCCGGGTGTTCAGCACCCAGTTGTGGTCGATGCCGTTGCCGTTCCGGAGCTGTTCGAAATCCTGCCCGATGCGCTCGCCGATGGGCGTCGGGGTCCGGAAATCCATCGGAGTATCCGCCACCGGAGCGATCTCCCCGGTGGTCATAAAGGTCGAATCGACCGGCGTATAGCTGTCGGCGTTCACCGTCAGCAGCCAGTCCGAATTGTCCTTCGAGGGGTCTCCGTCGAGGTTGAAATAGGAGTGGTTGGTCATATTCACCACCGTGGTCTTGTCCGTCCCGGCGGCATAGCGGATGTCGATGGCGTTATCGTCGGTCAGCGTCATCGTCACCCGGCAGTCGAAATTCCCCGGAAAACCCTCTTCGCCGTCTTTCGCCGTGTAGGTCAGCTCCACCTCGCGGGCGTTTTTCTGCACGGCGTCGAAAACCCGGTACTGGAATCCCCGGGGACCTCCGTGCAGACAGTGGCCGTAGTTGTTCTGCGGCAGCTGGTACCCGGTGCCGTCCAACGTGATCCGGCCCTGGGCGATGCGGTTGGCATAGCGGCCGATCGTGGCCCCGAAGTCACTCGGAATCGTCCGGTAATCCTCGATGTTGTCGAATCCGAGCACGACGTCGCGCATGACGCCGTCACGGTCGGGGACCATCACCGACACGATGCGCCCGCCGAAATTGGTGACGCACACCTCCATGCCTTTGTCGTTCTTCAGAACGAACAGGTCGGTCTTCTTCCCGTCCACCTCGCTCTGGAAATCACTTCGTTTCAGCCCGGAGAGCGTCTGTCCGTCCTGCTGTCCGCCTGCGCATGCGGCCGTCAGGGCTGCACACAGCAAAATAATCGATCGTTTCATTTTTTCAGATTAGTATTTATCGTTCGGTAATCAATCTCACAATTACTTGTTCCCGGGATCACGGCTGAAAATGGCACGGATCAATCTCGTATCGAATTTCGGCGTGCGGTCGTAATAGTAGACGCCGTTCTGCTCCTGCTCCACGTCGGTCAACTGGGTGTAGCAATAGCCCCAGACCTGGTCCCCCAACTCCAGGATGCCGTTGATCTGCCCCTCGAGGCGCTGCAGGAACTCCGCTTCGCTCTTCGGCGGCGTGCCGTAACCCCACGACTCGGTCTGCGACTCTTTTCCCCGGTCCTTCGCCCATTTGATGCCGCCGACCTCGTCGATGAAGTAGGGCATCTTCCCGTCGTACACCGGGAACTCGTAGCGATCGTTCTGGCGCAGGCCGTTGAACCCGATGTTGGCCGGAGCGACCCCGGCGGGATGCAGCGGCGTCTGGAAGAACGCACCGTCCTTGTAGATGATCTCCTTCAGTTTGACCGGGTCCTGCTCGTAGTTGTGTACGGTCCAGATGTCGGTCTTTATATGGGTGCCGCCGCTGGCGTCGTTCACCGGACGGGTCGGGTCCAGCGCCTTGGTCAGGTCGTAGAGGTCCGCCGTGAAACGGGGATACTGCACCCGATCGGGCCACCACTCCTCGTTCATCGGCGTCCAGATCAGCAGCGAGGGGTGGTTCCGGTCGCGGAGGACCAGCTCCGACCATTCGGTCAGGAAGTTGCGGGCCGCCTCGATGCCGTTGGCATCCATGCCCCAGCTGGGAGCCTCGCCCCAGGTGATGTAGCCCAGCCGGTCGGCCCAATAGTAGAACCGCTCCTCGAAAGCCTTCTGGTGCAGGCGCGCACCGTTGAACCCGGCGGCCATCGAAAGCTCGATGTCGCGCTTCAGCGCCTCGTCGGACGGGGCCGTCCAGATGCCGTCGGGATAGAATCCCTGGTCGAGCACCAGCCGCTGGTAGTAGGGCTTGTTGTTCAGGCAAATTTTATTTCCTTCGACATGGACTTTGCGCATGCCTGCATAGGAGTTCACCTCGTCGAGCACCTCCCCTTGCGCGTTCACGAGCCGGTAGGTGATGTCGTAAAGGAACGGCGACTCCGGCGACCAGAGCTTCGGCCGTTTGATCGGAAGCACGGCGACCGAGCTGTTCGCAGCCCTCACCGTCGCGGAAGCCACCGTCTTACCGCCGTCTTTTACCGCGATATGCAGCGTGTTGCCGCTCTCCGACCGGAACCGGGGCGTGACGACCAACTGCCCCTGGTCGATGTCCGTCACGACCTGCGCGGATTGCAGTCCGGCGGGGTCCACAGCCTCCATCCACACCGTTTGCCAGATACCCGTGGTACGGGTGTAGTTGCAGCCGTAGGAAGCGTACTGCAGGTTCTGCTTGCCGGCGCCCTGCGTCGTCGAGCGCAGGTCGTTCGTGGCCCGGACGACCAGATGATGGCTCTTGCCGGGTGTGACCAGCCGCGTCAGGTCGACGCTGAACGACGAACTGCCCCCGATATGGCGGGCAGCGAAAACCCCGTCGACATAGACCTCCGCGTTGTAGTAGACGGCTCCGAAGTTCAGCAGAATGTCCTTTCCGCTCCATGCCCGGGGAACCGCCACCTCGCGGTGATACCAGATGCAGTTGATGAAATCGGTGTACCCGACCCCCGAAAGGGAGCTCTCGGGACAGAAGGGAACCGTGATTTTGCCCTCGAAGGAGGTCGCCTTTTCCAATCCCCGTTCCAACCCCGATGCGGAGAAATCGAACGTATAGTCCCACACCCCGTTGAGGTTCATCCACGCCGTCCGTTCGAACTGCGGGCGGGGATACTCCCTGCGGGGAATATCCGAGGCATTTGCCTGAAATACCGTTCCGGCGGCAAACAGCGCTGCGATCAAAAATTTCGTTATTTTCATATCCGTTTCACATAAGTCACATCCGGTCCCAAGTCGGGACGTTCCATTCCGGTTGTAAAATTAAACGGTTTGTCGGATTATAACCATCGCTATCCAGTCAAAAAATAGCATTTTTTGCCCAACTGATAGAACATTTTGCCGAATCGGGGAAAAATGCGCATCTTTGTACTCCAAAAAATCTGCAACATGCTTTACTCCGAAGATACCCGCATCGAAACGCTCGCCGTGCATGTCGTCGGCAACAAATCGAAGGACGAACCGCTGATGATTTCGCCCGACGTCTCCCCGCAGGTCGCCGACGAGGGGCTCATGCGTACGCTGACGGCCTATTTCCTCGGCGGGTTCAAATCCGAGGAGTGCTACAACCTCTACCACGAGACCGACCTCGCGTGCAACGAGGTCTGGAACTTCGCGGGGCGGGTCTTCGACGACCCGGAGGCATTCTACGAACATTCGGTAAGCCTTGCGAAACACCTCTACGAAAGCGGCATGCACCCGCAGATCAAAAGCGGAGAGTTCTACGCGGTCTATTTCTCCGACTGCCGTTTCGGCGGCGAGCCGGTCGATGCACTGGGGCTTTTCAAATCCGAGACGCGCGACACGTTCCTCGACGTCGGCCACGAGGCCGAAGGGGTCCGCATCGCGGCCCGCGAGGGCATCGACATCAAACGGCTGGACAAAGGGGCCGTCATTTTCAACGTGGAGCGCGAAGCGGGCTTCGCGGTCTACATCGTCGACAACACCAACCGCACCGAGGCCCGCTACTGGATCGACGATTTCCTGCGCGTGCGCCAGCGCCGGGACGACTACCACAACACGCACAACGCCCTGGCGATGTGCAAAAAGTACGTCACGAAGCATCTTTCGAAGGAGTTCGACGTCTCGAAGGCCGACCAGGCGGAGATGCTCAACGACACGATCAATTATTTCCAGGAGCAGGACAACTTCTCGCTGGGCGAGTTCTCGGAAAAGGTGATCCGCCAGCCGGAGGTCGCCGAGAGTTTCGCACGTTTCAAACAGGAGTACGAGCAGGACCGCGACATCCGCATCGAGGACGAGTTCGGCATCTCGGATTCGGCGGTTAAGAAGCAGGCGCGATCGTACAAGAGCGTCATCAAACTCGACCGCAACTTCCACATCTACGTCCACGGCAACCGCAGCCTGCTGGAGCAGGGCGAGGACGAAAAGGGCAAGTTCTACAAAGTCTACTACGAGGAAGAGCAGTAGCCTCCGATTTGGGAGAACCAAACGAAGGTATTAAATTTGCAGTATCCATTAAGAACGGAAAACGACCATGAACGCAATCCTCCGGTTTCTCTTCCCCGCTGCGCCCTCCGGCGCCGGGGCTTCGTGGCTGCTGCTGGCGGCCCGCATCGTCTTCGGCGTGCTGCTGATGACCCACGGCATCGCCAAATGGCAGAATTTCGAGACCCTCTCCGCCACATTCCCCGACCCGCTGGGCGTCGGCAGCCCGACATCGCTCGTGCTGGCGATCTTCGGCGAGGTCGTCTGCTCGCTGGGATTCATCACCGGGACGCTCTACCGGCTGGCCCTCCTGCCGATGATCTTCACCATGAGCATCGCATTTTTCTCGGTCCACAGCGGCGACCCGTTCGCCGCCCGCGAACTGGCGATGCTCTATCTCACGGCTTTCGTCCTGCTCTGGATCGCCGGGCCGGGCCGCTACGCCGTCGACAGCCTGATCGCCTGCAAACTCCTCCCGAAGCGATGACGCGCCAGACGCAGTTCACGCTCCGCCCGCGCAGCCGGGGCTTCCATCTCATCACCGACGAAGTGGTGCGCAACCTGCCGCCGCTCCCCGACACGGGGCTTCTGCACCTCTTCATCCAGCACACCTCGGCGGGACTTTCGATCAACGAGAACGCCGATCCCGACGTGCAGCAGGACCTCGCGGCGATCTTCGACCGCCTGGTCCGCGAACGCGAAAGCTACTACGCCCACACGCTCGAAGGCGACGACGACATGCCGGCGCATGCCAAATCGGCCCTCACGGGCGTCAGCCTCACCCTCCCGATCGTCGGCGGACACCTCGGGCTGGGCGTCTGGCAGGGCATCTACCTCTGTGAGTTTCGCAACCGGGCTTCGGGACGCCGGATCGTGGCGACCGTCATCGGATAACCTCTGCCCGGGACACAAAAAATACCTGCTCCTTTCGGTGCAGGCATTTTCCAGTTCGCAATCCGCCGTTACCAGTAACGGGGAACCAGATCGTGGTCGTAATTCTTGTACCAGTTGCGTTTTTGCGTGCCGTTGCTCTCGATCCACTCTTTGAGGTCGGGATAGGCCGAGAAGATGCTGACCCGGTCGTAGACGTGGGGCGTTCCGACGGGAAGGCGCAGCACCCAAACGTCGTTGTTCTTGCTGCAATAGGGTACCGAAGACATCAGGTCCTTCGAATCGGCCGCGTAATTCTTGTAGTGATAGGTCGGCTCGAAACCTTTCTGGTGAATCTCCACACCGCTTTTGAGCACCATGAAGAAATCGTGGTTCTGCGGATAGGAGGTCACGTCGCGGAAAGCCTGCGCCTGCCTGCGGCTCGCCTCGCCGGTCAGCGCCGAACGGTCGGGAGCCCCCGAGATATGGATATAAGCGCGGAGCATCGGCTTGCCGACCTCGATCTTGCCCTCGGTGGTCTGGTAATGTTCGCCGTTCACCAGCTTGTCCAGGCCGTCGAACAGGATGATCACCTTGTCCGGCTGGCTCTTGTCCACGTCGATCGAGAAATCGCCGCCGGTAACCTTTTCGAAGACCCCCTGACCCGATTTCCGTTGCACCTCGGTCGTAATGCCATCTTCCCGGATAATCGAGGTATCGAAATCCAACTGGAGGCCCGCTTTTTTCGTCAGGCCGCTGCCGACGCCGCGGATGTCGAGCGTAATGATAAGTCCCTCCTTGTAGCCGTGCGCAGGTAGCAGGGCCGGCGACGTAACCTCGGCCGTCTTAAGGTCGTACTCCACCACGAGGTCGTTGAAATCGGCGTCCGAAGCCGCGAAGTCGGGCCACATGTCCTCGACCATGACGACGCCCGAGTTGTAGTAATACTGGTAGTCGGGCACCTTCTCATACACCGAACGCACGGCGTCGGTCGGGAATTTGTAATCCACATCGCCTCCGTTCACCGCCAGCGCAACGACACCGTCGGCGCCCGACGCGGCGGGATATTTCACATAGAGTTTTTCAGCCCCGGCGGGAACCGCCAGGTTGAAAGAGCTGACCACGCCCGACTCGAGCAGCGCGTCCTCGACGAGCAGCGAATTGCCTTTGCACTCCTCTTCCGAATAGACCGAAACGACGGTCTGCACGTCCGATTCGAGCGTCAGCGCCACGGCAGTCTCGGCGGACCATCCGAAACCCGACGGCACGACAGGCGTCTCGGGGGTCACAACGGGTTCTTCCGGCGTTCCGGGGCCTTCGGAGCCGTCCCCGACGGGATCGACGTTGGTACAGGCACCGAACAGCACCATGGAAGACAAAGCAAAAATCGAGACTATTTTTTTCATTATGCGTACTATTTGGCATTAATAATTCACTCAGAAAATCGGATTTGTCCTTTTCGTTCAGCCAAAATCCGACCGAGGCTATCCGTTTCCGCCCAAAACAAAGACTATTCCGCCCGCACAAATATACGCAAATATTTCACGACAGCCCAAAGAAAACGGCATTATTTTCCAATTATCTCCCGAGATGTCTGCACGATGCGTCCGGAGGCCCCTCCCGCGGGGATGCCATCCGAAGTCGCCGCATAGCGCCCGGAAACCCCGGAACGTGGCGTGAATTTTGCCGCCCGGATCGGAAAAGCCCCTGCCATGACCACAACCGCCAAAACTCCCGACCGGCTCACCGCCGAAGAGCGCCGCGAACTTCCCGCCTCGGCGTTCGGAATCCCCGAAACCCGCGAATTTCCGCTCGTCGACGCGGCGCACGTCCGCGCTGCCGAGGCCTATTTCCGCTATGCCCCCGACGACCGGAAAGCGGCCCTCGCCCGGCGCATCCTCGCCCGGGCCCGCGAATTGGGCGTCGACGTGCGCAGCCGCACCGTCCGCGGCTGGGGCGGGGAGATGTAGCAACCGAAAAAATCGCTATCTTTGTCCGGAGGGTCCCCGAAAAGGCCCTGCGGACACACATGGAAGCAATCACCCAATTTCTCATCGACTGGGGCTACTGGGGCCTCTTCCTCTCGGCGCTCATCGCCGGGAGCGTCCTGCCGTTCAGCTCCGAAGCGGTGATGGTGGTACTCGTCGGCATGGGCCTCGACCCCGTGTGGTGCATCGTCGCGGCCGCGCTGGGCAACACGCTCGGCGGCATGACCTGCTATTGGATCGGGACGCTGGGCAAGACCGAGTGGATCACCCGGCTGGGGGTCTCGACACGCCAGTTGGCCCGGGCCCGGAAATTCCTCTCGGGACGCGGGGCGCTGATGGCTTTCTTCGCATTCCTGCCCACCATCGGCGAAGCCATCGCCATCGTGCTGGGGCTGATGCGCAGCAACATCTGGCTCACGAGCGGCTCGATGCTCGCGGGCAAGACCCTGCGTTACATTGTCGTACTGGCGACCTTCCAGGGCGCCCTATCCCTTTTCTGATATGGAAATTCGCAAAACGGAAACCCCTTCGCGGGAACTGCTGCTGCTGGCCGACGAGGTGGAAGCCTCGGTAGCCGACTACATCGGCCGCGGAACGTGCTACGCCGCCTACGACGGCGACCGGATCGTCGGACAGTATGTACTGATCCACACGCGGCCTTTCACGGCCGAGGTCGTGAATATCGCCGTCGTGCCCGACCGCCAGCGGCAGGGCATCGCCACGGCCCTGCTCGCCCACGCCGCCGACACGGCCCGCCGGGCGGGATTCCGCCTCCTCGAAATCGGCACGGGCGACTGCGGTGCGGGCCAGATCGCCCTCTACGAACGCTGCGGATTCGTCCGCTGCGGCATCGACGAAGACTATTTTCGGAAATTCAGCCCTGCGCCGATCTTCGAAAACGGCGTGGAGTGCCGCCACATGGTGCGCCTGCGCATGGAGTTCCTGTAACCATGTCCGTCTCGTGGAACCCCTGGCATGGCTGCCGGAAAATCAGCGAAGGCTGCCGCAACTGCTACGTCTACCGGCAGGACAGCCGGCACGACAAAGACAGCCGTGAGGTGCGGCAGACAGCGATGTTCGACCGCCCGGTACGCCGCAGCCGCGACGGACGCTTCAAAGTCCCCGCGGGCGAGATGGTCTACACCTGTTTCACATCGGATTTTCTGCTGGAGGAGGCCGACGCCTGGCGCGCCGAAGCGTGGGAGATGATGCGCCTGCGCCACGACCTGCGGTTCCTCTTCTTCACCAAGCGCATCGACCGGCTGGCAGCCGTGCTGCCTCCCGACTGGGGCGAGGGATACGAGAATGTCGTCATCGGCTGCACGGTGGAGAATCAGGCGATGGCCGACTACCGGCTGCCGCTGTTCCTGACGACGCCCATCCGCCACCGCATCGTCGTCTGCGCCCCGCTGCTGGAGCCGCTCGACATCGCGCAATACCTGACGTCCGGGATCGAGGAGGTCTCGGCCGGCGGCGAATCGGGCAACGAAGCCCGGCCCTGCGACTACGCCTGGGTCCTCGCGCTGCGCGGGCAGTGCGTGGCAGCGGACATCCCTTTCTGCTTCCACCAGACCGGGGCGCGATTCGTGAAAGACGGACGTATGTACCGCATCCACCGCAAATATCAGCACTCCCAGGCCCGCAAAGCGGGGATAAACTACAAAATCGGCCGCTAACGGACCGGTTCGTAATCGATCGCCGACTCCTCGTCGGTACGCTCGATTTTCATAATCACGGGGCGCAGCCCGTCGTTGCACGAGCAGATGGCCACGCCCTCCCTGTCGATCCAGTCCCCGTAATAGAACTTCCCCGCCCCGTGCGAAAGGGCGAAGACATATTGGTAAACGGCTTTCCACGCCTCGTCGCAGAACCCTTCGGGCTTGGCATAGTCGGCATAGAAAACCTGCCTCTCGCGCATCATCGGGCAGCGGTCGAATCCGGGAGCGGCATACTCTTTGGCGAGCTCCTCGTTGAGCATGGTTTTGAGAATCGTGATTTTACAGCGTTTCATAGCGAACGGTTTTCCGTCAAAGATAGCATTATGTACGATAAGTCGCAACCCGGGAACCGGATCGGGCCGTAAAAAAGTGCGGAAGGAATCCGGCCCGGCGAACAAACAGTGACGCCTCATTTTGCTTTGTCCGGAAATTCTATGAAGAACCTCCCAAAAGCCGGACCGGGTTACATTCCTTCCGCACAAGTCATGTACCCGGTCCGTTCTCACGGCGGCGTCCCGCAGGGCGCCCCCTATAAAAAGCAAGGACGCAGGTACAACCTGCCAACGGTCGGCCTCGCGAGCCTTAACACGGTGAGTTGCCCTTACGCCCAAGCCTGTCCCCCGCCCGAACGGGCAGGGACAAGACTCAGGTTTCAGACAAATTTCACGCCGTGTTATAAACCTGCTACATAGTAGCAGTCGCGAGTTTACCGTTGGCGCAAAGGTTTGTCTTAACCTTTGTTTATATTTTCTATTGCAAATGTAGTCAAATAATCCGACGAACCAAAAAATCCGGCCCCCTTTCGGAGGCCGGACCCACTAAAAATATCTTTCGTTTAAGCGTTGGCGGTGGCCAGCGGCGAAGCCTGCGTATAGGTGCGGGCGGCCAGCTCCTTGTCGAGCATGTAGAGGCCGAACTTGTTGCCCTCGACGGCCTCGCAGGCGGTAATCATGTCGCGTGCCGACTCCTCCTCCTCGACCTGCTCGTCGACGAACCAGACGAGCATGTTCGACGATGCGTAATCCTTGTCCTCGGCGGCGATGGCAGCCAGGTTGCCGATCATGGCCGTAACTTTCTTCTCATGCTCCAGCGTGTCCCGGAACATCTCCAGCGGCGAAGCCCACTTGGTGCGCACCTCCTCGATCGGGAGCAGTTTCACCTCGGCATCGCGCGAGAGGATGTAGTTCATGAAGATGCGGGCATGGTCCTGCTCCTCCTGGAACTGAACGAAGAACCAGTTGGCAATGCCTTTGAGCCCTTTGGCCTCGGCGTCCATCGACATCGACAGGTAAAGATAAGCCGACCAGAGCTCGGCATTGATCTGAGCGTTCATCGCTTCGTGTAATTTCTTGCTTAACATAGCTGTATGTTTTTAAGTTTGCGGTTTATTATCGTTTGTGACACAAATATACAATAGTTTTTTGTGATTTGTATCAAAATAGCTATCATATTATTTTATACCCGGATAACAAGACATTATAAAATAAAATAAGCGGCACCCGGGTGTGAATCCCGGGTGCCGCCGCTGGTTTTCAGGGTTATGCGGATCAGTCGCCGACCTCGATCAGACGGAATTTCAGGTCGAATTTCAGTTCGAGGCCGTTGTCGAGCTTCACCTCGTAGTCGCGCTTGTCGCGGTCGATCGAGACGATCTTGCGGCCTGCGAAATTCTTGGCCACATGGTCGCGGATCTGCTGCGGAACGATGGCTGCGGGAACTTCGCCGTACTTGCAGTCGACGTCCTTCCACTGTCCGTTCTTGGCGAACTCGACCTTCGAACCGTTGACGAAGACCACCTTGTAGTCCTTGTCGAACATCTCTTCGTCGACCTTGGCATAGGAGACCTCGACGCCCGCGAAGTGGGCTTTGATGAACTGCTGCGAGACGGCCGGAAGTTCGGCGACGGTGATAATGCGGTCGCTGCCGGCGAGGGCGGGAAGCGTGGAGACCGCGAGGGCCAGGGAAGCGAAGACAATCGTGAGCTTTTTCATAATCATAGTGTTTTTAATTAAGTTTCATAGTGCAAAATTGCGGCCTGAAACTGAAACGAATCTGAAAAAAGCATATTTTTTACATTTTTTATCCCGAAAAATCGACCGTGAAGCAATGCCGCCCGTTTATATAGGAGTAGGCGACCTTCAGGCCATAGAGACGGCACACGGCATCGACCACCGCGAGGCCCAGCCCCGTCGAACCCTCCTTTTTCGCACCCTGGTAGAAGCGGTCGAAGATATGCCCGGCATCGAGCGAACCGCCCGCGCCGCTGTTCGCGACCGTAAGCCTGCGCGGCGCCACCGTAACCGAGATCTCCCCGCCGGCGTCGCCGTGGACGAACGCATTCTTCACGAGGTTCGCCACCACGCTTCCGGCCAGCGAGGGATTCATGCGCACCGTCAGCGGCCCCTCGTCCGTGAGTGTGAAGCGCATGTTGCGGTAGGCGTAAATCTCCTCCATGTCCTCGGCCGTGCGGCGCACCAGCGCGTTGATGTCGACCTCCTCGGCCTCGGGGAACTGCCCGTTGTCGATCTTCGACAGCAGCAGCAGCGAACGGTTGAGCCGCACGAGGTAATCCAGCGTCCGCTGCACCTTGGCGATCTCGCCCAGCTGCTCCCCGGTGAGCGTCTGCGCATCGTCGACCAGCATTTCGAGCCGGTTGCGGCAGACCGCCAGCGGGGTCTGCATCTCGTGCGAGGCGTTGCCGATGAACTGCTTCTGCCGCTCGAACGCCGACTCGGCCCGCTCGGCATAGCGACGTGCGGCGTCGTTCAGCTTCCGGAACTCCTTAACGGAGGTTTCGACGGCCAGCGGCGGGTTCTGCGCCCCCACGGTATAGCCGTCCAGCCACCGCAACAGGGCGTAGAGGGGCCGCATCGTGCGGTAGAGCACAATGACGGTGACCAGCAGGATCATCAGCAGCAGGAAAAGATAGAGGCAGACGATCCAGCCGAGGATCGCCTCCCGGAGATCGTCCTTCTCGATCGTGGGCGTCATCACCGTCAGCTCGTACCACTTCCCCCCGCGGTCGTGGAACACTTTGCGCAGCACGCGCGCCGGCTCCTCATCGTCCCGCTCGGGAATGAAAATCTCTTCGTCGGAATAACGCTCGCACGGCTGTGCGGCGGCGTATTCGTCCGACACCTCGTTGAGAAAATAGGCGTTGTTGCCCTCGGAGGCCGGCACCGGAAGCTCCCGGCCCGCCAGCACCCGCGTGAGGATCGCCTCGGCGCGCGATTCGAGGGCGTCGTCCACTTCGTCGTTGATCTCGTCGATCACCGTGACGTAGAACAGCACCGCCCAGGCCGCCAGCAGCAGCGACAGGGCCCACGACAGGTGGAGCAGGATGCGGTAAACCAGTTTCATGGCTGTACGAGTTTATAGCCGAAGCCGTAGACGGCGCGTATCTCGATGTCGGCACCCGCATCGTGGAGCTTGCGGCGCAGGTTCTTCATCTGCGCATAGACGAAATCGAAATTGTCGGCCTGGTCGATATGGTCGCCCCACACCCCCTCGGCCAGCGCGGTCTTGTCGACCGTGTGGTTGGGCCGCGACATGAAGTAGTGGAGGATGTCGTACTCCTTACGCAGCAGCTCCACCCCGCGGCCCGCCACCTCGACGCGGCGGCTGTCGGGCCACAGGCGTACGTTCCCCGCGTCGAGGCTCTCGTTCCCGTCGCGCTGATGGCGCCGCAGGACGCTGCGGATGCGGGCGCTGAGCTCGGCCAGGTGGAACGGCTTGGGCAGGTAGTCGTCGGCCCCGAGTTCCAGCCCCTCGATCTTGTCGTCCAGCGAATCGCGGGCCGAAATGATGATGACCCCGGCGCGGTTGCGGCGCCGCTTCAGCTCTTCGAGCAGCCGCAGGCCGCTGCCGCCGGGCAGCATGATGTCCAGCAGGATGCAGTCGTAGTCGTATGCGGCGATCTTGTCGAGCGCCGCGGCATAATCGGCGGCCTGCTCGACGACGTATTGCTCCCGGACCAGCGTCCGGGCCATGATCTCCCGCAGGGAGGGTTCGTCTTCGACAATCAGTATTTTCATAAGATATCTCTTTTTTCCGGGCGGGGCGCAAATCTGGTTCCGCAACCCGCCGACCTGCCATCGCCCCCTAAAACCCGCCTTTTAAGCGGGCGCAGAACCGGATGGATTGTGTTCCGACGACCCATCGCCCCTAAAACCCGGCTCTTAGCCGGGCGCAGAACCGGATGGATCATGTTCCGACAGACCATCGCCCCCAAAACCCGCCTCTTAGGCGGGAAAGGTAGCATCCGAATCCGAAAGGAAACTGAAACGGCCCCGCCAAATATAGCCATTTTCCGGCCGGACTGCAAAAAAAGCGGCGCCCCGAAGGACGCCGCAGCATTATTTACCGACCGAAAGCTACGCTTTCTCGCCGTCGTAGGCCCATTTGACGTAAATCGAGCCCCAGGTGTAACCGCCTCCGAAAGCCGCGAGGATCAGGTTATCGCCCTTGCGGAGTTCCTTTTCGTAGTCGAAGAGGCATGTCGGGATCGTCGCGGCCGTGGTGTTGCCGTTGCGCTCGATATTGATCATGCACTTGTCCTGCGTGATGCCCATGCGGCGCGCCGTGGCGTCGATGATGCGCAGGTTGGCCTGGTGGGGCACCAGGAAGCGGACGTCCTCGCCTTTGAGGTTGTGACGCTCCATCATCTCCACCGAAACGTCGGACATCTTCGACACGGCAGCTTTGAATACGGCGTGTCCGTCCCACATGATGGTGTGCCAGTTGTTCTGCACGGTCTCGACCGAAGCCGGATAGCGCGAACCGCCCGCCTTCATGTAGAGCTGCAGCTCGCCCGAACCGTCGGAACGCAGGATCGAATCGATCACGCCGTAGCCATCGGTGTTGGCTTCCAGCAGCACGGCAGCCGCAGCGTCGCCGAAGAGCGGGCAGGTCGAACGGTCGGTATAGTCGACGATCGACGACATCTTGTCGGCGCCCACGACGATGACCCGCTTGCTCGTGCCGGCCTCGATGAACTTGGCTCCCGTCGTCAGCGCGAACAGGAATCCGCTGCAGGCGGCCGAAACGTCGAACGCGAAGGCGTTCTTGCAGCCGGCCTGGTCGGCGATCAGGTTACCCGTCGAGGGGAAGAACATATCGGGGGTCACGGTGGCGCAGATCACCACGTCGACCGACATCGGGTCGATGCCCGTTTTGTCGAGCAGGTTGATGACGGCGCGCGCTCCCATGTAGGAACTGCCGACGCCTTCACCTTTGAGGATGTGGCGCGTTTTGATACCGGTGTGCGACATGATCCACTCATCGTTGGTGTCGACCATCTGGCTCAACTCATCGTTGGTGAGGATATACTCCGGAAGGTACTGTCCCACTCCCGTTATCGCTGCTGTAATCTTACCCATTAACTTAACTTTTGCTGTTCGTAATTCGGATTAATTTTTGAACGCACGCTGCAACTTCTCCGTGAGGCCGGCCCGAATGACCTGCCCGGTCGAAAGGATCATGCTTTTGATAGCCTCGGGCGAAGAGCATCCGTGGCCGATGATGACAGGCGCGTTGACACCCAGGACGGGGGTGCCGCCGACGTTTTCGTAGTTCATGGCGTCCCAGAAAGCATTGCTGCATCCCAGCGCCTTGTTGATGCGGTAGAGGCCCTCGGCCATCTTCAGCACCGTGTTGCCGACGAATCCGTCGCAGACGACCACGTCGGCGACCTTCGCCGAGAAGAGGTACGACGCTTCGACGTTGCCCACGAAATTGATGCGGCCGTCGGCCTTCAGCAGTTCGTAAGCGGCTTTGGTCTGGACGTTGCCCTTGGTCTCCTCCTCGCCGATGTTAAGTACCGCGACACGCGGTTTTTCGATGCCCAGCACGGCCTCGGCGTAAATCGACCCGATCAGTCCGTACTGCTCCAGCACCTCGGGCTTGCAGTCCACGTTCAGGCCCACATCCAACAACAGTGCGGGATTCCCC
>ERZ1673699.1090-NODE-1090-length-23746-cov-6.413659_pt1 | contig 23746 bp, 12 predicted proteins | sample MGYA00580229_ERZ1673699 | MGnify/ENA primary metagenome ERZ1673699 (study PRJEB41218, sample SAMN15661785) | gut metagenome | host: Homo sapiens | place: Canada: London | collected 2015-08-20/2019-03-30 | study: EMG produced TPA metagenomics assembly of... | reverse complement strand
ATTGCAGCAGGCAAGACCGGAGCCCTGCCCGAAATCAGCGAACCTTGAAACCCTCGTCGGCACGGGCCGGAATGGGCATCGAGGCATAATAGCCGCTTTCGAGTTTCTCGCGGACAGCTTTGAACGCCTCGATCGTCACTTTCACATCCTCCAACGTATGCACCGCCGTGGGGATGATGCGCAGGATGATCTCGCCCTTCGGGATCACGGGGTAAACCACCATCGAGCAGAAAATCCCGTGGTTCTCACGCAGGTCTACGACCAGGTTCGTGGCCTCGGTGATACCGCCTTTCAGGAAGACGGGGGTCACGGGCGAGTTGGTCACACCGATCTCGAATCCGTTCTCTTTCAGGCTGTTCTGGAGCACGCGGACGATCTCCCAGAGTTTCTGCTGAAATTCGGGATGGTTGCGGATCAGCTCCAGACGCTTCAGCGCGCCGATCACCATCGGCATCGGAAGCGACTTGGCGTAGAGCTGCGAACGCATGTTGTAACGCAGCAGGTTAATCAACCAGCGGGGACCGCTCACGAAAGCGCCGATACCGGCCATCGACTTGGCGAACGTGTTGAAAAGCACGTCCACACCGTCGGCAACGCCGAAATGCGCCGCCGTACCGCGACCCTCCGGACCCATCGTCCCGAAGCCGTGGGCGTCGTCCACCAGCAGGCGGAACTGGAAATCCTTCTTCAGCGCGACGATCTCGTCCAGCTTGCCCAGGTCGCCCTTCATGCCGAATACGCCCTCGGTAATCACCAGCACGCCGCCGTTCTGCTCCTCGGCGAGGTCCGTGGCATGCTGCAGCTGGAGACGCAGCGAATCCATGTCGTTGTGGCCGAACACGAAACGCTTGCCTTTGTGCAGGCGCAGGCCGTCGATGATGCAGGCGTGTGCCTCGGCATCGTAGACGACCACGTCGCGCGGGGTCAGCAGGCAGTCGATGATCGAGATCATGCCCTGGTAACCGAAGTTGAGCAGGAAAGCATCCTCCTTGCCGACGAACTCGGCGAGCTCACGCTCCAGCCGCTCGTGGTAAACGGTCTGTCCGCTCATCATGCGGGCGCCCATCGGGGCGGCCATACCGAACTGGGCGGCGCCCTCGGCATCCGCCCTGCGCACCTCGGGATGGTTTGCCAGTCCGAGGTAGTTGTTCAGGCTCCAGTTGAGCATCTTCTTGCCCCGGAAAACCATGTGGGGACCGATGTCGCCTTCGAGTTTGGGGAAGGCGTAATACCCATGGGCGTACTCCATGTACTGACCGATCGGTCCGCCCGCATTCTTCTCGAGGCGTGAAAAAATATCAACCATTTTATCTTGTAATTATAAGTTTATGTACGATTTTTTCGTTTCGGACGCACAAAAGTATAAATAAAACACAATTAGCAGTCAAAAGTAGCCGTTTTTTATTCCGCACGGATACGCATTTATACCTATTTATACTCATTTTAAGATTTTAGCCGCCGGTCGCCGGCCCACGACCGCCGCCACGGTCCGACCGGCAAATTCGGTTCGGCACCCCGCTTGCACTCTCTTCGATGTCGCCTTCGGACGGCAGTGGTTGGGCAATGCTCAAACAAGTTTGGCATTGTGCTCGGCTTGCACTATCTTTGGCTTTGCCTTAGATAGGCTGCGCCTCGGCAAAATGCAAGCAAACTTGCTTTTGCGCTCGGCTTGCACTATCTTTGCCCTATGACATCGTTATTCCATGACATCATCTTCGGCCCGGTGCATTCGCGGCGGCTGGGCCTCTCGCTGGGGGTCAACCTGCTGCCCACGGCGTCGAAACTCTGCTCGTTCGACTGCATCTACTGCGAGTGCGGCTGGAATGCCGAGCACCCGGGCGGACGGCGCTTCAACGACCGCAGGGAGGTCCGCACCCAGCTCGAAGCCACCCTGCGGCAGATGGTGGCCGACGGCACCCCGCCCGACGTCATCACCTTCGCCGGCAACGGCGAACCGACCCTGCACCCCGAATTCGAGGCCGTCATCGGCGACACGCTGGCCCTGCGCGACGCGCTGTGCCCCGCGGCCAAGGTCTCGGTGCTCTCCAACGCCACGCAGATCCACCGCGACAGCGTCCGCCGGGCCCTGCTGCGCGTGGACAACAACATCCTCAAACTCGACTCGGCGTCCGACGAAACGGTGCGGCGGATGAACAACCCGCAAAGCCCGGCCTATACGGTCCGGGGTATCGTCGAAGAGATGAAACGTTTCGAGGGAAAGATGATCCTGCAGACGATGTTCCTGCGCGGTTCGTGCGACGGAAAACCCATCGACAACACCACCGAAGAGGAGGTTGCGGCGTGGCTGAAGCTGGTCGGCGAAATCCGCCCGCGGCAGGTGATGGTCTATTCGCTCGACCGCGACACCCCCTGCCAAACGCTCGAAAAGGTCTCCAAAGAGGATTTGCAGGCCATCGCCGCACGTGTCGAGGCCCTCGGAATCCCCTGCACCGTAGCCTGACCTCCATGCAGATACTCCTCTCCTGCGCCAAGACGATGGCGGAGCAGAGCTCCGTCCCGACGCCCCGCACCACCGTTCCGGCCCATCTCGACGAGGCCCGGCAGCTGGCCGCCGAACTGGCGACGCTCCCGACCGACGAACTGGCCCGGCTCCTGCGCGTCAACCGCCGCATCGCCGCCGAAAATCACCTGCGTTACCGCCGTTTCCACGACAGCTACACCCCGGCCCTCCCGGCGCTCGCGGCCTACACGGGCATCGTCTTCAAACGCATCGATCCGGCAGACTTCTCCGCCGCCGATTTCGAATACGCCCAGCAGCACCTCAACATCACCTCGTTCCTCTACGGGCTGCTCCGGCCGCTGGACGCCATTCGCCCCTACCGGCTCGAGGGCGACGCCGTGCTGCCCGGCCACGACGAACAAACGGTCTTCGCCTACTGGCACGAACGGCTGACCGACGCCCTGCTCGACAAGGTCCGGCACGACGACGGCATTTTGGTCAACCTGGCCAGCGGAGAGATGAAACGGCTGTTCGACTGGAAACGCGTATGCCGCGAAGTGCGGGTCATCACCCCGGAATTTCGCATCCGCGAGGGCGACCGGCTGAAAACCATCGTCGTCTATACGAAAATGTGCCGTGGAGAGATGACGCGGTATCTGCTGAAAAACCGCATCACCGACCCCGCGGCACTTCAGGCCTTCGAATGGGAGGGTTTCCGGTTCGATCCCTCCCTCAGCCGCGGCGACGGCTGGACATTTACGATGTGACAGCCGCCTCAGGAAGCGCAGAACGGGCTACCGGACATTTATCCGCAGCGTGCAGGGCTTCACGCCTGCCGCCGTCGCCCGGACCGTTATTTCGCCCTCCGCATCCCTGCTGCCGACGATGGCGGTCAGCTGACCGCTGAACAGGTGCATGTGCGGTTCGCAAAACGATTCGAGGGATGTCGGATCGCCGTTGGCCACGGCGACGAACCTACCTGCGCCGCCGACCTCGAAACGCACCTCCCGGCTGTCTGTCGGTACCGGATTGCCCGCCTTGTCGACGACGCTGACCGTGACATAAGCCAGGTCCCGGCCGTCGGCCGCAAGCACCGTGCGATCCGCCGTCAGCCGCAGGGCATAGGGCTTGCCCGCCGTGCGCACGACACGCTCACCGGCCTGCCGCCCTTCGGAATCATACGCCACCACACGCATCTCGCCCGGCTCGTAACGCACCTCGTTCCACATGAGGCGGTAACGCTCCATGTTGCTGTTGCGATTCTTCGTCCTCACGCCCTGGCTCCTGCCGTTGATGAAGAGTTCGGCCGAAGGGTATGACGTATAGACGAAGACGGGCGTGATCTCGCCCTCGCGGCCTTTCCAGTTCCAGTGGGGCAGGACGTGCAGCGTGGGCGACTGCGTGTTCCAGACGCTGCGATAGAGCCAGTAACGGTCCTTGGGCAGCGATGCGAGGTCGATGATCCCGAACATCGAGCTGTGGTTGGGCCATGCGTCGTTGTTGTAAGGCGTGGGCTCGCCCAGATAGTCGAATCCGGTCCACACGAACTGCCCGAGCAGCCACGGCATATCCTCGCCGGCGGCGAAGTCGTCGTCGGGCAGGTTCGACCAGGCGCAGCATTCGACATCGTAACCCGACGACTGGTGGTCGCCGTGCTGTTTGTTGGTGGCATACTCCACCGGGAAATGATATACGCCGCGCGAACTGACGGTCGAAGCGGTCTCCGAGCCGAGTACGATGTTCTGCGGCAGACGCTCGTAGGCCTCGCGGTAGCGGTGTACCCGGTAGTTGAGTCCCGGAATGTCGAAGATCGCCGCAAACCCGTTGGACAATACGGCGTCCAGCTGATCCATCCCGCACGTTACCGGACGTGTCGCGTCCTCGCGGTGGCAGATGGCCTGCAGGCGCAATCCCATCCGGTAGCCTTCGGCCTCCCACTGCGTCGGCACCTCGTTGCCGACCGACCACATCACCACCGAGGGGTTGTTGCGGAAGTGGTGCAGCATATCCACCAGGTCGCGCTCGACCCACTCGTCGAAATAGCGGTGATAGCCGTTCTTACACTTAGCCACCTCCCACTCGTCGAACGGCTCGACCATCACCATGAATCCCATCTCGTCGCACAGTTCGACCAGCGCCTCGGCCGGCATGTTGTGCGACGTACGGACAGCATTGCAGCCCATATCCCGGAGCATCGTGAGCTGGCGGCGAATGGCGGCCCGGTTCACGGCGGCGCCCAGCGGCCCCAGGTCGTGATGCAGGCACACACCTTTGAAACGGCACAACTTGCCGTTCAGAAAGAAACCCTTGTCGGCGCGGACCTCGATCGTGCGAATGCCGAAACGGGTGGTGCAGCGGTCCACCTCGACCCCGCCCACGCGGACCCGCGATTCGGCGGTGTAGAGCGCCGGGGTCTCGGGCGACCACAGCTCGGGACGGTCGACCGTGAGATGCTGTTCGAAGGGCTGTCCCCAGGCGGGCTGCCGGCGGTCGGTCTTCACGGCGACGACCGCGCCCGCGGCATTGCGTATCGAGGTCTCGATCTCGACCGTCTCGCCCTCTTTCAGGCCGTCGAGCTTCGTGCGCAGGGTCACCGAAGCATAGTCTTCGCCGACATAGGGTGTCAGCACCTGCGTCCCCCATACCGGCACGTGCACCGGGGCGAGTTCCAGCAGCCGCACCTCCCGGTAGAGTCCTGCGCCCGGATACCAGCGCGACGACTGCGGCCGGTTTTCCAACAGTACGACAAGTTCGTTTCCGCCCGCATGCAGCGCATCGGTTATCTCGCACGAAAAAGCGCTGTAACCGTAGGGACGGAAGCAGACCTCGCGGCCGTTGACCCGCACGCGGGCCTCGCTCATCGCGCCGTCGAACAACAGCACGTAACGGCGATCCCGGAGCGTATCGATATCCAGCGTGCGCCGATAAGCCCCTTTGCCGACATAGGGCAGGCCGCCCGTGCGTCCCGTTTTGACCGACGAGGTCGTTTCGCCGTCCTGAATGACGGCCAGCTCCTGCAGGTCGTTCTCGCGCGAGAACGGCCCCGTTATGGACCAGTCGTGGGGGATCTCCACCTGCCGCCATCCGTCGGCGCGTTCGATGTCATGGTCGTTACGGAACTGCCAGTCGGTGAGCAGCACCTCGTTACGCGGGTTTTGCGCGCGAAGCGTCGCGGCCGTACACAGGGCACAGAGGGCGATGAGCAATCGGTTCATGTCGTTTTGCGGGTTTATTCTTAACTTGCACTATTCTACGCTGACGTCGCAGAGCTCCACCCAGCCGTCGGTCGTGACGCCTTCCTTGGCGGCGATCCGAATACCCGGCGTGTTCTCTTTCGAGGTGTCCACGATAGCTACAGCCCACTTGTAGGCGCCGGCGGCGACCGTCCCGACGTCGAATTTAAAGGTGTAGCGCGCGGGCGTGCCTTTCCGCCAGTCGCAGGGCTTCGCCTGTTCGTCGAAATAGAGCTTCACGGGACGTTTCGTCGCAGGATCGAGCAATGCGAACGCCACCTTGTACTTGTCGTGGTACTGGGGCAGATTCGTCGGGCAGTAGGAATACCCGAGGTTTATCCAGCGGTGCGCAATGGCGGCCTGCTGCCCGGCTTTCAGACGGTCGGGCATCGTCAGGCGGTCGGGATAGAGGCGGTAACAGCCCTCGCGGATGAATTTCAACACATAGGAGTAGGCCTCGTTGAACCACGACCACGTTTCACCGACGGCGACGTTGCTGTTGTAGCGGAAATCCATGGTGTTGACACACGAGCCGATGGCATCTTCGTACTCGCCGCGGCGGACATCGCCCCAATCCGAGTAGCCGTCGGCCTGAATGGCCGCCAGCGAATGCGACGCCCTCACCCAGCCGCCCTCCGAAGCGATCGGACAAGCGTAACGGTGGCTCAGCAGCACGTTCTTCTCCCACCCCGTGAAGTAGGTATGCATCCCGAATGCTGCGCTCTGCAGCGAGTATCCCAGTGCGACGGCCTTGCGGATAAGCCGTTCGGCGTCGGGGTCGTACTCGCCCTGGCCCCACGACTGTTTCGTGCTGCCCAGCCAGCGGTGGACCTGACAGGCCAGGGGCACATTTTTGAACGTATCGACCCACAGCTTGGTGAGCCAGTCGAACACCGCCTCGCGCGGCGTTTCGTCGCCCGTGGAGTAGATGCAAGTGTGGTATTCGCCCCACAGGCCGATGCCGAACCCGCCGATGAAGGCCGTCAGGTCCGCATCGTCGAATTTTTGGGCAAAGGCCCGCATGAACTCGGCGTAACACTTCTGGAAAACCGGATCGTCGGGATAAGGCGTCCACACGCGGGAGGCCGTTCCGGTCGTCGATTCGTAAACCGTTCTGCCTGCGGCCTCGATCTCTTCGCGGACATACTCGGGAACCATGTTGTAGTGAAAGTCGCGGCTGTCGGCCGTGAAGTTGAACGCCAGTTTCAGGTTCCGCTCTTTGGCGCCCTCCATCAACATGCGCAGGCGTTGCGCCTGCTTGGTGTTGACCCCGTCGTCCCAGATGTACACCCCGCGTTCGGGATTGGCGTCCGACCAGCGTACGCGGATCAGCAGCATCGACGCATAGTCCGAAACCCTGACATAACCTCCCGGGACGGAGGGGCATTGCAGGTGGTCGTACTGCTCCCAGTAATCGTCGGCCAACCCGTCACCCAGTCCGGAGTAGAGCACCCATCCCGAAAAGGGATTGCGGTACATCGTCTCGCGGTCGGGCGTGACCGTGACTTCGACTCCCGAGGCGTCATCTCCGCCCGGACCCTCTCCCTCTTCGCCTTCGGAACAGCCGCCCGCAACGAGGAGCGCCGCCAGAGCGGCCCATATACCTGATTTCATAACAGTCATTTTATCCGTAGTTAAATGTTATTCCAACGTAAAATCGGCCTTGTGCCCGCCGACCCGGAGCGTGAACAGCCCCGGCTCGACGAACCGCCGTCCCGCGCCGTCGACGAATCCCAGGTCGGTCATCGGGTCGATCTCGAAAGTGAAAGCCTGCGTAGCGCCGGCTCCGATCATGCGTTTCTCGAAATGCCTCAGTTCCCGAACCGGGCGGGTTATGTCGCAGTAGGGGTCGGTGATGTACCACTGCACGACCTCGCGGCCGTCCGTTTTACCGTCGTTGCGTACTTCGACGCGGGCCGTCAGGCGCACCACGTCGGCCAGCTTCAGCGGCTTTTCGCCGACCTCCGTTTCGCTGCCGTCTTTGAGCAAAGCCCTGAGCGTCGGCGCGGCATAGGTGAAAGTCGTGTAGCTCAGGCCGTAGCCGAATTCGTAGAACGGTGTGCTCGGAATATCCTGATAAAGCCCCTGCCGGTTGAGACGGCCGCTGTTGCGGTGGTTGTAGTAGATGGGAATCTGCCCCACACTGCGCGGGAAGGTCAGCGTCAGGCGTCCCGAGGGATTCTCCTTGCCGCAGAGCAGCGCGGCGACGGCGTCGCCGCCCGTCACCCCCGGCTGCCAGGCTTCGAGAATGGCGTCGGCCAACGGCTCGATGGCCGTAACGTCCAGCGCACGGCCGTTGAAGAGTACCACGACGACGGGCTTATGTGCACGCCGGGCGGCAGCCGAGACGGCTTTCAGCAGCTCCATCTGCGCCCCGGGAATCGTGATGGCGGAACGCGAGGCGTTCTCGCCGCTCCACCGGCGTTTTTCGCCCAGGCACAGCACCGCGGCATCGGATTTCGCCGCGAGGGCGCACGCCGCTTTCAGCTCCTTCTGCGTCGGCGCGGTCTCGAATGACGCCCCGCCCCAATAAGCGATACGCTCTTTGCCGTAAATTTTTTCGAGCCCCTGCCTGACGGTCGTCACCTCCTCGCCGCGCCCGCGTCCGTACCACGAGCCGAGCAGGTCCTCGCCGTTGTCGGCCAGGGGACCCATCAGCGCGATCTTCGCCGTCGCGGCCAGCGGCAACGCCGCGTCGTCGTTTTTGAGCAGCACCATCGACTCCACGGCCATCTGCAGCGCGTTTTCGAGGGCTTCGGGCTGCAGGACGCGCTGTGGCTCGGGCAGCTCCTCGACATAAGGCTTTTCGAAAAGCCCGAGGCGGAACTTCACCCGCAGGACGCGCCGCACGGCATCGTCGATCCGGGCCATCGATATCCGCCCCTCTTCGACCAGACCGCCCAGGTGGCGGCGGTAGATATTGTCGACCATATCCATTTCGAGCCCCGCGTTGAAGGCCTTCACACAAGCCTCCCTGTCGTTCGCGGCATGCCCCTGATTGACCAGCTGGCGCACGGCATCCCAGTCCGAAACGATGAACCCGTCGTGCTCCCAGCGATCCTTCAGAACCTCGGTCATCGTATAGCGGTCGGCCGAGGCCGGTACGCCGCTCAGGATGTTGAAGGCGCTCATGACGGTCGCCGCGCCGGCCCTGATGCCGGCCTCGAACGGCGGCAGGTAGGTGTCCCAGAGCGACTGGCGCGAAATCTCGGTCGGCACGTAGTCGCGTCCGGCCTCCGAAGCGCCATAGCCGACGAAGTGTTTCAGGCAGGCGGCGATCGTCCCCGCGGCCGAGAGGTCGTCGCCCTGATAGCCGCGCACCGCAGCCTCGGAGAAACGCGCCGTCAGGTAAGGGTCTTCACCGTAACCTTCGGCCACACGTCCCCAGCGGGGGTCGCGCGCCACGTCGACCATCGGCGAGAAAGTCCAGTCGATGCCCGTGTAGTAAGCCTCGCGCGCGGCATCGGCACAAACCCGGGAGGCCAGCTCCGGGTTCCACGAAGCGCCCTGCGCCAGCGGAATGGGAGAAACGGCCCGGAATCCATGAATGACATCGTATCCGAAAATGATGGGAATACCCAGCCGCGAATCCTCCACGGCGTGACGCTGGATGGCGTTGCGCGTAGCAGGGTCCTCGCTGAACAGGATCAGCGAACCGATCCCGGCGGGAATTTTTTTCACGACTTCCCCGATATTGTTCTCGTTATCGTTGCGGCCGGCGGTGTACTGGTTGAGCTGCAGGATCTTCTCGTCGAGCGTCATCAGCGCCAGCAGGCTGTCCACCCGCTCCTCGACGAGCATATCCTCGTAAGTCGTAACCGCGAACGGACGCTCGACGGCATAATGCGCCGCCAGCTGCGCCCAGCGTTTCTGCTGCGGGGTGATCGACTGCGGAGCGTATGCGTTGCCCTCGACCGACTGCCCCGACAGCGCCTCGAACCAGGTGCAGGCGGCCGTATAGCGACCGTAATTCAGTTCGAGGTGATACCCGTCGCGGTTGAACGTGTCGCCCTGGGGCGTGGTGCGGGCATTCTGGATGGCCGTTCCCGAAGGAATGATGCCGCACAACTGCGGATTGTCGTCCATCGCGCACCGGGTGCTCGACAGGATGCTTTCGTACATCTGCCGCTGGCTGTTGCCGTAGAGTTTGAACTCCTGATGCTTCGCATTTTCGGCATAGGACCAGGTCTGGTGGAACCAGATTTTCAGGCCGGGATTGGTCGCAAGCCGCCCGACATAGGCGATCAGGTCGCGCAGATAGGGCTGATAGGTCACGTAACGCCCCGATTTGCCACTGGCCTGCTGGAGTGTGACGATGTCCCACTCCTCGTCCGCGAGCGCCCGGCCGAGCGTCATGTTCTTCGTTTCGGTGCGCACGCCGTCGACGATCTTGCGGTAGGCGTATGCCGCCGTATCGCCCGCGGCATTGTTCCAGTGCCGCTCGAGCGGACAGCCGCCGATATACATGTTGCCGATTACGGCATCGATACCCGCGGCATCGAAAAGGTTCCAGAGATACTGCTCGACGGCATCCTGCGAAAAACTGTTGCCGATGGCCAGAATCTTCAGGGGCCGTCCGGCGGTTGCCGCGGCCGACTCCCGGTCGGCGGTTGCGGGACCCGAAGGCCGGGCCTGAACGCCCGTCCCGAGCAGGATTAGTAGGAGCGCCGCAAGAATACGGCGAAAAAAGAGTCTTTTCATGGAGTTATCGTAAACGTTCCGTTATTTAATTTGCTGGCGTTATACACATGGCCGAGATATTACCCTGCACGACGGTCGAACCGACGTCGACACCCTTTACCGACAGCCGCAGCGTTCCTTCCGGCGACGGGCTTACGCCACTGAATGTCAGTGTGTACTCCTCGAAGGGGACATCCTCCCACGCAGGATATTGTCCCGCACCGCTGCCGAGGCGTATGCCCTGCTGAATCCGGCCGTCGGCCTGTGCCGCACCGGTGAGCGTGAAATCGGTCGTACGGGCCGTCCTCGTGCCGTTGTAGCGGGTCGCCAGAACCGTCACGTCGAACGTCTGGGTCGCGGTCAGCCCCGAGATGGTGATCACTACCGGAGCACTGTCGCCGGCTCCCGCCGTGCCGTCCACCACGAACGAATCGGCCCAGGCCGATTTCGGCCAGGTTATGCCGCCCGAAACGATGTCCGACGCGGGCTCGGACCCTGCACCGCCGAAAGAATCGGAGAATGCGGGCGAGATCGAAAGCGTTGCGCTCGTATAGTTGTCCTTCGCATCTTTCAGGGTCACATCAGCGGCGTCCTTCGCCGAAACGGTGTTCCAGGGCGAGGCCGACGAGTTGCCGCCGAAGTCGATACAGACGGCCGCCGTGAGGGGTCCCTCGACGACGGGAGGCTTTTGGTAGTCCGTGAGCACGGTAACCGCATAGGGTTTCACGACCGCCGCATGCGCCGCATGTCGGGCGATTTCGGCGGCGGTCCTGTCGATCGTCGACGGAGCATAGGTGTTACCCACGGCCGATTTTCCCGAGAATGTCTCGAACCACGTGCAGGCGGCCGTATAACGGCCATAAGTGGTTTCGAGGTGGTAACCGTCGCGGTTGAACGTGTCGCCGAAAAACGAGGTGCGGGCATTCTGGATGGCCGTTCCCGAGGGGATGACGCCTGCCAGCTCCTCGTTGTCGGACATGGCCCGTTGTACGGCCGACATAATGGCGTTGTACATGGTCGTCTGGTCGCTGCCGTATGTCGGGAACGCATCGTGGTTCGATTCCTGCATATAGGCCCATGTCTGGTGGAACCAGACCGGCACGTCGACTTTGCCTTTCACATAGGCGATCAGACTGGCGAGATAGGGGTTGTACGAACTGTATACGCCCGAAACGCCGCTGGCTTGCTGCAAGGTCACGAAATCCCATTTCTCGTCGGCAAGGGCCGTCGCCAGCGGCACATTGGTCCGCTCGGCCTTTTTTCCGTCCACGACTTTGCGGTAGGCGTATGCCCCGGCTCCGCTCTGGGCGTGCGACCAGTGCGTCTCGAGCGAACAACCGCCGATATACATGTTACCGATGACGGCCTCGATGCCGGCCGCCTCGAAGAGCTCGTAGAGATACTGCTCGACAGCGTCCTGCGAGAAGCTGTTGCCGATGGCCAGAATGCACAGTTTGCCGTCTTCGAGCGGGTCCGACGGTTCGGGCTCGGGTTCAGGGTCCGGATCGGGCTTCTTGCCGGGATCGTCACCCTGCTCCGTCCGGTCTTCACCGCCCGACGACTCGGTGCAGGCTCCCATGACGAGGACGCCCGTCAGGGCAACGTAACACAACAGTTTGAATATTCGTTTCATGGTTCAGTCACAGATTTGGCATTACTTCTTTTTCGATTGCTCCGCCTGCCTGGAGCGGTAGTAGTCGTGGATCACCCGCCACGCCTTTTTACGCTGCCCGCGGTCCGAGAGGAGGCCTTTGCGGTTCCAGCCCTCCTGATTGGTGGGATGGAAACGGTAGGGCGAACGGAAGTCGAACAGAATCCACGGCGAGATGCCGGCCAGATTGGGGATGTTGGCGAACATGGCCAGGTTGTCCATATAAAGCTGCTCCTGATACTCCTCGCTCCACGACGAGGCGCGATGCCGGTCGCCGTGCTGTCCGTACTGCGCCTCGCAGCCGAACTCCGAGATAATCAGCGGCTTGTCGGTGCAAATATCCCAATGTATCTCTCCCGGGGCCTTGGGCCACGGGGCATACCATCCCATGTACTTGTTCACGGCGACGACGTCCAGCAGGCGCGTGAAATCGTCGTGCATCTCGAACCGGCCGCTCCCTTTCATATAGTAGGCGTTGTCGAAAGCCGCTACGAACAGCCGGCTCGCGTCGAGCGCTTTGCCCTCTTCGAGCAGCGACGTCAGGAAAGCGTCGCGGGCGGCCGAAGGGCGCGTTTCGTTGGCGATGCCCCAGAAACCGATGGCACAGCGATTCCTGTCGCGGGCAATCATCTCGCGCAGCATGCCGTGCGCTTTTTCGGCAGTCGCCCTGTCCGTAAAGTCGATCCCCTGCCAGATCGGAATCTCCTCCCACAGCAGGATGCCCATCTCCTCGGCCATACGCACCGTGTATTCGTTCTGGGGATAGTGGGCCAGGCGCACCATATTGGCCCCCAGGGCCTGCACCTCCGAAAGCAGCATACGCGCGTCGGCACGGGAGCAGGCGCGCCCCATACGCTGGGGAATCTCTTCGTGGAAAGAGATACTGCGCATGAACGTCTCGCGGCCGTTGACCAGTATCTTCGCGCCGTCGACGGCGATGTGACGGAACCCGATGCGGTCGTCGAGCGCCGAACCGCCGCACACGAGCCGCACATCGTAGAGATACGGCGCTTCGGGCGACCAGAGTTTCAGCTTTTTGACGTCGATCGACGTTTCGCCGTGCCCCTGCGCATCGGTGCGCAGCGTCCGGTCGATCCCCAGTTCGGGAATCTGCAGCGACACCTCCCCGGCGACCGCTTCCGAAAGATCGACGCTCAGGAGCAGCCGGCTGTCCGACGCCTTGTCGAGCCGCAGGAAATAGTCGCGGATGAAAGTCTTCGGGGTACGGACGAGCATCACGTCGCGCGTGATGCCGCCGTAGTTCCACCAGTCGAAAGCCATCGCCGGAATGGCATCCGGACGGCGGCGGTTGTCGACCTCGACGGCCAGGAAGTTGTCACCCTCGCGGAGCAGTCCGCCGACCTCGACTTCGAAAGGCGTGAAGCCGCCCTCGTGGCTGCATATCTTCTTCCCATTGAGATAGACGTTACAGCGGTAGTTCACCGCACCGAAATAGAGGAACATCCGTTCACCCTCGCGCAGAGCCTCGACCGCCGTTGCGCAAACGCCCCCGGCAGGCTGTGCGGCACCGGTTCCCACCAGCAGGTGGCGGGCGTACCAGACGGTTCCCTCGTAGTATTTCAGTTCGGGACTCTGCGAATTCCAGTCGCCCGGGACCTCCAGCCGCAAACCGCCCTCGAAAGCGTATTCGAAGAACTCGGTATCGTTCTGCGGCGTGCGGTTGAGGAATATCTCCTTGGGTACGCCCTGGTCGTAGGGATCGACGATGGCCGCCCACTTGCCGTTGAGCAGCTGGCAGTCGCGCCCGTATACGTTCGTCATGGCCGGCGGCGCGGCGGCGTGTGTCGCTGCGGCCGTGCAGAGCAGGCCCGCTATAAATAGAGTGTGAAGTTTCATCTTATTTTCCGATCGTGTATTTGTAGAGTGCGAATGTATTCTTTGCGGGCAGCGACACACGCAGTGCGCCGTTCCGGCCGACGGTCTGTTTGTCGGCTGCGGCCCCGTATCCGAGCACGCGCTCCAGCGTGACCCGAACGCCTTCGGGCAGGAACGTATCGACCGTGCCTTCGCCCGACGGTGTGGCCTCGCGGTACAACAGCAACCAGCCCTCGGTATCCGAAGCGATGGACTGGAACCCGGTCCACGAACGCCCCGAAGGCTCCTCCCCGACGGGCAGGATGATCCCGGCGTGGAACTGCGCCGCGACGCGCTTGTAGGCCTCCACCAGCGGGGCGATGCCGAACGCCTCGTCGGGCAGGTTCTGCGATTCGAACCACGCCAGCGGCTGGCCGGCCATGGTCGTCGCAAAGAGGTAGTCGAATCCGTGGAGGGCGGGTGCGAACGGGTCGCCGGCATACTTGTCGGCATTGCGCCACTTGTTCAGGAACTCGACCTGGATGCGTTCGGCCGGCACATAACGGCTCAGCTGCCAGATGTTGCGCAGCGTGCGGTAGGGATAATAATTCTGCCAGTCCGTATAGCGGTTTTCGAGGAAGATGTTGCCGTACTCGTTGAACATGTGGTATCCCCCTCGACGCGACGCCGTCGCGTCGAGGTTGAACAGTACGTCGCCGCCCGACTGTTCGACGACCGTGTCGAACAGCCGCCGGAGGTTGGTTTCGGCCCGCTTCGTCGGGACTGTCAGGCCGTCGATCTTGAAGACTTTGACGCCGTATTTCCGGTAAAGGTTCAGAATGGCCCCGGCATCCTTCTCCCACGCCTCGAAATCGTCCTGCACGCTCGGGTTGAACCACAGTCCCACCTCGATGCCCAGTTCATGCGCCCGTTTGACGATGGGCGCCAAGCCGTCGGGATATTTGTCCCTCGCGGGTTTCCAGTAATCGGGATTGTCCCAGATGTTTTTGAACGAGCCTTTCGCCAGCGCCGAGTTGGGGCTTTTGCCCTCCTGCCAGCCGTCGTCGATCTGGAAATGGGTGATGCCCAGGCGCGCTGCCCGCTCGAGCTCCTCCAGGCAGAAGCGCTCGTTGACTTTCGTATCCTGGCTGCGGTCGCCCCAGGTGTTCATCATCACCATCTCGTCACGCCCGTCGCGCGGGGCGCGTATCTGCTTCTGGTAGCGGCGCAGGGCCGTGAGCGCGGCGAGTTCGCCCTCGCCGAAGACACCCGTCACCACCGAATAAGCGCGCACCCACTCCCGCGAAAGATCCTTGCCCTCCACGCCGATGCCCGTCACGGCGAACGCCCCGAAATCGGCCGTGAAATCGCCCCTGCCGTAAGCCAGCTGCACGGCCGATGAGGGCGCCTCTTTGAGCCAGAAGAAGCCGTTGCCGTCGGTGCCGTCGCGCACGAAGAGCAGGTTGCCGCGGTAGCTGTTCTTGCGGTACGAGATGATGTCGCGTTCCCAGACGAGGTTGTCGTTCCAGTCCGTGACGTCCGAGAACTCCACGGCGCGGGCATGCCAGTGTACACCCCTGAAGTTCAACTGGTCGAGGATCGCTGCCGAAGATTTGACGGCCATATCGGCCCTGGCCTCGATGTTCTTGCGGTCGGCGGCATTATCCTCGCCCGCCCGCGCGTCCAGCGTAGCCGCAGGCACCGCCGCTCCCGAAAACCGGAGCCAGGTGTGGCAGGCTACGGCCGGCGCGGCAGCGTAGATGTGGAACTCACGCCGGATGTCCAACCCGTCGAGCGTATACTCCACGCGGGCCCGGAGATAAGCCGGCGTACATGCCGACTGCGGAATACGTTCGACCTCCAAACGGCCTTCGGCACCCGCATCGGCGGCATTTTGCGTGAAGACGAAATCGGGCAGTGCCCGGGCCGCGATATGCTTCGCCCCCGTGGTCTTGTCCTCGAGCGAGAGAGTCTTCAGGTTTCCCCCGTTCCACTCGAACCGGCGCTCGACGAGGTCGTTCCCGAGGATGAGCAGGGTGTCGCCCTGCAACCGGGCATACGGGCTCCCCGCCATAGCGGCAGCGTCGCAAAAGAGGGTCGAAAAGGTCAGTAGTACAACAGCCAGGGCGGAGCCGGCCGGGATCGGTCGTTTCATGTCGTTATCTATGCCCCGAGATACCGGCGGGTACGTCGAGTATCGTGTTGGGATGGTTGAATTTTTGGTTGTTGAGTTTCGCATCGGGATCGTAAGCCCCCTTGGTCATCGAGTCCCTGAGCTCCTGCAAATAGTCGGTATAGACCGCACGGGGCAGACAGTCGTGCTGCCGGCAGATCGCCGCCGCCATGCCGACCACCTCGCCCATCATGCCCGTCGTGCGCATGACGCGCACCGTGCCGAGGGCCACGTGCGTGACGCTGATGTTGCGGCCCGCCATAAAGAGGTTTTCCACGTTGCGCGAATAGAGGCAGCGGTAGGGCACGGCATAGGGCTTGATCCAGTTGTGAACGGTCGCGGCCTTGAACGGGTCTTCGGGGAACCGGGCGGCATTCGCCTTGTCGGGAAAGTGGAGGTCGATGGCCCAGCTCGTCGTGAACGAGCCGTCCTCGTGGAAGACATCCTTGTCGATGTCATCCTGTTTGAGGATGTAGTCGCCCAGCAGGCGGCGCGATTCGCGCTTGCCGGCAATGTAGCCCACCCACTCCAGGTTCCGGTCGGCGAACTTCGCCTTCTGCGAGTAATGGTTCTTCAGGAAACTCCAGTTGGAATAGATCACCAGCAGACCGTAGTCGCGAATCCGCTCGGCCTCGGTGATCTGGTTGCGATTCAGCCCCGTTTCCCATTTCCATTCGCCGAAGTTCACCTTTTCGCTGTTTTCCTCGTTGAAGACCACGCCGTACGAAAACTCGGGAAATTTCGCACGTGCCTTGTCCACCTTCGACGAGTACCACTGCACCGACGAACCCATCACCATGCTGTCACCGACTTCGGGAGCCAGCGGCTCGCCGAACTCCGCCCGGGATTCGCGTCCCATGCGGTAATCGGCGCCGGCCATATAACCGACCGTTCCGTCGCCCGTGCAGTCCGAAAAGAGCGGCGCGTTGAGCCATATCTCCTCGCCCGTCTCGATGTGGCGGACGAGCACGGCCGCGATCCTCGGTCCCTCCATGCGCACCTCTACGGCGCGGTACGGGGCCAGCAGCGTCACGTCCGGCTCGCCGTCGATGAACCGCTGCTTGCTGTCGTCTTCATAGTTCGACGCCGGCTGTGCGTTCCCGGCCTTCGTGTGGCCGAATTCGCGGATCATGCGGCCCAGCATCGGGTAGCGTCCCGTTTCGATATATCCGCCCAGATGTACACGCACCTCCGAACTGTTGTTCCCGCCCAGCACGGGACGGTCGTTGACCAGCGCCACGCGGCCGCACCCTTCGCGGGCGGCGCTCACAGCGGCGCACATGCCCGCAATGCCTCCGCCGACCACCACGAAGTCGAAACGCTCCTCGCGCGGGGCAACCGCTCCGGACGCCTCACGACGGAACGCCGCAAGCGCTTCGCCGCCGGCGGGCGGCACATCGCCGGGACGGTCGGTGAGGTATACGGCGTCACAGCGGCCGTCGAAACCCGTCAGGTCCTCGAGCGCCAGCGCAGTCCGCCCCTTACGGAGCCGGACCTTACCGGCGCACTGCCACTCCCAGCCGCTGCCCGTATCGCCGACGGTCGCTGCGAGCAGCTTACGCCCGACGCGGACGCGGAACTTCCCGGGTCCGGGCTGTGAGGTCCACGGAGCCGTCCAGTTATAGGTACGCACCCACACCTGATAGGTTCCGTCTTCGGGAACCGTTATGTCCGTCCTGGCCGGAGCGACGGGCGTTCCCGCGCCGTGCGCCAGCAGATAGGGCGATCCCATCAGGTCGGTGAACTGCTGGTCCACCACCCATCCGCCTTTGTCGGAGAAGCTCTCCGCCTCGACAAAGAGGGTGTTGGCGACGGCATCGAAGCCACCGAGCAGAAACAGCAGCATGAAAATAAGATTCTTTCTCATAAGTAGTTTATTCAGCAACCTCAAAGTTAATCGATTTTGGCTCTTATCCTATTCTTCGGCGATATGCATTGCGTTCGGACGGCTTTTGAGAACAGCGGTCTCCTCACCGGCCCCCGATAATTCCGCCGAGGGAGCAATATATTGCTCCCTCACGGCGGATAAAGATATCGTTGAACGTGTTTTTGTCACGGTCTCACAGGTTTGATCGTTACTCTTTCTTGTCGAATACGACGGTCTTCTTCCCGATGTCGACCACGACGTAGTTACACCCTTCGGGAATCCGGAAGAAAGCATAGCGGTTGTCTCCCTGGCCGTCGGCGAGCGTTTCCACCTTGTTGAGCACGGCGTCGACATAACCCGAGTGGTCGTTGCGTTTGGCATCGGCGGTCGAACCGTAGCAGAAGACGTTGTTGTTCCAGCGGTTGACCTTGAAGTTCACGGTCGCAGTCTGTGCTTTGGCCGGAGCTCCCGCACCCTTGTTGTTGTCGTCGTTGGCCGTATTGCGCGGCAGTACCGTGCCCTTGTAGACGAAGATATTGGGGTTGGCAAGCGACTGTTTGAGCGTATACTTCGACTGGAAGCCCACAAAGAAGCCCGAATCCGTACCGTAGTTGTTGAACGTTCCGTACATCCACAACTCCGTAACTTCCATGACATACGGGTTCTGGGCGGGAGTGCCGTCGTCGGTATAGGTCTTGTTGAACGAAACCTCCGTATTCTTCAGGTCGTTGGCTGCCGAACGGAACGTGATAGTCTTGGCCGTCAGGTCGAGGACGATGCGGTAGGTACCGTCGGCGGGGATCGTCCAGTGCTTGCCGGCCTGGGCTGCCGGGGTGGCGACCTGTACGTAGGACGAAGCCTGACCGTCGTGAATATCGTCGCCCGAAGCCGGAACGAACGACATCTCGGTCTTCTCGTTGAAGAGGATCGGCAGATAGAGATTACCGGCCTTCAACTCGCCGCGGAATGCGTATACCGAAGCGTCCTCGAGCGTCTGCGCTACTTCGATCTCGGCCTCCGGAGCCGCCGAACCGGCGAGGTAGACCTTGTCGATCTCAACGATATCCGACGTGGAGATGATCGTCACGGTCCTGGTGTCGAAATTCACCGTGACGCGGTAGTCGTCGGCTTCCGTGATTTTCCAGGCTCCGTGGGTCTCGTCGGCACCGACGACGGTCGCCTCCATGGGAACCTCGGCAATCTCCGTATTCTGGCCCGAAGCCGGAACGATGGCATTGTCCTCATCGCCGTAAACCACGGGGAAATAGACCGTACCGACCTTGAGCGCTCCCGTCCAGACATAAAGGCGCGCGTTCGTTTCCGATGCGGTGAGCTGTACGGGCGACTCGAAGGCCGAACCGTCCATGTAGAGTTCGTCGGCCTCGAACTGCTTGGCGCCGTAGGTCTTCACGCGAACCGTCACCGAAGCCTCGTCGGGAACGATGAGCTGCGGACCGTCGAACTTCGCCGTGATGGTGAACCTGACGTCGCTGTACGAGCTGGTGAGCATCCCGAACCTGTCGATGAGCAGACTCTGCAAATCGGCGTTGGTGTATTCCCGCTCGAAAAACCCGGCGTCTTCATATTCGGTAATGGCTTCGGCCTTGCTGCCCGCCACCGAAATCTTGTATTCGTAGGTCACGATGTAATCCTCGCCGTAATCGGTCGCAGGCGTCCACTGGATGCTGAGGGCGGTTTCGTCCGGCTCGTTTTCGTTCAGGACGGCCGTTTGGGTCGAGGCTTCGATATCGATCACGAAGTTATGTCGCGATTTGGCGTTGTCCACATCGTCTTCGCAGGCTGCAAATCCGCAGGCCACGAGAAGAAGCGCCGTCAATTTATAGATCGTCTTCATAATTTTACTTTTGAAAGGAATTAACTGCTAATAACCCGGGTTATCCTCGAGGTTGGGACACAACTCGCGGTCGTAGGTCGGAATGGGCCACAGATACTGATGTTCAGGAAACAGGCGCTTCGCACCGTACATGACCTGTCCTGCCGTCACCCAGGGCGAGAAGTCGGCCAGGCCGTCCTCGTCGATCTGAGGGGTCGAAGGCCACGGCCACAGATTCTTGTCCACGAGTTTCTCCTTGCACTCCGACGCGGGATAGAGGTAAATGTAGTTGTAACCGTTCAGCGCCTTCTCGGCCAGACGCCAGCGCATGAGGTCCTGCAGGCGGAGATTCTCCATGGCCAACTCCATGCGGCGTTCCAGGCGCACCGTGCGGCGCAGGGTCGTCTGGTCGGTGGACGTAACGGCGGGATAGAGCGACGTATCGCCGGCTTTCACGCCGTAGGCCCGGGCGCGCACGGTGTTGATCGCTTCGAGAACCGTGTCGTCGATCTCGTTGAGCTCGATCTTGGCCTCGGCGTACATCAGCAATACGTCGGCATAGCGCATGACGATATAGTCGCTGGCGACTTTGGGGAAATTGTCGACCCAGCTCTGGTCGATGCCCTTGCGCCATACCAGACCGTTGAACGAAGCGTACTGCGCCACGGCGCGGCTGTCGTTGTTCGACTGCATGGCGCCCGTTTTGGTGTTGAGAACCTTGGTTGCGGCAGGCGACGGATCGTAGATGAAGCCCACGTGCTCCGTACCGAACTCTACGATCGTAGCCGTACAGCGCGGGTCGCGGTTTTCGAAAGGTTTCTGGGGATTGAACAGCGGCGACTCGTCGATGGGCAGTCCGTCGGTGCAGAGATAGGCGGCGAGCAGGTCCCACGAGGGGTTGTAGGAGCCGTAACCGCCGGCATTGCGCGGCAGTCCGTTCTTCACGAACCACTCGTCGAGCAGTACGCTGTTTTCGATCGAGCGGGGAATCGCAAAGACCTTCTCGGGAATTACGCCCGTGGACTGGAGGAACACGCTGCCGTAATCCGATGCCAGCGAGTAGACATTCAGGTCCATGCAGTCCTTGGCGGCCTTGGCGGCAACCTCCCAGTCGCCCATATAGAGTGCGAAACGGGCCTTCATCGCCATGGCTGCGCCCTGGGTGGGATGGGCGTGCTCCGCACCCCACGATACCGGAAGACCGTCGATGGCCTTGTCGAAATCGTCGTAAACCAGCGGAATGATCTCGTCCTTGGGCTTGCGGCCGATAGCTTCGGCTTCGCTGATGGTCATGTATTTGTCCAGATAGGGCAGGTCGCCGAAGAAGAACAGCAGTTCGGCATATTTGCAGGCACGGGCGAAATAGGCCTCGGCCTTGAAACGTTTGATCGCGGCGGGATTGACGCCGTTATCCTCCGCGCGGTGGATGTTCTCGAGCAGCGAGTTGGCGCGCGAGATGAGTTTGTAGTCCTGCTGCCACAGGGAGTAAACCTCCCACATCGAACCGGTCATCGTGCCGTCGAGCACCGATCCGCCGCTGCCGGCCGCACGGTTCTGCTGACGATAGGTGGTGTTGTCGGTCCACTGCTCGCTGCTCTCGAGCGGGCGATTCCAGTAACCGAGTATGTAGAACTCGTTGACAGCCAGTTGTAACTCGACTTCGGTCGAATACCACGATGCGCTGTTGCCCTGGTCCTTCGGCGTAATGTCCATCGAAGTGCAGCCCGCAGCCATGAGTCCCAGGCCTGCGAGGATGCCGATATATTTTTTTCTTGTGTTCATAACCTTGTTTCTTTTAGAGTTTGAGAGACAAACCTACCAGGATCGAAGTGGTGATAGGATACGCCGTTACGCCCATCTCGGGGTCCCAGCCTTTGGGATAGTCGCTGATGCAGAACAGATCCGATGCGCTCACATAGACGCGGACGTTGCTCATGCGGACCTTCTGCGTCCATCGCTGGGGCAGCGTATAGCCGAGGGTGACGTTCTTCAGCCGGAAGTAACCGCCGTTGAAGAGCCAGAAATCCGAAGTCTGGTAGTTGTTGCTCTTTCCGGTGTTGCTCAGACGCGGATATTTGGCGTTGCGGTTCTGCTCGTCGGTGTTGAACGGGCTCCAGTATTTGCCGTCGATGATGGCGGGGATGTTACCGTAGTTGTCGCGGATGGGCTGCACCATTTCGGTCGCCATGTAGCAGGTCCGCTTGCCGATACCCTGGAATGCCATCGAGAGGTCGAGGCCCTTCCACCCGAGGTTGACCGTACCGCCGTACTGCCAGCGGGGCAGCGAGTTGCCCAGGGGGACCTTGTCGTCCGAGTTGATTTTGCCGTCGGGCACGCCGTCGGGACCCGAAATATCCTTGTAGCGGATGTCGCCGACTTTGACGTTCGAGTTGTAGGTCGCCGAGTTGTCTACTTCCTCCTGGGTCTGGTAGATACCCTCCGAAACATAACCGTACCACTCGTTGAAGAAGCATCCCGGACGGTTGATCCTGCTGCCGTTGATCTGCTCCGAGCCGTTCATGTCCGTGACCTTCGATTTGAAGTCCGAGAAATTCACGCTCACCCCGTAGGTGAAGTCACCCACCCGGTCGCGCCAGCCGAGTTCGATGTCGTAACCGTTGGTCTTCATCGTTCCGGCGTTGGAGCTGGGGTTGTTGTATCCCATGATGTAGGGAATGTTGATCGTCAGGAGCATGTCCTTCGTCTCCTTCCAGTAGTAGTCGAAATTCACCGACAGGCGGTTGCGGAAGAGCCCCAGGTCTACGCCGATGTCGGTCGACGTGGTGGTCTCCCACGTAATGTCCTCCACGGCCAGCGCGCGCTGCGCCGCCGACTTGTCCGACACGACATTGCCGTCCTTGTCATAGAACAGGACATCGTTGAAGGTCATCAGGGCCAGATAGGGGAAATAGTTGCTGCCGATACGCTCGTTGCCCAGCATACCCCACGACGCGCGGACCTTCATGAAGTCCAGCCAGGATTCGGTGCCCTTCATGAAATTCTCGCGGGTCACGACCCAACCGGCCGAGAACGAGGGGAACGTACCCCAGCGATACTTTTTCGCAAAACGCGACGAACCGTCGTGACGGACATTGGCCTGGAACAGGTAACGGCCGTCGTAGTCGTACATGATACGGCCGAATACCGAGTTCGAGGTGTACTCCGTACCGGTACCCGAGTTGGTCTGCTTGTCCTCCGAACCGATGTTCAGATAGGGGTACTGCGTGAACTCGAAGTCATCGCGGGCCGCGCTCAGCGACTCGCTCTTCATGAGGTAGTTCTCGTAACCGACCATCACGTTGAGGTTGTGGTTGCCGTTGCGCCCGAACGAGTTCATGTAGTTGGCGATCACCTGGCTGGTGACGTTGTAGTTGTCGTTGCGGTTCTCGGTCAGCTTGTTGGTGCTCCAGCTCGAGCCCGAATCGAGGTAACCGCCCATCGTTTCGGGGTCGTCGGCCAGCGTGTACCATACGGCCGGTTTGAAAGTTTTCGTCTTGCTGTAGTTGATGAACGGCGAGACGACGGCCTGAATGCTCAGTCCTTTCACCGGCTTGTACTCCAGCGATGCACGGCCGCCGACCTGGGTGCTCCAGGCCTTGGCATTGCCGCCGCCTACGAGCAGACCGTAGGGGTTGGCGCCCGATTTACCCTCGGCGATGCGTCCGTCGTCCCACGTGGCCGCATAGATGGCGGGCATCTTGCGCATCATGTCGAACGGGCTGAAGTTCGGGGTGATGTTCTTTCCGCGGCGGATGTTGATGTCGACCGTGGCGAAGAGCTTGTCCTTGACGATGGTGGCGTCGTTGTTGGCGCGCAGCATCATGCGCTGGTATTTGCGCTCGCCGTAGAGGCCGTCGACGTCGTCATAGGAGAACGACACCTTCGTCCGCACGAGGTCCGTGCCGCCGCTGATCGAGACGTTGTGTTTGTGCTTGAGGGCCGAATCCTTCATGATCAGGCTCTTCCAGTCGGTCAGCGGATACTGGTTGGGATTGGTCTTGTTGTAGCTGATCCAGTTCTTAACCTGATCCG
>ERZ1673699.1083-NODE-1083-length-23881-cov-5.687652_pt1 | contig 23881 bp, 19 predicted proteins | sample MGYA00580229_ERZ1673699 | MGnify/ENA primary metagenome ERZ1673699 (study PRJEB41218, sample SAMN15661785) | gut metagenome | host: Homo sapiens | place: Canada: London | collected 2015-08-20/2019-03-30 | study: EMG produced TPA metagenomics assembly of... | reverse complement strand
TGCAGGTCGAGGACGTCATCAAGGCGCTTGCCGGCGACAGCCAGAACGACCCCGCTTTCGTCCAGGCCATTGCCGAGGCGAACGAGGCTCTGAAGCAGGGCACGTCGAGCGACTATATCGGCGACTTCGTGAAGGCTTATTCGCGTCTGTCGAACGGTCGTTCCATCGCCGAGATTTTCGTGAGCCCCGACCGTAAGGACATTACGCTCGAGAGTTCGGACAGCGATGTCGAGAAGATCCTGAAGAAAGAGACCGAGGCTGCCATCAACGCGTCGTTCAACGTGCTGCGCAGCCGTATCGACCACTTCGGCGTTACGCAGCCCAACATCATGCGCCTGCCCAACTCGCACCGCATCCTGGTCGAGCTTCCGGGCGTGAAGGAGCCGCAGCGCGTCCGCGACCTGCTGCAGGGCACCGCGTCGCTGGAGTTCTGGACCACCTACGATGCCAACGAGGTGCTGCCGACGCTGGTCGCCGCCGACAAGCTCATCAAAGCCGAAATGGAGCAGGCCCCCGTTGCAACGGAGCCTGAGACCGCTTCCGCCGAGGCCGCCGCCGTTGCCGGGACGCCTGCCGGCGAGGCCGGAAGCCTGATCGCCGAGATCGGCGCAGCCGATTCGACCGCCACGGCCGAGGATGCCCACACGGGCCGCTACGACCGCAAGCAGAACCCGTTCTTTGCAGTTCTCGATCCCGGTTTCGCCGGAGGTGCCGCCATCGGCGCCGCTTACAAGGCCGACATGGCTGCCGTGAACGAATACCTCGCCCAGCCCGCCGTGCGCGAGCTGTTCCCCGCCGACATCCTGTTCAAATGGGGCGTCAAAGGCGACGACAAGATCGACGGCCGCTTCTACCTCTACGCCATCCGGGTTTCGACCCCCGACGGCAAGGCTCCGCTCGACGGTTCGGTCGTTACGGAGGCCACCGAGCAGTACGCCCAGCGCGGCGCTACGGCTGAGGTTTCGATGACCATGAACGCCGAGGGCACCTCGGAGTGGTCGCGCATGACGGGTGAGAACATCGGCAAATGCATCGCCATCGTCCTCGACGGTTACGTCTATTCGGCTCCCCGCGTCAACTCGAAGATCGACAAGGGCCAGTCGCAGATCACCGGCGACTTCACCATCCAGGAGGCCAAGGACCTTGCCAACGTGCTCAACTCGGGTAAGGTTCCCGCTCCCGCCAAGATCATCCAGGATACGGTCGTAGGTCCTTCGCTGGGCCAGGAGTCGATCAACGCCGGTATGCTTTCGTTCGTGCTGGCTTTCATCCTCGTCCTGCTCTACATGGGCCTGTTCTACAAGACCGCGGGCTGGATGTCCGACATCGCGCTGCTGACCAACGTCTTCCTGCTGATGGGCGTGCTCGTGTCGTTCGGCGCCGTGCTGACCCTGCCGGGTATCGCGGGTATCGTGCTGACGATGGGTATGGCCGTCGATGCCAACGTCATCATCTACGAACGTATCAAAGAGGAGCTCCGCGGCGGCAAGGGACTTTCGCTGGCCATCAAAGACGGTTTCTCGAAAGCCTACTCGGCCATCATCGACGGTAACCTGACGACGATCATCACGGGTATCGTGCTGTTCATCTTCGGCAACGGTCCCGTCCAGGGCTTCGCAACGACCCTTATCATCGGTATCATCACCTCGTTCTTCAGCGCCATCTTCATCACGCGCCTGCTGATCGAGTGGATCGTCGGCAAGTGGGGGCACATCTCCTTCTCGCGCAAGTGGTCGGAGAACTTCCTGAACAATACGCGCATCGATTTCATCGCCAAGCGCAAGGTCGCTTATTATATCGCCGCCGCCCTGATCGTCGTGTCGTGCGTTTCGTTCTTCGCCCGCGGCCTGAACCTCGGCGCCGAGTTCACCGGCGGCCGTGCCTATGTGATCCGTTTCGACCAGCCCGTTTCGGCCGAGGAGGTCCGCCAGAATGTCGAGCAGGCTTTCTCGCAGTTCGCCGATGCCGACGCTTCGTCGATCAGCTCCGAGGTGAAGCAGTACGGCAAGGAGAACCAGATGCGCATCGTGACGCAGTACCGTTACGACGATACGTCGGACGAGGCTACGGCCGAGGTCGAGAAGATCATCTACGACGCCCTGAAGCCGCTCTATTCGTATGACATCACTTTCGAGCAGTTCCGCAATACGCAGACCGACGCCAACGGTATCCTGACGGCCGACAAGATCGGTCCCTCGATCGCCAAGGACATGACCTGGAACGCCATCTATTCGGTGCTCTTCTCGCTCATCGCCATCGGCCTCTACATCACCTTCCGCTTCAAACGCTGGCAGTGGGCTTCGGGCGCCACGGCGGCCCTGGCTTTCAACGCGCTGTTCATCATCGGTATCTTCTCGATGTTCTACGGACTGCTGCCTTTCAACCTCGAGGTCAACCAGGCGTTCATCGCGGCGATCCTGACGATCATCGGTTACGCCATCAACGACACCGTGGTGGTCTTCGACCGTATCCGCGAGTTCCTGGGGCTCTATCCCAAGCGCAACCTTAAGGAGAATGTGAACAACGCCATCAACTCGACGCTGTCGCGTACGATCAATACTTCGGGTACGACGCTCGTGACGCTGCTGGCTATCTTCTTCTTCGGCGGCGAGACGATCCGCGGCTTCATCTTCGCGCTGATTATCGGCGTGGTCGTAGGTACGGCCGCCACGATCTTCCTCGCTACGCCGATCGCTTACGACCTGATGGCCAAGCGTGCCAAGATCGACGAGGAGAAGTAGTATCCCGCCTTATCTTTTATAAAATGGACTGTACCTGTTTTGGTGCAGTCCTTTTTATTTTCTACCTTTGCAGATGTAATCGAATCTCTGCCATGGATAATTTGCTGAAAGAAATGCGCCGCTATGTGTCGCCGGTTTTTCTGGCGCTTCTGGTCGCGTCGTTCATCCTGTGGTATATCGCCAAGCTGAGCTACACCTACACCGCCGAACAGACCGTGAAGGTGAGTGTCGACGGACAGCCTTTCGAGGTCACGTGCGTGGTCGAGGGCGTCGGTACGAACCTCTTCGGCTATCGGGTCTACATGAACAAGACGCTGCGCATTCCGCTCACGGACCTCAAAACGAAACGTTCGCACGAGGAGGGCCACGAGGGCAAACTCATCATCGACCCGCAGTCGTTGCAGAACGCCCTTGCACCGCGTTTCAGCGATATCAAAATCATCTCCGTCGGGGATATCCCCGAAATCAACGTCCCTGAGAACCCATGATGAAAGTCGGGATCACGGGAGGCATCGGCAGCGGCAAAAGTACGGTTTGCCGCCTTTTCGCACAGCGGGGCGTCGCGGTCTACGACTCCGACGCCGAGGCCAAGCGGCTGATGGCGGAGAACCCCGAACTGCGGACGGCCGTTTCGGCCCGCTTCGGCGCCGAAGCCTATGCGGACGGCGCGCTGAACCGCCCGTACCTCGCCGGAAAGGTCTTTTCCGACCCGGCGGCCCTGGCCGACCTGAATGCACTGGTCCATCCGGCGGTCATCGCGGATTTCGCCGCATGGGCCGAACGGCAGGAGGGCAGTTATGTGATCCTCGAAAGCGCCATCCTCTTCGAAGCGGGGCTGGAAGGCTCGGTCGACCGGACCGTCGCCGTCCTCGCGCCGCTGGAACTGCGTGTGGAACGCACCTGCCGCCGCGACAAGTGCGATCCCGAAGCGGTTCGCCGCCGCATTGCCGCCCAGTCGGACGACGATGCGCTGAGCGAAAAAGCCGATTACGTCGTGGTCAACATTTTCGAGGAGGACCTCGAACCCGCCGTTTTGAAACTCGACCGAATTTTCAGCCATGAAGCCGCTCAGTATTGATTTTTCCACGCCGCAGGTGATGGCGATCCTGAACGTCACGCCCGATTCGTTTTACGCCGGCAGCCGCATGCCCGACGCCGGTGCCGTCGAAAGCCGCGTCCGGGATGCCGTGGCCCAGGGGGCGCAGCTGATCGACGTGGGGGGCTACTCCTCGCGCCCCGGCGCCGACGAGGTCCCCGCCGACGAGGAGTGGCGGCGCGTGGCGCTGGGCATTGAAGCCGTGTGGCGGCTGGCTCCCGGCATGCCGGTTTCGGTCGACACGTTCCGCAGCGAGGTGGCCGCGAAAGCCGTCGAGACGTTCGGGCCCCTGATTATCAACGATATTTCCGCCGGGGAGCTCGACCCCGCGATGCTCTCCATCGTCGCGAAATACGGCGTTCCCTACATCGCCATGCACATGAAGGGCGATCCCCGCACGATGCAGTCGCAGACCGACTACCGGCGCGACATCGCCACCGAGGTCGTGGACTATTTCCGCGCCCGCATCGAAGCGATGCTTGCGGCGGGCGTCCGGCCTGAAAACATCATCCTCGACCCCGGCTTCGGCTTCGCCAAGACCACGGAGCAGAACTACGAACTGCTGGCGGGCCTGCATTGCCTCTGCGCACTGGGCTATCCCGTGCTGGCGGGTCTTTCGCGCAAGTCGATGATCTATAAGGTCCTCGACACGACGCCCGCCGAATCCCTCGCCGGAACCATTGCATTGGGTTGGGAGTGCCTGCGGCAGGGGGCGAAGATCCTGCGCGTCCACGACGTGCGGGAGGCCGCCGATACGGTCAGACTGTTCAATATGTTCCACCGATGATACGAGTTACCGACATACACAAGAGCTTCGGCACGCTCGAAGTGCTGAAAGGCGTCTCGCTGGAGGTCGCCGCAGGCGAGGTGGTCTCCATCGTGGGGGCCAGCGGCGCCGGAAAAACCACGTTGTTGCAGATCATGGGAACCCTTTCGCGTCCCGACAGCGGGCGTGTGGAGATCGGCGGCGAGGATGTCTCGTCGCTGGGCGACAAGGCCCTGTCGAAGTTCCGCAACGAGCGCATCGGCTTCGTCTTCCAGTTCCACCACCTGCTCGCCGAGTTCACGGCTTTCGAGAATGTCTGCATCCCGGGGCTGATCGGCCGGCGTCCCCGCGCCGAGGTCGAGCGCCGCGCTGCCGAACTGCTCGACATGATGGGCCTCGCGTCGCGCCGCGACCACAAGCCCGGACAGCTTTCGGGCGGCGAGCAGCAGCGCGTGGCCATTGCCCGGGCGCTGGTCAATTCGCCTGCCGTGCTGTTGGCCGACGAACCCTCGGGCAACCTCGATTCGCACAACCGCGACGAGATCCACCGCCTGTTTTTCGAATTGCGTGAGAAATTGGGCCAGACCATCGTCATCGTGACCCACGACGAAAACCTCGCCGCGATGGCCGACCGGAAGATCACCATGTCCGATGGAACGATTCTCTGACGACGACCTGCGGGAGCTGCTGGAAGCCCTGCACGACAAATACAACCGTCCCGAATTTATCCCCGACGACCCGATTGCGGTGCCGCACCGCTACACCGGGCGCGCCGACCGTGAGATCGCGGGTTTCTTCTCCGCCACCATCGCGTGGGGCAACCGCAAGGCGATCGTCCGCAGCGGCCACCGCATGATGCACTTCATGGACGACGCTCCGGCGGATTTCGTCCGCAACGCCTCGGAGCGCGAACTGGCGCTGCTCTCCTCCTATGTCCACCGCACGTTTAATGGTCAGGACCTGCGCGATTTCGTGCTGGCCCTGCGGCGCATGGAGGCATGTTACGGAGGTATTGGGAACTTCTTCGAAGAGCGTTACGAGGCGACGCATGATATGCCTGCGGTGCTGGCCGACTTCCGGCGCGCATTTTTCGCCGGGGAGCACGCTCAGCGGTGCGAGAAACACCTCTCGGCGATCGAAAAGGGCGCGGCCTGCAAACGGCTCTGCATGTACCTGCGGTGGATGGTGCGCCGCGACGACCGGGGCGTGGATTTCGGCCTGTGGCGGCGTATTCCGATGTCGGCCCTCTACCTGCCGCTGGACCTCCATGTCGGCAATATGGGACGTGCGCTGGGACTGCTGGCCCGCCGCCAGAACGACTGGCGCGCCGTGGAGGAGATCACCGCCGCGCTCCGCGGATTCGATGCGGCAGACCCCGTGCGGTACGATTTTTCGTTGTTCGGCGCCGGGATAGACGGTTACCTGCGGTAACCGCAATTAAGAATTAAGAATTAAAAATTAAGAGTTATTTTTAGGTTTAAACAATTCACGATTCGTCAGGACCGCTGCCTGATGAAGGTCGGCACCGACGGCGTCCTGCTGGGTGCCTGGGCCGGGGTGCGGCCCTCCGACCGGCGGATGCTCGACATCGGCACCGGCACGGGGCTGATCGCCCTGATGCTGGCCCAGCGGGCCCCGGAGGCATCTATTATAGGTGTCGATATCGACGACGTTTCGCAGGCCCGCGAGAATGCCGACGCTTCGCCGTGGGGCGGCAGGGTAGCCTTCGAGCGGTGTCCCGTGCAGGAGTTCGCGGCGCCGGAACCGTTCGGCCTGATCGTCTCGAATCCGCCGTTTTTCGTCGATTCGCTCACCTGTCCCGACGAGGGACGCACCGCCGCGCGCCATGCCGTACACCTGCCTTTCGACGAACTGCGCGACGCCGTGCTCCGCCTGCTGGCCCCTGCGGGCCGCTTCGCCGTGATCCTCCCCACGACCGAGGCCGCGCGTTTCCTCGCAGTATGCGCCGGACGGCTGGCCCTCACGCGGCGTACCGACGTGCGCACCACGCCCCGCCACCCGGCCAAACGGGCGCTGCTGGAGTTCTCCCATGCGGACGGCGCCGCAGTCGTGCCCGAAACCTCGGAATTGGTCGTCGGCACGGGCGAACACGAGTGCTATACCCCCGAATACCGCGCCCTGACCCGCGATTTTTACCTGAAATTTTGACGGCTCACGAAAAAAAGTTACATTTGTCGAACTGCAATAAAAAGACCCGGACCATGAAACTCAGACTTTTGGCATTCGCCCTGCTGCTCACGGGCGGCGTTTCGGCACAGAATCCATACATCGCCCTGCAGGGCGTGAACGAGACCGCTTCGGGCGTGGCCATCGCCCAGCCCCGTACGATCCTCGCCGTGGATGTCACGGTCGAGCGCGACCTGACCCTCACAGGGCCCTATGCGCGTTATGCGCAGAAATACCTCGGGGTGCGCGCTCCGCTGGCCGACAAGACGACGTGGAGCATCACCGGGGCGCAGATCGCCCTGCTGGACCGCGATACCTACCTCAATGCCGGGGCTCCCGCAACTGCTTCGACGCGCACCTTTAACCACGCCGCCTCCGACGAGGAGTTCGCGCGCCTGCAGCCCGACAAGATCGATATGACAGTTCCGTCTCTGGAAGATGCGGCCCGTATTGCCGCCGACCGGATTTTCTCGCTGCGCCGCCACCGCATCGAGCTCATCACGGGCGAAGCCGGCGAGAACGTCTTCGGCGAGGGCCTCAAAGCCGCCCTGGCCGAGATCGAACGCATGGAGCAGAGCTATCTGGAGTTGTTCCTCGGCAAGCGCACCGTCTCGACCGAGACCCGCCGCTATGTGGTCTATCCGCAGGCCGACAAGAAACAGTATATCGTCTGCCGCTTCAGCCCGGCCGCCGGACTGCTGCCCGACAGCGACCTTTCGGGCGACATCGTGCTGCTGCAGATCGAACCTTCGGGCAATACGAAATGCGACCTCGAAGCCGGTCCGAAGGAGACCTCCGTCGTGGCCTGCCGCGTCGCCGATCCTTCGACCTGCACCGTCCTTTCGGGCGGCCGCGAGTATGCCCGCGCCGTGCTTCCGGTCTTCGAATTCGGCCGCACGATCAACGTCGCCCTGCCGCGCCGCAAATAATTCCGCACCGATATGGATTTCACCTCCCGGATGGCCGCGCTGCTCGGGGCTTTCCGCCGTGAGCGCAACGGCGCCGTGGCCGACTCGATGCGCTTCTACGGCAAGCCCTACGGCCTGAACTACGGCGTGAGCCTCCCGACGCTCCGCACGCTGGCGCGCGCCGAGGGTACCGACCACGCATTCGCCCGATACCTTTATCAGCAGGATGTTCGCTGCCTGCGGCTTGCGGCGCTGCATATCGCCGATCCCGCACGCCTTGCGCCCTCCGAATTTGCTTTCTGGGGCGACGGACTGCTCAACTCCGAGCTGGCCGGGGAGGCCGCTTTCGCCCTCCTGAGCCGTTCGGATGCGCTTCCTGCGCTCTTCGAAGCGTGGACCGCTCCGGAGGCTTCCTGTCTCGAACGATATGCCGCCCTGATGGCCGCCGCACGGGCCCCGCATCCGTCGCCGGCGTGGATCGCCCCGGCTGCCGAAGCCGTGCGCCGCGCCGCGCCGGACGACGCTTCTGCCGCGCGGCTGTTGGCGCAGGGCGCCGTGGCGCTGCTGGCCGCCATAGGCTCCCTAAACGACGAAAACCGGCAGGCGGTACTCCGCGCAGCCGGTTCGCTGGAGCCGTCCCCTGCCGCGGAGTATCTCCGCGGGGAGCTGGCTTGGCGTCTGGAAGCCTAAAGCAGTACGTGTTGGCGCTTTTCGAGTTCGTCGAGCACGTTCACCAGATGCTCGTAATCCACCCGTCCGCTCTCGCGCCACAGCACCTCCCCGCGCCGGAAGAACATCAGCGTCGGCACCGACATGATGTTGTAACGCCGCACGATTTCGATCAGGTCGGGGTCCTCGATGTCCATCCGGTAGACGTCCGCGCGGCCGTTCATCTGCTTCTGAAACCGGTCGATCACGGGGTGCATCGCCCGGCACGGCCCGCACCAGACGGCGAAGAAGTCCACGAACGTCAGCGCATCCCGCCAGATAATCTTGTCGAAATCTTTCATAGTCCCTGCTTCATTCGGTTCAACTTATCTCCACCCACGTAATTCCCGCATGGGTCTTGTCGGCGAGTTCCTTCTCGGCATAGCTGATCGTGCGGCGCAGTCCCTCGACGAGCGGTGTGCGGGGCGCCCATCCCAGCTCGCGGCGCGCCGCCGAGATGTCGGGCGTACGGCGCCGGGCGTCGTCGATGCGGGCGTCGGTGTGCACGATCTGCGAGCGGCTGCCCGTCAGGGCGATGATCTTCTCGGCCAGCGCGCGGATCGCGACCTCGTGGTTGCTGCCGAAATTGATCGTCCGCGTGGTCTCGGTCGGCGGGGCGTCCATCAGCCGCACCAGCCCGTCCACGATGTCCTCCACCCAGCAGAAGGTCCGCAGCTGCTCGCCGCTGCCGTTGATCGCGATGTCGCGGTTCTGCAACGCCGCGACGATCATCTTCATCACCACGCGCTGGTCCATCAGGTCGGCGCCGCTGCCGTAGGTGTTGAAAATGCGGGCTATGCGGGCATCCACCCCGAATTCGGCCTGATAGGCGCGGTGCATCGCCTCGGCGGCGCGTTTGCCTTCGGTGAGGAAGCGGTGCGTGGTGTTGGAGCCGGCCTCTTCGGAGGTGTCGCGGCAGCTTGTGGCGTAGATGTCGCCTGCCGAGGCGAAGAGGATGCGGGCATGCTCCGTGCGGGCGGTGTCGAGGGCGTTTACCGACCCCAGCATGCTGACTTTGAGCGTCTCAACGGGCAGGGCCTTGTTGTAACGCACACGCGACGGCGAGGTGAGGTTGTAAATCTCGTCGCAGCGAATCCCGAATTGGTGGACGATGTTGTGGCGGACATACCGGAATCCCGGATGCGGGGGCATGTCGCGCAGCAGCGGCGAATTGGCGATGTCGCGTACGTCCACACAGAAGACTTCGTGCCCCTCGTCCAGCAGACGCAGGCACAGGTGGGTGCCGATGAACCCCACGCCGCCCAGTATGACTATTCTCTTTTGCATTTCGTTCCGTTTTTTACCGGAACAAAAGCAAAATCCATTCCATGCGGGTGTGATTCGCCGACCGTTTTTACCGGATTTGCGTTCGGCGCAGGTTTTTTAGAGGGCTTCCAGGAAGAGCGCCCGCGGGAGCTGGTCGATGCTGTTGATCGGCACGACCTCGATTCCCCGGGGGCGTTTGCCGCCTTTGGCCAGGTAGCCCGAGACGATGATGCGTTTGAATCCCAGCCGCGCCGCTTCGCTGATGCGCTGTTCGGTGCGGGGCGCGGGACGCACTTCGCCCGAAAGGCCGATCTCGCCCGCGCAGCAGACCCCCTCGGCCACGGGACGGTCGTAGTAGGAAGAGATCACCGCAGCCACGACCGCGAGGTCCAGCCCCGGATCGGCGACTTTGAACCCGCCTGCGAAATTCAGGAAAACGTCTTTCTGGAACATCTTCATCCCCACGCGCTTCTCCAGCACGGCCAGCAGCATGTTCATGCGCCGTCCGTCGTAGCCTGTCGTCGAACGCTGGGGCGTGCCGTAGGCCGCGCCGCTCACCAGCGCCTGCACCTCGATCAGGTAAGGCCTCACGCCGTCGGCCGAGGCTCCTACGGCGATGCCCGAAAGGGGCTCCTCGTAGTGGGTCAGCAGGATTTCCGACGGATTGTCGACCCCCCGGAGCCCGGCGTCGAGCATCTCGAACACCCCGATCTCGAACGTGGCGCCGAAGCGGTTTTTGATGCCCCGCAGGATGCGGTAGATGTTGTTGCTGTCGCCCTCGAACTGCAGGACCACGTCGACGATGTGTTCCAGTATCTTGGGGCCGGCTATCGAGCCGTCCTTGGTGATGTGCCCGATGATGAAGATCGACGTTCCGGTCGACTTGGCGTATTTCAACAGCGTCGCCGCGCACTCGCGGATCTGCGACACGCTTCCCGCCGACGAGTCCAGCAGGTCGGTGTAAATGGTCTGTATCGAGTCGATCACCACCAGGTCGGGACGGTGCTCGGCGATTTGCGCCACGATGTTCTCCAGCAGCGTTTCGGGATAGATCAGGCACTCGTCGTTGCCGATCCCGATCCGTGCCGCGCGCATTTTGATCTGCTCGGCCGACTCCTCGCCCGAGACGTAGAGGGTTTTCAGCCCGTTGGCCGCCAGTGCGATCTGCAGCGAGAGCGTCGATTTGCCGATGCCCGGCTCGCCGCCCACCAGCACCAGCGATCCGGGGACCATGCCGCCGCCCAGCACCCGGTTGACCTCGGCGTTCCCGAGGTCGATGCGCACGTGTTCGCTTTCGCGGATATCCTTCACCCGCTGGGGCTTGGCCGTGGGCAGGGGACCTGCCACGGTAGCAGCCACCGAGCCGCTTTCACGGGCGATGATCTCCTCGGTGAAGGTGTTCCATTCGCCGCACGAGGGGCATCGTCCCAGCCATTTGGGGGCTTCGAACCCGCAGTTCTTGCAGAAATATGCCTTTTTGACTTTTGCCATCTCAATTCGCGTTTGCCGAGGTGTACGACCGGCGTTCGGCCTTCGTGATTCCGGCGGCGGGGTAGAGCGCCTTGTATGCTTCGGTCAGGTCGGTGACCAACACCGTTTTGGTCCGTCCGTCCGTGTCCTGATAGGTCGAGAGCGTGAACGTGTACTCCGTTTCGGGTTCCGGACAGTAGATCAGCACCTCGTTTGTGCCCGGGGTTTTGAAGAAAGCCGCCGTCACCGTGCCGGCATCCGTTGCGGTCTCGATCTGTGCGCGTCCGCCATTGTATTTCGAGAAATTGAGCGTGTAACGCCCGCCCGCCTGCACGTGCGCCGACGCGACGATCCCGGCTTTGATCTCTTCGACCACCGGGTCCGTCGTTTCACCCTCGTCCGCCCGGCTTTCCGGCGTCGGTTCGGGCTCTGGTTCCGGTTCTGGTTCTGGTTCCGGCTCCGGTTCGGGGCTCGGGACGGTCACTACGGCCTCGACGCGCACGACGGGGTAGACGGCCGTGTAGAACACCTCCGATTCGCTGCAGGCCGCCAACAGCAGCGCCGCCAGCACGACGGCGCCGTATTTCAATCCTTTCATCATAATCCCAAATCTTCGTCGATCAGTACCACCAGCACCCGTTTGTCGGGCCAGCAGCGCAGCATCTCCATCCGCGTGTTGCAGACCCGGTCCTGTGCGTTGCAGTCCGAGCAGACGCCCGTTTTGGCACAGGGCGTCCGGAATCCCGGGTGGCGGGCGATGTTCTGCGGCGCCGCGATGCGGCGGATGCGCTCCTCGGCCTCGTCGCGGTCGGCCACCACCTTGTTGCGGCCCGCCACGATAATCACTTTGCGGGGCCCGAACGCCACCGGGGCGATGCGGTTGCCCACTTTGTCGAGCCAGTGGAGCGTTCCCGCTTCGGTCACGGCGTTCACGCCCGTCACGAAGAGGTCCGACATCAGGGCCTGCCGGCGTATTTCGAGCCGCTCCGCGTAGGGCATCGAGGCGTCGAATCCGTCGAGCAGCGTCACTTCGTCGTTGCCGGCCAACCATTCGAGGATGCCCGTTGCGCGCATCGTCATCGAATCGCCGAACGACGCCAGCCGCGGACGACACTCCTCCGCGGCGGCTTTCATCACGTCGAAAGCCTCGGCCGTACTGCCGACGGCCACGGCGTCGAAATGGTGCCGACGCAGCGCTGCGGCGCAGGCTTCCAGTTTTTCCATACTCTCTTTTGCCATCACACAAAGGTAACTTATTTTCCGGTTTCTGCAAAATGCCGACTCCCGCTTAAAAGCGGGTTTTATCGGCGGCGGAAAGCCGCGGCGCGTTCCATCGTCTTTTGCGCCCGTATACGAAAAAAGGCGCGGAATATTCCGCGCCTTCGTCTCAGTCGGGTCTTCCCGGGGATCAGTCCACTTTCAGCGAGTTCTCGATCCTGCGGAGCATGTAGCGGCAGAAGTCGCGCGACGGGGCGTCCGACGCCGCGGCGACGCCCCGGCGGTAGATGTCGCGAAGCTGCAGCAGCATGCCGTAGTAGAGGTGCTCCGAGAAATCCTTGGCGTAGTACGTCATGCGGTATTTGCCGTATGCACTGATCGGAGCCAGCGTCGCCGTGGCCTCATAGGGGAATACGGGCTGCATGGCCTCCTCGTCCGCCGCGAATGCCGCGGCCCGGCCCCGTGCGGACTTGGGTTCCGCAAGCACTTTCGAGCCGCCGATGACCACGCCCGTAAACGCCTGCTGGAGCTGCCGGTTGTAGTCGGACAGTTTGCGTCCCGCCCTTACGTCGCGGAAGATGTAGTCGGCCATGTCCGCCGCCATCTCTCCCGGCGTGTAGGCTCCCGCCAGCCCGTTCTGGTAGCGGGGCAGGGTCTCCATGCGTTTCATCAGCGTTCCCAGGCAATCCGTCTGCACCGACTGCGGGAGGTTGGCCAACTGGCCTTCGGTGAGTTTCGTGCCGAGCCACGAGAGGTCCTCGATGGCTTTCAGCGTCTCCGTCACATAGCGCCGCTGTTCCTCCTTGGGCACGACGCGGAGCATCGTTTGCCCGTCGCCCTCCGTGACCTCGGTGTAGTAGACGCCGCCGATGTAGGCCGCCATGTAGGAGACCACCTCCCGGACGCCCCTCGAGAGCGCCGCAATGGTCTCCGCACGGTAGCTTCCGTCCGCATCGCGTCCTTCGAGCCACTCCGCCGCATGTTGTGCGACGGTGCGCAGGTTTTCGAACCGGTAGCGGGTCCGTTTCACGGGATCGTCGCCCAGGTTGTAATAGGCCAGCCGCACGTCGCCGAAGTAGTAGTCGTACCAGTAATTGCCGTAATAATAGGCCGGGTCACCGGCTTTTTCGCGCAGCATCTCCGAAAGGGCTTTCTGCTCCTCGGCGGGAGTCTTGGCCCCTGCGATGTCGCCGTAGAGCCAGCGGACGGCGAAGTAGTCGTACTTGCCCAGACAGTCGTTCACCAGCCGCACGCCCTTGTCCCCGGGCTGTGCCAGGTAGTTGTAGTCGTTGAGCGCCGTGATCGACGAGCAGATGCCGTTTTCGCGGGTGAACGCCGCCGAGCGCAGCGAATCGGTCGGGTAGGCCGCTGCCGCCGCATAGTTGGTCGCAAGGCCGAGCACCTGAGCCACGCCGCGCGCCGTGTGAACGGTCAGCGACGAGGCGAGTTCCTCGTCGTCGAGCACCATGTCGCGCGCCGCGGGGTCTGTGGCCGCGAGGTCGATGAAGCGGCGCAGGCGAATCTCGTCGAGCAGGCTTTCGGGCAGGTGGATGCGTCCGCCCGTGATCTCGCCGCTGCGGGGATCGGTCGAGAGGTTGACCGTCATCTTCGGATTGGTCGACGCGACGTATTTCACATAGAATCCCCCGGGATTGTTGCTGTCGAATCCGTCGGCGGGATAGGCTTCGGCTTTCAGCACGTCGCCCATGCCGATCCGGCGGAAGGCGTCGTTCCAAAGCCCGATGCCGCGGCGGATGCCCTGCTGCCACGCCGGGGCGAACAGGGTGTCGATATAGAAGGTCACGGGACGAATCCCACCCCCTTTGCGGAAATTGATCCGCGAGGCGAAATAGGCCGGACGTGCGCCCTGCTCCGCGGTGAAGCGGGTGAAGGGCACGGGCAGTACGCCGATCCGCGGGTCGGCGATGCGCGCCGGGGCGCACTCCTCGGGGAGCATCGTGACCGTGCGTCGTGCGCGGGCCGTGAAAGGCTTGTCCTTACAGATGGTGAAGATGAAATACTGCGTCGTCACGCCGTAGGTCATGTCGCTGATGACCGAGGCATAATCCTTTCCGCCCTCCACGTCGCGGAGCAGCGAGCGGTCGGCCTTGTAGCTGGCGCGGGAGATGTGCAGCGGGCCCATGCCGCGGGCTTCGAACGCTTTGAGGTGCTCGTTGTCGCTCATGAACAGCGCCGTGTTCTCGATCACCACGGCCGTCGAATCGGCGTTGTAGGCTTTGATCGGATAGCTGGCGACAATGGGCATCGCCGAGCTGATCTCCAGCGCCCGGGCGATGCCGGCGTCGCCGTCGGAGAGCGTGCGGCGCGGCACCTCGTGCATCCTCACCACCGAATCCCGGCGCGAGAAGGTCACGTGGTAGGGCGGCAGCGGTTGCTGGCCCGCCAGGCCGTAGTCGGCCAGCGACGACTCCTCGATCGAGGTGTTGATGACGAACTCGCGTTCGAGGATGTCGAGCGGGATTTCCGTGTAGAGCTTTCCGTCGATGATGTGGAGTTTGAAAAGCCCTTCGGCCGTCCTGGACTCCTTGTCTTTGAAGAGTTTTTCATAGGCCGACAGCTTTTTGGGCGCCGGGGCCTCGCTCTTTTTCTTCTCCTTGCGGCCTTTTGCCGCCGCATGCGCTCCGCCGGGCAGCACGGTCGTCGCCAGGAGTGCGGCCAACAGCAGCGCGCCGATCTTGTTCAGGGATATTCTCATGGCTGAAGGCATTATTTGTTGAGCGCTTTGTCGAGGTTGTGCAGCAGGTACTGGTAGTGCATGCGGGTCTCGCCCGACGCCGATGCCGCTTTGCCGCGCAGCAGGTTGCGGATGCGCAGGATGTCGTTGTAGTAGATCATCGAGATATCCTTCTGCGTGAAGTACTGGAACCGGGGAGCTCCGAATCCCGACACGGCGTCGCCGTCGGCCGCAATCCCGTGCGCACACCCTGCACAGCTGCACAGCGGCGCCGGTTGTGCGAATGCGCTGAAAGCCTCCTGCCCGGCGTCGTCCGCGGCAAATGCGTTGGGCGTGCTGCCTCCGGCGGTGTAGTTCTTCAGCCCGGCCTTGGCGGCTGCGGCTTTGAGGAACTCGCGCTGGATGGCCATTTCATCCTCGGTCAGGCGGCGGTTGCGCACGGTCGGCTCCCACACGAAGTCCGAAACGTCCTTGTAGCAGGCTTCGGGGGTGTAAGGGTCTTTCGACAGCTGGGCGTTGATCGCCAGGGTCTTCTTGGCCGGGGCGTTGACCACGGCTTTGATGACGGCTTCGCGCACGGCTTCCCGGGGCGAACCCAGGATGGTCACCTTCTCCAGCAGGGGCGCGTTGTCGAGCCACTGCATCTGTTTGAGCTCCGCGAGGATGAACTGCAAGGCCCGGCGCTGCTTCTCGCGCGGCACGCACACCACGGCCTCCACGGGATCGCCCTCCAGCTTCTCGTTGAGGTAGATGCCGCCGATGTTGGCATAGACGTGCTGGATGTAGGTCATGTACTGGTTTACGATGTTCGTGTACATGCCGTTGCGCTGCGAATAGTCGTCGTCGCCGGACGCCAGCCATGCGTCGAGGTTTTCGAGGATGTAGCGCAGGTTCCGGATGCCGTACTCCGAAGCCTTCACGGCGTCGTCGCCGAGGTCCTCGGTCTGCGACTTGGGATCGACGATGCCTCCGAACTGCTGTTTGCCGTAGCGGTAGGTCGGGTCGGCCGAAGCCTCGGTGATCCATTTCGAGGTCACCGCATACTCCTCTTCGGGAGTCTTGGCGTCGGGAACCGGGGTGTAGAGCCACTTCACGGCATATTCGTCGTAGACGCCGAAGCGGGGCGGGGTGAGCTGCACGCCGCGCTCCCGGTCGCCGGGCTGGGCTACGTAGTTGAAACGCGCGTAGTCCATGATCGAGGTGGTCGTGCCGTACTTCCGGGTGAACGACGGCGAGCGGAGCGAATCGACCGGAATCACCGACGACGAACTCATGTTGTGCATGAATCCCAGGCAGTGCCCCACCTCGTGCGCCAGCACGTAGCGGAGTCCGTCGAGCAGCACCTCGTCGGGGAGGTTGACCCGGCGGACGCGCTCGTCGGCCTGCGAGGTCTGCACGAAAATCATCCGGTTGAGCATCTTCACGACATCGTGGAAGACATAGACCGAGGCGTTGAGTATCTCGCCGCTGCGCGGATCGACCCACGAGGGACCCATGGCGTTGGCGATGGGCACCGGGGCGTAGCGCAGGCAGGAATATTTGATGTTGTCGGGGTCGAACTCCGGATCGTCCTCGGGGTAGGGCAGTGCCTTCACGGCGTTTTTGAACCCGATCTTGGCGAAGAGTTCGTTCCACTGCATGACGCCTTCATAGACTGCGGGCTGCCACTTTTCGGGGAAATCCGGGTCGATGTAGAAGACGACCGGCTTCACGGGTTCGACCTGCTCGCCGCGCTTCCAGGCTTCCGCGTCCGACGGCTCCAGCCGCCAGCGGTTGGCCAGGTAGACGGCTTTCACGCGCTGCTCCTTGTCGCTGTACAGGTATTTCCCGGTGGGGAATACCGACATGCGGCTGTCGGTGATGCGGGGGCGGTAGGGCTCCTCGTCGAGCAGCACCAGCGTCCGGGTCATGACGGCCGTCAGCGGCTCGTTGTCCACGATCTTCTGCTTCGTCACGGGGTGCGTCACCGAGTAGGTGTAGCTCAGCGTGCTTTTCACCGTGAGGTTGTCGGCAAAGGATTTGATGCCGCCCAGCGACGAAAGCTCCTTTTTGAACGACTCGCTGAGGCTCGGCGACCCCGAACCGCCGTAAGCCCCGAGGTAGGAGAAGGGCGACAGCTCTTTGACGTGGCTCACGAAGAGGTCCGTGACGTTGAACACCACGGCCGTCGAGTCGGCGTTGTAGGCGTCGATTTTGAAATTGCGGAAGATGGTCGGGATGTTGTTCCGGTCGAGCGAGCGGAGGATGTTTCCGGCCACGCCCAGCGTGTAGTTGTCGGCATTGATCTCGCGGATCTGCACGTTCCCGCCCGTTTTGGTAAAGGTGATGTGGAGCGGCGTGTAGGATTTCGAGCCGGGGACTCCCGTGAGGTTGTCCGAGGTCTCCGAGATCACCGACCCCAGCAGCATTTCGCGTCCGAAGAGCTCCTGCGGAAATTCGAAGTAGAGTTTGTCGTCGACCTTGTGGAGTTTGACCAGGCCGTCGGCCACTTCGTGTTTCTTTTTGAAGAGTTTGTCGTAGGCGCTCTCCTTGGGTTTCTCCGCGGTTTGCGACGTTTGGGCCTTTTTCCGGCTGCTTTTCTTGCTTTTAGCCTCGAGGGGCGCGGCGGCTATCAGGGCGCAGAGCGAAAGCGTAAGAACTTGTTTGAGCATAAATCGTATGGATGGTTAGTTGTTTCAGAAATAGCGGTGAACGATGCGGATGGCCTTCGAACGGGACATGTCGCCCGGGTTGGTGCCCGGCACGCCCTCGGGGATGTCGCATTTGTGGCGTTTGAAATGTTCGATCCACAGGGGGCTCGTCTCGCCCGTCGTCTTGTCGCGGAAGGTCATGGGCTTCATCCGGAAGATCGGCTTCCCGTCGGGACGGAGGTAGGAGACGTAGATCAGTTCGCTGCAGTAATAGGTGTCGTCATCGGGGTCGAAAACATAGTCGTAACGTTTCCCCAGCAGCTTCTCGATCCGTTCGATAGCCGCCGGGATATTCTTCTGCAGCCGGGGCTTCAGCCTGCCGACCACCACGACCGGCTTGCCGTCGGCCAGCCGGGAGTTGCGGAAGAACTTGTCCAACGTGCTTTTGACGACGCCGTAGGGCACGGCTTCGAGCACATAGGTCTCCCCGTCCTCTATGCAGGCGACGCCCACGTGCGAAAATTCCAGCTGCCCGATGCCCGACGTGACGTTCATAATGGCCTCGGTGTAGTCGCTCCGGCCGTTGACCTGGAAGAGCAGGTCGCCGGTCTCGAGCCGGAACGGCTCTTGGGCGAACCCGGTCGCGGCGGCGAAGAGCAGCAGGATAAACAGGATTCTTTTCATGGCTTGCATAGGCGAATTATCTCCGAAAGATAAGCATTATTTCCGGCAGTCCCGTGCAGGACCGCCGGAAATAATCCCTTCGTATCGGGTGTTTACTGGTTGGCCCGGAAACATACCACCTTGCCCGGGATCGCGGTTTCCACCTCGGAGTAGGCTTTCAGATCGTCGGTTTTGGCGTCCAGCACGTACATTTTCGAGGTTTTGGCACCCGCGTCGTACGTGAACACCGCCGTATATAACTCCTTGGTATCGACATCGATCCTGTTCGGGGAGGTTATGACCACTTCGACGGCCGAGATCGGCGCCGGGAAGTTCTTCACGACCTGCGGATCGGCCTGCGACTCGTAGCTCGTGCGCCAGAGGTCGCGGCCCTTGGCGATGTAGAGGTAGTTGAGCGGTACCTCGACGCCGTTGGTGAACATCGTGCAGTCGTCGCTCATGCCCCCGGCCCAGGAGGTGATATCCTTTTTGCCGACATAGGTGATAATGTCGCTGCCGCTGGTCTTTTGCTCGTATGTGTAGGTGTAGAGCTGATAGGCGGCGCCCGATTTCACGGCCACGAACATTTTGACCTGCTTGTCGATGAACGTCGGCTGACGGAACACGCCGATGATCCGGTCGGCTTTGAGCACCGCGCCGTTCTCGTCCGGCAGCAACTGGCGCAGGTAACCCCGGTTCTCGTTGTAGCGATAATACCAGAGTTCGCCCGAGGTCATGCGCTGTACCGAGAAATGCATCAGGTCCGCAAAGGGATTGGCGCCCATGGTCTGAACTACGCCGTCCTGTGTGGGGATGGCATCGGACAGAATCATCTGATATACGTTATTGGTCGGTCCGATGAAAAGCGAATTGCCGACCAGTATCTCCTGCATGTTTCCTTTGCAGAAAGTCTGTCCTTTGATTTCGGCTTCGGGCACTCCGTCGAATACCAGATTGCTGACGGTGCCGATGGAAAGTCCCAATGGGTTGGTGCTCTCTTCTGAGGTTTGCACCATCGCGCCGTGATCCGGGCCCTGATCGGTGTAGACGATGAGCTGCGAACCGTTGTAAGCGGCCCCGACTACGGACCCTTCCATTTTGGAGGGGGCGTTGTAGTGGGCGAATATGTCCGTGTAGAGCGTTGTGAAAGCCTCCGGAGTTGCCGCGTTCGCCCCTTTGACCGAACCCCATTCGACACTCCCGTCCTCCTTTTCATAGACGAAAACACCGATTTTCGGAGCCATGACCTGGGCGATTGTCACGATCAGGAGGCTGCCTGCGTCGTTCTGGAGGTAATAGCGCCAGTTTTCGCCCGATTTCTTGTTGTTGATGGCCAGCCAGAACGAAGTTTGTCCCGATTGGTTGAATTCCATCTTGTTGGTACGCATCACCGTCCAGTTGAGTTTGAGCCCCGAGGCGATGGTGTCGCCGCCCATGACCCAGTCGTAGGTGAAGAGCGATTCGTCCACGCCCGGTTTGAAGCGGACCGTGGGGTTGAGGCTCAGTGTCTCCTCTTCGACCAGGTTGAGGTAGTAGTTCGTTCCGATGCCGGGTATGCTCATGCCCTCCACCGCGGCGATGTCGGTCCACGAACCGGTGTAGTAACTGCCCTTGTCGTCGTAGCAGCCCGTTGCCGCGAGGGCGGCCGCCAGAATAACCGTCAGGTATTTGAGTATTTTCATGGTCGTTCTTCTTTATTCGTAATTGATCGTTCCTTTGAACTCCACCAGCACCCCGTTGTCGTAAGTGGGGTTGTTGCGGAACCATTCGTAGGTGCGTTTGCCGTATGCATATCGCGTGATCGTATTGCTTTCGCGCCACATGTCGCCCGTGACTCCGTTCAGTTCGGCGTATTTCTCGGCTTTGACCGAGGAGTAGGTGCCGCCGTAGGTGTTCAGGTCATTTCTGTTCCAGAAAGGAGGTTGAGCCGTAAATCCGCCGCCGGATATTTCCACGCCGATACTCTGGTAGGTATCCAGTCCTGCGATGAAGGTCTCGTCGGGGACCAGTTCGATGACGAGCATGCCCACGGCATGGTCTTCGCGCAGTTTGGCGAGATTGGCCTGTATGATCGTCGAGTCGGCATATTGCCCGGCATGGAGGGTCTGTTCCGCCGGGAGCGTGTAGTGCACGCCCTCGACCAGATTGCCGTAGCTTTTTTCGGACGATATGCGCACGGTGTATTTCCGGTCATGGTCTGCAACGGTTCCGGACAGGCGTACCGGAATTTTGAAATCGACTTTGTCCTGCCCGGTATAATATACCGTGTTTATTCTCAGTGTATCCAATTCTGCATTGTCATTCAATGACGGGAGAAAATAATTCTTAACGAAATTCATCGCGGGGCGGTCCGAGTCGTATGCAGGTATGTCCTCCTTTTTGCAGGCGACGAAAGCAATGGCGATCGCCAGAACGGATATAATGTATTTTTTCATGGCTGTCATTCTTAATAGGTTCGGCCCGCGTTGTACTCCTTGTCGGGGATGTCGGGCGTATACTTGTTGTCGTCCATCGTGAAATAATAGGTCAGTTCCGGAACCTGGAACAGCGTAATCAGCCGTTCTGCGTTGCGCCGCTTGTAGGCGTAGAAGAGCTGTCCGTCGCCGAGCGTTTCGCGGCGGTATTCGAGCAGGATCTCGGCTTTCAGCCCCTCAGGGTCCGCCGAATTGTAGATGCCGCCCTGTCGTGCGGTCTGGAGCTGCTGGAGGATGCTCAGGCCTTCGCCCGGGCTGACGGCCTCGATGGCAGCTTCGGCGGCGATCAGGTAGGCTTCGCCCAGTTTGAGCAGCGTCACGGCCTGCTTCGGATAGAGTGCGATGTCTTCCGGCGTGCTCGATTCACGAATGTATTTGCCGATCATGCCCGAGGGGTAGACCGTTCGTTTCCAAAGGTTGATGCGGATGTCGCTGCCTGCGGAAAAGAAGGCAGCGGGCGTCAGACCGGAGGTGGCGCTCAGCCATTTGTTCGAATTGAATCGTCCGTACATGCCCAGTCTCTTGCTGGCGCCGTTTACTTTGGTCGCATCGATCGCGTTTTCGGAAAGTTCGTCCGTGAGCAATGCAAAAAGGTTTTCCATCGGGCAGCTGCGGTCTACAGGAGTTCCGTAACTGTCGACACGGCTGCGTTCGGCTTCGGTGATGAAATGGATCTTGGCTCCCGGAGCTGCGTTGATGACCTCCATGGCGGCGTCGTAAGCCGGCTTATTCTTGCCGCGGTAGAGGAACGACCGCGCCTGGAGCAGTTTCACGGCGTAGTAGTTCAGTTTGTATTGGCGGTTGGTGGAGAACATCAGCGTGTGGTAACTCTTGTTCGAACTGATGGGGTCGTTGTCCTTCATGATTTCGGCGGCATGGGCCAGGTCGGCGTCCACCTTGTCCAGTATCTCGTCGGTCGTCGACGAGGGAACGAACTTCAGGGCGTCGAGCGTCTCCATGTAGGGGATGCGTTTGGCTGTCTTGCCCTGTTCCGAAAGGTAGGGCGGCTGGAACAGCCGCACGAGGTCGAGGTGCAGGTAAGCCCTCACGGCCAGCGCTTCGCCCGTCAACAACTCTTTGACCCCCGTTTCGAACGCAACGTCGGTGGTATTGAGTTCCTGAAGCAGCAGGTTCGCGTTGGTGATGGTGTTGTACATCTTCGTCCAGATAGCCTCGTATGTGGCATCCGTCCTTTCCGTGCGGATCGCTCCCCGGGTGTGGTTGAACGCTGGGAACTGCAGCGGGGCTACGGTAACGGCATAACTCGGATCGTTATAGAAGTTATTGGCGTAATAGGTCAGGTATGCGCCGCCACCCGTATATACGGCTCCTCCCATCATGTCGAGGTATCCGCACGTGAGGTCGAATCCGTAGAGTTTGTCCTCGGCCATTTTGATGTAGAGGCCCGCGAGCGCGGAGTAGAAACCGTCCTCGTTCTCGAACACTTTGTTCGAGGTGATTTCCGAACGGGGATATACGTCGAGCCAGTCTTTGCACGATACGGTGCCGACGGCCAACAGCAGCAGGGTTGCGATATAGCGTATTTTCATAGGAATCTGTTTTTAGAAGTTAGCCTGGAGACTGAGTGTGAACGTGCGGGCGTAGGGGTACGAGAGTCCGCGCTCCTGCCGGATGGTGGAGGCGTAGAACAGGTCGTTGGCCGAGATCGCGATCCGGAGCATCGACATGCCCAGCAGCCGCCTGTCGGGGCTGTTGAGGTTGTACATGATGCGTATCGAGTTCATCCGCAGGTAGTTGTTCTTCTGCACGAAGCGCGAGCTGGCGTAGGTCTTTCCCGAGACGTTGATGCCGCGGTACTTGGCGCTCTGTCCCGGTTCCGACCAGCGGTCGTAGAGGGCCCGGCGGTCCATGTTGTAGGCCACCCGGTTGGCCGAGTTGTTTATCGAGGTGTTCTCGATACGGTCCCTGAGCGTCTCGTTGTTCATCTCGCCGCCGAACGAGTATTCGAAACTGGTGTTCAGCGACCAGCGCTTGTAGCTGAGGTTCACGCCGAAGTAACCCCGGAGATCGGGCTCCGTGTCGCCTACGACCACTTGGTCCGCCGAGTTCCACGTGAAGGTGCGCTTGCCGTCCTTGGTGATGAATATCTCCTGTCCCGTTCCGGGGTCGATGCCGGCCGACGGCACGGCGTAGATCGCCGTGAGCGACTTGCCCTCCTCGAACAGGAAGACGTTCTCGATCTTGGTCTTGTCGGTGGTCGTCTGCTGCTCCATGATCTGCTTGTTGTAGTCTTTGAGGGCCTCCGAGAGGTTGGTCAGCTTGTTGCGGTTGTGCTGCCCGTTCACGAAGACGTTGAACTGCCAGTTTTTGGTGCGGACGGGCGTTACCGAGAGGTTGAAATCGAAGCCCTTGTTGCTGACGTCGCCCTGGTTGGCCGTGTAGGACGAGAATCCCGTCGAGGGCAGGATGTCCACCCGGGTGATGTTGTTGTCGGTGGTGTTCGAGTAGTAGTTGAACTCCAGGTTGATCCGGTTTTGGAGGAATCCCAGTTCGAGGCCGATGTTGCGTTTGAGCGTCGTCTGCCATTTGAGGTCGGGGTTGGCCAGCGACATGAGCTCGGCACCCGTGATTCCGTCGTACATCGTCAGGTACTTGTACATGTTGAGGATCTGGCTCAGCGCGAAGTTCGAGTTGCCGGTGGTGCCGATGTTGGCTTTCAGGGCGAAGCTGTCGAAAATCCCGCGGTTCATGAACTGCTCGTTCATCACGTTCCACCGCACGCCCACGGCCCAGAACGACGATACGCGCTGCTTGCTGGCGAAGTTCGACGAACCGTCCACGCGGTAGCTTCCGTCGACCATGTAGCGGTTGTCGAACGAGTAGTTGACCGTTGCGAAAGCACCTGCCATGCGGACGATGCTGCTCGAACCGGTGGGACGTCCCGAAAGCGGATACTGCGCGCCGTCGGAAGGATAGGTCTGCGAGTCGTTGAGGAATCCCGTCACCGAATAGCTGTCGCTTTCGGCGTTGTCCTCTTTGATTTCGCCGCCCAGTACGGCCTGTACGGTGTGGCGGGCGAAACTCTTCTGATAGGACAG
>ERZ1673699.1071-NODE-1071-length-24097-cov-6.217994_pt1 | contig 24097 bp, 17 predicted proteins | sample MGYA00580229_ERZ1673699 | MGnify/ENA primary metagenome ERZ1673699 (study PRJEB41218, sample SAMN15661785) | gut metagenome | host: Homo sapiens | place: Canada: London | collected 2015-08-20/2019-03-30 | study: EMG produced TPA metagenomics assembly of... | reverse complement strand
GACCGGTGTTGTCGCGGCGTTCAGCCGCGTTTGCAAGTCTGACCCCACCCCAAACCCCTCCCTCGGGAGGGGCTTGTCGCGACGCAACCGGGTTTTCGACCGGGTTGTCAGCCGGGATTTCAACCGGGGTGCAGTAATTTTTAATTCTTAATTTTTCATTTTTAATTGCGAACAATTTGAGCCCCGATCCACATGCCCAGTGCCGCGAAAGCGATGCAGGTCACGACGCTCAGTGCGATGTAGGCCGTTGCGGGTCCGTAATTCCCGGCGCGCAGCAGCCGCACGGCATCGGCCGAAAAGGTCGAGAAAGTGGTGAAGCCGCCGCAAAATCCTACGATAAGCAACCATCCTGCCGCAGCCGATGACGTCGCTTCCAGCAGGATGCCGATCAGCAGCGATCCGAGGGCGTTGACCGCGAACGTTCCGGCGGGAAATCCCAGCAGCGTGTGCCCTGCCAGCAGCCAGGCCGAGAGCGTATAGCGGACGACGCTGCCGGCGGCGCCTCCGAGGCCCACGGCTAAAAGTTCACGAATCATAAGTTAAATATAGGCATTATTTTACGGATGTGCAAATTTAAGCAAAAAATGATAACAATTCGTTTTATTTTTTGCCCGAATAGGAGGAAAAATTGTTAAATCCGCATTCGGAACTTCCGTCGTTACGGTTCCCGGGTCTGCCCGTCGCCTGAGACGACATATTTATAGGTCGTGAGCTCGGGAAGTCCCATCGGGCCCCGGGCGTGGAGCTTCTGGGTCGAGATGCCGACCTCGGCGCCGAAGCCGAACTGTCCCCCGTCGGTGAAAGCGGTCGAGACGTTGACGTAGACGCATGCGGCGTCGACCCGCTGTGTGAACTGCCGCGCCGTCTCCGCATTCTTGGTGACGATCGCCTCGCTGTGGCGCGAGGAGTAGCGTTCGATGTGGGCGAGGGCTTCGTCGAGCGAGCCGACCGTTTTGACGGCCAGTTTGTAGTCGAGGAATTCGGTGCCGAAATGCTCTTCCCCGGCGGGACGGAGCTGGCAGGCGGGGTAGCGGCCCGCGAGGGCTGCGTAAGCCTCCGCGTCGGCATAGATCGTGACCCGTTCGGCGGCCATCGGGTCGCACAGTTCGGCCAGCTCCCCGAGGCGGCTGCGGTGGACGATGAGGCAGTCGAGGGCGTTGCAGACGCTCACGCGGCGTGTCTTGGCGTTGCAGACCACGGCGCGGCCTTTCGCCAGGTCGCCGTCTGCGTCGAAATAGGTGTGGACGATGCCGGCGCCGGTCTCGATGACGGGGATGCGGGCGTTCTCGCGCACGAAGCGGATCAGTCCCGAGCCGCCGCGGGGAATTACCACGTCGACATAGCCCACGGCCCCGAGCAGGGCCGCCACGGCCTCGTGGCCGGAGGGCAGCAGGGTGAAGGCCGCCGGGTCGATGCCCTCGCTGCGGAGCGCCTCGTGGAGCAGGGCGGCGATGGCCTCGTTGGAGTGGCGGGCGTCGCTGCCGCCTTTCAGCACACAGGCGTTGCCGGTCTTCATCGTGAGCGAAAAAATGTCGGCCGTGACGTTGGGGCGCGCTTCGCAGACCATGCCCACGACGCCGAACGGTACGCGGACCTTGCGGACGGTCATGCCGTTGGGACGGGTCCACTCGTCGATCGTCGCGCCCTGCGGCGCGGGGAGCCCGGCGACGGATTCCATGTCGGAGGCGATGCCCGCGATGCGCTCGGGCGTCAGCCGCAGGCGGTCGCGCAGGGGCGAGTCGGCGGCCATGGCCGCGAGGTCGAGGGCGTTGGCCGCGAGCAGACTTTCGGTGTTCTCCCGCAGCAGGGCGGCGGCTTTCACCACGGCGCGGCTCAATGTGGCGTCGTCGGTCCGGGCCAGTTCTGCTCCGGCGCGGCGGGCGGCGGCAAACAGGGTTTCGTATTGCGTGTCCATCTTATTCCAGATATAGGTAATCGCAGTGTATCAGCGGTTTGAGGCCTTTGCGGCCGAGGTTGCGCTGCGCCGTGGCGCTGTCGCACGAGATGCGGCCCACACCCAGCGGCGTGCCTTCGGGCGAGAGGATGCGCACGATGTCGTCGCGTTCGAACTCCCCCTCGACGGCGGTGACCCCCACGGCGAGGATGCTCGCGGCCTTGCTCTGCGAAATGGCCGCGGCGGCTCCGGCGTCGAGGCGCAGGGCCCCCTTGGCGAAACCCTCGCTGCTGGCGATCCATTTTTTGACCCCCGAGGCGGGGCGGGGCGCAGCCTCGAAGCGCGTGCACACGACGTCGCGGTCCGTGAGGACCAGGTCGGTCAGAATGCCGTCGCGGCGGCCGTTGGCGATCACGACCTCGATACCCTCGCCCGCAACGCGCGACGAGATGCGGCTCTTGGTCGTCATGCCTCCGCGGCCGCGCGAGGAGCGTGCGGTGTCGATATACTGCGAGAGGTCGCGGCCCGGGGCCACGCGGCGGATGACCTGCGATGCCGGGTCCGCGGGCGAGCCGTCGTAGATGCCGTCGATGTTGCTCAGGATGATGAGCGCCTCGGCGTCCATCATCGCGGCCACGAGGCCCGAGAGTTCGTCGTTGTCGGTGAACATCAGTTCGGTGACCGAGATGGTGTCGTTTTCGTTGACGATCGGCACCACGCCGGCGGCGAGCATCGCCTCCATGCAGTTGCGCTGGTTGAGGTACTGGCGCCGCGTGGAGAGGCTCTCCTTGGTGGTGAGCACCTGTCCGCAGGCGATGCCGTATTCGTTGAAGAGGTCGTAGTAGCGGTTCAGCAGTTTCACCTGCCCGACGGCCGAGAAGAGCTGGCGGGCCGAAACGGTGTCGATGCGCCCGACCCGGGGTTCGAGGATGCTGCGGCCCGAGGCCACGGCCCCCGACGAGACGAGGATCACCTCCACGCCTGCGCGGTAGAGCCCCGCGACCTGGTCCACGAGCGCCGAGATGCGCGTGGTGTCGGGCCGGCCGTCTTCGCGGGTCAGCACGTTGCTGCCGATTTTGATGACGATGCGGCGGTATTTTCGCGATTTGTCCATATATTTCCCTAACTAACCTATCATGTATTCCATCCCGGAGGATGGCAGCGCAGAACCGGACGAAAGCGGCGTGCCCGTTCTCCGCCCCTAAAACCCGCTTCCTAAACGGGTATATATTTATAGCCGACGCCTTTGACCGTGACGATGCGTTCGTCGCCGATCTTCTGGCGCAGTTTGCGGATGTGGACGTCGATCGTGCGGTCGCCCACGACCACCTCCGTACCCCAGATCTTGGCGTAAATCTCTTCCCGCGGGATCAGCCGCCCCGGCGACGAGTAGAGCAGGTCGAGCAGCGCGAACTCCTTGCGCGGCAGGGCGATCTCCTGTCCGTCGCGGATCACCGTGTAACGGTCGCGGTCGACCGTGATGCCCGGAGCCGGGGGCGCGGCGGGGGCCGCATCGGCGTCGATGCGTTTGAGGATCGCCTGCACGCGGCTCACCAGCAGTTTCATTTTGATCGGCTTCGTGAGATAGTCGTCGGCTCCCACGCCGAAACCCGCCAGCTGCTGCTGTTCTTCGCCCAGCGCCGAGAGGAAAACCACCATCGTATCCTTCAGCACGGGGTTTTCGCGGATGGCCCGGCAGGTCTGCGCCCCGTCCATCACCGGCATCATCATATCGAGCAGGATCAGGTGCGGGCGGCATTCGGCAGCCACTTCGAGCGCCTCGGCGCCGTTCTGGGCCGTGAAAACTTCGTAACCCTCGCGGACGAGGTTGTAACGGACGAATTCGAGGATGTCGACCTCGTCGTCGACCAGCAGGATGCGATGACTCATGGTTGCGATTTTAGGCGGCGGCGCCCGTCGTGCAGGGCCGCCATGCGGATAACTTTGCGAAGATAGTAATTTTCCGGCGAATAATCCAATAAATTGTCGTACCTTTGACGCTTCAAATATAACGATATGACCAACGAAGCTGATTTCAGCACCCTGGGCCTCAGCGAGCAGATGCTCGAGGCCGTCCGCGCAAAAGGATTCGAATCTCCCACCTCCATCCAGCGCCTCACCATTCCCCGCCTGCTTTCCGGCGACAACGACATCATCGCACAATCCCAGACCGGCACGGGAAAGACCGCCGCTTTCGGGCTCCCGATACTCCAGCAGATCGAACATTCGACGGAGGGAGTGCAATCCATCATCCTCGTCCCGACGCGCGAGCTGGCCGTGCAGGCCGCCGAGGAGCTGCTGAGCTTCAACGCCGGGCGGAGGCTCTCGATCACGGCCATCTACGGAGGGGCCGCCATGGGCGAACAGCTGCGCCGCCTGTCGCGCGGCGTCGACATCGTCGTCGGAACCCCGGGCCGTGTGCTGGACCACATCCGCCGCGGTACGCTCAAACTGGATAAGGTCCGTTTCCTGGTGCTGGACGAGGCCGACGAGATGCTGAACATGGGCTTCGTCGAGGATGTCGAGGAGATCATGAGCCACACGGGCGACGACCGCCGTGTGCTGCTGTTCTCGGCCACGATGCCCGAACGGATCGTCCGGCTGTCGGAGGCCTACATGCGCAATACGGAGATGCTGCGCATCGAGTCGCAGCACCTGACCGTCGATTTGACGAACCAGATCTATTTCGAGGTGCGCGAAGCCGACAAGTTCGACGCCCTGACGCGCATCATCGACATCGAATCCGATTTTTACGGCATCGTCTTCTGCCGCACGAAGATCGGCGTGGACGAGGTGGCGACGCGCCTGGTGGCGCAGGGATATTCGGCCGAGGGACTGCACGGCGACGTGTCGCAGGTCCAGCGCGAGAAGATACTCCGCAAGTTCCGCGACAAGGCGGTCAACATACTGATAGCCACCGATGTCGCCGCGCGCGGCATCGACGTGTCGAACCTCTCGCACGTGATAAACTACTCGCTGCCGCAGGATTCGGAGAGCTATGTGCACCGCATCGGCCGCACGGGACGCGCCGGGCGTCAGGGCACGGCCATCACGTTTATTTCGGGCGCCGAACTGCGGCGTTTCAACTGGATGATGCGCGACATCAAAGCCGACATCAAACGCGAAACGCTTCCCTCGCCGCAGGACATCGTGGCGATGAAGCGCGCCAAAATTAAGGACGACCTGCAGGAGATCGTCGAGGGCGAGGCTTTCGGCGACTATGCCGACATGGCCGCCGAACTGCTCGAAACCTATGCGCCCGACGTGGCGCTGGGGGCCCTGCTCCGGCTGGCGTTCCGCAGCGAGCTCGACCAGAGCAACTACCCCGAGATACGTTCGTTCTCGGTCGACCGCAAGGGCAAGACCCGGCTGTTCCTGACCCTCGGGTCGCGCGACGGCTATTCGGGCCGCAAGCTGGTCGACATGCTCAAACGCAAATGCGGACTGAGGGACAAGAATATCGACGACGTGCGCGTCTTCGAGAACTATTCGCTGGTGAGCGTGCCGTTCAGCGACGCCGAGAACGTCGTGAGCCGGCTCAACGCCTCGGGCGGACGCCGCCGCATCGCTCGGATCGACCGCGAGGATGCGGCAGGAGGAGCCAAACAGGGGCAAGGCGATGCTGTTGAGGCGCCCCGTCCCGAAAGGCGGAGCCGCCGCCGGGATGCGGACGCTGCGCCGCAGGCCGAAGCCGCGGAACGTCCCGTGAAGCGGAGCCGCAAGCCGGAGGCCGAGGCTCCGGCGGAGGAATCCCGTCCGGAAACGCGGAGCCGGAAGAAGGCCGCGAACGACTGGAGTGCAGCTCCGGAGGGCGGTAACGAGGGTTTCGACTGGGAGGCTTTCCAGCGTTACGACGACGCTGCGGCGTGGGAGAAGCCCAAGCGCGGGGGAGCCGGAACCAAGAGCGTGCGTCGCGGAGCGCGTCCCGTCACGACGGGCCGCCAGGCCGCACCCAAGCGTCTTGCCGCCAAGGGGCGCAAACGCTGACGCAAGGCTGTAAACTGCCGGAAAATCGCGCCGCCGTACCGGGATGCAGGGGTTTCTCTCATCCGGATGGCGGCGTTGTTGCATCTTTTGGTGAAATCATTTCCGGATTCCGCATAAAATGGTTACATTTGCGAGATTTATATACCCCCGCATACATACGGGAATCAAAAATGCGTACTGAGATGGCTACTGAAAAACCGACACTTCCTGCTCCCGAGGAGCATGTCAGCCCTGCGGCTGAAGATGTGCAAGCAAATCCTGCCGTGACTGCCGAAGTCCCCGAAACCCAAGAGCCCGCTGCCGGGGCGCCTGCCGAAGCGGAGGCCGTTCCCGCCGCGGAAGTCGTAGAGACGTCCGCCGAGGAAGCTCCTGTTGAAGCGGAGGTTGCCCCCGTCGAGGAGACCCCTGCCGAAGAGGTTGCTCCCGTCGAGGAAGCTCCTGCTGAAGCGGAGGTTGCTCCCGTTGAGGAAAATCCTGCCGAAGAGGTTGCCCCCGTTGAGGAGGCCCCTGCCGAGGAGGCCGCTCCGCGGGCGAAGCGCGCCCGCATCCAGCCTGCGGCAGAACCCGTGGCCGGGGCGGCCGGCGAGGAGGCTGCGCCGGGGGATGTGCAGGTGGATTTCGCCGATGAGGAGGCTGCGCTCGCCGCGCAGAACGCCGGACTGGAGATCGAGGGCGAGACGGCTGAGGAGGCCGCTGCCGACCAGCTTGCGGAGGAGGCGCCCGATGCCGCGGACAAGTTCGCCGGCAAAGGCAAGGAGGAGTTGGTGGCGCTGTTCGCCCGGATGCTCGAAGAGCAGCCCGTACAGTCGATCCGCCGGGATGTCGAGGCGCTGAAGATCGCCTTTTACCGCATCCGCCGCACCGAGGTCGAAGCCGCACGCCGCCGCTTCGTCGAAGAGGGCGGCGCCGAGGAGGATTTCGCCCCGTCGGTGGACGGCGCCGAGGTACAGCTCAAAGAGCAGTTCAAAATATATCGCCAGCGTCGCGACGCCTTTATCGCCAACCTCGAGGCCGAGAAGGAGGCCAACCTGAAAGTCAAACAGACGATCATCGAGGAGCTGAAGGAGCTGGTCAATTCGGACGAGACGCTCAACCACACGTTCAACAAGTTCCGCGAATTGCAGCAACGCTGGCGGGATACGGGTATCGTGCCCCAGCAGTATATCAAAGACCTGTGGGAGACCTATAACCTCCATGTCGAGAATTTCTACAGTTTTATTAAGATCAACAAGGAGCTGCGCGACCTCGACCTGAAGAAGAATTACGAGCAGAAAATAGCCCTCTGCGAGCAGGCCGAGGCGCTGATCCTCGAGCCGTCGGTGGTCGAGGCGTTCCACAAACTGCAGAAACTCCACGACGAGTGGCGCGAGACGGGTCCCGTGGCCAACGAATATAAGGAGACGCTCTGGGAGCGTTTCAAAGCCGCTTCGAGCCGCATCAACAAACAGCATCAGGAACACTTCGAGGAGCTGAAAGGCGAGCAGGTCAAAAACCTCGAGCTCAAAACCGAACTTTGCGCCGCGACCGAGGAACTTTCGTCGCAGCCGCTGACCACCCGCAAGGAGTGGAACAAGGCGAGCGACCGCCTGCTGGAAATCCAGAAAACCTGGAAGACCATCGGATTCGCCCCCAAAAAGGACAACAACCGCATCTACGAGCGGTTCCGCACGGCATGCGACCGGTTCTTCGAGGCCAAGCGGCAGTTCTACGCCGGGATGAAGACTGAGATGGAGCACAACCTCCAGCAGAAGACCGAGATTTGCGAGGCCGCCGAGTCGCTGATGAACAGCGAGGAGTGGAAGAAGGCTACCGACGAACTGATCGCCCTGCAGGCCCGCTGGAAGCAGATCGGAGCCGTGTCGCGGCGTCATTCGGACGCCATCTGGAAGCGTTTCCGCGCCGCCTGCGACAAGTTCTTCGAGCGCAAGGCGTCGTATTTCGCGAGCGTCGACGGCGAGCACGAGGAGAACCTGCAGAAGAAACTCGCCCTGCTGGCCGAAATGGCCGAGGCCGACGTAAAAGCCGGCGGTTACGAGGTGATCCGCGAGTTCCAGCGTCGCTGGGGCGAGATCGGCTTCGTGCCCATCAAACAGAAGGACAGCATCCAGAAAAAATACAAGGCCGCCGTCGACGAGTTGTTCAACACGCTGCGCGGTTCGGAGCGCGACCGTTCGATGGGCCGTTTCCGCGAGAAGGTGTCGTCGTTCAAGGCGTCGGGCGACCGCCGCCTGCGCACGGAGCGCGAGCGGCTGTACAACAAGGTGCGCCAGCTGGAGCAGGAGATCGCGCTGCTGGAGAACAACATCGGGTTCTTCGCCAAGTCGAAGAACGCCGAGGCGCTGGTGGCCGACGTGCGCGCAAAGATCGACCGTGCCCGCGAGGAGATGGCCGCGGCTGTCGAAAAGGTGAAGCTGATCGACAAACAGGACCAGGAAGAACAGAACAACGAAAATAAATAGTCCATACAGTAATGAAACTTTCCAAACCCAAGTACATATTCGTAACGGGCGGTGTCGCGTCGTCGCTCGGAAAGGGTATTATTTCGGCCTCGATCGCACGGCTGTTGCAGGCGCGCGGCTATTCGGTGACCATTCAGAAGCTCGACCCCTACATCAACGTCGATCCCGGTACGCTCAATCCGTATGAGCACGGCGAATGTTACGTCACCGAGGACGGCGCCGAGACCGACCTCGACCTGGGACATTACGAACGCTTCACGAACCAGCCCACGTCGAAGGCCAACAACGTCACCACGGGACGTATCTACAAGAGCGTCATCGAGAAGGAGCGCAAAGGCGAGTACCTGGGTAAGACCGTGCAGGTCATTCCCCACATCACCGACGAAATCAAACGCCGCATCCAACTGCTGGCGCAGACCAAGAAATACGACGTCATCATCACCGAGATCGGCGGTACGGTGGGCGACATCGAGTCGCAGCCGTTCATCGAGTCGGTGCGCCAGCTGCGCTACTCGCTGGGACACAAGAACACGGCGCTGGTGCACCTGACGCTGATTCCCTACATGGCCGCCTCGGGCGAGATGAAGACCAAGCCCACGCAGCACTCCGTAAAGGCGCTATTGGAGAACGGACTCCAGCCCGACATCCTCGTGCTGCGCGCCGAACATACGCTGACCACGGCGCTCAAACGCAAAGTGGCGTTGTTCTGCAACGTCGACGCCAACGCCGTGATGGAGTCGATCGACGTGCCGACGATCTACGAGGTGCCGATTAAAATGCACGAACAGCATCTCGACGAGGTGGTGCTGGACAAACTGAACCTCCCGGCCGACAAAGAGCCCGACATGGCTGCCTGGAGCGCTTTCGTGGACAAGATCAAACACCCGTCGAAGAAGATCGAGATCGCGCTGGTGGGCAAGTACACCGAGTTGCCCGACGCCTACAAGTCGATCTGCGAGTCGTTCATCCACGCCGGAGCGGTCAACGACTGCAAGGTGAAGCTCCGCTATGTCAATTCGGAAAAGGTCACCCGCGAGACGGCCGCTTCGCTGCTGGGCAAGATGTCGGGTATTCTGGTGGCTCCGGGCTTCGGCAACCGCGGCATCGAGGGCAAGATCGAGGCCGTGCGCTTCGCCCGTGAGAACGGCATTCCGTTCCTGGGCATCTGCCTGGGCATGCAGTGCGCCGTGATCGAGTTCGCGCGCAACGTGCTGGGACTGCCCGACGCCAATTCGAGCGAGATGGAGCAGGCGACGGCCCATCCGGTGATCGACCTGATGGAGGAGCAGAAAGGCGTGACGGCCAAGGGCGGCACGATGCGCCTGGGCGCCTATCCCTGTACGTTGAAGAAAGGTTCGAAAGTGGCCGCGGCCTACGGCAAACTCAATATTTCGGAGCGCCACCGCCACCGCTACGAGTTCAATAACGACTATCTGGAGCCGTTCGAGGCCGCCGGCATGAAAGCCGTGGGCGTCAATCCCGACACCAGCCTGGTGGAGGCCGTCGAGATCGAGAACCATCCGTGGTTCGTCGGCGTGCAGTACCATCCCGAATACAAGAGCACCGTGCTGAGCCCCTCGCCGCTGTTCGTGGCTTTCGTGAAAGCCGCACTGGAATATGCGGGAAAGAAGTAATCACCTTCTGAAAAGAAAAAAGGAATCGTATTTTAATGGATAAGAAATCAATTATCGGCATTGCCGTCGTGGCGGTCCTCTTTCTGGGATTCGCCTACATCAACAGCAAGCAGCAAAAGGAATATCTCGAAAAGAAAGAGGCGTATGAAGCCTATCGGGACTCGGTGGCCCGCGCGACGCGACCCGCAGCCGTTCCGGTCGCCGATTCGACGGCGGTAGGTGAAGCGTCGTCCGGAGCGACGGCCGGGGAGGCCGCGGCAGCGGTGCGCGAACGCCAGGTGGAGACGCTGGGCGAGTCGCTGACGACGGCCCGTGAGACGGAACCCGAGGAGTTCACGGTGGAGAACGACGTGATGTCGGTGCGTTTCTCGACCCAGGGCGGCCAGATCAAAGGCGTCACGCTGAAAGACTACACCAAGTACGCCCCGCGCGGCGAGCGCAACCAGCTGATCGAGCTGATGGACCCGGCAACGGCCCGTTTCGGACTTTCGTTCTATGTGAAGAACAGACTGCGGAACATCCCCGTAAATACGCAGGACTATGTCTTTACGGCCGAGCCGGAGACGACGGCCGCCGATGGCGCGAAGTGCGTCGTGATGCGGCTGCCGGTCGCCGAGGAGTCGTATCTGGAGTATCGCTACACCATTTATAATACGAAGTCGCCCGAACGCGATTACCTCGTGAATTTCGACGTGCGGCTGGTGAACATGGCCCGTGAGATGGCCAACCAGACCCAGATCCAGATCGACTGGGCCAACACCACCTACCAGAACGAAAAGGGATTCCAGAACGAGAACATGTACACCACGCTGGCTTACCGCTTCCCGGGCGAAACGTCGATCGAGGAGTTGGGCATGAGCGACGGCGCCAAGTCGAAGAACATCACGACGCAGGTGTCGTGGGTGGCGTTCAAACAGCAGTTCTTCTCGTCGGTGTTCATCGCCCCGGAGAACGTCTCCTATGCGAACCTCGCCTTCGACACGGCGGCTCCCGAGTCGTCGCTGTTGAAAACTTTCACGGCGCAGATGGGCGTGCCCTATACGCCGCAGACCGAAGGGTATGACTTTGCTTTCTATTTCGGTCCCAACAAGTACTCGATCCTCAAAAAGGTCGACGATCCGAAGGGCGCCGATCTCCACATGGAGCGTCTCGTGCCGCTGGGCTGGGGCATCTTCGGATGGGTCAACCGCTGGTGCGTGATTCCGGTCTTCGACTTCCTGCGCAACTACATCGCCAGCTTCGGTATCATCATCCTGATCCTGGTGCTGTTGGTGAAGCTGGTGATCTCGCCGCTCACCTACAAGAGCTACGTCTCGATGGCCAAGATGCGTCTGATAAAGCCGCAGGTCGACGAGCTGAATAAGAAATTCCCCAAGCGCGAGGACGCCGCCAAGAAGCAGCAGGCGACGATGGAGCTCTACAAAAAGGCGGGCATCAACCCCATGGGCGGGTGCATCCCGATGCTGATCCAGATGCCGATCCTGATCGCCATGTTCCGCTTCTTCCCCGCCTCGATCGAGCTGCGCGAGCAGCCGTTCCTGTGGGCCGACGACCTCTCGTCGTACGACAGCGTGCTGAACCTGCCGTTCTCGATCCCGTTCTATGGAGATCACGTGTCGCTGTTCGCCCTGCTGATGGCCGTGTCGCTGTTCGGATACTCCTATTTCAGCTACCAGCAGACCGCTTCGTCGCAGCCCCAGATGGCCGGCATGAAGTTTATGATGGTCTACATGATGCCGATCATGATGCTCTTCTGGTTCAACAGCTATTCGAGCGGCCTGTGCTACTACTATCTGCTTTCGAACCTCTTCACCATCGGGCAGACGCTCGTCATCCGCCGCATGGTCGACGACCGGAAGATACACGCCATCATGCAGGCCAATGCCGCGAAGAAGTCGAAAGGTAAGAAATCGAAATTCCAGCAGCGTTACGAGGAGCTTCTGCGTCAGCAGGAGGCCCAGCAGCGCACGAAGAAAAAATAGGCGGGAATCCCGCTTTCGATCCGGGCCGGAGCCGATTCCTCGATGGGGAATACGGCTCCGGCCCCGTTTTTGCCGGGGAGGTGTAAAATGGAAGCGAAAATGAAAAGATGGTTGACTTTCGGGCTGCTGCTGGCGGCCGCGATGCCGCTTGCGGCGCAGGAACTGGGGTCGGAATACCGCCTGAAACAAGTGATTCCGGTCGAAGGACGGCAGGGAATCGCTGCCGATTCGGCTTATTATTATGTGTCGGGCAGCACGGCGCTCTACAAGTACGACAAGCAGGGCCGGCTGGTGGCCAAAAACGAGCAGCCTTTCGAGGGGCTGCCGCTGGCGGCGAACCACATCGGCGACATCGACGTCTGGAACGGGGAGATTTACGCCGGGATCGAGACCTTTGAGGACGGCCGCGGGGAGAATATCCAGGTGGCGGTTTACGACGCCAACACGCTGAAATGGAAACGTTCGATCGACTGGGAACCCGCCTCGGGGCAGGTCGAGGTGTGCGGACTGGCCGTGGACCGCGACGGCGGCATGGTCTGGATGGCCGACTGGGTCGACGGACGCTATGTCTACGGCTATGACCTCGCGACGGGGAAATACGTGCGTAAGGTCCACCTGCGTCCCGTGCCGCAGTGGCAGCAGGGTATTTTCATGGTCGGCGGGCGGATGCTGATCTCGGCGGACGACGGGGATGCCGACCTCGAAGAGCCGGACAACCTCTACATGGCCGACCTCCGTGACGGGAAATCTTATGCCACGGTGCTGCCGTTCCGCTCGATGGACGATTTCCGGAGGGCGGGCGAGATCGAGGGGCTGGCCGTCGATCCTGCGACGGACGACCTGCTGGTGCTGGCCAACCGGGGTGCGCGGATCGTGCTCGGGATGCCGCGGGGATTCTACCCGGGCTACGACCGGGAGGTTCGCGAGGTGTACGTTTACGAAAAGGTGAAATGAAAAAAGGTCCCTCACCGGGACCTTTTTCGTTGTGCGGCTATTTGTCGAATCCTGCCGAGACGAAGACCAGCACGTCGGGCAGTACGGTCTCCCAGTAGCGCCACGTGTGGCCGCCGTCGCGCATGCGGTATTGCAGGGGGATGTTCCGCTCGCGCATCAGCGAGTAGAAGTCGACGTTGGATTTCCAGAGAAAATCGTCGTCGCCGCAGTCTACCCACCAGCGGACCGAGCGCACGCCGTCGAGCTTATCGTCGGGCATTTCGCGCAGCATCACGACGGGCGAGTTGTCGGCGACGGATTGCTGGAACGCATCGTCGTAGTTGCGCGGGCCGGGCAGGGCGTCCAACAGGCCGCTCATCGGGCAGGCCGAGCCGAAGACCTCGGGGTGGCGCAGGGCATAGGCCGCCGTGCCGCCGCCGCCCATCGAGAGCCCCGAAATGGCGCGGTGGGCTTTGTCGCCGGTGATGCGGTAGTGCTTTTCGACGGCGGGGATGAACTCCTCGAAGAAGAACTGTTCGTAGTTCCAGCCCGGAACGTTGAAATAGCCCATGTGCCGACCGGTGTAGTTCTTGCCCTCGCCCGCGGCGTCGGGCATGACGACGATCATCGGCCGGGCCATGCCCGAAGCGACGGTTTCGTCGGTGATGCGGCGCATGTAGCCTTTCTGGGTCCAGTCGGTGTGGCAGCCGCTGGCGCCGTGCAGCAGGTAGAGCACCGGGTAGCTCTCCCCGGAACGGTCGTAACCGTCGGGCAGGTAGACCGTGCAGCTCTTTTCGACCCCGAGGATTTGGCTCGGGACGGTGTAGACTTCGGTGCGGCTCTGGGCCCCGGCCGTCAGGACCGCGGCGAGCGCAAGCAGGGTGGTGGCGAGCAGTTTTTTCATGGCTTATTCTACATAGAGTACCAGCCCTTTGAGGTATTCGCCCTCGGGATGGTAGATGTTGATCGGATGGTCGGCGGGCTGGGTCAGCTGGTGCAGGATGCGCACCTTGCGGCCCGCGATGGCCGCGGCCGAAAAGACCGTCGTGCGGAACAGCTCCTTGGAGACCGCCTGCGAGCAGGAGAACGTGAAGAGGATGCCGCCGGGGCGGATTTGCGACAGCGCCCGGGCGTTGAGCCGCTTGTAGCCCTGCATGGCGTTGCCCAGCACCTTGTGGTGCTTGGCGAATGCCGGCGGGTCGAGGATGATGAGGTCGTATTTGTCACCGATGTCCTTCAGGTACTCCACGGCGTCGGCGGCGACCTCCGAGTGGGCTGCGCTGTCGCCGAAGTTGAGCTGCATGTTCTCGGTGGCCAGCGCCACGGCGCGCTCCGAGGAGTCGACCGAGCAGACCTCGCGGGCGCCGCCCGAGAGGGCGTAGACCGAGAATCCGCCCGTATAGCAGAACGTGTTGAGCACCGTGCGGCCCTTCGCATAGCGTTTCACCAGTTCGCGGTTCTCGCGCTGGTCGAGGAAGAAGCCCGTTTTCTGGCCTTTCTCCCAGTTGACGAGGAACCGTTCGCCGTTTTCGGTGACGATCTGCGAAGTGTGCTCCGCGCGGCCCCACAGGTAGCCGTCGACGGCCCCGAGGTCGGCCTTAAAGGGGAGCGTCTGCGACGATTTGTCGTAGATGGCCGTGAGGCGGTCGCCGTAGACCGTGCGCAGCGCCTCGGCGATCTGCTGCCGGGCGTGGTACATGCCCGCCGAGTGGCACTGGATGACGGCCGTCGTGCCGTAGATGTCCACCACCAGCCCCGGCAGGGAGTCTCCCTCGCCGTGGACGAGGCGGTAGCAGGTCGTCGCGGGGTTGTCCGTGAGCGAGAGCGTGCGGCGCACGTCGTGGGCTACGGCGATGCGGCGGTTCCACCATGCCTGGTCGATCGGTTCGCGTTCGAACGAGAGCACGCGCACGGCGATCGAGCCCACCTGGTAATGGCCCTGGGCGATGAATTCGCCCGGGCGGGTGTAGACCTCGACGAGGGCCCCTTCGGCGAAATCGGACTCCTCCTCGGCTTCGATGTGGTCGATGGCCCCCGAGAAAATCCACGGGTGGCGGCGCAGGAGCGACTCCTCCTTGCCGCGGCGCAGGTAGATTTGCGGTATCATTTGCGGATCGGTTTTTTCGGTGTGCGCTGCAGCTGTTCGTAGATGCGGGTGCAGACCCAGGCATCGGTGGCGGCGTAAAGCTGCTGTTTGTCGGTGAGGGTCGCGGCCTCCCAGTTGCTCAGCCGCTGGGCTTTCGAGACGCGCTGTCCCAGCACGATGGCCGAGAGCTTGCGCAGGCTCTTCTCCTCGATGCCCCACTGGGGCGCGATGGTCTGCAGGTCGACGAAGCCCCCGTCGCGGAAGTGGCGAATCTGGCGCAGCGAACGCAGGTCGCCCGCCACGTCGGCGCCGATTTTGAGCACCTCCCTGTTCTCGAGCAACTGCAGGATGGGTTTGGCCAGCGGAATCTTGTTGAGCCGGAAAAGGTAGCAGACGGTCGGGGTGGAGAGCTGCAGCAGCGACACGCGGTACATCACGCCCGGGCGGAACGAGGGGCGCGTCTCGGTGTCGAAGCCGATCAGCTGCTGTTCGGCGAGTCGTTTGCAGGCCTCGGCAATGTCGCGTTCCTGCTCGACGAGGCGGATCTCCCCCCGGAACTCGACGGCCGGGAGCAGGGCGGTCTGCTCGTTGCTGATTTTATCGATGAAATTGTTTACTGTGGTCATGCGGTGAAAATTCCCACAAATTTACGGAATTATTTTCAGAAAAGCGGCTCGTCGGGGCGCTATTTTACCGGGTCCGGGCTGTCGGGATCGCCGGAAAGTGCGAGACAGCCGTCCGGTGAGGTCCGGACCGCTCCTTTTTCGAGCAGTTCGCGCACGGCTCCGGCCAGCCGTTCGGGCGGGCAGGCCATGTCGGCGGCCAGCTGCCGCGGGTCGGCGGGGGATTCGGCCAGGCGTTGCAGGATGCTTTCGCGCAGGGCGGCGGCATCGGCATCGGGAGTTCCGGCGGAGGCTTTGGCGGCCCGTTTGCGGGCGAGGCACACGTCGCAGACCCCGCATGGGGCGGGATCGCCCTCGCCGAAGTATTTTTCCAGCACGGCGCCGCGGCACTCGTCGTCGTTGGCGGCGTAGGCGACCATCTGTTCGAAGCGTTCGCGCATTAGCTGCTGCCGCCGCTGGTAGGTCTCGGGGGCGATATAGAGGTCGGCGCGCGGGAGGCGCTCTTCGTTCAGGAAGAGGATCGGCGAACGGTTCGACGGGATGTAGCGGATGACGCGCAGCTGCCAGAGCCGCTTCAGCAGCTCTTTGACCCGCTGGACGGTGTAGCCGCTCCAGGTGGCCAGCTCGCCCTCGTCGATGGGCCGGAATTCGGTGAAGACCCCGTTGTAGAGCCGCAGCAGGGTGCGGATGAAGTGGTCGAGCTCGTCGCGCTGCACGCGAAGTTTGTACAATTCGTCGCGGCTGACGCAGAACATCACCCGCGCGGGGTTGTCCTGCGCGTCGGTGAGGGTCATATAGCCGTTCTGCTGAAGCAGTTTCAGGGCGCTCAGGACCGTCCCCGAATAGAGGTGTTCGCGGGCGCAGAAGTCGTGAATGTTGAACAGGAACGAGGCTTCGCCCCCGTCGCCGATGCCCACCTGCAGGTAGGAGCAGACCGATTCATAGATGTCTTTGACCTTTTCGAGCGGGGGAAACTCCTGTTCGAAGCGCCGCGCGATGCGGTCGCTGTCGTCCGGGGCCACGAGCAGCAGGGCATAGGCCCGCGCGCCGTCGCGGCCCGCGCGTCCGGCCTCCTGGTAGTAGCTTTCGAGCGAGTCGCATAGGGCGTAGTGGACCACGAACCGCACGTCGGGTTTGTCGATGCCCATGCCGAAAGCGTTGGTGGCGACCATCACGCGGACTTTGCCCGAGAGCCACTCCTCCTGCCGCAGCGCCCGCTCGGCATGCCCCAGCCCGCCGTGGTAGGCTGCGGCCGGAACGCCCTCCTGCCGCAGAAAGTCGGCGGTCTGCTCGGTGCCCTCGCGGGTGCGCGTGTAGACGATGCCCGAGCCGGGGACGTTGTGCACCAGCCGCAGCAGTTGGCCGTTCTTGTCGTCGGTGCGGCGGACGCTGTACGAGAGGTTGGGGCGTGCGAAACTGCTGCGCAGGATGTGCGGCCCGGCGAATTTGAGGTGGCGCATGATGTCGTCGGCCACCAGTTTCGTGGCCGAGGCGGTGAGCGCCAGCACGGGGACGTCGGGGAGTTTTTCGCGCAGTTCGGCGATGCGCAGGTACGAGGGCCGGAAATCGTAGCCCCACTGCGAGATGCAGTGGGCCTCGTCGACGGCCACGAGCGTGACGTTCATCCGCACGACGCGCAGGCGGAAAGCCTCGGTGGCCAGCCGTTCGGGGGCGACGTAGAGGAATTTCACGTCGCCGTAGACGCAGTTGTCCAGCGCGATGTCGATTTGCCGGGGCGAGAGCCCCGAGTGGATGGCCACGGCCGGGATGCGCCGCGCCCGGAGGCGGTCGACCTGGTCTTTCATCAGGGCGATGAGCGGCGTGACGACGATGCACAGGCCCGGTCGGGCGAGGGTCGGAACCTGGTAGGTGAGCGACTTGCCGCCGCCCGTGGGCATCAGCGCCAGCGTGTCGCGCCCCTCCATCGCGGAGCGGATGATCTCCTCCTGCACGGGACGGAATTCCGTAAAGCCCCAGTAGCGTTTCAGGGTGTCGTATATTTTGTCCGAAGCGGGTTCCATAGTACAAAGATACGAAAAAGTCGAGCGCAGAAGCAAACTTTAGTTTGATTATGCCGAGCGGGAGTATCTAAGACGAAGTCAAAGATACGAAATTTCATAGGTCCTGCAAAACGACCCGATCTCCTAAAAGTGCCGTTACGGCACCGAAAAATTAGGCGGTTTGGGGAATTTTTTATACTTTTGCGAAGATCAGAACGTTCGATAAATGAAGATACGCGAAGAATACAAGATACGCGAGATGGCGGGCGAGCACGTAATCGTCATGCCGGGCGGCGGCGGAGCGGCGGATATGACACGCATCGTGTCGCTGAACCCCTCGTCGATGTACCTGTGGGAAGCGCTGCGCGGCCGGGATTTCACGGCCGAAGATGCAGCGGACCTGCTCACCGAACGTTATGAGGTCGATGCCGAAACCGCCCTGCAGGATGCTGGGCTGTGGATAGCCCGGCTCGCGGAGTGCGGAATCGTGGAATAATGAAAGTGAAGAAAGGCATATCGCTGTTGTTGATGACCGTCTACCTGCTGGCGACGGCCGGGGCGGCCGTGGTCTCCCTGACCTGCGGGTGTGTGGAGCAGCGGGCGCATGCGGAGCATGTATGTCTTTCGGGATGCCAGCACGACATGCCGGCCGGCGGAGTGATGAACTCCTGCTGCGGCTGCGAACTCCATTCGACCGACGTAGAGCTCTACCTCTATCCGTCCGCCGACAACAACGAACGACATATCCGATGCTCGGTCACCGACCTGCCTCCCGCCATCGCCGCGGAGTGCCCGTGCCCCCGGCACGCTCCCGCCCTGCGGGAAAAGAGCGCCGAGAGGCGTTCGCCTTTCGTGCAGGAGGCCCGGATTCTTCCCGTAGGCTTCCGAGCCCCTCCCGTATCGGCTTAAAACTCTTTCGGGACCCGTGCAGCGCGCACCGGTCCGCAATCAGTTTTAACCGATAACGGAAATTTCATGAATTTTTACAGAATCTCATTTTTTACACTTTCGGCTCTTGCCGTGTGCGGTACGCTTTGCGCCCAGGATTTGCGGGGCGTGGTCCGCGATGCCGACAAACAGCCCCTCGTCGGAGCCTCGGTCTACTGGGCCGGGACGACGATCGGCGCCGGGACCGACGCTCAGGGCGCTTTCCAGTTACACCGCGTGAAAGGCTACGACAAACTCGTGGCCTCCTACCTGGGTTATGTCAACGATACGATCCGCGTCGGAAGCGGTGTCGACAAAGTCGAATTTACCCTCCGTTCGGAGGGCGTGGCCCTCGATGACGTCGTGGTCGAGGGGAACCTCAGCGGCAATTTCGTCAAACGCGACGGCATTGTCAAAGGCGAGATGATCTCGTTCGCGGGCCTCTGCAAGATGGCCTGCTGCAATCTGGCCGAGTCGTTCGAGAACTCGGCGTCGGTGACCGTCGGTTACAGCGACGCCATTTCGGGCGCCCGGCAGATCAAAATGCTGGGGCTGGCCGGGACCTACACCCAGATACTCGACGAAAACCGTCCGATCATGCGTGGCCTGAGCGCCCCCTACGGGTTGAGCTATACGCCCGGCATGTGGCTCAACTCGATTCAGGTGTCGAAGGGCGTGGCCTCCGTCACGGCGGGCCATGAGGCCATTACGGGCCAGATCAACCTCGAACACCGCAAGCCCACGGACGAGGAACGCCTGTTCGTGAACCTCTACCTCGACGACGAACTGCGTCCCGAGGCCAACATCTCGACGGCGTTTCCCGTGACCAAAGACAAGAAGCTGTCGAGCGTCATCCTGCTCCACGGCTCGATGGACACCGACGTGCGGAAGATGGACCACAACCACGACCATTTCCGCGACCTGCCGAAATCCGACCAGATCAACGTGGCCAACAAGTGGCTCTATTCGGCGGACAACGGCACGCAGGTGCGCTGGGGCTGGAAGTTCGTGCAGGAGAACCGTCTGGGCGGCATGCTCGATTTCAAAAACACCGATGCCATGCGCAAAGACATGGCGGAGAACTGGGACTGGGAGACGACCGGCAAGCGGATGCCGCTCTATGGGTCGCACATCCGCAACCGTAACGCCAATGGCTATTTTAAAATAGGTACGCCCGTCGGTCCGTCGGTTTACGATCCCGACGAGCAGGAGGAGCTGCGCTCGAACCTGGCGTTCGTGGCCGATTTCGACCACTTTAACGAGGACGCCTATTTCGGGCTCAACACCTACGAGGGCAACCAAAATTCGCTGGCGCTGAACCTGATGTACAACCACTATTTCACCCGCCGTTCGTCGCTGATCGTCGGCGCGCAGGCCCGGCTGGACTATTACCGCGAGTCGCTCGGCAACGATACGCCGTGGCTCGGCGCGAGGAACGATTACGATTTCGACCGCGACGAGCAGGAGGCGGGCGCCTATGCCGAGTACACTTACGCCATCAAAGACAAACTCTCGGTGGTGGCGGGCATCCGCGGCGATTACAATGCCTATTACGACCGCTTCTTTGCGACGCCCCGCGGACACCTGAAATGGAACATCACCCCCTCGACGACGCTGCGCGCTTCGGCGGGACTGGGTTACCGTTCGACGAACGTCATCACGGACAATATCGGCATCCTGGCCACGGGCCGTAAGATCGTGTTCCTCGGGAGCGAACCCGGAGCGGTCGATTTCAAACGGTTCGACCGCATGGAGAAGGCCCTCACGGTGGGCGGAAGCCTGACGCAGACCTTCTCGTTGGCCGGGAGCGACAACGCCACGCTGAGTTTCGACTATTTCCGCACGCAGTTCTACAATTCGGTCGTGGCCGATCAGGAGTACGACCCGGAGGCGATCGTCTTCTACGCGACCGACGGGCGTTCGTTCACGGACACCTATCAGGTCGACTTCTCGTGGACGCCCGTCGAGCGGCTCGACATCTTCGCCACGTTCCGCTACACGAACAGCGAAATGACCATCGAGCGTCCCGACGGCACCTCGGCCCGCGTGGAGCGTCCGCTGGTGAGCCAATACAAGACGCTGCTGAACATCCAGTACGCCACGAAGTTCCGCCGCTGGGTATTCGACGCCACGGCGCAGCTGAACGGTCCCGCGCGCATCCCGACGCAGAACGGGATTCTGGCGGACGACAGCTATTCGCCCCGCTATCCGATGTTCTTCGCGCAGGTGAGCCGCAAGGTGGGCAAGTTCGACCTCTATGCGGGCTGCGAGAACATCGCCGACTACCGGCAGAAGGACCCGATCCTCCATGCGCAGAACCCCTACGATTACCGGTTCAACTCGATGAACGTCTGGGGGCCGCTGATGGGCCGCAAATTCTATATCGGTTTGCGATTCAACCTCTATTGACCCGCGTGAAAAACGGAATGTAAAACCTTAAAATAAACGGAATATGAAAAAACTCGTATTGTTTTGCCTGGCCCTGGTGATGGGCGTCGGCATGGGCGCGGCTGCCGAAAAGCCCGCTGAGAAAAAGATCGTGACCACGGTGTTCTCGGCCGAGGTCGACTGCGAAAAGTGTGCGAAGAAGATCATGGACAACGTGCCGGTGCTCGGCAAGGGCGTGAAGGACGTGAAAGTCGACGTGTCCAAAAAAGAGATCACGGTGGTTTACGACGGCACGAAGAACAACGATGCCAATATCGTGAAGGGGCTGGCTTCGCTCAAAGTGAAAGCCGAGCCGAAAAAAGCCGCAGCCAAAAAATAGCCGCGGCGGGATTTGTTATCGAAAAAGGAGAACCTTCCGGAAGGTTCTCCTTTTTTGTGGCTACCACTTGTGAGTGAGGAGTTCGAGCAGTTGGTTCTTTTTCACGGGTTTGGCCAGAAAAGCGTTGCAGCCCGCATCGGCGGCGCTGGTCCGGTCGGAATCGAAGGCGTTGGCCGTGAGGGCGATGATCGGGATTCGGGTGTTGAACTCGCGGATGCGCCGCGTGGCCTCCAGTCCGCCCATCACCGGCATTTTCAGGTCCATCAGCACGAACGAGAACTGCTCGTTGCGGATCTTCTCGACGGCCTCCACGCCGTTTTCGGCACGCGTGAGGTCGTAATCTTTCAGGATGTGACGCACCAGCGAATAGTTGCTGTCGTTGTCCTCGGCGACCAGAATGCGCAGCTTTCCGCTCTCGGCCGCGCCCGTCGGAGAGGGTGGTTCGGGCAGGCCCGGATCGGGAGTCTCCTCCTCCGGGAGCTGTATCTCGCAGGGAACCCATGCCCAGAAGGTCGAGCCGACGCCCGGTTCGGATGAAAAACCCACTTCGCCGCCTGCGGCTTCGATGATGGCTTTGGAGATGGCCAGCCCGAGGCCCGTGCCCTGGGCAAATTCGTTGAGCTTCTGGAAACGCCCGAACACCCGGTCCTGCAGCTCTTTCGGAATGCCGGATCCCGTGTCCTCGACATGGAACCGGATCCCGTTGTTTTCGATGTTGTAGCCCATGTGGATATGTCCCGACCGGGTGCATTTCACCGCATTGGTCAGGAAGTTCATCCACACCTGTTTGAGCCGGTTGCTGTCCAAGTAAATCCAGCAGTCGGGGCATTCGCCGGTGATGCGGAATTCGACGTCGGGGTTGGTGATCTTCGGAAGGATCATCGCATAGAGTTCGTTGCAGACCTCGGCGAGATTGAATCTCCCGGGCCTGCGTTCGAGGATGCCCGACTCAATCTTCGAGAGGTCGAGGATGTCGTTGATAAGCCGCAGCAGCAGTTCGTTGTTGGACTCGATGATGCTCTGGTACTCTGCTTTCTCCTCCGGGTCGTCACAGTCGACCAGCAGTTCGGAGAAACCGACGATGGCGTTCAGCGGCGTGCGTATCTCGTGGCTCATGTTGGCCAGGAAGGCCGATTTGAGCCGGTCGGAAAGTTCGGCCTGCTCTTTGAGCTCGGTCAGTTTGCGGGCCATCTCCTCCCATTGCGTGTTGTTGAGCCGGATGCCCGTATAACGGATGACCTCCCCCTTCCTGTTGCGCTCGGCAGGGATGCCGGAAACCACCAGGCTTTGCCAATCCTGGTCCCATTTGGTCCGGGAACGGTATTTGAAATTGAAATCCTTGTCCGTACCGCCGAGCATGAAATCGAGGTATTTGCGCACGGTCTCTTCGTCCTCGGGGTGCGTGGCGGCCAGATACTCTTCGGGGGCGATCGCCTTTTCGGAATGGAAATCGTTCACCGGGTCGTTGAATGCCTTGAACTGACGGGTATGGAGGTCGAAATCCCAGTAGGACATGCCTACGTTCTTGAACGTGAGCTCCATTTTGTAATTCCGTTCCCGGAGTTCTTCGTCCAGCTGGTGCTGCTTGGAGATGTTCTGCCGGAATCCCGTGAAGCGGATGATCTCGCCGTACTCGCCGTACTCGAAAGGAACGCCGATGATGTTGGAGTATTGCCACGATCCGTCGTATTTGGTCTGGATGCGGCAGGTGAAGTTGATGTTGATCTTTCGGCCCGACGCCATCGACTGGATGGCATCGTAGGCCGCCGAACGGTCTTCGGGATGGACGACGTCGAGATATTCCTCGACGCTCAGCAGCCGGTCGCTGACGAAATCGTTGACCGGATCGTTATAGGATTCGAATTTCCCCGTCTGCACGTCGAAATCCCAATGGACGATGTTGCTGACCTGCATGGCCAGTTCGCGCTTGGCGAGCAGGTCCTGCGTCTTTTTGGCCATCCGGATCTTTTCGGTCACATCCAGCTGGGTTCCCACGATCTGCAGTTTGCCCCGGAGCTCGGAAGAGAGACGCATACGGCTTTCGTAATGGCGAAATCCCCCGTCCTTTCCGTCTGCAATGCGCAGGGTGATCTGCCCTTGCCGGATCTCTTTGTCGATGAGCCGGGCGAAAAGCGTCGTCAGTCGCTCCCGGTCCTGCGGATGCACCCGTTCCAACAGTGTCTCCAGCGTGGTAAATTCCTTAACGACGGGATTTCCGTAAAGAGCGCTGAATGTCTCTTTCTGGATATCATACACCCACGAAGACATGTTGGCGGCATCCATGGCCATCTCCAGGTTTTTCTTGTCTTCGCTGGTGCGGAACTCCTCCTCTTTGGCCTCTGTTACGTCATTGGTCAGCAGGATATGCCCGATGATCTCCCCGCTTTCCCCCCCCCACATGGCCACGATTTTCACCTGATAGATCATCGAGTTTTTGTTGTGGGAGGTATAATAGGCGTTGCTGTTGATCTTGTCGAAATCGTATTCGAATTCCAGGACGATCTCTTCGCCGGCCCTGATCTTCGTCAGGAGCTCCTCGTCGACGTAAGGGCTCTTGAACAGGTTGACCTTATCGACGACCGTTTTCTGGTCGTCGACGCCGTACATACGCAGTGCATGGTCGTTGATGCAGCGCAGAATGCCGTCGGCATCGTAGATCTCGATACCCACCGGAAGTTGTGCGAAAATGCTCTCGCTGAAAAGCCGTTGTTTTTGGATGAGTTCAGGCAGCCCCTTTTCGAAGGACATTTTGTTGTTTGGGGAAGAAATCATTTCGAAGTACTTTGTGTTTCCTTGGTGTTCCGC
>ERZ1673699.1059-NODE-1059-length-24298-cov-5.757126_pt1 | contig 24298 bp, 21 predicted proteins | sample MGYA00580229_ERZ1673699 | MGnify/ENA primary metagenome ERZ1673699 (study PRJEB41218, sample SAMN15661785) | gut metagenome | host: Homo sapiens | place: Canada: London | collected 2015-08-20/2019-03-30 | study: EMG produced TPA metagenomics assembly of... | reverse complement strand
TAGGAAAATCAAAAATAAATGGACCTATAGAAAAGACTTTAGCAAAAGATTATTATAGGTCCTATCGTTCAACCTATCGAATTATTGTAATTTCAATGGCTCTATCAGCCTTTGTACTTACCACAGTTTTAGTTAGCCAGTCATATAGAACTTTGAATGAAAAATATAATTCATATAAAAGTCCTTACAATTTTAACTCCAGCATTTATGCTGACGATTTTTTGAATAAAAATTTTGTGAATGATATGGAAAAAGTTAAAGGTATAGAACAATTACACATCTATCAAAGAGTAGATACAAAGTTTTATGCTGGTGAAAATGAGGACTTTATTTCTAAAGATTTAAAAAATTCTCTAGATAGTGGGAAAAAGTCCAGTGATAAACTTTATGCTAGTATTTATGCACTAACAGAAAAAGATTTTAAAAACCTTTTAGAAGTAAATAATATTACAAATGCGACTTATGTTTTAGTGAATAAAGTATCCAAAGATAATAATACGCCTTATACCTTTAGAGATTATATAAAAATTTCTGATAAGAAATCTGGAGATATTGCTTTAAAATATAATGAAAAGGCAAAGGCTATGAAAATAAGAATTGACGAATCTATAGAAGAGATGCCTTATGGATTAGAGGCATATAAGTCAAATGAAATAGCTATTTACACAAGCGAAAGTAGTCTAAAAAATTTTATAGATGAGTACGGAATAGATGAAGCTAATCCTGTATATTATTATTTTGTAAAAATCAAAGCCGATAAAAATAAAGAAAAAGTATTTGAAAATGCCGAAAAAGTGATTTCAAATTATGTTCCAAAATCTGACCATGGAACAGCTACAGAAATTTTAAGAGAAGCAACAAGTAAAGAGCAAACAAGGAATGAAAGACTTCTAAATCTAGCTATCCAAATCATTCTAATAACAATTGCTCTTTCCAATGCCTATAATAGTTTTAAAGGCAACCTTAGAGCGAGAGCCAATGATTTTAAACTCCTATCCACTACAGGTATGACAGAAAAACAAATGGAAAAGATGGTCTTTGGAGAGGGGAAAATATTGTTTAAAAATATTTTCTTAGCCTATATCTTTATGTTCATTATGGGAATTGCACTGAGAGCCTACAGGAGTAACTATGAATTAGGATTTGCGATAAAAGGTCTGATAACAAATATGAATTATATCCCTCTAATAGTAGTATTTGTATTTATGATTGCAGGAGTTTTGTTTGCAATAAAAAGTGGATTTAAAACAATAAACGAAAACTCAGATAATACTTTCAAGAGTATATAAGAAAAAGGCTGTGAGCATTAAACTCATAGCCTTTTATCTTGCCATCTAAAGACTTTATGAACTAGTTTTTCTAAAATCCCTAATTCAATGCGCCCTTGAGCTTGCTCTGAAAAATCTGTTTGTGCAGGTTCATTGACAAGGGCAATTGTTTTGCGACGATAAATGAAAACACTTTTCGATGTGTAATACACTTTTCGTTATAAGAACAAAACAATAATAATATTAACACATAATTAACAAAGATAAAATTAAAAATTAACAAGTTGATTATATAATAAAAATATTGCTTCAAAAACTATTTACATAAAAAATATTGGTGCTATAATATCAAAAAGGAGATTGATCAAATGAAAATAAAAGAATTTTTACACAAGAAAAACGTACTTGTCTCATACAAGGTCTACCTTATTGACGTGCTTGGCAACATGGCGATGGGTCTGTTCGCATCGCTACTGATCGGCACCATACTAAACACAATCGGCACACACACTGGATTAAAATTTTTATCTGAAGAGCTTTGGCCACTTTGCAAAGACATGACTGGCCCAGCCATCGCCGCGGCGATAGGGGTCGCACTAAAGGCGCCAAACCTAGTTATGCTCTCATCGCTTGCAGTTGGCTACATAGGAAACCAGCTTGGCGGACCAGTTGGCTGCCTTATCGCATCGGTCGTTGCGATTGAACTTGGCAAACTTATTTCAAAGGAAACCATGATAGACATCATCGCAACACCACTAACTGTAATACTTTCAGGCTTTGCCATCGCAAAATTCGTCGGCCCGTCCATAAACATGATGATGGTGGGACTTGGCGATATAATCATTGAAGCGACTAAGCTAAGACCTTTCTTCATGGGTATAATAGTCTCGCTAATCGTTGGAATGGTTTTGACTCTGCCAATATCGTCGGCTGCTCTTTGTATGATGCTTGGACTAAGTGACCTCGCTGCAGGCGCTGCAACTGCTGGCTGCTGCGCGCAAATGGTGGGTTTCGCGGTTATTAGCTTCAAGGTGAATCGCTTTGACGGTCTGCTTGCTCAAGGCCTCGGCACTAGCATGCTACAAATACCAAACATAGTAAAGAACTGGAAGATATGGCTTGCGCCGTCACTTGCATCGATGATAACTGGACCCATCGCAACCTGTGTATTTCAGTTAAAAAACACTCCGCTTGGCGCTGGTATGGGTACTTCTGGATTAGTCGGAATTTTAGAAACTTTCAACGCAATGCAAGGTGCAGATATGACCATGACAATGATTGGAGTTCTTTTGACATATATAATATTACCAGCAGTTTTATCATTAGCATTTCATAAATTATTTAAATCCGTTGGATGGGTTAAGGATGAGGATCTTATTTTAACACGCTAAATTAAAATTTTATTCCAATTAGACAATTTTCAAGGCTATACTATAAAATGTGTAGTCTTTTTTATTATAATGGGTAAAAATATTATGCAAAAAATTTTATAAATATAGGAGGATACAATATTATGGCATGTACAACAATCTTAGTCGGAAAAAATGCGAGCTACGACGGCTCAACTATAGTCGCAAGAAATGAGGACTCACCATCTGGTATTTTCTGCGCAAAAAGATTCGCGGTGATGAAGGCAAAGGATCAACCACGCAAATACAAAGCAGTTATTTCAAAGGTTGAGATCGATTTACCAGACGATCCGATGGACTACACTTATTCACCAAGCTCTGACACAAAAGAGGGCATTTGGGGCGCTTATGGTGTAAACGCTAAAAACGTTACCATGAACGCGACTGAAACACTTACAACAAATGAGCTAGTTATGGGCGCTGATCCACTTGTTGAGTACCATAAAGATGAAGATGGAACTGAGCATTTTGGAGGTATAGGCGAAGAAGACCTAGTTACTATCACACTTCCATACATCAAGAGCGCTAAGGACGGCGTTAGAAGATTAGGCGCACTTCTTGAAAAATACGGCACTTATGAGATGAATGGTATTGCCTTCCAAGACGAAAATGAAATTTGGTGGCTTGAAACAATTGGCGGCCACAACTGGATGGCAAAGAGGGTTCCGGACGATGCTTATGTAATTATGCCAAACCAATTAGGCATAGATGAATTCGATTTTGACGACGCTTATGGCGATGAAAAAGAATATATGTGCTCAAAATCATTAAAAGATTTAGTTAAAAAAGCACATCTAGATAAGAGAATGTCGGAAGAAGAGGTATTTAACCCTAGAGACGCCTTTGGTTCACACGACGACTCAGACCACACATATAACACACCAAGAGCTTGGGTTTTACTACGCTATTTCAATCCAAAAACATTCTTCTGGGATGGCTACGACGCAGATTTCAGACCAACAGACGACAATTTACCATGGGCACTAGTACCAGAAAAGAAAATTACTATAGAAGAAGTTAAATGGGCACTATCTAACCATTATCAAGGTACACCTTATGACTGCTATGCAAAACACAAAGACGAAATGCACACAGGCATATTCAGACCTATCGGTATAAATAGAAATAACGTTCTTGGCTTAACACAAGTTAGAGGCTACATGCCAGACGATTTGAAAGCACTTCACTGGCTAGCACTTGGCTCTAACGTTTTCAATGCGATAGTACCATTCTACACAAAGGTTTCTAAAACTCCAGACTATGTTGGAAAGGCAGTTACAAAGCCATCTACAGACAATTTCTACTGGATAAATAGGATTATAGGCGCTCTTGCAGACGCACACTTTGCTGAAAACGCATCAAATGTTGAACGTTATCAAATCAAGATCAATAACAAAATGAATGAACTTATCAATAAATTTGACGAAGAATACGCTAAGGCAAAGGATAAAGAAGCCTTCTTTGAAAAAGCAAACCAAGAAATATCAGACTTTGTAGAAAAAGAAACTTTGGATTATTTGGATAAAGTATTATTTACATCTTCTTGTCTAATGCGTAACGGTTTTTCACGCAGCGACGCCTAGTTCTTATCAAAATTGCGACTAAGGCTTGTTTCGTTCGTTTGTGCCTTGCGGAGTGCGTCTAGCACGCCTCAGGCACTCACTCTCTGTACTTCGCCTTATTCATCAATTTTGCCAACGGAACTAGAATTGCGGCGACTTTGTTAAACTGTTATAATTTAATTTCACTAAAGATTTTAAGCTAACTTAATGACATTGTATTGACAAAGTCTTTATAAAGTGCTAGAATTATATTAAGGAAGGTGATTTTATGAGTAACACTAACTTAAATGTAAGGATAGATAAGGACATAAAAAAGGCTGCGGAAGAAGTTTACGCTGAACTTGGCTTTAATATGTCGACAGCCATAAATATGTTTTTAAGAGCAAGCATCAGAAAAGGTGGCATTCCTTTTGATTTAAAACTAGAAGCGCCTAATAAAGAGACTTTAGAAGCGATTGAAGAAGGAAGACGCTTAGCAATGGATCCAAATGTTCCTTCTTATGACAATATTGAAGATTTAAGAAAAGCACTAGATGTATAAAAAAAGCTGTGAGATTATTTTTCTCACAGCTTTTATTTTTTTATTTACATTATTTTTATTTATCAATCCAATTTCGCATAGAAAATTGATGAATGGGACGAAATGGAGCTTCGAGGCAAGCGGAGCGTATATGTGATACTCGAGCATTGCCGAGAAGCGAATGAGTTCCAGTCGCGATTTTATTGCGAAATTTTTATCTTTTTCCATAATAGTCTAGCTATTATAATCACAACTAAAACAATAATCAGTCAATCAGCACTAATCCCCTTACTTGAAGCTTCTGGCTCATCTGCTTTAACTTCTTCGCTCACATTTTTCATTGCATTTTCCTTATACACATCATCTGCGAAAAATATTTTGTACTCGCCATAGCCTTCCTTATCCATGTCCTCAAGCGGCACAAAGCGCAGAGCAGTGCCATCGATGCAGTATCTTAGTCCGCCCATCTCCTTCGGTCCGTCACTAAAAACGTGTCCTAGGTGATTCTTGCCAAATTTGCTCTTGATCTCTACACGCCTCATTCCATGCGATTCGTCTCTGTTGTAGCTAACGCTGTCACTATTTATAGTCCTCGCAAAGCTAGGCCAGCCGCAGCCTGCGTCGAATTTATCCTCCGAAGTAAAAAGCACTTCACCAGTTAATTTATCCACATAAATCCCAGCTCGCCACTCATCATTTAGTTCAGATGTATGCGGATGCTCAGTGCCTTCCTCCCTCATAACCTTGTAGCTAAGCTCATCCAAGAGCTTTTTTGCTTCCTCATCAGAAACTTCCTTGTATTCTTTTTCGAAAATGGGCTCATCAGCTTCAGCCAAATTGATATGGCAGTAGCCGCCCGGATTTTTCTCCAAATAATCTTGGTGGTAGCCTTCTGCCAGTACGAAGTTTTTCAGCTCTTCTACCTCAACAGCAAGCTCGCCGTGAATTTTTTCTTCGTATTTATATACCTTGTCAATAATTTTTTTATCGGCAGGATCACTATAATATATGCCCGTCCTGTACTGTCTACCTCTGTCGCCGCCTTGCTTGTTGACACTCTTTGGATCAATCACTTTAAAGTAGCGAAGAAGAATTTCTTCTAGGCTCACAAGGCTTGTATCGTAAGTTATTTCAACGGTTTCAGCGTGATCAGTCTCTTTAACTTTCTCGTAATTAGTGCTATCACCCTTGCCATTTGCATAGCCGACTTTGGTGCCCATAACGCCACGTATCCTATTGAAATAGCCTTGCATGCCCCAGAAGCAGCCGCCAGCTAAGTGTATGGTCTTGTTGTTATTATTCATAAAATCACCTCTATTTTCCCTCGTTTACAATGTCTTCAAGTATCTCAAATGACTTCGTAAGCTTGTCATATTCAGGAATGTAGCTTACCGCAATCAATTCATCGAAGCCGTAATCCCTCTTTAAACCTTCGTAAGTTTTTTTCGCGTCCTCATAAGTACCGCCGATGTGCAGACCGCGCATAGCCTTAAGAGCAAATTTTTGCATGCTTGTAAGCTCTGGTGCGTCGTTCGGATCGATCTTTTCGAACTCATCGCGATTGTCCACGTCTAGTATCTTTAAAAACACTTGCATCGCGTGAAATTCAAGCTCATCCGCGTCCTTTTTGTTCTCGCCAATGTTAGCCGAAACGCCTAAACTTGTGTATGGCGCGTCAAGGTACTTACTCTTTTTGAAATTATATCTGTAAATGTCAAAGGCCGCTTTAACGGTGTGCGGCGCGAAATGGCCAGCGAATGAATATGGTAGACCCAGCTCAGCCGCTACATAAGCGGAGTTCATGGAGCTACCCAAGATAGTTATAGGGACTTTTGCGCCCATGCCAGGATAAGGCGCGCTCTTTAAGCCACTCGCATCGCCATCAAAATATTTTAGCATTAGGCGTATAGCGTCTAAAAACTTTTCTTGCTTATATGTGTCACGATAGATTATTTTTGCTGTTTCTATATCAGTGCCGGGCGCTCTACCTATGCCTAGGTCAACTCTGTGAGGGAAAAGTGCTTCCATAGTTCCATAGCGTTCAGCGACTTGAAATGGCGTGTGATTTGGTAGCATCACGCCGCCTGCGCCGACCTTGATGCGCTCTGTTTGGCCTAGTATGTGAGTTATAACAAGTTCAGTCGCGCTCGATAGTACGGCGGGGCTGTTATGATGCTCAGCCACCCAATATCTTTCAAAGCTTCTTGAGTCCGCAAACTGAGCGAGTTTCACAGCTCTTTCGAAAGCCTCCTTCTTTGTTTCGTCCTTGTATTTCGGTACAAGATTTAGTATCGAAAGCTTAGTCATTTAATCACCTCTATATATCTATTTAACTATATTTTACGATGCTTATGGACTAGCCGTGACCAATAAAAACGAAGTGGCAAGGCCATAAACATAAATCTTAATTATAATATAGATACCCAATCGCTCTTGAAAACATTGCCCCATAGTGATATAATTAAGCTAGGTGATGAAATGAGAATTAGAAGAAACTCTAGTGTTTACATAAATTTTGAGGGCAGAGGCGAAGGCCAAAGGGACAGGTCTAAGGTCTATGCTATCGTCTTAACTTTGGTATGTTTAGCGCTTTTGGCGATTTTTTATTTTTTGTATAAATACACAACAAGCCATGTATATATAAAGGAAGCGAGTGAGGACGCGAAAGTTTACGAGGAAATTTACAAGGATACCGTTCTTGACCGCGAAAAGTTTGACAAGGCCGACGAAAAATTCAAAATGAAGATAGATGATGCAAGTTTCATAAGGGCGCAAGCTGAGTATTTTATGCCAATTGAGCCGAAAGAGAAGCTTGACAAGAATTTCGCCAAGTCATACAAAAAAGTTTTTGAGGACGAATATCTTTTTAATGGCGATGCAAAATTGATACCAATGAAGCTCTTGAAAGCATTGTCGCGTAATGAGATAAGGCTGATCAAGGCAGAAATTTTGGCGCGCCATGGCTATGAGTTTAAGACGAAGGAATTTGCCGATTACTTTAATCAAAAATCGTGGTATAAGGTTGATGAACATTATAATAGTGCGTTTTTATCGACGACTGAGGCGCAGAATATTAAGTTTATCTTAGAATATGAAAAGATTTTGGATAGAAAATAAAATATTATAATATTTAGGCAAAAATTTACCCTCTTTACTGATTATCCAGTAAGGAGGGTATTTTAATTTTTTTCTATCAATTAAATTATTTAATCTTTTCTATCTCTCTACCAAAGTCTCTCGCTATATACATACTCGTTTCGCCATTTGTCTCGCTTACTATGAATGGAAACTCGGCTATATTTGTGGCGGCGCCCCACTCGCCGTTCTTATTAACTGCAATTACTGAGAAATCGCGCGGCACTTCGCCCTTCGCCCTAAGTTTTGCGTCTAAATCACTAACTGCCTTTGTAGCGGCGTCTTGAGGACTTAATCCACTCGCCATAAGACTTACAATTGCATAGGATAATGTTCCTTTAATTATATCTTCGCCGACGCCTGTTGCAGCTGCGGCGCCTACTTCGCTGTCTGCATATAGACCAGGACCTACAAGTGGCGAGTCACCCACGCGGCCCATTTTTTTCATAAAGAGACCCGAGGTCGACGTTCCCGCGACGCATCTTCCGTCCTCTGCGATGAGGCCACAGACTGTATCGTGACCCTTATAAACCTTTGGCTTTTTCGCCCTTTCTTCGAGCCAGCGCCTCTTTGCTTCGTCTGTAAGCATCTCTTCTTCCTTAAAACCCATGTCTTTAGCGTGTTTCAAGGCGCCTTCGCCGACCAAAAAGTTATTGTACTCATTATCAATGAGGGTATAAGCGACTGAGACAGCGCTCCTCATATTTCTAAGGCCAGCAACCGCACCAAAATGCAGATTGTCTCCGTTCATGATGGCTGCATCACACTCAACAACGCCATCTTCGTTAGGTAGGCCGCTGTAGCCGACCGAGTGAAAATCTTCGTTCATTTCAACATCTTTTATTAAAGTGATTAAGGCTTCTTCAAGCGCAGCGCCCTTTAAAAGCGCCTCACGTGCGAGCTTTGTTCCATTCAAAGCCATTTTCCAAGTTGCTATAATCGTCATAAGTCCTCCTAAAAATCAGAAAAATTAGTTTTGCGAAGAACTTTTTTGTCCTTCATCTCAAGAATTCCCTTGCTGATAACTGTGTCAATACCATCATTATCATCAAGCGCCATAAGGTCCATGGAAAGCCCTTCCTTGATCTCGCCCGTGATTTTGTCTATTTCAAGCGCCTTCGCTGCGTTTGTCGAGGCAAGTTTAATCATATCCTTTAGCTCATAGCCATAATTTTTGCAAAGCGCCTTTATAGTATCAAAAAGCTCTGTAATCTTTGCAGCGCCTATACCTAAGAGCTCCTTGTCCTTGGACCAGATAGGCACAGAGCCGTTCGAGTCCGACGAAAGAGTTATTTTATCAAATGGCGCGTTTTTTATCGCGTAGTCAATCGCGTCAAGACCATCATCCCCTGCAGTGAAATCCGCGTATCCACCCATATTCATAAACTTAACAGCATCGTCCACTATGTTTTTGCAATGAGTCGGTCTGAATGTCTTGATTGGAATTTCGTGTTTTTCAAGAACTGCGAAGACTTTTGAAAGACCCTCCTTACCCAGTCCGCCCGTATGCATGTGTAATTCACCTACTTTGCCGGCGAAGAGACCGCCTAGGTAGCACTCGCTCGCGAGCCTTACGAGTTCGTCTTCTGTGATGTAACTTGATCTGTGGTCTGAAATTGCTAGCTTGCAGCCGATGATCTCACTTATGTAAGTGATGTCCTTTTTGACCGAGCCTGTTATGGTTTTAGAAGGATATTCGTAGGCACCAGTTAGTGCAAAGGCTCTGACGTTGTACTCATTTAGCGCCTTGACCTTCGATACAAGATTTTCAACCGAACGAGTCGTGCTGTCAGTCCCAAGTAGGCCAACTAGAGTCGTCACCCCAGCCATAATTATGTCCTCATACTTTATCTCGGGAACGCGTGATGTAGGACCCATCTCTCCGCCGCCACCAGTTACGTGTACGTGGCCATCGATTAGCGATGGAAAAATTCTCTTTCCCTTTAAATCTATCTCTTCAATCCCATAATAATTTTCTATATTTTCCTTTATCATGGTAATTTTGCCGTCCAAAGACAAGATGTCTACACCATTACCATTATAATTTGCATTTTTAACAAGCAGCATAAATCCACCTTCCTTAATTAAATCATAGCACAAAAGCTTATCTATGACAATAGTTTTGACAATAGTTTTGGGTATAATTAGATAGGTGATTTTATGAAAAAAACAAATGCGATGCGCCTACTTGACGCGGCGGGCGTGAAATATGATGAATTTGAATACGATGCGAGCCTTGGAATCAGTGGGGTCGACGTTGCTCATACACTTAATGAAGATGAAAGAATGGTTTTTAAGACCCTCGTTACTGAGACAAATAAAGGGGAACACTTTGTTTTTATAGTGCCCGTGGCGATGGAGCTTGACCTAAAAAAAGCGGCGAAAGCAGCTGGCGCTAAAAAAGTGGATATGCTCAAACAAAAGGATTTACTGCCACTAACAGGCTACGTGCATGGCGGCTGCTCACCCATTGGCATGAAGACAAAACTTGGGACATTTATAGACGCATCGGCGATGGATAAGGAATACATTTACGTGAGCGGAGGCAAAATTGGCCTGCAGATAAAAATAAGTCCAGCAGATTTAATTAAGTTAACGGATGGGACTGCCATTGACATAGTTAAGACGGCTGTGTTACAATAAGGATAATTGAGGTGATTTAATGAACGAAAAATTTTCTCTAGTGGAGAGCGGATTTATAGACGAAATAAGTTCAGCATACAAGATTTTTACGCATAATAAGACTAAAGCTAGGGTCATCAAATTTGAAAATGACGATGACAACAAGGCATTTATGATAGGATTTAGAACGATTCCAGAGAATTCAAAGGGCATAATGCACATAATTGAGCACTCAGTTTTATCTGGATCAAAAAAATACACAACGAAGGAACCTTTCATGGACCTTGCAAAATCATCACTTGCAACGTTTTTGAACGCGATGACTTTCCAAAACATGACGGTTTATCCGATTTCATCAAGAAATGCGAAGGACTTCTATAATTTGATGGACGTTTATCTAGATGCTGTTTTTAATCCAAGACTATTAACGGACAAGAGAGTCTTCCTTCAAGAAGGCACTAGACGCGAAATTTTTGGTAAAGATGACGAGATTCAGTACCAAGGCGTCGTTTATAACGAGATGAAGGGCGCTATGTCCTCCTCGGAAGAGTTCATCTACCAAGCGATGCAAGAAGAGATGTATCCCGGCAATTATCCCGCTTTCAACTCAGGCGGCGACCCTTACGAGATCATCAAATTGACTTATGATGAGCTTCTTGACTACTACAGAAGGCACTACCACCCATCAAATTCCTACACTGTTTTGTATGGCGATGGCGACGTAGACGCAGAACTTGAACATTTGGACGAGTTTTTATCAGCTTACGATTACAAGGAAATTCCGAATAAAATTGGCATGTGTTTAGCTAAGGATAGTAAAAAATTTATCGAGCGCGCTTATCCAAACGATGTTTCAGACAAGCACAATTATGCATATAGCTTCATCACAGGCAATATTGACAACACTCGTGACAGCATCATGACAGAATTTTTGAGTAAGTACCTAAGCTATTTCTCAAATTCGCCGCTTAAGAAGAAGATCCAAGAGATGGGCATTGCGAGTGATTTATTAAGTTACTCCAACTATGGCTATGGTAATGGCAACTTCACTGACATAAATATGATTTTAAAAGACGCAGATGGCGGCAAGGCAAACATTTACAAAGATGCTGTAGAAGAAGAGCTAGAAAATATAAAATCTGGCCGCATCAATGCTGATATCTACGATTCGGCTTTAAATCTAATGGACTTTAGCCTTAAAGAGTTTGCAAATACTGCAACAAAGGGCATTGCACTTGCGCTAAAAGCTGTGGCTATGTGGCTATTTGATAAGTCGCCACGGGCTGCATTTGCGTATAATGCTACACTTGAGGAGCTAAAGAAGGATAAGAGTGCCTTTATAAACTATGTGAAAGATGTTCACAAAGATGCTAAGCTAATTGATTTTTATCCAGTAAAAGACTTTTACAAGGACAGAGACGAAGCTGAGAGAAAGGCGCTTGACGAGTTCAAGGCAAATCTTTCGGATGAGGAGCTTGAAGCGCTAATTAAGGAAAATGAAGACCTTAAGGCTATGCAAGAAGCTATGGATAGCAAAGAAGCCATAGCTAGCATACCAACGCTTAAGTTAAGTGATTTGCCACGCGATATTGAAAAACTGCCGCTTGAAAAGATTTCTGACTCAGCTTATTATTCTAAGGAAGATAGCAAAATTTGTTATCTAAACTTATTCTTTGACATTTCTCATATTGCCGAGGAGGATTACGTGAAAGCTGCTAATTTAGTTGATCTCCTTGCTGACATCAAGACTACTAAGTCATCGAGAGAAAAGCTTGAGACAGATATATTCAAAACTACTGGCGCTATAAATTTTGCTGCGAGCGTTGTGAAAAATTATAAGAACGGCAAATTGACTCCGTTTGTGCAATGCAGCGCGAAATTTACTAAAGATAAGGCAATGGACGCGATGAAACTAATTGATGAGATCATCAAGTACTCCGATCCAAGCGATGAAAAAGTCCTTAAGATGAACGTTTTGGAGAGCGTTTCAGACTTTGATAATAATATTTTAAACATAGCTTCAAACGTTGCGATGGATGTGGCGAAAGCGCAAAGCCTTGAAAAAGAGAGACTTACGCTAAAGCTTCATGGCATAGAAAAATTTATTCACCTTAAAGAATTGAAGACAAAATTTGATGAGCTTAAGGAAGAAGAGATAAAAGACTATGAAAGACTAATGAAAACTATGTTTAGAAGAAATGGTTTTCTATCGCACTATTCATTCGAAAGCAAAATTCCTGAGCTAGATAAGGCTATAGCAGAGCTAGAAGCTTCACTTGAGAGCGTGGATGCTCCAGCCATTAACATAGAAAAAAATATTGAAAAGAAAAATATTAAATTAATTGTTTCATCCAAAGTTTATTTCAACGCTATGGCAACTGACCTAGATAGTGATAATGACGGCGATGTAGAAGTTTTAAGACAAATAATGTCAAATGACTATTTGCATACAGAGCTTCGTGCTAAGGGCGGCGCATATGGCGATGGCTTAAGTGCAGGCATTGACTACCTTGCAGAGTTTACTTTTAGAGATCCGCACGTTTCGAGAAGCTTTGACGTTATGAGAAAATCGGCTGAGTTCTTGGAGGGCTGCGAGCTTGACCAAGACGAGCTTGAGAGAAGAAAGATTGCTTCGACACTTAAGTATAATAAAGCGTACGGCAAGGGACAAAAGGGCAAACTTGCCTTTGTGAGAATGCTTCAAGGTCTCACAGAAGAAGACGATTTGAAGACATATATAGAAATTTTGGATACAAATTTGGATATATTAAAGGAAAAATATGTAGAAAAATTGAAAAAATTGAAAGATGCACCGCTTGCGGTAATCGGTCCAGATGGAGACGATGGAATAGTGTATGACGAAGTTATCGACATCAGATAAAATTTCTTGTTAAAACGAGCCCTTTAGCTAGTTTCGAATTATTTTGTCGCTGCGGAGTGCATCTGCACACCTCGCTCCAAAAAATTCTGCACAACGCTAAATCATCTCGTTTTTCCTAAGAAATTTACTCGGGGTATAAATTTTGGCAAAGTTCAATTAATAAAAAATTCTGTACAACGCATAGCGTAAAGGTTCTCGGCCATTTATGGACAAGGTTCTTCTTTTCTTTAAGAAATTTACTCAGGGCATATAAATTGAAAAAATTGAATGATTAATAAAGAAAATAAATTAAATAAAAGAGGCGATTTTATGAAAAAGTATGAATACGATTTCGTTACAGTAAAGACCACAGGTCTTTGGTACGACGATTACCAAGAAATTATCAAAAAACACGGGGAAGAAGGCTGGCGCTATGTTGATTCAATCGATAAGAGTAGGGATTTTGTGGATGCAAATCCGAGATTGGAATTAGTGTTTGAACGAGAAGTAGAAGAATAAAAATTTCTTAATAAAATGCGCCCTTGGGCTTGTTCCTTCCTCGGCAATGCTCACGTACGCTTAGTACGCTGCGCTTGCTTCGTCGGTCCACTTCGCCCAATCATCACATTTTCTTTAAGAAATTTACCCGGTGTATATAAATAGTGAAAAATCTATTAGCAATGCTTTTCAATATGCAAGCGAAGGAAAACAATTTTCGCTGAACAACACAAAATAAAAATCATAGAGCTTATCCTAATCAGATAGGCTCTTTTTTTGTTTGAAAAATCCATTTTCATGGTATATATAAGTATAAAACAAATCATAATGGGAGGTAATATTATGAAGATGAAGAGAATTTTATCCTTTGTACTAGCCTTTGTTTTAGTAGCAAGTACTATTAACGTAGGTTTTGCACAAAGTGAAACAAAAACTAATAAAGACAAGATTGACTATCTTGTTGAGAAAGGCTACGTTCTAGGCGATGCCAAAGGACTTAGACTTAATGATTCGATCACAAGAGAAGAGTTTGCAGTTATGCTAACAAAGGTACTTAATAAAGAAAATGCCGCTAAGGCAGCTATGAACGTGCCTAGCGCATTCAAGGACATGGCGGCTGATCGCTGGTCAAACGGCTTTGTTAATATCGCAAGCGAGTTAAAAATTATCGCTGGCTATAGCGATGGAACTTTTAGACCAAGAAAGAACGTTTCTTATCAAGAAGCCATCAAGATGCTAGCGGTTGCAGCTGGCGGAACTGATATAAAACCAGCAACTCAAGGCGAGTGGGCAGCACCATTTATCAGCTATGCAGCAAATAAAGGCATTTTAAATGGCTTAAGTGATCTAAAATATAAAGATCAAGCTACAAGAGAAAATGTTTTTGTAATGATTTATAACTATCTTAATGGAGTGAAAGAAGCTGAATTATCAAAGCTTACAGCCATCGTTACAAAGACAAATGCTAATTCAAATCTATCAGAAAAGCAAGCTGAAATCGTTGTTTTAAAATCAAGCCTAGATGGCTTTAAAGAAGGTAATTCCTACATCGTAGACCTTAAGGACGGCATGGACCCTATGGACATAGTCGGCAGAGTTTATGATCTTGACATCGACGAAAAGAACATGATTAAGACATACAGAGACAGCGCCATCGCTCAAACTGAGATTGCGCCTATCAATATCAAAGGCTTAAGACTTTATGTTGGCGATGCTACAAAGGATTCAACAGTTCTTGAAGACAAGGCAGCGCTTACAGAACAAAAATTCCGTGGCGCAGCAGTTAACGGCAAATATTTCGATTTATTCACAGATTTTGCTAAAGAAATCAACTACAAGGCAGACTTTGCCTATGTTACAAGCGTTAACGCAAAAGTTGTCTACATCAAAGCATATACATTTAACGATATAATGCCGGTATTTTCTTATGACAATGGCGCAGTTAAGGCTATAGACGACGAGTCAGCTGCTATAGTTAAGAGAAATCTTAAAAAAGCTTATTTGTATGACAATGGCAAACTTATGCCAATGGACTTAGCTAAGCTTGAAAAATACGATGTATTACACTTCTACTCAAGCGATGAAGCCATCGTAGTAAAAAATAAAGTAGAAGGACAAGGCGCTAGATACAAATTAAGCAAGGGCGGCGCATACATCAATTTAGCAGACAAAGACTATAAGCTAAGCGATGAAAAATCAAGAAGAGCAGTTGCAACTGTTGATGAAAAGATATTCTCACAAGTTAATGCAGCAAACTATAACGATGAAGTAAAACTATTAGTAAACGAAAAAGTTAATTTAGCACTAGATATATTTGGAAACGTTCAAGTTATTTACGGAAAACTTTCTTTTGATGAAGACGTTTTCATGATCGATAGAGTGACTACAAACGCAGTCGCTTTAATTGACAGAAGCGGTAAGGAAATCAGGGTTCAAGACTCACTTGACCTAAGAATATACAGAGAAGGCAAAGAAATCAGACTTTCTGAGCTAAATAATCAAGACATCGTTTACGCAATTTATAATAAAGACGCAGTTCAAAAGATATTTGTATTAAATGGAATAAAAGACTACGATAAGAGTTTCAAGCCACTTGACAAGGACGGCAAGACATATAAAGTTTTCGCACCAACAAAGAGCGTTAAGAGAAGCTCCATTTACGTGGCAGGAAAAGAAGTAAACCTTCTTGACAACACAGTTCTATATAATTTAGTTCAAGTAGGAAAGAATTATAAAGTTGAGACTATTACTCTAGATGAAGTGAAAAACGCAGGCTTTGACAAGACTGTAACAGCTTATGTATTCACAGTTAAGGACCTTAAGGACAAAAACGTTACTAAGTACGATAGCTTCCATGGAGCAGATAACGCGCCAGTAGCCATCCTATTTAAAAACGTTGAAAAGAAGAAAGTAGTCGACAAGGAAGATATAATCGAGCTTAGAAGTGCTTATGATGCTAAGATTGATAAATCATTCGAAGGCTACGATAAAAATCAAACACTTAGAGTTTATGAGACTAATGGCGAAAAATTTGAAAATTGCAAGGCAGGCGACATCGTTAAGCTAAGCCTTGACAAGGACGGAAAAGTTCTTAGACTAGATAAACTAATCACAGATTTGAGCGAAGAATACACAGTTCAAAACGTTTTGTATGACGCAGGTGGCAGCGAAAAACTTGTGCTTAAAGATAGTAAGGGTAAGGAAGTAACTGTATTTGCTAACGATAAGAGAGTGGTTTTTGGCAGGAATTATGCTAAGGATAGTGTGATTAAGATTGCACTTAATGAGAATGGCGAGCCATTCATCATATCTGTAATTAAGTAAAGCAATTTCGCATTCGATTTGCGCCTGAAACTCGTTCGCTTCTCGACAATGCTCACGTACCATTAGTACGCTCCGCTTGCCTCGAAGCTCCACATCGTCTCATGCATCAAATCGCTCTGCGAAATAATGGATAGAGAGGCGGATTGCTTCGTAAAAATTTAGATAAGTATAAAAGGATTGACAAGTATAGCTTGTTGATCCTTTTTTGATGGCGATAAAAAATAAAATTAAATTTGTATTAAACTTTTAATATTAGCAAAGACTTTTATATGATATAATAAAAATCAAACAGGAATAGGGGGGGATTTAAATTGTCAAGAATTAAAAAGGAGCAGATTTCTGCTAAAGGATTTTCAATTCAAGTTTATACGGAAGATTTTAAAAATGATTATATAAGCTTAACGGATATAGCAAAATATAAAAATACAGATGATCCAAGATTTGTTATTCAAAACTGGATGAGAAATAGGAATACTCTCGAATTTATAGGCTTATGGGAAGCACTTAATAATCCAAATTTTAACCGTGTGCAATTCGACACGTTTAGAAATGAAGCAGGTTTAAATAGATTTACGATGACACCAAGTAAATGGATAGAATCTACTGGAGCTATTGGAATAGTCTCAAAATCTGGTAGATATGGTGGAACTTATGCTCATTATGATATCGCGATGGAATTTGCTTCATGGATATCAGCAGAATTTAAATTATATTTAATCCAAGATTATAAAAGACTTAAGTCTGATGAAAATTCAAGACTATCATTATCTTGGAACCTTCATAGAGAAATATCAAAAATTAATTATAAAATTCATACAGATGCAATAAAAGAGTATTTACTGAGTGATTTAACAAATGAGCAATTATCGTTTAAATATGCAAGTGAAGCTGATATGCTTAATGTAGCATTATTTAATAAAAGAGCAAAACAGTGGAGAGAGGAAAATTTGGATTTAAAAGGCAATATGAGGGACTATGCAAGTTTAAACGAATTATTAGTACTTGCTAATATGGAAAGTTACAATGCAATATTAATTGCTAAAGGGGTTGAACAAAAAGAAAGAATGATTGAGCTTAGGAAACTAGCTAGAACACAGATGCTTTCGCTTGAAAAGCTAGATAGTAATATTAAAAAGTTGAAGTAAAATTTTAAACATAGGAGGGATTTTATGATAGTAGCTATTGGAGGCGGGGAAGTAGGCTTAAATGAAACTTACGAGATAGATAAATTTATTGTAGAGGCAGCAAAAAAAGAAAATCCAAATTTTCTATTTATTCCGACAGCAAGTAAAGATGCTCCGGCTTATGTAAAAATTATTGATAAGTTATATGGTGAGCTAGGATGCAAAACTGACACCTTGTATTTATCTAATGTAGAAGTAGACAAGGAAGAGGTCAATCAAAAGATAGAAAATGCAGATATCATCTATGTTGGTGGTGGCAACACCCAATACATGATGAAAGTTTGGGAAGAATACGGTGTAGACAAAGCATTAATTAGAGCTTATAAAAGTGGCAAAGTACTCTCCGGCTTAAGTGCAGGCTCTATATGCTGGTTTATTTCAGGCCATAGCGATAGTGAGTTTATAGAAGATATTGAAAATCCAAAACCTATATGGGTTAAAGGTTTAGGAATCATTCCTTATTTGCATTGCCCTCATTGTGATGAGCCTGATAGAGTAGGCTTTGATGAGTTTTATGCTGGGCAGCTAACAGATGCTATTGCAATAGAAAATCAGGTAGCAATTGTTTGGGATAATTATGAAATGAAAGTGATTAAATCAAACCCAAGTAAAAATGCATATAAACTTTCTTGGACAGATAAAGGTGTGAAGAAAGAAGTTTTAAATTAAGAATTTTTATATTATGAAAAGGACAAATTAAAATTTATTGGAGGTATAAATATGAAGTTTACACCAGAAAATTTTGAATTAAAAGACGGCAGAATCTGTACAATTCGAGAAATTCAAGTAAAGGATGCTGAAGAAACAGTTGAGTATTTAAAAACTGTTAGTGGTGAATCTGATTTTTTGAATTCTTATCCAGAAGAAATAAGTATCTCAGCCGAAGAGGAAGCTAAGTTAATAAAAGGTTTTAACGAATCTGATGATACACTTATGCTTGTTGTTGAACTGGATGGAAGATTGATCGCAAACGGCACTATTACAAGGTTTAGAAGAAAGAAGATGCGCCACAGAGGAAATGTAGCTCTTGCTGTGTTAAAAGAATTCTGGAACAAAGGAATAGGGACAAAGGTGCTTCAATGCCTTGAAGATTATGCAGAAAAATTAGGACTTTCACAACTTGAGCTTGATTATTACTCAGGTAATGAAAGAGGAAGACTTCTTTATGAAAAACTTGGATTCATACAAGTGGGAGAGACTCCTAATGCCATCATCTTAAAGGATGGAACCCTATATAGCAGTATAAAAATGGTGAAGAGCATATAAGAGTGATATTTAAATAATTATTAAATTATGGATGCTAGGTGCAAAAACACTTTTCAAAGTGCATAGAATAAATATTCTTGACATTTACATAACATTTGATATAATAAAAGCACCGAGAGCCTTAGTACTTAAGGACAAGGTACTCTAATTGATGTGAGTTAAAGCACAGGGATTCTCTGTGCTTAATTTTTTATAAAAAAATTTATAAGGGGTCAAATTCGATCCCTTTTAATTTTGTTTATCTACCCACCCCACCCCACCGTTTAAAATCACTTCTTTTTGGGTAGCTATACATTAGAGGTGATATTTATGAAGATTGTTTTCTTAGATATGTACAATTCAAATCCGGGCGACATTGATACTGCTATGTTCAAGGATTTTGGCGAATTTATTACATACGATAGAACTAATCCATCTGATATAAAAGAAAGAATCAAGGACGCGGACATCGTCATCACAAACAAGGTAAGGCTTGGAAAAGCTGAGCTTGAGGGCACTAAGGTTAAGTTCATCGCTGAGGCTGCGACTGGCTTCGATAATCTCGACTTAAATGCGCTTAAGGAGCTTGGCATAGGCCTAGCGAACGTTCCTAGCTACTCAACTTATTCGGTTGTACAGCTAACGCTTGCTCATTTACTAAATGCTACTAACGATGTCTATAGTTATGCGAAAAAGGTTCGCGAGGGAGCGTGGGTTGACAGTCAAGACTTTAATTTCTTCCTAGGCACTATTCACGAGCTTGCAGGCAAAACAGCGGGCATTGTGGGCTATGGTGACATCGGCCAAAAAGTAGCTGATGCTTATAGGGCTCTTGGCATGAAGGTCATCGCTTTAAAGGTAGCGGATCACCATGCAAATGGCGATTTCTTCCGCGATTACGAAGACTTTTTCAAAGAAGCGGACATAATCAGTTTACACGCGCCTATGAATGCAGATTCAAAAGAAATTATCAATAAAGATAGTATTGCACTTATGAAAAACACAGCCATCATCATAAATACAGCACGTGGCGGTCTTATAAACGAGGCTGATTTAGCTGACGCTCTAAAGAATGGCAAGGTCGCTTTCTACGCTTCAGACGTTTCTGCGCCTGAACCTATGACTAAGGACAACAAGCTATATGAGCTTGATAATGCGGCTTTCACGCCACACATCGCTTGGGCGTCCTTGGAAGCAAGGCAAAGGCTTTACAAAGTTATTTATGACAATATCGATGCCTACGTTAATGGAAGGAGCTTAAACAGAATTGTCTAAGAAGGTCGCACTCATCGCTGGCTCTTTCATTTCGGGGATTTCATCGATTGAGCTTTTAAAGGCGATACAAGGGAAAATAGATGCCGACGTAGATATTTACGCGCTTCCAGACGGCTATGGCAACATTTATGAGTCGACAGAGGATTTAAAATCCTTTAAAGTCGAGGAGCTTACGGTAATGAATGAAGCGGGCGAAGAAAAATTATTAAAGTACCTTCGTCATGACGACAGAGTTATCGTCTCCTTCTCAAGCATAGTAAATTACAAGATGAAGGGCGAACTTAATTCTACAAGTTATTTAGCAGGAGCTCTTGTGAAAAAACTTATTGAAAGTGGCGAGAAAAAGATCACCATTAGCGTGGGTGGAAGTGGAGTCAATGACGCTGCTGTAGGTTTTTTGCGTGCCATGGGTGTGAAATTTTATAACGTTTTAGACGAAGAAGTGAAAGAGACGAGAGACATCTACAAGATCAAGCGCTTTGACACGACTGAGCTGGATAATTTGATTAAGGGCGTTGATTTTATCGTCTTCAAGTACTCCAAAACGCGCTTCATCGGCTACAGAGGCACTACTTATCAAAACAGGCTCATCAAGGACAATCTGATTCTTGAGATTTTCGAGCGCAATATGGAGAATTTTCAGTATCTTTTGCAAAACCATTTTGACTTCAAAGTTAAAAGCGTTGAAGCGGCAGGCGCTGGCGGCGGCTCCATGCTTAGCCTAATTAAATTTTTAAATGCAAAAGTAGTCGATTTGGGAGAATTTTTAGAAAAATATTTTAATTTTGACAATATTACTCAAAAAAGTGATATAATAATCTTAGTTGACGACTATCTGTCCTTAAAGTTAAGAAAAGAAAGCTTTAGGGCACTTGTCTTGAACAAGGCAAAACAATATGACAAAGAGATTATCGGTCTTGCGCTTGACGCTGAAGAGGAGAAAGCCTCTTTCATCGAGCAAGGCTTTACTAGGATGATAGACCTTACATACGACTCCGAGTCACTTGATAGAGCGGCAAAGATAATCAATAATTATTTAAAAGGAGAGGATGACATGGCTTACAAAGAAGAAGCACTTAAGTTTCATGAAGAAAAAAGAGGTAAATTAGAAGTAGTTCCAAAGGTTGAGGTAAATAACGCACATGACCTTGCACTTGCTTACACACCAGGCGTTGCCGAGCCTTGCAAGCTTATTCACGAAGATTCAGAACTTCAATACAAATACACTGCAAAAGGCAATCTTATCGCTGTAGTTACAGATGGTTCAGCAGTTCTTGGCCTTGGCAATATCGGTTCAAAGGCAGGTATGCCAGTTATGGAAGGAAAGTCTATACTATTCAAAAAGTTTGGTAATGTTGACGCTTTCCCTATCATGTTAGATACACAAGACGTTGATGAGATCGTAAACACAGTTAAAAACATCGCTCCAGGCTTTGGCGGCATTAACCTTGAAGATATCAGTGCGCCTAGATGCTTTGAGATAGAGAGAAAACTAGATGAGATGCTTGATATACCAGTATTTCATGACGATCAATATGGTACAGCCATCGTCGTAACAGCAGCACTTATCAACGCATGCAAACTTATTAAAAAAGAATACGCTGACCTTAAAGTAGTTATCAATGGTAGCGGCGCAGCAGGCATCGCCATCGCTTATATGATGCTTAACCTAGGCGTTAAGAATATCTTGATATGCGACTCAAAGGGCATTATCTATAGAGGAAATGAAAAGAACAACTGGATTAAGGCAGAAATAGCTGAAAAGACAAATCCAAATAACGAACAAGGCACACTTAAAGACGCAATGGTAGGCGCAGACGTATTCATAGGCGTTTCAGCACCAGGCGTTCTTACAAAAGACATGGTTAAGACAATGAACAAAGACGCAGTAGTTTTTGCTATGGCAAATCCAGTTCCAGAAATTTATCCAGACGAAGCAAAAGAAGCTGGAGCTAAAGTAGTTGGAACAGGTAGAAGCGATTTTCCTAACCAAATCAATAACTCCTTAGCCTTCCCAGGCATATTCAGAGGAGCACTTGATAGACGCGCAAAGACAATTACTTTCGATATGAAAGTTGCTGCAGCACATGCAATCGCTGGACTTGTATCAGATGAGGACCTAACAGCCAGTCACATCATGCCAGATATGTTCGACGAAAGAGTTCCAAAAGTCGTTGCAAAAGCAGTTTATGACGCATACAGAGAGTAATGAGCTACGGATTTATTAAAAAATTAGATAAATTAGATAAAGAAGTGATGCTGGGTATTGATCCGGCATCACTTTCTATTACAGAAGACTTCGATGGAACGGGGCTCAATAATCACTGCGCCTTCACCACAGCCACCAACATTATGAAGATGATGGGTTTTAGCGAAGTCACTTTTGATGAAATTTATAGACATATAAAATCGGGCCCAGTACTATTTATGGAGCCGCGCCTCAAAAAAATTATTAAAAATAGAAAGACAAGCGTAAAAATTAAAAGAAAATATTTCCCCAAAACAATTGACATGGTAAAAGCCATTGACGAAGGACATATCACAGCCATGCTCCTAATAGAATCAGTAAAAAGCGCACATTGGGTGATAGTCACAGGCTATGCCATACGCATGGGAGAAATTTATCTAAAAATATTTACAAATTGGTACCACGAGGCTCGCTATTATAAAGTGAATGAGGGCAGCAAGGCCGTGATGAGCCTTGAATTTTTTATTTAGCCTTGACAAATTATTTTAAGAGGGCTATAATAAAAGTACATCTAATACTTTGGGGTAAGGTGAAATTCCTTTTAACCGGCGGTAAAGCCCGCGAGCATTTGCAGAACCTGTGAAATTCAGGTGCCGACTGTATAGTCAGGACGGAAAAAGATCTTAAAGGTTATTAGTTGAATAATCATTAAGGAGGGTGTTTTTTTTATGTCAAGAGCAAAAAAAATCACATTAATTGCAGCAGTTGCCGCTATGGCAATAGTTTTAACAGCGATAATTCGCTTCCCAATCACATCACTACCATTCTTAAAGTATGACCCAAAAGACGTCATACTAACAACAGCAGGCTTCATCTTTGGACCACTAGTTGCAATACTTGCAGCAGTCATCGAAGTAGTCGTTGAGATGGTAACATTCTCCGAGTCAGGACCTTGGGGCGCATTGATGAACATCATCGCAACACTTTCATTCTCAGGTATAGCAGCAGCTATCTACCACAGAAAAAGAACAACAAAGGGAGCAGTTTTGTCACTAGTTTGCGCAGTTTTATCGCTAACAGTAGTTATGGCACTTTGGAACCTAGTTGTAACACCGATATACACAGGCTTTCCAAGAGCAGAAGTCATAAAACTTATGCCAGTTATCATACCATTTAATTTAATCAAAGGCGGAGTAAACGCAGCACTTATCATACTTTTGTATAAACCAATCAAGAGCGCACTTGCAGGCGCAGGCCTTACAGAAGAGGTACACACAGGCAAAAACGCTACTTGGAATATTATTAAGATGGTGAGCTTTGTAATATTACTTTGTTTGATCGCGCTGATTGTGTATATGAGAGGCGGAATATAGGATTTTGCGTTAAAATGCGCCCTTACGCTCATTCGCTTGTTCGGCAATGCTCGAGTACTTATACGTACACTCCGCTTGCCTCAAAGCTCCATTTCGCGTAATCATCGCATTTTTCCAGCAAAATTGCTTAAATTGATTTTAAATCAAATTTTCCTGTGTAGCGCAAAGGTTCTCGTACACTTTGGTGTATGAGGTTCTTCAATTAGTGAATAAAGATAAGTGGATACTAAATCAAATTTTTCTGTGTAGCGCAAAGGTTCTCGTACACTTTGGTGTATGAGGTTCTTCAATTGTAAGCGTAATTAAATAATAGTCAAATTAAAGTGAGTACATTAC
>ERZ1673699.1058-NODE-1058-length-24326-cov-6.395204_pt1 | contig 24326 bp, 22 predicted proteins | sample MGYA00580229_ERZ1673699 | MGnify/ENA primary metagenome ERZ1673699 (study PRJEB41218, sample SAMN15661785) | gut metagenome | host: Homo sapiens | place: Canada: London | collected 2015-08-20/2019-03-30 | study: EMG produced TPA metagenomics assembly of... | reverse complement strand
CAATTTTTGGCAGTAAAAAGGAGGATAATAAAATGGATGACTATTTGGCAAATTTGTTCGAAAAACTAAAAAGCAATAAGGATGCAAATACTTACGTTGAAATTGGTTATTGCTATCTAACGGGTCGTCATACGACAAAGAATGAACAGAATGCAATGTATTACTTCCAAGAAGCAGCTAACATGGGGGATGCTAAAGGCGAGTTTTGGGTAGGATTTCTTTACTATCGTGGAACAGGTGTTAGAAAGGATGTCAAGCGTGCATCAAAATTCTTTAAAAGTGCTGCCGATAAAGGAGACCTTGATGCAATGTATCTGCTTGGACAGATGTATTTTGACGGTGATATTGGTTGGGGCAAAGGAAGGGCCTTTGAATGGTGGATGAAGGCAGCTAAAAAGAATCATGCTAAATCACAAATGAAGGTGGGGTATTGCTATCTTATTGATGTAGGTGAAGATACCGATCCCAGAAAAGCAACTTATTGGCTTGTGTGTGCATATCTTCAGGGGGCCAAAGATAAAAAGGCCAGTGATGAGGCTAAAGGATATCTGGATTGGATGGTTAACAATCGTCGGGTGTCTTCTGACTATGTGCAGAGCGTTATTGAACGTGTGCGGGTAGAACATCCGGAATATTTGAATAAATAGCCAACTTATTAAAAGGATAAATGCGCTATGCTTGTTTACGAAATCAGTAGTATTCCTGATTTGACATTAAGTAAATATCAGGCCTTTGCAGATTCAGGAGTAGATGGCATACTGAAAGCACAAACACAGTTTCTCCGTCAATTACATAGAGTTGCATTGCTCGGAAATGTTAGTATTCACTTTACTTTTGAGTATGACCCTGAACGAAGTGCAGGAAATAAACTCCGAATTAGATTGACCTTTAAAAGTGCCTCTCTAGGTGGATATAAGGATAAACTGAGAAAAATTGTCCGTGCGTCTGGTATTTCATCATATTTTTCTTTTAAGGAAGTTAATGAAAAGGAAGATATGCAGCAATTCTATTCACATATGTCTGTGATGCGAAAAAAGGAACGATTTCTTCAAACTATTGTAAATAATGAGGAGCGCTATTTCTATGTTGTTCCAAATTGGAAAATGTTGGATGATGCGCGCTTGTACAGTCTTTTGAAACTAATGGAGTCTTTCAATGAAAAATGCATTTATCGAGTTGATTTGTACGCAGAAAAAGGACTTGCAGATAGAATTCACCGAAATTTTGAAAAACCGTTGACTTACCTTCGCAATATTTCAAATCAGGAACGGGGAATTAGTGAGTTTTCAAAAATTCACAGGGAAAAGCGTGATCCTAACGCGGACGAAACATTAACACAATATGAAGAATGGCTAAAGGCTATTGATACGAATCTCGCTTTTATTTGTCGAGTATGTGCGTTGACAAATGATGACGATTATGGACAGTTGCTACTGGACAGTGCAATTGCGGAATGTTTGGAAACTGGAGATTGTAGCGTTACAACCCAAAAAGGAAAATTCCCCCCAGATGCATTAGCAGATGAAGTACCAGTTTATTGCTCAGATGATGCGCCAAAAAGTATGCAACAATGGGCTACCACATTTACAATTGATGAAATAGCAACCTTCTCTCGCTTGCCTGTTCTTTACGATGGAGAAACTATTGAATTGCCGAAAGAAACATCCTCAAAACGCGAAACTAATGGAATGGTTATAGGACATGATACGAATGGCTATGATGTTATGGTTCCACAAAAGCTATTGCCGAAGCATATGTTCGTGTGTGGTGTGCCGGGGTCAGGTAAAACGAATACAATGCTTCATTTAGCAAATAGCTTGTGGAATACAGAAGTCCTATGTAATGGGGAAAAAAGAAAATCGCATATTCCTTTTTTAGTTTTGGAACCTGCAAAACGTGAATATCGAGAGTTATCACTTTTTGATATTCCGGAGTTGATAGTGTTTTCTCCTTCTGCTTGCACAAAATTTCCGTTAAAGTTAAATCCGTTTGAATTTCCATTAGGATTGACCCTTTCAGAACATATTGGAAAATTATGTCAAGTATTTGAAAGTGCATTTCCAATTGCACCTCCTGCACCATTTATCTTGGATAGGGCAATTCAGAAGATTTATGAAGATAAAGGTTGGAACTGTAAAGATGTTAATACGGGTGTAAAACCGTATCCTGTACTGTCTGAATTGTATGCGCAGTTTGAAAAAGAGCTTCTGAACACAAATTATGATAGTGAGATTCAAGGTAATATACGTTCCGTTTTGGAAATGCGAATAGGGAGCTTACTCCGTCGCGAAATGAAAGAAGTTTTTGATGTTTCTAAGTCTACATTATCTCCAGAGGAATGGTTGGAACGTCCCGTTATTGTCGAACTTGAAGCATTAGGGGATGGTCCGGCAAATTTTGTTACGCTCTTGCTCTGTACACTTATCAGAGAAACATTAAAAGCCAATCCGTTGAAAGATAGAGATAAGCCGATTCGTCATGTTATTTTTATTGAAGAAGCGCATAATTTGATCGCGCCACAATCCCAAGCAGTGGATCCCCAAGATTCTAATCCTAAAATTGCTGCAACTGCATTTATAGTTAAGATGCTAGCAGAAGTTCGTGCGCTACGAGAGGGTATTGTTATTGCCGATCAGCTTCCGACTGCTATGGCACCTGAAGTAATCAAAAACACTAATATTAAATTGGTACATCGCCTTACTTCCCAAGATGACCGTGAACTTGTTGGTGGTACGATGTCTGCTAGTACATTGCAAATGGAAAATATGGCAACTTATACAAGTGGCCAAGCATTAATTACATTTGAAAAATTATTGCGACCTTTTGAAATTCAGGTTTGTATGGTTGAAAAACATGGTGAAGAAACTCCTGATGATGAGCAATTGTATCAGATAATGAAAAAAAAGCCAGCATACTATGCATTGATGGTTCGTGAAGAAGAAAATAAATTCCAGCTTTTGAAGCAGAAAGTATCAGATGCACTAGGTGAAGAAGCGGCATGCTGTGATAGCCTTAACGAAGTTGACCTTAAAGAAATGAATACGTCCAACTTTAAAAAATGGTTGGAAACGAATGTGTTTATGTTAAAAGGATTAAAGGCATTAGGAATGAGTCTATCTTTTGAGTGTGCATGCTTGTCGGAAGAGTTCTTCGACGGCCAAAAGAAAGAACTACTGATAAGATATGCACAGGGAATAGGACAAAACTTTGAGACCAGTCTTAAACGGATAGTGCAATATATTTGACTTATTTGTGAGGTGAATGCACAATGGGAAGCTTTAATATTGACAGCAGCAAAGGTAGAATTACAGATATTAAAGGAAATATCGATACAAAGAAAAAGGAATTATCAGATTTAGAAAAGAAAAAGCAGCAACTCATTGATGGACGTATAGAGCTGGATGATGCCAGAATGGATGAAGAAACACAGCGTATTGTAGCTGAAGGATTGGCAAAGGCCAGAGAAAAAATTACGGAACGTAGTAAGGAATTATCTTCTGAACTTGATGGTGATGCATCAGTACTTGAGGAAATGGCTCAAGAAACTGACGACGTAAAATCTGACACAGATGTGCAACGGAAAAAAACAGAGCAAAAGAAAGCTTTGCTGGATAAAGTAGGCTTGGGGGCATCTTTGGATAATGCGATAAATAAAATGGATGATAGCATTTCACAGTTATCTGAATTGAGGACAAGTATTTCTGAGACCTCTCAGGAAATTCGTAATCTGCAAGCGCAGTTGAATAGCCTTTGAAGGGAAAGTCATACCAACACAATTGATATGATAAATATGCGTAGTGCATTTGAAGCTTTACCGAGACACCGTTTGGAGGCGGTAACGAAGGGCTTTTCAAAGGCTATCGAAAATGTAAAACGACTCATTTGTGAACAAAGCGGTAAGTTGACCATTAGCGGTTGCCGTAATTACATAGATGATAACGGGAAATGGGCTATTGAAAGCTGTCATTATGATAAAAGCGACAATCTCATTCGTATGGATGAACATTTGGATGATGATTCTTATACAGAGATTTTTCGACATGAAATGGGGCATTTTATTGACGATAAAATTGGAGCATCGTTATATACAGATGAATTAGAACAGGCAATTGAGGCGGATTACTATTGGTATCACCTGAATACTAAAAATGGTAGGGCTAATTTACAAAAAATGTTAGGGAATATGCAGTCATCGTCAGCATACTATTGCCATTATTATTCTGATATCCTATCCGGAATTTTTCGAAATAGTGACGTAGTAAGAAATGCGTGGGAAGATAATGGCGATGCATACTGGGGACATAAAAGCGAATATTGGAATGAAACCGAAGGTCCTAACAATGCTGTTAGGCGTGAGGTTTTTGCAGATCTCTTTGCTATATATGCAGAGAATAATCAGGAAACTGTTTTGTTTGTTGAAAGGGCCTTCCCCAACACTACAGCTCGTTTCAAAATGATGATTGGTGGAGTGGAAGAATGAAAGCAAAAGAATTCAGTGATGTAACAAGAGAAATAAATAAGCAATATCGTACTTTATTTGGCTATATTCCTTCAATCAGAGACTATTCGTGTACACAAGAACAATACATTGTTGCACTTGAAAAGGCGGTAAAAGACAAGAAAGAACTTTACTATTTTTTGGTGCCATATGGTAGCCCGTTAAAAAAATATAAATAAATTAGGAGGAATTACTTGAATGGCTAAGGGATTTTTTAAAGGTTTGTGGGATATGGTGAGTGGCGAAGAACAAGCGAGAGAAGAAGCAGAGGAACAAGAGCGCCGTCGTCAGAGAGCAGAACAAATCGCTCGTGAAGAAGAGCGAGCCCGGCAACAACGAATTGCGGCACAGAAGCTTAAAAATTTTAAAGATACAGTTTTTACAAGTCTTCATAATGTGGAGGAAAAAGTTCAGGCTGGTTATAATGAACCAGAAAATGACTATGCTCAAGTGGTAAATTTGGAGCATACATCTATACAGAATAATTGGCATTCCGAATATATGCAGTTGGTCTATGCTCATAGAGCAAGACTTCGCAAAAGAGTGATAACTGAGCTAGCAGGAAACACAGGAGTGACAGGACTGTGTGAGGCGCTATCTGCGATGTCTTTCTTAAAAGTTGCAGAAAAAATAGGGACTGAAGAATCGAATGATACATTGAATCAGGTGGGAAAAGCCGTTGATACTTTATTCCAAATGGTTCAAGTAGCTTTTAGTACTTCATGCTATCTTGACTTTGGAGATTATGGTCAATGCAAATTTGCGTTGGATGATTCTAATGAGATGAGCCGGATGGATGAATGTGCGGACAATCTTGTTGCAAGTTTGGATAAAAGAACAACTATAATTAAAAACTCTAATGAAAGTACATTGTATAGAAATATCAATGAATGCCTTGGACCACAATATGTCAAGGATGCTTGCATGTTGATGTGGTATTATGCCAAAAGATGGCCTTTTGATGTTAATGCTTTTGATAAAGCACGAAAACGCTATTTGGCTTATACCTCTTATTTTGTCAGTAATCCTGAACATGATGCGCTTGTTGAGATCGGGCCGCTAGAAGAAGTGCTTGCACGAGTTTATGCCAAAAAGCAAATAGGTGGTATTGGAACAGCTAGACAAGAAAAAACATATATTGATATTTGGCTTAATAAGAGAATTGAACTTGGAGATTTGGATCCTTGCTATGGGTAGGCAGATGGCCTTGCTTGGATGGAACTATATGAATTAGAAATCGATATTCTTAGGCGGCTTATTCAGGCGGGAGCAGATGTCCCTGCAGAGTTGCAGGATAGACTTACGTTTCTTGAAAATGGTGGGACAGAAGATATAAAGATTTATGATATAAATCCGACGGATAATATCTTTTTCTTTGATAGCTCTACACCAGAATGGACAAATAAAGATTTTGCTACATTCTTTAGAAAAATTTCTATGAAGAAAGTAAGGATTCAGTATTCGTTGGCGCTTATGAAATGGACGAAAACGTTACCATTATCAAGTGGGCAAAAAATATCTCGTAATCAGTTGCTTGATGCATTTAAGAATTTGATAGAAGATTTTGACGGAGAGATTTCTTGCGAGGTTAGAAATGCAGCAGCAATCAATGTATCCAATGTTGTATTTCCTAATGCGATTCTGTTTGTATTTAATAGTCAACGTAATCGATGTGTTGATATTCTCTTCTATTGTGAAAAGTTTGGTAGAAACTTGAATATAACAATTTTTACATTGTTTACGCCGGATGAGAAATTGGATTTCGAAGAATTAGAACGTTATTGTCTTGCTATTAAAGATAACAAAATGTATGTTGAAAGTTTTCGAGAATCTATTCTTCAAGTTGTCGATGAAACAATTAAAATGAAACAGGAAGTCTATGATGATGAAGATGTTCCACGAAAAAAAGTGGTTTTTGGAGAATAACTAGTAAAAGAGATAGAAACTCGAAATGAATCGAGAACAAATTCAACAAAGTCAATTTAGAGAATGCACGGTAATTTTGATAAACAGAGGTCATTATTAACAAGAAGGAAAATACAAATGTCGATAATTTATATTATAATTTTGTTTTTTGTTTGCCTTATTCTCTATAGACCTGGATTTAAATTCTTCCTGCTTTGGTTGGCAATTTGTGCCATAGCACTGTTTTTTCTCAAACCTTCTGTTGGAGTATGGGGACTTTTCATATATGGTTTTGTGTGGAGTAGTGATGGACCATCTAGTGAAAATACTGAAGCTAAAAACACTGTTGCTTCAAAGAACACCTTTTCTGACACTAGCTTCAATGGAGTAAATAATGAAAATAAACACAGAGGGACGAGCTATGATACGGGCGAAATTACATATTATTCTAATGGTAATTCGAGCATTCGTTATGATGATGTTACGTACTTTGAAGATGGGATCCGAAGTGTTCAGTCTGGAATGGTGACATACTATTTCGATGAAAACAATCGAGCGCTAGGACGTAGCGTTGACAATGGAAATGGGGTTCACACCTATTTTGATGTCAATAATAATGAAATTGGTCATAGTTATACAAGTGGACGACTTACAGATTTTATTGGAAATTGTTTTGAAATCTAAATAGGAAGATATATTTCTTAAGTGACTTTGTAGATATCCAAGGCGAAACTGAAAATAGCATATTTCTATATAAAGACCGTTTGCGAAAATTCGTAGATGGTCTTTTTGTTCTTCTAAAAGTCGAGGTGTGATAAAGCAGCTTTATTAATAAGAATGAATTGAAATATAATTTATATATGAAAAGATTGTTATGAGACATTCTGGAAAGACTTGAAAACCGTCAATGTTATATATATAATAATATATGAAATGTACAACATTGGATATTATAGAAGGGAGCAATACGGTGAAAAAAAGTAAACCTCCACAAAGGATTGCTGGCTATCTGCGCATTAGCGATGAAGACAAACTTCAACGCTTAGCTGACGAGAATACCAGTATCGAAAATCAGCGACAGATTGTAAAGATGTACTGTGACGAGAATTTTCCGAATGCAGAACTTACATTCTTCGAGGACAGAGCTATCAGCGGCTACAGCTTTGACAAGCGTCCAGGCTACCTTGCAATGAGACAGGGATTGTTTGATGGTAAGTATGATACGCTTATTATCAAAGACTTGTCCCGCTTTTCACGCAGAAACGGTCACGGTCTGGCAGAACTTGAAGATTTGCGTGATGCCAACGTGCGTATCATCTCGATTTCGGACAATGTAGATACGGTTGACGATGACGATTGGCTGAAGGTGCGTATGTTCTTCTTCGTGAATGAGATGCCTGTCGCCGATGCGTCAAAGAAGGTTACAGCAGTTATCCGCGCAAAGCAGAAAAGTGGTGAATGGATTTGTAACGCCCCATATGGTTACACTAAGGACGGCAGAACACAAAACTACAAAATTGTGCAAGAAACTGTCCCGGTAATCAAACTTATCTTTGAAAAGTATCTTGAAGGATGGGGATACGGCAAAATCCGTGATTATCTTAATGAAAACAAGGTTCCGACACCGCGCATGACGGAAAAGATTGTTGCAGAGAGAAAGGAAAAAACATATAAAAGGAATGTAAGTAATGGATGGAGTGCTGTCTCTATCCAGAAAATTCTTACGAATGACGCTTATATTGGAACTTACCGCGGACATAAAGTAGCGCGAAAAGGCATCAACGGTAAGATGGAAGATGTTCCAGAAGATGAACATATTGTGATTGAGCATCATCACGAAGCAATTATAGATGATGCTACATTTCAGTCTGTACAGTTGATGATGAAGCAGCGCACGCGGAATAACTATCGTGGTGTCCGCAAATATCCGACTCCTTATACGGGAATTTTGTTTTGCGGCGATTGTGGCGCACGAATGTTCAGTATTTCGCGCCCTGATCTGCGTGCAGCTTATAAATGTTCTAACTATCAAAAAGCTGGGATAAAGAGTTGTACAGGCCACAAAGTGGTCGTTGAAGACCTTGACCGTGCAGCCAAAAGCTATTTAATGTTGATTCGCTCGCAATGTAAAGACCTTGAAGCGGAACTTAAAAAGTCAATCGAAAACGAAAAAGAGGTAACAGGGCGGCAGGCAGGTTCCATTGAAGAGCTTGAAAAATTGCTTGCACGCAAAGAAAACGCCCTTGAAATGAGTATCCAAAGTCGCATAGAGGACATTGCCGAGAATCCGGAAAACGCAGCGCAAATTAAAAAGACGTATAAGTCCGTTGAAGAAAACCTTAATCGCGAGATTGAGTCCATAAAGTCAAATATCGAAATCCTGAATAATGAACGTAATTCGACCATTAAGGCGAACCGTACTGCAAAGACGGTATTTGAGGTGTTTGATAACATTATCAAAAAGCCGGCCCTTGACGAAAACGACGTGCGCTTTATTTTTGAACGTATCAATGTCTTCGAGGATGGACACATTGACTTTTATCTACGCAGCGATATCGACGAACTGCTGCGTATCGGTGGTATACCTGAACCCGTAAAGGAGAAACCTATAAATTTTAGGCAAGACACTGTAGATATAGCATTAGAAGGTAGAATAGTACAACCCTCTGGAAATGGGCTGTACGATGTCTACAGTGTCAATGTCATAAGAAGTGGCGATGCACTGGAAATTTTTACCGCTGCCGATGGGCAGGTGGTGTTCAAAAAATATTCCCCGCTGGTGGAGCTGGGCGAACTGGCCGGGGTGTATGCCGAGGTGCTGGCCAAAAACCTGGGCCGCCCTGTGCTGATGTGTGACAGGGAAAGCATTGTGGCCGCCACCGGCACGGGCAAAGGGCAGCTGCTGGGGCGGCAGATCAGCGATGCCGCCGCCCGGCTGCTGGCCATGCGCGGCCCTTACACCGCGCCGGAAACCGCTGCCCGCCGCATTACGGCCTTTGACAAAGGGGAAACGGTGCTGCTGTGCGCCTGCCCCATTGTGGTGCAGGGGGATGTGGAAGGCGGTGTGTTGCTGACCGGCCGCCCGCAGGATGCAGCCCCTGATGCCGAGACCGCCCGCGCAGTAAACATTGCCGCGGCATTTTTAGCAAAGTGGATGGAAGAATGAACCGTTGGCCGGCATCACCCTGCTGCCTGGCGGGCAGCAAAACAAGATAAAATAACAGAAAAACGCCGCGGCGGAGGGCAAAAACCACCCTTTGCCGCGGCGTTTGTGTCAAATCTGTTAAAGTTTGAAACTTTTTATGAAAAGGGCTTGACAGAACAAAGAGTTGGGATATAATAAATTTAGCACTCAGGAAGAGAGAGTGCTAAACAAGAAGAGCAAACAAGGAGATGAGGGCAGCATGACGATGGATGCACGCAAGCAGCGCATTCTGGAAGCGATTGTTGCCATTTATTCTACCGGCGGCGAGCCGGTCGGCTCCGGTTTGCTGGCCAGCCACTTTGACATGGCACTTTCCAGCGCAACGCTCCGCAACGAGATGGCCGCGCTGACAAAGCTTGGCCTGCTGGAGCAGCCGCACACCAGCGCAGGCCGCGTGCCCAGCCCCAAGGGGTACCGGTACTACCTGGACCACCTGCTGGAAGCCCCCGCCGCCATAGCACTGAGCACAGCGGACCGCGAAAACATTGACCGGCTGTTTGCCGATATGGACGTTGAGCCCGAAAAGCTGGCGCAGAGCGCCGCCCGCGCACTGGCCGATTATACCGGCTGTGCCGCAGTGGCTACCACCCCGCAGGCCGAGGATCTGTGCATCGCCCATTTTGAGGTCGTGCAGGTCGGGCGGTATTCCGCCGCAGTTTTGGCGGTTACCAGCTCCGGCGGTGTGCGCACCCGTGTGGCGCGCATCCACACCGGCTTGACGCGGGAGGATGCCGATGAGATGGCCCGCCTGCTGAACAGCAGCCTGACCTTTGTGGCACCGGAGGATCTGACCCCGTCGCTGACGGCAAGCCTGGTGCTTTCCGCCGGGCGCAGGCTGGCGCCGGTGGTGTTCGCCGCCGAAGCGCTGGTTCGCACCCGCCCGCAGTTTTACCTGGAGGGCGTGCAGTACCTGGCCAAAATGCCGGATGTGCGCACAAACCTTGGCGCGCTGCTGGAAGTTTTTTCTGACAACGAAGCGGCCCGCGCCCTGATCGAACCGGGCAGCGGCAAAGTGACCGCCACGTTGGGCGAGGATATCGAGCCCGCCATGCCGAACCTCTGCATCGTCAGCAAGCGTTACCTTGCGGGCGGCGGGCTGTACGGCACGGTGGCGGTGATCGGCTCCAACCGCATGGAGTACGAACACTTGATCCCCGTTTTGAATTATTTTGCAATTAAGTTAGGGCAGTCAATGTCCGGTAAAAAGGAGGAGCAGACATGAGCGAAGAAACAAAGAAGCAGCCTGAAACTGAACAGGAACAGGCCGCTGCTGAAACAAAAGCGCCCGCGGCAGAATCCGATAAGCAGGAAGCTGAACCCGCTGCAGAAAAGACCGAAAAGAAAGACTGGTTCGGCAAAAAATCCAAAGAGCTGGAAGCCGTAAAGGCAAAGCTGGAAGCCGCCGAGCAGGCCAACGCAAAGCTGAAAGACCAGATGCTGCGCACCGCTGCAGAGTATGACAATTACCGCAAGCGTTCCGCCCGCGAAGCTGACCAGAAGTTCAACGATGGTGTTTCCCACGCGGTCAACCAGATCCTGGCAATTCTGGATACGCTGGATATGGCAGCCAATGCCGAATGCACCGATGAAAACTATAAAAAGGGCGTTGTGATGACGCTGGACAAAGCCGAAAAAGCTCTGAAAACGCTGAACATCACCGAGATCGAATCCATGGGCAAGCCCTTTGACCCCAACTTTATGAACGCTGTTCAGCAGGTTCCGGCAGAGGATGGCCAGGAAAGCGGCACTGTGGTGCGCGTGTTCCAGAAAGGCTACATGATCGGCGATAAAATCATCCGCCATGCAACCGTGGTTGTGGCTGAATAACAAAGCATGAACCGGGTGCAAAAGCCCGTTCAGATATAAATTAAGACATTCACATTTCCATGTTTCCTGAAAGAGGAATATGAAAGGAGTTTTATATTATGAGTAAGATTATTGGTATTGACCTTGGTACTACCAACAGCTGCGTAGCTGTTATGGAGGGCGGCGAGCCCGTTGTTATCCCTAACGCTGAGGGTGCCCGTACCACCCCGTCTGTTGTCGGCTTTACCAAAACCGGCGAGCGTCTGGTAGGCCAGGTTGCAAAGCGTCAGGCTATCACCAACCCCGAAAACACCATCTCCTCCATCAAGCGTAAGATGGGCACTGCCGAGAAGGTTCACGCCGGCGGCAAGGATTACACCCCCGAAGAGATCAGCGCTATGATCCTGGCAAAGCTGAAGGCTGATGCCGAAGCTTACTTGGGCGAGCCTGTTACCGAGGCTGTCATCACCGTTCCCGCTTACTTCAACGACAGCCAGCGTCAGGCAACCAAGAACGCCGGTACCATTGCTGGTCTGAACGTAAAGCGTATCATCAACGAGCCGACCGCAGCTTCTCTGGCTTACGGCATTGATAAGGAATCCGACCAGAAGATCATGGTTTACGACCTGGGCGGCGGCACGTTCGATGTTTCCATCATCGAGATGGGCGATGGCGTTACCGAAGTTCTGGCTACCAATGGTGATACCCATCTGGGCGGCGATGACTTCGACCAGCGCATCATCGACTGGATGGCTGAGGACTTCCAGAAGGAAAACAACATCGACCTGCGCAAGGATAAGATGGCTGCACAGCGCTTGAAGGAAGCTGCTGAAAAGGCAAAGATCGAGCTGTCCAGCGCCACTTCCACCAACATCAACCTGCCGTTCATCACCGCTGACGCCAACGGCCCCAAGCATTTGGATATGACCCTGACCCGCGCAAAGTTCAATGAACTGACCGCTGATCTGGTTGACCGCACCATGACCCCTGTCCGCAAGGCTCTGGCTGATGCAGGCCTGAAGGCTTCTGACCTGGCTAAGGTCCTGATGGTCGGTGGCTCCACCCGTATCCCCGCTGTCTATGACGCTGTCAAGAAGGAACTGAACTGCGAGCCGTTCAAGGGCATCAACCCCGATGAATGTGTTGCTGTCGGCGCTTCCATCCAGGGCGGCGTTCTGCAGGGCGACGTTAAGGGTCTGCTGCTGCTGGATGTTACCCCGTTGAGCCTGGGCATTGAGACTCTGGGCGGCGTTTGCACCAAGATTATTGAGCGCAACACCACCATCCCCACCAAGAAGAGCCAGATCTTCTCCACTGCTGCTGACAACCAGCCCAGCGTTGAAGTCAACGTTCTGCAGGGCGAACGTGAGTTTGCCCGCGACAACAAGAGCCTGGGTACCTTCCACCTGGATGGCATCGCTCCGGCTCCGCGCGGCGTGCCCCAGATCGAAGTTACCTTTGATATCGATGCCAACGGCATTGTGCATGTAAGCGCTAAGGACCTTGGCACCGGCAAGGAGCAGAGCATTACCATCACTGCTTCCACCAACATGAGCAAGGATGACATCGACAAGGCCGTTAAGGATGCCGAGCAGTATGCTGCTGAGGATAAGAAGCGCCGCGAAGATGTTGATACCCGCAACAACGCCGACCAGATGGTGTTCCAGACCGAAAAGGCTTTGGGCGAGCTGGGCGACAAGGTCTCTCCGTCCGAGAAGAGCGAGTGCGAAGCTAAGCTGAACGCCCTGAAGGAAGCCCTGAAGGGTACCGATATTGAGGCCATCAAGGCAAAGCAGGACGACCTGCAGAAGGCTTTCTACGCCATCAGCGAGAAGGTTTACCAGCAGGCTGCCCAGCAGCAGGGCCAGCAGCCGGGCGCTAATGCCCAGCAGGGCCCCACGGGCAATGCCGGTTCCGCCCCGAAGGATGACGGTGCTGTTGACGCTGACTTCCACGAGGTGTAAGATAACAGAATAAACAGGGGAATATCCCTGTAACCCAAAAGGCCGCCGCCAGGCAATTCCGGCGGCGGCCATTGTGGAGTTAAGCCCACAAAGCTGCGTCCCGTCCGTAGGGGCGCACAGCGTGTGCCCGCAGTGAAATCACGTTGCCGCTTGCAGGCACAGGCTGTACGCCCTTACGGATAAAGAACCGGCTGTTCCCATATTGGGAAAGGAATAAAAGTCAACTTACTTCAACACATAAAGGTGTGATCATATGGCAGAAAAAAGAGATTATTACGAGGTGCTGGGCATCGGCAAAAACGCCACGGATGCCGAGATCAAGAGCGCCTACCGCAAACTTGCCAAAAAGTACCACCCTGACCTGAACCCCGGCGATAAAGAAGCCGAGGAAAAGTTCAAAGAGGTCAACGAAGCCAACGATGTGCTTTCCGACCCGCAGAAACGCCAGCGCTATGATCAGTTCGGCTTTGCCGGCGTAGATCCCAACTATGCGGCTGCCAACGGCGGCGGTGCAGGCGGGTTCGGCGGCGGTTTTGGCGGCGTGGACCTGGGCGACATCTTTGGCGATATCTTTGGCGGCGGCTTTGGCGGTGGATTCAGCGGCTTTGGCGGCGGTTCTTCCACCCGCACCGCCAATGCACCCCGCAAGGGCCATGATATTCAGGCCAGCGTGATCCTGACCTTTGAGGAAGCCGCCCACGGCTGCTCCAAGAAGATCACTATCAACCGCCAGGATACCTGCCCCGACTGCGGCGGCACCGGTGCGGCCAAGGGTACCAGCCCCGAAACCTGCCCCGACTGCGGCGGCCGTGGTTATGTTGTAACACAGCAGCGCACCCCCTTTGGCGTAATGCAGAGCCAGCAGCCCTGCAGCCACTGCGGCGGCCGCGGCACCATCATCCGCAACCCGTGCAAGACCTGCCGCGGCACCGGCAAGACCGCCGCGCGCAAGAGCCTGGAGATCAATATCCCCGCAGGTATTGACGATGACCAGAACATTGCACTGCGCGGCCAGGGCGATGCCGGTTCCAACGGCGGCCCGGCCGGCGATGTGATCGTGCATGTTACCGTTAAGGCCGACCCGATGTTTGAGCGTGACGGGTACGATGTTACCATCCATGTGCCCATCACCTTCAGCCAGGCTGTGCTGGGCGATGACGTTGAGGTGCCCACCGTGGATGGCCGCATTGTGCAGCATATCCCCGAAGGCACCCAGAGCGGCACCAAGTTCCGCCTGCGCGGCCAGGGTATCCAGTACCTGAACGGCCGCGGCCGCGGCGACCAGTATGTGATCGTCGATGTTGAGATCCCCAAAAAGGTCACCCGCGCCCAGCGCGAAGCCCTGAAAGCATTTGAGGACAGCATGAAAGAGGACAATTACGAAAAGCGCAAAGGCTTCTTCAAGAACCTGCGCGACCGTTTCTCGTAAATCCTTATACACCCCCGCCTGCTAATCCAGACGGGGGCGTTTTTGTGCCGGTGCGGGGAAAAATGCACTTGTTTATTACAGTGTGGCCCGCTAAGCATAGATACCCTCTTTGTGCTCTACTATATTAGAGTTTTTTCGCTGAGGCCTTTTTTGCAAAAAAGGCCGGAACCCCCCCGGAACACTCCCGTATTGCACTTTCGCAAATCATCATGTATAATAAAACTGTCTGTAAGCAACCTAAAGCAGGGAGGGCTTCATGCAAAAAATCAAAGATTTCTGCAAGCAGCACCGCCTGCTGTGGCTGACTTTGCTGGTGGCGCTGGCTGCCGCCGCGGTGGCAGCGTGGGCCGGGTTTGATCTTGGTCAGCGTGTGGATAACCAGCCGGTGTATGAGATTGTAAACGATAACTATACCCGCACCGTCACCATCCCTGCGACGGCAGACGCCGGTGTACAGGATGACGGCACCACCGGGCTGTACCTGCCAGTGCCGCTCAAAAGCGGGCAGCGCATTTACGGCGTGCGGCTGGACCTGACCACCCATAACTGGGCGTTCCGGCAGGGCACCCTGTACGCTGCACTGCTGGATGCCGATGGCAACGCCGTGGCGAACGGTGAGCTGGACTGCATTACCATTAAAGATAACACCTTTGCGGCCATCACGTTTGATGCGCCCTATACCGCCCCCGGCGCAGCCGATGCCGAAGCAGACTATGACCTGGCAAACCCCAATATGACCCTGCGCCTGTGGTATACCCCCGGCGATGACTGGGATGTGTACCACCTGCTGGGCCTTTGGACGGATGCCGACACCAGCCAGCAGATGACCCGCCGGAATGCAAACGGCACAACGGATTCCATCGCCGGGCACCCGGCACTGCAATATGTCGTCAATGATTCCGGCAGCTGGTCCCATGCGATCTCCCGCCTGCTGGGCGTGCTGACCTTTGCGGCGGTGGTGGCGGGCTTTATCCTGCTCACCCACCGTGCCAAACTGTGGCAGGTGGTGCTGGTGTGCGGCGCGGTGCTGGGCGTGGCGTTTGCCTTTTTAACGCCGCCCCTTGTCGGCCCCGATGAATACACCCACCTGGCCAAATGCTACCGCCAGTCCAGCACGCTGCTGGGCCAGCCGGTGGCGGATGACAATGACATGCTGCTGGTGCGCAGCTGCGATGCTCCCTATTTCAAAAATCATACCGGTGATATCGGCATTTACGCTTACAAGGAAATGCTGGAACACCTGGGGGATGCGGGATGCAGCGGCGAAACGACAGTCAGCTCCGATACCTATGTGACAGCGGACCCCATCAACAATACACTGTACCTGGGGCAGATTGCCGGCATTACGCTGGCGCGCATGATGGGGCTTGGCTTCCATGGCATGCTGCTGTTGGGGCGGCTGTGCAACCTGGCGCTGTATCTGGCGCTGGCTGCAGCTGCCGTTAATATTGCTCCCCAGCGGCTGCGCGGCATTTTTGCCGGTGTGGCATTGCTGGCCCAGCCTTTGCAGCTGGCGGGCAGCCTTTCGGCGGATGCCGCCGTGCTGGGGTATCTCTTCTGCTTTACAGCACTCTGCCTGACTCTGCGCACCCGCCCGGCCCGCTGGCCGGAAACAGTGGCCGCTGTGGTGTTGGCGGCGCTCATCGGCCCGGCCAAGGCAATTTACCTGCCCGCCGTGCTGCTGATCTTTATGATTCCCGACGCCAACCTTGCCCTGCCTGGCAAGCGCTGGCCGGTTGGCCCCATTGCCAAAGTGCTGGCGTTGGTGCTGGCCGCCATTGGCTGGGTGCAGGTCAATATGGGCGCTGCCCTGTACGCAGCCCGCGATGTGGACACCGTGGGTATCCTGCGTGCCGGTGGTGCCGCTGCGGTTGGTGCCGCCCTGCTGGCGCTGCTGTACTGGAAAATCCACCGCGACCCCAAAAAGAAAAAGATCTTTTTGGGTGCCATTGCCGCTGTGGTGGTGTTGGCCATCCCGGTTGGGCTGTATAAGCTGACCCACATGTGGGGCGGTCTAACGCCGGAACAGCTGGTTGGCTCCATCCAGGAAAACGGCGATTCCATCTACACCTATTCCGCCGGGTATATCTGCCGCAACCTGCCCAACACGGCCAAACTGCTGCTGCGCTCTTTCAGCGCGCAGGGGGCGCAGTGGGTGCAGGGCGTGCTGGGCACTGCCCTGGGCGAACCCATTGTGTATACCGTGGATGCCAGCTGGGTGCTGGGGGTTGGCTTTATCCTGGCTTTGCTGGCTGCGGCGTTGCCGCAGGCGGGCGAAACCGTGCCGCTGGGCCGCCGCACAAAAGCGGGTGCTTGGGGCATTGTTCTCTGCGTGATTGCCCTTTCGTTTGTCACGGCGCTCAACTGGACCCCCATCAACTACACCACCATTTTTGGCCTGCAGGGGCGCTATTGGCTGCCCGTGCTGCCGCTGGTGCTGGCGCTGGTGCACCACAACCGCACCTTTGCCGTGCAAAAGCCCGCAGGGCGCAAGGCGGTATTTGCCATGCTCTGCCTGACATCGTTCGTCATTCTGCAAGGCGCGGGATTGTACGCGACCTTCCAGATGCCGTCATAAATTATCATTTTATACGTTTTGTATAATACAGAAAGGAACATTACCATGACTGTTACCCGTAATACCATCATTGCCGAAATCCTGCAGAACGATCCTTCCCAGGGCTGCGTGCCCATCTTTTTGAACACGGGCATGCACTGCCTGGGCTGCATGGCTGCCCATGGTGAGACCGTGGAGCAGGCCTGCATGGTCCACGGTGTGGACCCCGACGAACTGTGCGCCGAACTGAATGACTACTTTGCACACCTGTAAGCCTGTGCCGCACCTGGATGCGCGGCTGGCCGCCGCGGCTGCCTATGTGCGGCCCGGCCATATTGCCGCCGACATTGGGTGTGACCATGGAAAACTCAGTGCATGGCTGGCGGGCAGCGGTTGCTGCCCGCTTGTTTTTGCATGTGATCTGCGGGAAGGCCCGCTGCAAAAAGCCCGCACAACCTGCGCACCCTGGGCGGATAAGATCCAGTTCCGCCTCGGTTCCGGCTTGAGTGTGCTGCAGCCGGGGGAGGCAACGGAGATCATCGTTGCCGGCATGGGGGCCGAAACGGTGCTGGAAATCCTGGATGCCGCCCCCTGGGTGAGGAACGAACAGTATAACTTTGTTTTTGTACCCGCCACCAAGCACAGCGTTTTGCGCAAGGGCCTTGCCCAGCGCGGCTTTGCCTTAAAAAGCGAGACACTGTGCCGTGCAGCCGGGCGGCTGTATACCGTGATCAACGCGCAGTATACCGGCCGGGCGGCGGAGCCCACCGGCCTTGCCTGCCTGTGCGGCAAAACGCAGGGCCAGCCCGAAGCCCAGGCCTACCGCGAACAGCAGCTGGTCAAACTGAAAAAATACCGCCTGGGCCTTGCACCCGGCCCGCAGGCGGATGGGGTGGATGCCCTGATACAGGAAATGGAGGATGGACTATGGCCGTAAAAGTACAGCAGGTACTGGAAATTCTGGAACAGATCGCCCCGCCGGAGCTGGCTTGCAGTTGGGATAATGTGGGCCTTTTGGTGGATGCCGGACGCCCGGTCACCTCCATTATGACGGCGCTGGATATTACCGCCGATGTGGTGCGCGATGCCGCCGAAAGCGGGTGTGAGCTGATTGTAAGCCACCACCCGGTCATCTTTGACCCGCTGCGCCGCGTGACGGCGGAGGATGTGCCCGCAATGCTGCTGCAGAACGGCATTTCAGCCATCTGCATGCACACCAATCTGGATGCCGCTCCCGGCGGTGTGAACGATGTGCTGGCAGATCTGCTGCGCATTGAGAACCGCCGTAATTTTGCCGATAACTGCGGCCGCGTCGGCACGCTGAACGTGGCCACCACGGCCCAGCAGCTGGCCGAAACCTGCAGCCGGATGCTGCACACCCACTGCAAGTTTGTGGAAGCCGACCACCCGGTAGAAAAGCTGGCCGAAGTGAGCGGCGCAGGCGGCAGCTATTTGCAGCAGGCCATTGACGAGGGCGCAGACTGCCTGGTGACAGGCGAAGCCGCCCACCACATTGCCATTTTGGCAAAGCAGAAAGGCGTGGGCCTGGTTGTGGCCGGGCACTGGGGCACGGAGCACCCGGTGGTGTTTGCCCTGGCGGATGCCCTGACCGAGCGCCTGCCCAAAGAAGTTACTGTGGCCCCCAGCCTGGCCGATGTTGACCCATACAGCTACCTGTAACCCCTGCGGCGGCTGAACACTATGGGGTGGGATGAACCCATCCTGCCGCGTGGGAAGAAGGCTGTCATTTTCATAAAACCCTGCCCCAAAAGAAAAGGAGTACCACCATGGCATTGGATGCCGCGACCCTTGCGCTGGTCGCAAATGAACTGAACAGCACCCTGCTGGATGCCAAAATTGATAAAATTTTTGAGCCAACGCGGGATGAAGTGCTGATGACCCTGCGCACCCGCACCCAGACGTTCAAGCTGCTGCTGTCTGCCCGCAGCGGCTCGGCGCGTGTCTGCCTGACCAAAGAAAGCTTTGAAAACCCGCTCACCCCGCCGGGCTTTTGCATGCTGCTGCGCAAACACCTGACCGGCGGCCGTCTGACAGGACTGCATATGGAACCCGGCGACCGCATTGTGTTTTTTGACTTTTTGTGCACCAATGAGATGGGCGACCTGGTAACCAATACCCTGGCTGCCGAGCTGATGGGCCGTTACTCCAACCTGGTGCTGATCCAGAGCGGCAAGATCATCGATGCCCTCAAGCGCGTGGATTTTGAGGACAGCGAGATCCGCCAGCTGCTGCCCGGACTGCCGTATACGCTGCCGCCCAAACCCAATAAGCCGGATTTTCTGGCAACCAGCGCCGCCGCCATGGTGGCCGCTGCCTGCGAAAAAGACCTGCCGGTGGCTTCTGCTTTGGGCAAAGCGGTTGGCGGTGTCGGCCCCATTGTTGCGCGGGAGGCTGTGTGGCGTGCCTTTGGCGGCGAAACGCCCCTGCTGGCCTGTGACCTGGACGAAGCGCAGAAGCAGACCCTGTGCGCCGCAATCGAAAACCTGAAGGATGAACACGCTGCAGGCGGCACCCCCACGGCGGTGCGCATCCCCCAGCCGGACGGTGTGAACAAGCCGGTAGAGTTCAGCTTTTTTATCCCGCAGCAGTACGGCAGTGCGGCCATTTTAACGCAGTACCCCACCTACAGCGAGCTGCTGGAGGATTATTACGCCACCAAGGACCGCGCCGAGCGGTTGAAGCAGAAGAGCCGCGAGCTGTACAAAGCGGTGCATAACCTGTACGAACGCGCTGTGCGCAAACAGTCCGCCCGGCGGGAGGAACTGGCCCAGAGTGAAAAAGCCGATACCCTGCGCCTGTACGGCGAGCTGCTGCAGGCCAACCAGTGGGCCATCCAGAAAGGCGACCGCCAGGCCACCGTGCAGAACTACTATACCGGCGAGGATGTGACCATCCGCCTGGACCCCCGCCTTGGACCCAACGAGAACGCGCAGAAATACTTCCGCGATTATAAAAAGAAGCAGACCGCCGGCCAGATGCTGAAAAAGCTGCTGCTCGAGGGCGAGGATGAGATCGAATACCTTGCCAATGTTCTGTATGAGGTGGAGACTGCCCCCGGCGAGCAGGCCCTGAACGAAGTGCGCGCCGAGCTGAAAAGCCAGGGCTACCTGAAATACTATAAGCAGCGGGAACGCAAACAGAAACCGGCGGATTTCCTGCGCTACCGCTCCAGCGATGGCTTTGAAATTTTGATCGGGCGCAACAACCTGCAAAACGATAAGCTGACCCTGCACACTGCCCGCGGCAAGGATGTCTGGTTCCATGTACAGAAAGCCCCCGGCAGTCATACGGTGGTTATGAGCCGCGGCGAGGATGTGCCGGACACCACCAAACAGGAGGCCGCAGAGCTGGCTGTGCTGCACTCCAGCCAGAACGGCGGCGCCAAGGTGCCGGTGGATACCACCGAGGTGCGCAACATCTGGAAAGCCAACGGCGCCCGCCCCGGCATGGTGCTGTATAACGATTATACAACGGTTTATATTACCCCGCGCGCCGGGCTGGAAGAGCAGCTAAGGGAAAAATAAAGTAACATATGTTAATGAAATGACCACGCTAAGTGCGAGCGTGGTCATTTTTTTTGAATAAAGTAGGATGTTTTTGTAAATAGGAGTGGCAAATGAAAAAACGTGTGGTATAATTTAAAAAGATGAGGAGAGGGAAAGTGAAATGAAAGTCTTAGTTACAGGCTTTGACCCGTTCGGAGGGGAAAGCATCAACCCGGCTTACGAAGCTGTTAAAATGCTGCCGGATGAAATTGCCGGGGCGCAGATCATCAAGCGGGAAATCCCGACAAGCTTTACCCGCGGCACCGCAGAAGTGGTGCGCCAAATCGAACTTTGCCAGCCGGATCTGGTACTGAACGTGGGCCAGGCGGGCGGCGCTGCTGGTTTGCGTGTAGAACGGGTAGCCATCAACCTGGCGGATGCCCGTATCCCGGATAATGACGGCACACAGCCGGTGGACGAACCGCTGGTACAGGACGGCGCCCCGGCATATTTTGCCACACTGTCGGTCAAGGCTATGGTGCGCGGGGTACAGGCAAAGGGCTATCCCTGCCAGCTGTCTTACACGGCAGGTACTTACGTCTGCAATGCGGTCATGTATACCGTGCTGCATACCGTGCAAAGCGATCCCCATATACGGGCGGGCTTTGTGCATGTGCCGTATGCAGCCAGCCAGCTGGAAGGCAAAGCTGCGGGTACCCCGGCCATGCCGCTGGCAGACATTACCGCGGCCCTGGCAGCTGCCATTGAAGCCGCTGTGCAGAATAAGACCGATTTGAAAGAACAAATGGGCAGGCTGGATTAAAAACAGCGACTGCTCGAAATAAAATGGGGGGGGGAGCGTTATGCTGACCAATAAAGAAATTGGAGTTTTGTGCTACTGCCGCGGCTGCCTGAACCGGAAGTGCGGCCTTGATCTGGAACGGAGTGATATACAGTATTATTATGATGTGCTGAATATCTGCAAGTGCTGCCAACAGGAAAAGCATGTTGTGTTCAGCATCAAACCGCTTTCCCGCTGGAAGCTCCTGAAAGGGCACAGCCCCCGTTACAGCAGAAAATAAATAGTATGGAGCTTGAATCAGGAGGACGATAACAAGGCAAAGTGTACATTTGATGAGCAAATGTGCAGTAAATATGATTGACGAACCACACCGCGCGTGCTATACTAGCAATCAACCATCGGAGGGTTGATTGTTCAAAAGAAACAATGGCTGGATAAGATGCCGGGCTGAAATGCCCGTGTCTTATCCAGCCTTTTTTGTGGGGCAGCTGCCGGCTGGTGGAACCATACGAACAAAGGATACTGAATATGGAAAAGAACACGACCTTTACCCAAGGCAAAATTTTGCAGCCGTTGATTTTGTTTGCGCTGCCGGTGCTGTTTGCCCTGTTTTTGCAGGCTATGTACGGCGCGGTGGACCTGTTGATTGTGGGCAAGTTTGCAGCATCGGCGGATGTTTCGGCGGTATCCACCGGCTCGCAGATCATGATGACGCTGACAAACCTGGTCAGCAGCTTTGCCATGGGCACCACGATTTTGCTGGGCCAGCAGATCGGCTGCGGCGAAAGGAAGAAAGGCGGCCGCACGGTTGGCACAGCAATTGTTATGTTTGCCGTGATTGCGCTGGTCATGACGGTGGCGCTGGTGCTGTTTGCACCGCAGATCAGCAGCATCATGAACGCCCCGGCGGAGGCTTTTGATAAAACCGTCAGCTATGTGCGCATCTGCGGCTGCGGCATGCTGGTGATTGTGGCGTATAACCTCATCGGCTGCATCTTCCGTGGTTTGGGCGATTCTAAAACGCCGCTGTTTACGGTGGCCATCGCCTGTGTCTGTAATATTGCGGGGGATCTGCTGCTCTGCGCCGGGTTCAACATGGGCACGGCGGGCGCTGCGTTTGCCACAGTGTTCGCCCAGGTCATCAGCGTGGTGGTGTCCTTTGCGGTGATCCGCAAAAAAGAACTGCCGTTTGAGATGCACCGCAAGGATATCAGGATCCATGGCAGAACGCTGCGCAAAATGGCGGGCCTTGGCGCACCCATTGCCCTGCAGGATCTGCTGGTCAGCATTTCGTTCCTCATCATTTTGGCCATTGTCAATGCCATGGGCGTTACGGCTTCGGCGGGCGTTGGCGTAGCGGAAAAGGTCTGCGCCTTTATCATGTTGATTTCCTCGGCGTTCATGCAGTCCATTTCGGCCTTTGTGGCTCAGAACTATGGCGCAGGCCGCATGGACCGCGCTAAAAAGGCGTTGCATTACGGTGCGGTCGTTTCGTTCATTATCGGCGTGGGGATGTTCTTTCTGTCTTTCTTCCACGGGGATGTGCTGGCGGGCGTTTTCTCGTCTGATCCCAGCGTAATTGCCGCGGCGGCGGATTACCTGAAAGCTTACGCCATCGACTGCCTGTTTACCGCCATTTTCTTCTGCTATACCGGCTTTTACAACGGTATTGGCCGCACCCGGTTTGTCATGCTGCAGGGCATCATCGGCGCGTTTGGCGTGCGTGTGCCGGTATCGTATTTTATGAGCATCCAGTCCAACCCGTCTTTGTTCCACATTGGCCTTGCCACGCCGATGTCCTCCATCGTACAGCTGCTGCTCTGCCTTGGCTTTATGGTGTACCTGAAAAAGAAAAAAGTGCTGTAATGATGCAGCAATGAAAACAGCGCCCCCGGCCAGGTAATGAGGCTGGGGGCGCTGTGTGGTTTATAACGGATAGCTCTATTTTATTTGTACAGGTCTTTGGGCAGGTATTCTACAGCCGTCAGCTTGCCGTCCTGGCAAAATGCACCATACAGGCGCAGGCGGAGATGTTTTAAGGCCCAGTTATCTTCAATCAGCTTTTTGCAATGTTCAATATCGGACCGCGGCATAGCAATTCCGTAAATGTAGTTGTTGTTCCGGGAATCCACCTTGATATCCAAAATAATTTGGGCAATCGCCCAGCGGAAATTCGTGCGGCGCTTGGAGAGCATGGGAGTGCCGCCGCTTTTCAGGTTGCCCTTTGCTTCAATGAAATACGTATTGCCTTTGTGCTTGTCGTTCTCCAGCTTAAAAATAAGGTCAACGCCGTGTTCTTTCCTGGCGGCGTCTGCAACGGTGACAACGCGCCGGTGTGGCCTTTTTGATACAGGAAATTCTGCACACCTTCGATTACCTGATTTTCGGTTAATAAATCCTGAACTTCCTGCATAGCGGTACAGCCTTTGTCGAGATGTTGGGGGAGAGAGCGGAACGATATCTTTTAACTATAATACCATGGAGTGGGGGAAAATGCGAGAGGGGAGGGAGCAGTTCGAATCCTAGGTATTCCCAAAGAGCTCTATGAGGTAAACGGGCGCGGATTCTCCCGCGCCCTCGCAAACAGTCCACTGGACTGTTTGCGTCCCGCTGCGGCGGGAGCGGGCTGTTCGAATCCCGTCACTCCGTGAAAA
>ERZ1673699.1054-NODE-1054-length-24433-cov-7.290836_pt1 | contig 24433 bp, 26 predicted proteins | sample MGYA00580229_ERZ1673699 | MGnify/ENA primary metagenome ERZ1673699 (study PRJEB41218, sample SAMN15661785) | gut metagenome | host: Homo sapiens | place: Canada: London | collected 2015-08-20/2019-03-30 | study: EMG produced TPA metagenomics assembly of... | reverse complement strand
ACTATATCAGCCCGGAGCAGGCCAAGGGCGATGAGACCGACTGCACCAGCGATATTTACTCGGTGGGCGTCATGATGTACGAGATGCTCTCCGGTCAGCTGCCGTTTGATGCAGAGGACGCCGTGGAGGTGGCCATCAAGCAAATCTCGGATCAGCCGAAATCCCTGCACGAGATCGCTCCGCAGGTGCCTGCCGCACTGGTGGAGATCACCGAAAAAGCCATGGCGAAGCTGCCGCAGAACCGGTATGCTTCGGCCCGTGAAATGCTGGACGCGCTGGACACCTATGTGCAGAACCCGTCCGTCATGTTCGAGTATCAATATATCACAGAGGATGCACCCGAAAAGGTGGTGAAACGTACCATGAATCAGAACAAAGAACCCCGTCCCGTCCGCCAGCCCCAGTCCGGGGAGCGGTCCGGCTCCCGCAGCCGGAAAAAAGGCGGCAAGCGCAAGCGGCGCACCATTTTTCTGCCGGTCCTGTTCGGCATCACGATCGCTTTTGCACTGGCCTGTTTGGCCCTGTGCTGGCTGATCCTGAACGACTCGTCCAACCTGATGAACAACAAGGCCGATATCACCCTGAACGATTACATCGGCATGACCCAGGAGGAAGCCCAGGCCACCGAGCAGGTGGCTTCCGGCCAGATCAGCGTGACCTGGGAGCAGGAATACAACAGCAACTATGCGGACGGTTATATCTACAAACAGTCGCCGGTGTCCGGCCGCACCGTGCGTGAGGGCCAGGGCGTGACCCTGACCGTCAGCCTGGGCACCCAGTATGTCACCGTGCCGGACCTGACCAACTATGTGCAGGCCGACGCCGAGCAGCAGCTCAAGAGCCTGGGCGTTTCTGTGCTGGTGACCCAGGCCGTGGACACCTCCGTGGCCTCCGGTGCCGTGATCCGCACCGACCCGGCAGCCGGCACCCAGGTAGAATCCGGCTCCACGGTGGTAATCTATGTCAGCCGCCCGCAGGTGGCCACCACCACCAAGGTACCGTCGCTGTCCGGCATGAGCGTGGACGATGCCCGCACCCTGCTGGTGCAGAACCATCTGGGCCTGGGCAGCCAGACCGACCAGTACAGCGACCAGCCGGTGGGCACGGTCATCGGGCAGAACCCGGCGGCCGGTTCCACCGCCAAGCTGAACGGCCGCGTGAACATCACCGTGAGCGCAGGCCCGGAGCCCGCGCCGGTGGAGCCGGAAGCACCCAGCGACAGCGGCAGCGACTGGTGGGGCAGCCTGTGGGGCGGTGACAGCAGCTCCTCTTCCGGCTCTTCTTCCAGCACCGAGACCGGTGAATCCGCTTCCAGCAGCGAAGGCTCCGGCCTTGCCGACTGGTGGGCTTCGCTGTTGGGCTGACGGAGGCAGGCATGAACGGTTATATCGTAAAAGGCATCGGCGGCTTTTACTACGTTAAAACGCCGGATGGAATCGTGGAATGCAAGCCCCGCGGCATTTTTCGCAAGCAGAAGATCACCCCGGTGGCCGGGGATGAGGTAACGCTGGAAACCGAGAACGGTGCTTCGGTCATTGCACAGATCGCCCCGCGCAAGAACGTATTCGTGCGGCCGCCGGTGGCAAACCTGGACGTTCTGTTTCTGGTGGCCAGCACCACCCAGCCTACCCCCAGCACCTTGGTGCTGGACAAGCTGTCCGCCATTGCAGTGGACAAGGGCGTGCAGCCGGTGATCGTGTGCACCAAGGGCGATCTGGCGGAGGCAGAATTCCTGCGCAGTGCGTATGAAAAATCCACCCTGCCGTTCATCCGCATCGACTACGGCAGCGGAGCCGGGCTGGACGAGGTCAAACAGTGGATCAGCGGACGGCTGTGCGCGTTCTGCGGCAACTCCGGTGTGGGCAAGTCCACGCTGCTCAACGCATTGCTGCCGGATGCTGCCCGGGAGACCAGCGCCATCAGCCAGAAGCTGGGCCGCGGCCGCCACACCACCCGGGAAGTGACTATTTTTGAAGCCTTTGGCGGCCGAATTGCCGACACGCCGGGCTTTGCCAGCCTGGAAGCAAACCGGGCAGGCTTTATTCCTAAGGAAAATCTGGAGCACACCTTCCCGGAGTTCGGGCCCTATCTGGGGCAATGCCAGTTCACCGGCTGCTCCCACCGGACCGAGAAGGGATGCGCTGTGCGGCAGGCTCTTGCCGAGGGCAAGCTCTCCCAGACCCGGTACGACAGCTACTGCGCCATGTACGATGAGGTCAAGGACGTCAAGGACTGGCAGCGCCCCAAATTTTAAAAAGCAAGGAAGGTTTGTTTATGGCACGGTGTGTGATTCTTTCGGCCTGCCCGGTCTCTCCGGCGCTGGCCGGTCTGCTGCGGGAAGATGATTTTATCATCGCCTGCGATGCAGGCTACCGCAACTGCGCGCCCCTGCACTGCAAGCCCCATGTGATCGTGGGCGACTTCGACACGGCACCCTGCCCGCAGCAGGAGGACGACGAGATCGTAGTTCTGCCCCATGTCAAGGACGATACCGATACGGAATACGCGGCAAAGCTGGCCGTGCAGAAGGGCTTTGACGAGGTGCTTCTGCTGGGGGGCCTCGGCGGCAGGCGGCTGGAGCATACCCTTGCCAACCTGTGCACCGGCCTCGGCCTGGAGAAGCGCGGCGTGCGTGCCACCCTGCAGGACGAGCGCAGCCGCATCACCTTTGTGATGCCCGGCGAGACGCGCCGCTACCCCAAAGAGGATTACTTCTATTTCTCGGCGTTCCCCATGGAAGGCCGTGCAGAGGGCGTCTGCGAGCAGGGTTCCTATTACGAACTCACCGATGCAGAGCTGACCGCAGGCTACCCGCTGGGTGTCAGCAACGAATACGCCGAAGGCTCCGACTGCATCACGGTGTCCACTCGCGAAGGGGCACTGGTCATCGTGGAAACGGTGGCGGACTGATCCTTTTCCGGCAATTCCGGAACATTCCGGCTGCAAACTGCTTATAGTGTGGTATCAGACGGAAAGGTGGGGATCGGGATGCAGGTGATCGTGATCAAAAGCCCCAGACTGCTGCGCGGTGTGCTGCGCAGACTGTTTGGCATCCGCAGCAACACGCAGGAATAAGCGCAAGTCAAGCAAAGCTCCCGTCGGGCAGGCCCCGGCGGGAGCTTTTTGCTGCATATCTCCCGGCCCGGCCGCATACCGTGTGGTAGAAGCGGACAGGGAAAGGAGCATCTTGCATGGAACTGAAGATCTTTCGGGACACGATGCCGCAGGCGGGCACGGTGTGCACCGTCAAGGCAGAGCTCCCGCTGGAGACCGAGATCCTGGTCTCGGACTATCTGCCGCCGGTGTTCAAACTGGTCAAATGCTTTGCAAAGCCGGTCATCCTGCAAAAGCAACTGCAGCCGGGCAGGCTGACACTGGAGGGTTATCTGCGCTGTACGGTCTATTATCAGGGCGAGGAGGGTACAGGTCTCTGCCAGACTGAACAGAAACTGCCCTTTACAAAACAGTTGGAGCTTCCGGAGTTTGACTTTACGGCCTGGACGGCAGTGGTGGAGGGTCAGACCGAATACCTCAACAGCCGGGTGGTCAATCCGCGCCGCATGGAGGTGCGGGGTGCCGTTGGGCTGGTGGCGACCGTGCGCACCCAGAACAAAGCGGAGGTGATCACTGCACTGGCCGATGGCGGCATTGAGCAGCAGCTGGACACCCTGCAGGGCGTGCGCAGCATTGCGGTGCTGGATAAGCTGATCTCGGCCGAAGGGGAGCTGGCTTTTCCCAGCCCGCCGGCGGCGGTGCTGGACATTGCAGGCACAGCCACTGCACAGGAGGTACGGCTGCTGTCCGGCAAAGCGGTGGTCAAAGGCGAAGTACGGGTGCAGTGTGCCTGGCGTGCCGAGCAGGAAACCGAATTGCAGAGCTTGAGCACGACTCTGCCGTTCCAGCAGGTGCTGGATGTGGACGGCCTGACCGAGGACTGCAAGTGTCTTTGCGTGGTGGAGCCGGTAGGCTTCTCCCTGACGGAAGGGCAGCCGGACGCGGCGGGCACCCTGTCGGCCAGCCTGATGCTGCATCTGCGGGCCTGGCGCAGCTACCAGCTGCAATATGCGGCGGATGCCTTTTCCACCCGGTTTGAAACGGAACTTGTCCCACAGGAGCTGGCGGCCGAAGAACTGGTCTGCCTGCTGAATGCAACCACGACGGTTTCCGGTTCCGGCCCGCTGCCGGATGCCGGGGCACAGCTGCGTGCCTGTTTTGTATCGTATGGGCCTGTCAGCATCTCGCAGCAGAGTGGGCAGGGCGGCGGCTGGGCGCTGACAGCCCGCGCCACGGCCACCGCCTTTGCGGAGAACAGCCTGGGAGAGCTGGACAGCTACGAAAAAACGCTGGAGCTTTCCGTGCCCATCCCGGCCGAGGTGCCCGCCGGGATGCAGCTGCAACCGGAATGCTGGCTGAGTACCGACAGCGTACAGTGTACCTGCACCGGCGGAACTCTTACCGTAACCATCACCGCCCGGGCTGAGGGTGCCATCCTGGGACGCAGTACCCGGCAGGGCATTGGCAGCATTTCGCTGGGCGAAGCCCTGACCCCTGCCGACCCGGAGATCACCTTGCGCATCTACTATGCACAGGAAGGGGAGGCGCTGTTCGATATCGCGCGGCGGTTCCATGTGCCGCCGGCCCAGATGCTGGCGGCCAACGGACTGGACCCCGACACCCGGGTGCTGACGCAGGCACAGCATTTTCTGGTGCCGGGCCTCTGACCCCCAAAGCACAGACATTGCTCTTTCCGGAGTGGTGCCTGTGCTTTTTGTATGCCCGAACAAGCGATCCGGCCAAACGAAATCTTATGTCTGCCATAAAAATTTTTGAGCGTTTTTATCACAAAAAATGTTACAAGGCCCTTTTCTCCGGCCCGGCGGCGGAGTATAATAGACAATGTTTGGAACAGGAAAGGAGCAATTTCAACATGGAAACAAGCAATTCGCTTCTGGATGCGGACATCATCCGGGAGCAGAAGCCTGTGTGGGCCTTCAGCCGAAAGGTGTTTTGTGAGGGCATCCGGGATGGCGTGCCCATCGCACTGGGCTATTTTGCCGTCTCTTTCTCGCTGGGCATTGCAGCCCGCAAGGCGGGTTTTACCCCGTTTCAGGGGTTTCTGGCCAGTCTGCTGAACAACGCATCGGCCGGTGAATACGCTGCCTTTGCGCTTATTATGAGCGGTGCCAGCTATTTTCAGGTGGCCGTGATCACCCTCATCGCCAATGCACGCTATCTGCTCATGAGCTGCGCGCTGGCTCAGCGGTTTGCGCCGGGTACACCCTTCTGGCACCGGCTGGTCATCGGTTACGACGTAACGGACGAGCTGTTCGGCATCACCATTGCACGGCCCGGCAGCCTGAACCCCTGCTATACTTACGGTGCCATCCTGCTGGCAGCCCCGGCGTGGGCATCCGGCACGGCATTGGGCATCGTTGCCGGCAACCTGCTGCCGCTGCGTGCGGTCAGCGCCCTGAGCGTTGCGCTGTACGGCATGTTCCTTGCCATCATCATCCCGCCTGCCCGCAAGGATAAGGTGGTGGCTGTGCTGGTGGCCATCAGCTTTGCATTGAGCTTTGCCTGCAACTATCTGCCGGGCATCTCGGCACTTTCGGACGGCACCCGGACCATCCTGCTTACCGTACTTATTTCCAGTGCGGCTGCGGTGCTGTTCCCGGTCAAGGATCAGGAGGCGGAACATGACGCATAACAACTACATTTACATTGCGGTCATGGCACTGGTGTCGTATGCGATCCGCATCCTGCCGCTTACTCTGATCCGCAAACCCATCAAGAACCGGTTCGTTCAGTCGTTCCTGTACTATGTGCCCTATGTCACGCTGGCCGTCATGACCTTCCCGGCCATCGTGCAGGCCACCCAGAGCCCGGTGGCCGGTGCTGTGGCGCTGGTGATCGGCATTGCAGCGGCCTGGTGCGGTGCAAGCCTGTTCCAGGTGGCTGTGGCCTGCTGCGCTGTGGTCTTTGTGCTGGAATTCTTCCTCTGAAAAAATGCAGCTGCGCTCTGAAGCTTTCGCTTTGGGGCGCAGCTGCTTTTCTTACTGCACAAAATATGCTATACTGACAGCAAACCAGGGAGGGAGATAGTACCGATGAAACGCGTTCTCATCACAGGCGGCAGCGGCTTTCTGGGCGCACGCATCCTGCAGCAGGGGCTGGGGGATGCAAAGCTTTGCAGCCTGCCCCGCGGCTTTTTGGCAGCAGCCGGGGAGGCAGAAGTGACCGAGACCATTCAGAAACTACAGCCTGCGGCCATTGTGCACGCGGCGGCTCTGTCGGACACCGGCTATTGCGCACAGCACCCGGAGGAAGCCCATCGTGCCAACGTGGAGCTGCCGGTCTGGGTGGCAAAAGCTGCCTGCGCATCCGGCGCAAAGCTGCTGGCGTTCAGTTCAGATCAGGTCTATGCCGGAATCACGCAGCCCGGGCCGCTGCCGGAGACATTGCCCCTGCAGCCGACCAATGTATATGGCCGCTGCAAACTGGAAATGGAACAGCGCGTGCTGGAACTCTGCCCGGACGCTGTGCTGCTGCGGGCCAGCTGGATGTATGACCTGCCGGGCTACGGGCTGCCCATCCGGGGCAACCTGCCGCTGAACCTTTTGCGCGCCGCCCTGCATGGGACGTCGGTGACCTTTTCGGCCAACGACTGCCGGGGCGTGACCTATGTCCGACAGGTGATCGCAAACCTTGCTCCGGCACTGAGCCTGCCCGGCGGCGTGTACAACTTTGGCAGCTCCAATACGGAAAATATGGTGCACACGGCACAGCAGTTCGCGCAGGAGCTGGACATTGCGGTGCAGATTGAAGCCGCCGACTGGCCGCGCAATCTGGTCATGGACGGCAAAAAGTTGGAAAAGGCCGGCATCCGCTTTGATACCACACAGCAGGGCATCCGGCACTGCCTGCGGGATTACGGCTTAGCCAGTCGGTAAAAGGAGAAAAACGATGAGCGAAGAGATCCGGCCGGGGCGTTACCGGCATTTCAAAGGCAAAGAATATGAGGTGCTGGGTGTGGCCCGCCACAGCGAGACCGAGGAGGAATATGTGGTCTACCGGCAGCTGTACGGGGAGCACAGTCTGTGGGTGCGGCCCGCCTCCATGTGGAACGAGATGGTTACCCGCGACGGCAAGACCCAGCGACGGTTCACCTATGTGGGCGAGGAAACCTGATGTGCGGACAAAGAAATTGTAAAATCTCTGTATCGCACAAAAACTGAAAAAACTCTAGAAAAAAGCAGGGGATTCTGCGCGAAACCAGTCCATTCCGGGTGGAAGCGTGCGCGAAAAACCGCTGCTTTTTTGCTGTCTCTGACCCGGAAACGACCATCGGGCAATGTTGCAGCCGTTCACGTAAAAGTCATACTTTATTTACATTAAATGGCAACTTTGTTATAATGAATCCGCTTTTTGCAAAGCATCCGAAACCCAAAACGTCAAGATTCTGAGGAGAGTGGAACATTTGAAGGAAGTCAAACTTGAAGAGGCTGCTTACCAGTTTGATGGCAAGATGTCTCTGCGCCAGGCCATCCCCCTGGGCCTGCAGCATGTCTGCGCCATGTTCGTGGGCAACCTGACCCCGCTGCTGATCATCACCAGTGCCTGCGGCATTGCCGGTGGTGAATTTGCAGACCTGCAGGTCACCCTGCTGCAGAGCGCCATGTTCGTGGCCGGTGTGGTCACGCTGGTGCAGCTGTTCACGGTCGGCCCCGTGGGCGGCGGCGTGCCCATCATCATGGGTACCAGCTCCGGTTTTATCGGCGTGTTCAACAGCGTTGTCGGCAGCATGGGAGGCGGTGTGCTGGCCTATGGTGCCATCATGGGCGCTTCCATCATCGGCGGCATCTTTGAAAGTGTGCTGGGCTTCTTCCTCAAGCCTCTGCGCAAGTTCTTTCCGCCTGTGGTCACCGGTACCGTGGTGCTGTCCATCGGTCTGTCGCTGATCTCGGTGGGCATCAATTCTTTTGGCGGCGGCAACAGCGCCAAGGACTTCGGCTCGGTGGAAAACCTGCTGCTGGCCCTGTTCGTGCTGGTGGTCATCCTGATCTTCAAGCACTGGACCACCGGCTTCCTCAGCTCTTCCGCCATCCTCATCGGCATTCTGGCCGGTTATGTGGCAGCCTTTGTCATGGGCTTTGTGCTGCCCACCACCGGTGTCACCGCCGACGGCGTGGAGTACACCAAGGCCTGGGTGCTCAACTGGGACAAGGTGGCACAGGCTTCCTGGTTTGCCATCCCCAAGCTGGTCCCGGTCAAGATCGTGTTTGATATGCGTGCCATCCTGCCGGTGCTGATCATGTTCGTCGTCACCGCTGTGGAGACCGTAGGCGATATCTCCGGCGTGATGGAGGGCGGCATGAGCCGTGAGCCCTCTGACAAGGAGCTGTCCGGCGGCATCATTTGCGACGGCCTGGGCTCCTCCTTTGCCGCTCTGTTCGGCGTGCTGCCCAACACCTCCTTCAGCCAGAACGTGGGTCTGGTGGCCATGACTAAGGTGGTCAACCGCATGGCTCTGGCCTCCGGTGCCGTGTTCCTGATCCTGTGCGGCCTGATCCCCAAGCTGGGCGCCCTGATCTCCATCATGCCGCAGGCCGTTCTGGGCGGCGCAGCCGTGATGATGTTCTCTTCCATCGTGGTCAGCGGCATCCAGCTGATCACCAAGGAAAAGATGACCCCGCGCCAGCTGACCATCGTGTCGGTGGCGCTGGGCGTGGGCTACGGCATGGGTGCCAACAGCGGCATCCTGGCCAATACGCCCCATGCATTCCAGCTGATCTGCGGTGAGTCCGGTATTGTTCCGGCTGCCTTCGTAGCCATCCTGCTGAACGTCCTGCTGCCCAAGAACGATCAGGCAGAGTAAATCTTATCCCTTTTCCCGGACAAGCGCTTCCAGCTGCGCCAGTGCGGCGGGCGTATCGGTGTCGGCCAGCTCTTCCGGCTGTGCGATACAGGCGGTATGCACCAGCGTCGGGTACTTGTGCAACAGGACGCTGCCGCCCTTGCCCTCCGGCAGGGTGAGCAGCTCCGGGAAAAAGCCGTTGCTGAACAGAACGGGGCTTCCCACAAGGGGGTCCGGGCCGTTTCCGGCCGGGGCACCCAGACGGAAGATCACCCGTTCTGTTTCTTTTTGCGTCTGTTCAAAGGCCGTCAGCAGTTGGTCCACCGTAGCCCGGCGCAGCAGGGGCTGGTCACCGGGCAGAAACATGCACCCGGTCAGTTCCGGATGCTGTGCCAGCAGCGCCGAAAGTCCCAGCCGCACGGTATCGTTCCGGCCGGGCAGTGCATGCAGGAGCACCGGCACCCCCTGTGCTTTGCACAGCGCCTGCACCTGCGCCGAGCGGGTCACCACGATGCGTGCCGACAGCTGCGGCGTGTCGGTGGCGGCAAAGGCCCGGCACAGCAGGGGCTGACCGTCAAACGGTGCCAGAAGCTTGTTGGAGCCAAAGCGGGTACTCAGACCAGAGGCCATGAGCACACACCCCGTAGAAGCATGCATTTGCATAAAAAAGACCTGCGCTTTCCGATGGAATTTTTTCCATTATAGCGCAATCGCCGATTGAAACGCAATCTGTGTCTGTGTTAAAATAGAAACAGCAAGGATAAAAAAGAAAGGGACCTGCATATGATGACGATCCGAGAATACAAACGGGCCGAAAGTCTGGAAGAAGCCTGGCAGCTCAACCAGAAAAAGGCCAACCGCATCCTGGGCGGCATGATCTGGCTCAAGATGGAGACCATCAATGTCGGCACAGCCATCGACCTGTCCGGCCTGGGGCTGGACACGATCGAGGAAACGGATGCGGGCTTTTCCATTGGGGCGATGGTCACCCTGCGCCAGCTGGAGACCCACCCCGGACTGGAAGCCTCTACCCACGGAGCCGTCCGGGAAGCGCTGCGCCACATCGTGGGCGTGCAGCTGCGCAACCTGGCCACCGTCGGCGGCAGCATCTACAGCCGGTTTGGCTTTTCGGATGTGCTGACTCTGTTCCTGGCCATGGACTGCTCGGTGGAGCTGTATAAGGGCGGCATCGTGCCGCTGCGGGAGTATGCCGAGCGTCCCTACGACCGGGACATCGTGGTGCGTCTGCTGGTCCGGAAAGAAGCGGCCGATTACTGCTACCAGTCGGTGCGCAACAGCCAGACCGACATTCCGGTGCTCACCTGTGCCGCTGCCCGGCTGCAGGATGGCAGCTACCGGTTTGCGGTGGGTGCCCGCCCGCTCAAGGCTGTGCTGTATGAAGAACCGGCAGCTCCGGCGCAGCAGCTGGCCGAAACCATCCAACAACAGGTGGTCACCGGTTCCAACATGCGCGGCAGCGCCGAATACCGCCGCCACCTGACTGGTGTGCTGGTGCGGCGTGCAGCCGAAGAACTGGAAAACCGCGCCGTACAGGAGGGAAACTAAATGCAGATCAATCTGATGCTGAACGGAGTGCGCGTCTCGGACGATGTGGCTCCCGATACGCTGCTCATCGACTTTGTGCGCAGACATGGATGCCTGAGCGTCAAACGCGGCTGCGAAACTTCCAACTGCGGCTTGTGCACGGTCTTTCTGGATGACAAGCCGGTGCTGTCCTGTTCTGTGCTGGCCGCCCGCGCCGACGGTCACAAGGTGACCACGCTGGAGGGCCTGCAGGAAGAAGCTGCCGAATTCGGTGCCTTCATCGCCGATCAGGGCGCAGAGCAGTGCGGCTTCTGCAACCCGGGCTTTATCATGAATGCTCTGGCGCTGTTCCGGGAAAATCCATACCCGTCTGCCGAAGAAATCAAAGAATATCTTTCCGGCAATCTCTGCCGCTGCTCCGGCTATGAAGGCCAGCTGCGCGGCATCCTGAATTTTCTGGACTGGAAAAAACAGAAGGAGGCGGCTGCTGAATGAACACGGTCAACAAACCGTTCCGCAAAAAGGACGCCATGCAGCTGGTCACCGGCCAGCCGGTCTATACGGATGATGTGATCCCGCAGGACTGCCTGATCGTCAAGCTGCTGCGCTCGCCTCATGCAAACGCCATGGTCCGGACGATCAACACGACCGTGGCCAAGAAGGTGCCCGGCATTGAAGCCATCTTCACCTGGGAGGATGTGCCGCAGGATGCGCCCCGCTACACCCAGGCGGGCCAGACCTTCCCGGAGGCAAGCCCCCGTGACCGACTGGTCATCGACCGCCACGTCCGTTTTGTGGGTGATGTGGTGGCCATCGTGGCCGGTAAGGACGAAAAATGCGTGGACAAAGCGCTGAAGCTCATCAAGGTGGAGTACCAGGTACTGGAGCCGGTGATGGATTTCCACACCGCCAAGGACAACCCTGTTCTGGTGCACCCGGAGGACAACTGGGAGGCCCTGTGCCCGGTAGGGGCCGACAACAAGCGCAACCTGTGTGCCCACGATGAGTGCGGCTCCGGAGACATCGACGCAGTGCTGGCGGGGTGCGATGTGGTGATCGACCATGTTTACCACACCAAGGCCTGCCAGCAGGCCATGATGGAAACCTTCCGCACCTATTGTTCCATTGACACTTATGGGCGGCTGAACGTGCTCAGCTCCACCCAGATCGTGTTCCATGCGCGGCGCAACATTGCCAATGCCCTGCACATCCCCAAATCCATGGTGCGTGTGGCGAAGCCCCGGGTGGGCGGCGGTTTTGGTGCCAAGCAGACTGCTGTCAGCGAGATATACCCGGCCTTTGTGACCTGGAAGACCAAAAAGCCTTCCAAGATCATCTTCAGCCGGGTAGAGAGCCAGACGGCCTCCTCTCCGCGTCACGAAATGGAGATGCATGTCCGGCTGGGTGCCACGAAGGACGGCATCGTGAAGGGCATCGACCTGTACACGCTGTCCAACACCGGTGCCTATGGCGAGCACGGCCCCACGACCGTGGGCCTGTCCGGCCACAAATCCATCCCGCTGTACGGTAAGGCCGAAGCGTTCCGCTTTGTCAGCGATGTGGTGTATACCAACCACATGTCTGCCGGTGCCTACCGCGGCTACGGTGCGACTCAGGGCCTGTTTGCTGTGGAATCTGCCGTGAACGAGCTGGCCCACAAGCTGAACATGGACCCCTTTGCCCTGCGCCTGAAGAACACGGTGCAGGAGGGCGATGTGATGCCTGCCTACTACGGTGCCGTGAACACCAGCTGTGCGTTGGACCGCTGTCTTGTCAAGGTGCGGGAGATGATCGACTGGGAGCACAAATACCCGGCCCGTGATCTGGGCAACGGCAAGGTGCGCGCCGTCGGCATGGGCATGGCCATGCAGGGCTCCGGTATTTCCGGCATGGACGTGGGCAGTGCGACCCTCAAGCTGAACGATGATGGATTCTACTCGCTGATCATCGGTGCAGCGGATATGGGCACCGGCTGTGACACCACGCTGGCGCAGATCGCCGCCGAAGTGCTGGACTGCCCGCTGGACAACATTGCGGTATTTGGTGCCGACACCGATACCTCTCCCTATGACTCCGGTTCCTATGCATCCAGTACCACCTACGTTACCGGCAAGGCCACTGAGAAGTGTGCCATGAAGCTGCGGGAACAGATCTGCAAACTGGGTGCCGAGCTGCTGGGCTGCCCGGCAGATGCTGTGGAGTTTGACGGCAAAGAAGTGTTTGAAAGCGCCGCCCCGGAAACGAAAAAGACCCTGTCCGAGATCGCCTATGCGTCTCAGTTCGGCCATATGGTCCCGCTGGAAGCCACCGAGACCCACACCTCGCCCCTGTCGCCGCCGCCCTTTATGGTGGGTGCTGCCGAGGTGGAAGTGGACACCGAGACCGGCGAGGTGAAGGTGCTGGAATTTGACGCCTGCGTGGACTGCGGTACGCCCATCAACCCCAACCTGACCCGTGTGCAGGCGGAAGGTGGCCTGCTGCAGGGCATCGGTATGACGCTGACCGAGAATGTTACCTATGACCGGAAGGGCTGCCCGGAAGAAAACTCGCTGTTCCAGTATAAGATCCCGGCTCGGACGGACATTGGCAAGATCCGGGTGGAGTTCGAGAACAGCTACGAGGCTACCGGTCCCTTTGGTGCAAAATCCATCGGTGAGGTGGTCATCAACACGCCGCTGCCGGCTATTTCCGACGCCATCTATAACGCCATCGGCACCCGGTTCTGTGAGCTGCCCATTACCCCGGAGCAGGTGGCCATGGCCGCCGCTGAAAACCACAAATGATCGGGGAACAGCAGTTTCCGTTTCTGGCGGAAAAAGGCCATGTGGTGTCCCTGGTAGGGGGCGGCGGAAAAACAACGCTGCTGTATGCCATGGCCAGCCATTGCGCGCAGAAAGGTTGGCGGGTGCTGGTGTCCACTACCACCCACATCCTGCGCCCGGAAAACTGGCTCTGGGCAAAGACTGACGCCGAAATACAGGAACTCTGGGCCCGCGGCTCTTATGCCGTGGTGGGTTCTCCGGCTCCCAAGGGTAAGTTGACCGCACCGCCGGAAGCAGACCTTGCCCACTGGATGGCACAGGCAGACGCCGTGTTTCTGGAAGCCGACGGTGCAAAGCATTTCCCGTGCAAAGCCCCGGCGGAGCAGGAACCTGTTCTGCTGCCGCAAAGCGACATCGTACTGGCGGTGGCCGGGCTTTCCGCACTGGGCCACCCTTTGAAAGAATGTTGCTTCCGGTTGGAACAAGCCTGCATGCTGCTGGGCGTTCCGCCGGAGGCCTGCCTGACCCCGGAACTTCTGGCTCAACTGCTGGCAAGTGAGCAGGGCGGCCGGAAACGAGTGGGCAGCAGGGCCTTTTATGCGGTGCTCAATCAGGCAGATACGCCGCAGCGCCAACTGCTCGGGAAGCAGACGCTCTGTGTTCTGCAGGAACGTTATCGTGTGAACGGCGTTCTGACACAATTTGAAGAGAGAGAACGTGCATGAGCAAGGATGAAAAAATCGTATTCTGTACCGGGGGCGGCTGCACGGCAAAGCTGGGTGCCGGTGTGCTGAGCCGCATTCTGGAAAAGCTGCCCCGCGGCGAAAAGGACCCGAATCTGCTGGTGGGGTATGACAGCCGGGATGATGCCGCCGTCTACCGCGTTGCAGAAGATCTGGCCCTGGTGCAGACGGTGGACTTTTTCCCACCCATGGTGGATGACCCCTATACCTTCGGGCAGATCGCAGCGGCCAACGCCCTGAGCGACGTGTATGCCATGGGTGGCGAGGTGAAAACCGCCCTCAATCTGGTGTGTTTCCCGGAAAATATGGACCTGAACGTTTTGGGCGAGATCCTGCGCGGCGGAGCCGAAAAGGTAGCCGAAGCAGGGGGCATTCTGGCCGGAGGTCATTCCATTGCAGACACCGGCGTCAAATACGGCCTGTCGGTGACCGGCCTTGTGGATCCGCATCATCTGTACGCAAACGATGCCGGCCAGCCGGGAGACAAGCTGCTGCTGACCAAAGCGCTGGGTGTGGGGCTGCTGTGCACCGCAAACCGCGTGGGCGAGGCGGCCCCGGAACACATGGCAGCCGCCATCAGTTCCATGACAACCCTGAACAAGACCGCTGCGGAGATCAGCCGCCGGTATACTGTGCACGCGGCCACCGATGTGACTGGCTTCAGTTTTCTGGGGCATCTGCACGAGATGATGGGCGGGAAACTTTCCTGCAAGATCAACGCCCGCGCCGTGCCGGTGCTGCCGGGCGCGGAAAAGGCGGCGGATGACTTCCTGTACACCGCTGCCGGGCAGCGCAACCGCAATCATACAGGGCCTTTTGTCCGGTTTGAGGGCGTTCCGTTTGCCATGGAAGAAGTCTTGTTCGACCCGCAGACCTCCGGCGGTCTGCTGCTGGCAGTGGACCCGGCGGAGGCCAGCGCGCTGGAGAAGGAACTGCAATCTGCTGACCTGCCCGCGAAGATCGTGGGCGAGATCGTTTCCCGAACCGAAACCGAGATCGCAGTAACATACTGACCTACTGAAAGGAGGAACGATTATGACTCATGTTGATGCAAGAGGAGACGCCTGCCCGCTGCCGGTCGTCAAGGCCAAGCGCGCTATTTCGGAGCTGAAGGGTGCTGGTCAGGTGGAAATTCTGGTGGACAACGAGATCGCCGTGCAGAACCTGACCAAGATGGCCCAGCAAAAGGGTTATCAGTACAGCGCCGAAAAGCTGGCCGAACGGGAATACCGAGTGCTGTTCACCATCGGGGATGCCCCGGCGGCTGAAGAGACCCCGGCCGTCTGCATGCCGGACGCCCGCACGGATACCGTGGTGGCCATTGGCGCAAACACTATGGGTGCCGGGGCCGAGGAGCTGGGCAAGACCCTGCTCAAGGCGTTCGTGTTTGCCCTGACGCAGCAGGACAAGCTGCCCAAAACGGTTCTGTTCTATAACGGCGGTGCATCCCTGACCTGTGAGGGTTCTCCCATGCTGGAGGACCTCAAGACGCTGGAATCGGAAGGTGTGGAGATCATGACCTGCGGCACCTGCCTGAACTATTACGGCCTGACCGAGAAGCTGGCCGTAGGCAGCGTGACGAACATGTATGCCATCGTGGAAAAGCTGACCCATGCCGGGAACGTGGTCAAGCCGTGATCTATCTGGACAATGCTGCCACCACGCTGTACAAACCGCAGGAAGTGGACGCCGCCATTCTGGACGCCCTGCACACCGCAGGCAATCCCGGCCGCGGTGCCCATGAGCCGACCCTGCATGCTTCCCGGCTGGTGTATGCCGCACGGGAAGCGCTGGCAGAGCTTTTCCACGCGCCGGACCCTGCCTGCATTGCTTTTACGGCCAACGCCACCGGCGCGTTGAACACCGCCCTGTGCGGGCTGCTGGGGCCGGGGGATCATGTCATCACCACTGTGTGTGAGCACAATTCGGTCCTGCGGCCGCTGTACCGGCTGCGGACACAGGGGGGCCAGCTCAGCTTTGCCGGGGTAGACGCCAAAGGCCGCCTGCAATATGAAAAATGGGAAGAGCTTGTGCGCCCAAACACCAGAGCGCTGGTCGTGACCGGAGCGTCCAATGTGACCGGCAACTGTACCGATCTTGCAAAGGCTGCGGCCTTTGCGCACCGGCACGGCTTGCTGCTGATCGTGGATGCCGCGCAGACGGCCGGAGCCCAGTCCATCGACGTACAGGCGCTGGGTGTGGATGTGCTGTGCTTCACCGGGCACAAGGCTTTACTGGGGCCGCAGGGCACCGGTGGGCTGTATGTGCGTCCGGGTGTGCAGATCGCGCCCCTTGTAGTGGGCGGCAGCGGCGTGCACAGCTATGACGAGCAGCATCCCGCCCAGATGCCCACCGCACTGGAAGCCGGCACCCTGAACGTGCACGGCCTTGCCGGGCTTTGCGCCGGAGTACAATGGCTTCTGACACAGGGCGTGGAAATACTGGCCGCCCGCGAAGCTGCACTGGCTCGCTGTTTTTACGAAGAAGTATGCGGTATGCCGGGCGTGACTGTATACGGCGACATTGAGACCGCTCTGCGTGCGCCCATCGTCTCCCTGAATATCGGAGACGAGGACTCTGCCCGGGTGGCCGATATCCTGTGGGAGGACTACGGCATCTGTGTGCGGGCCGGAGCACATTGCGCCCCGCTGATGCACAAGGCGCTTGGCACGGTGGAACAGGGCGTGGTACGGTTCAGCTTTTCACACAGCAATACCATGGAAGAAGCTCTGCACGCTGCACAGGCCGTGCGGGAGCTGGCACAGGAGCTGTAAATGCGCACAAAAAAGACCTATATCGTGCTCTCCTTCCGCACAACGGTGGAAGCCATGGCCTGGGAGAAGCACTGCGCCACGGCACAGATCCCCGGGCGGCTGATCCCGCTCCCACGGGAGATCTCCGCCGGGTGCGGCCTTGCCTGGCGCATGACGCCGGAGGATTGGGAACACTGGAACAGCCTGCTGGACCCGGCAGCTTACGACGCGGTGTCGCAGGTGGAGCAATGACGAACAGGAGAACATTTTATGAGCGCATTGGTTGATGCCCTGCAGAAAGGGCAGGTCACCGGAGACGGTACCCTTGCGGCGGTGCTTGATGGACCGGAGGCCGGCAGCCGGATGCTGCTGCGCGGCGGGTGCCCGGTGTGGCAGACCCACAGCAGCGGCGTATTGCAGCGCAGCCTTTCCCGTTTGCAGGAATGCACAGCCACCGGGTTTCTGGAACTGGACGGCACGCGGGTGTTTGTGGAACGATTCGGTGCGGTGCCGCAGATCGTTGTCTGCGGCGGCGGCCATGTAGCGGCATCGGTGGTACGGCTGGCAAAACTGCTGGGTCTGCCGGTGCTTGCTATGGAGGACCGCACGGAATATGCGCAGGACCTGCGGGATGCCGGAGCGGACACGGTCCTCTGCTTACCGTTTGCGCAGGCACTGGAGCAGGTGCCCGGCGGGGCAGAGACCTACTTTGTGGTCGTGACCCGCGCCCATGCCTTTGATGTGGCCTGCCTGGAGCAGATCTTGCAGAAACCGGCGGCTTACGTTGGCATGATGGGCAGCCGGGGCCGGGCCGCACTGGTACGGCGACAGCTACTGGAAGCCGGGGCGGATGCTGCACGGGTGGAAGCTGTGCAGGCCCCCATCGGACTTGCCATCGGGGCCAAAACAGCCGAAGAGATCGCGCTGTCCATTCTGGCGCAGATCGTGGAAGTGAAAAACGCCCGCCCTCAGACCGAGGGCTTTGCTCCGGCGCTTCTGGCGGCGATGGAGCAGGCCGCACAGAACGGCCAGCCTGCAGTGCTGGCGACGATCATTGCACGGCACGGCTCCACCCCGCGGGAGGTCGGCTCCAAAATGCTGCTCCTGCCAGATGGCACGACTGTGGGCAGTGTGGGCGGCGGTATCATGGAATACCGTACTCGGCAGGCCGCTGCTGAAATGCTGGCCGGGCATACAGCATCGGTGCAGACGGTCACATTTTCGGCCGACGGCAAAAACGAAGATGCCGCGGTTGCAGCCTGCGGTGGTTCCATGGAGCTTCTGCTGGAAATCATTCCGGAAGGAGGATCCATCGAATGAAACAGGATGCCTTGATCCTGGTGCGCGGCGGCGGCGACCTTGCTACCGGCACCATCCATCGTTTGTGGTCCGCTGGGCTGCGGGTGCTTGTACTGGAAACCGCTCACCCGGCGGCTATCCGGCGGCAGGTGTCGCTCTGCGAAGCTGTGTACGAAGGTGAAACAACGGTAGAGGGCCTGAGGGCTGTTCGTATCGACACACTGGAACAGGCTCCGACCGTCTGGGCACAGAATGCGGTGCCCGTCCTCATCGACCCGGCAGGCAGCTGCGTGGCACAAGCAAAGCCGGATGTATTGGTGGATGCCATTCTGGCCAAGAAGAACCTTGGCACCACCCGTGATATGGCACCGCTGACCATCGCCCTTGGCCCCGGATTTACAGCCGGACAGGATGTGGATGCCGTGGTCGAGACGAAGCGCGGCCATCGGCTGGGCCGTATCATCCGGGAGGGCGCTGCCATCCCGAACACTGGTATTCCGGGTGTCATCGGCGGTTATGGCAAGGAGCGGGTCATCCATGCGCAGACGGAAGGCATCTTTCAGGATGTGCGAGAGATCGGTGACCTGGTGGAAGCAGGGGAGATCATCGCACAGATCCGGACGTCGGAAGGCAAATCCTTCCCGGTCACCACACAGATTGGCGGCATCCTGCGCGGTCTGCTACGCAGCGGCTACCCGGTCACTCCGGGGTTCAAGGTGGCTGATGTGGACCCCCGCAAGGAAGAGCTTTCCAACTGTTTCCTGATCTCGGATAAATCCCGCTGTATTGCGGGCAGTGTGCTGGAGCTTGTCTGCGCACAGCTGTGGAACTAACAACAAAAAGCGCCTCTGCTCCGGATGGAGTGACCATCCATGAAACAGAGGCGCTTGCTTTTTTATGGGATCAGTTGCGGTAGCAGCGGTCCTGGCCGACCAGCCAGTCCTCACACAGATGCTGGGCTTCCTCCAGGCTGCGGCTCTCGCAGTCAAAAAAGGCACCGTGCAGGGAACGGTAGGAGTAGTGAACACGCGGAACACCGTTTGCGTCCTTGAATCGTTCGCAGCGTTCCTGTCCGGGCATCAGATAGCATTGTTCCATCGTTCATTTCTCCTTCAATCTTTTTGCTGCGGCGGCAGGGCACGCAACGCTTGCTATTGTATCACGCAGGAGAAAAGTTTGCTATTGCTGTTTTACCCAAAGATACATTTTGTTTTTCTATGCGGTTGTGGCACAAAAAGGCTTGACAAGGTTTATTCGTGCAGGGCACGCTCTTCTTCAAGGGATGCTTTCATCCCATGGATGCGGCCCAGACCATAGGCCAGCAGAACGCTGCACAGCAGATTTACAATGGAAAACGTCTGCCCGTCTATGATATTGACAACACCGATGATCAGATTGGCAAGGCAGATCAGCCAGAGCGATTTACCGATGCGTGCAAGATGCGCAATGCGGGAATCTATGTCCGAAAACAGGTCAAACGACCCGAGCTCGGCTTTGCGGCGGAAATAGATCCAGTTCACACAGCCGCCGACATATTCTGCACCGGTTTCTTCCACAAAGCTGCGATAGTCCCGGTCTGCATTCATCTCCATGCGGATGATGTATTCGCCCGGCTCACAGCGCACGAAGGTGTACGAGCAAAACGCTGCATGCTCCAAAGCCCAGCCTTCCGCCGCCATTTCGTTGAGCCAGAGTTCTTCCTTCTTGAAATCCCATGCCAGATAGACTTTATGGATGGTTTTGCGCGTGTTCATGGTCATTCCTCCTTCAGGATGCTTTCGCCGTTTGCAACCAGCTGCTGCAGCCGGGCAAGCTCGTGCTTCAGGACTGCAAGTCCTTCCGCGGTCAACTGATACTCTTTTTTGCGGCTCCCGCTTTCCATCGGCAGCTGTCGGATCCATCCTTTTTCGCACAGGGAGTTCAGCGCTCCATACAACGTCCCGGCGGCAAGACGTACCCGCCCGCCGGAAAGCTGCTCGGTCTGCTGCATAATACCGTAGCCATGCTGCGGATGATAAAGAGAAAGCAAAATGTAATAGGTGGACTCGGTCAGCGCAATGTTTTCCATTGCCGATGCACCTCCATTTCTATCGGCGGTCTTTATATCGTCACCCGATATATCACAGACCCAGTATATCGCACCCCGATATAGTTTGTCAAGACCATTCCACCAATATGTAAAAACGATGGAAGCCAGAAAAATATTTTGTGCAATTTTCATAGTTTTCTTCTAAGGATTTTGGTGGTACAATATAGCTATCGAAGTAGGCACATCAGGAGGAGCACATGGCAGAAAAGAACATTGAACTGGATAGTGTAGAGATCGCCGCGGCGGTCTTTGGCAACTGCGACCGGAACATCCGGCTGCTGGAAAACGAGTTCTCCGTTACGGCCGTCTGCCGGGGCACACAGCTCCGGCTCTCCGGTGAACCGGCCAACGTAGCGGCGGCCAGCCGCGCGGTGGAAGGCATGCTTCTTCTGATTGAGAACCATACCCCGCTGGAGGATCAGACTGTGCGCTACTGCATCAGCCTGGCCCATGACGGCGCTGAGAAACGGGTGCGGGAACTGACCGAGGACTTTGTAACGGTTACGGTCAAAGGGCGGCCCATCCGGCCCAAAACGCTGGGCCAGAAGGAATACCTGAATGCCATCCGGAACAATGCCATCACCTTTGGTGTCGGCCCGGCGGGCACCGGTAAGACCTACCTCGCCGTAGCTATGGCCGTAAAGGCCTTCAAGGCCAAGGAGGTGTCCCGCATCGTGCTGACCCGCCCGGCGGTAGAAGCAGGGGAGAAACTGGGTTTTCTGCCCGGTGATCTGCAGCAGAAAGTGGACCCGTATCTGCGCCCGCTGTATGACGGTCTGTTTGATATGCTGGGGGCCGAGACATATGAGCGTCTGGTGGAAAAACAGATCATTGAGGTGGCCCCGCTGGCCTATATGCGCGGCCGTACGCTGGACGACTCCTTCATCATTCTGGATGAGGCGCAGAACACCACGCCGGAGCAGATGAAAATGTTCCTGACCCGCATGGGCGTGGGTTCCAAGGTCGTTGTGACCGGCGATGTGACCCAGATCGACCTGCCGGAACGCACCCGCAGCGGCCTTGTGGATGCGCTGCATGTGCTGAAGCAGGTCAAGGGCATTGCCCAGTGCTATTTTACCGAAAAAGACGTTGTGCGCCACCGCCTTGTGCAGGAGATCATCAAGGCATACGACAGGGCTGCACATCCCGAAAAACAACCAAACCAGAAAGGAGAGGACTGATTCTATGTCCAATAAAGTTCTGATCACCAATTCCCAGAAGGCCGTCAAGGTCCCGTCCGGCCTCCGCATCCTGATCCGCCGCGCCTGCAACGCTGTGCTGGAGTTCGAGCACTTTGAGGCTCCGGCTGAGATCAGCGTGACCTTTGTGGACAACGCGGCCATTGCAGAGCTGAACAACCAGTACCGCAACAAGCCCATGCCCACCGACGTTTTGAGCTTCCCGCTGGGTGTGGATGGCAAATATGATGTGGACGAAAACAACGGCTGCAAAATGCTGGGCGATATCGTCATCAGCATGGAGCGCGCCCAGGAGCAGGCGACCCTCTACGGCCATCCGCTACAGCGGGAAGTGGCATTTCTGACCGTGCATTCCATGCTGCATCTGCTGGGCTACGACCATGAGAACGGCGGCCTGGAAGCTATGCGGATGCGGGAAAAAGAAGAGGCCGTGCTGCTGCAGCTGGGCCTGCCCCGCACGGTGAGCTACACCGAATGATTTGCCTTTGATCCAACGTGCATTTCTGCACACAGCAAGACAGGAGTTTGATTTTGAGTAACACGACGCCCGTTCAGGGCCATTACGATACGTCGTCGGTTTTTGTGGCGGTCATCGGCCGCCCCAATGTGGGCAAATCCAGCCTGACCAACCTGCTGGTTGGCGAAAAGGTGGCCATTGTCACCTCCAAGCCGCAGACCACCCGTACCCGCATTACCGGTGTGATCACCCGCGGCCCGCTGCAGTATGTGCTGCTGGATACCCCCGGCGTGCACAAAGCCCGCAACAAGCTGGGCAAGCGCATGGACAAAACCGCCAGCGATTCCATTGCCGACGTGGATGTTTCCATGATGCTGTTTGAGCCCTATGGTGCCCTGAATGAATCCGAGATGGTTCTGGTGGACATGCTGCGCAGCAGCGGCGGCCCGGCCATTGCCGTCATCAATAAGACAGACCTTGTCAAGGATGCCGCTGACCTGGAAGCCCGCAAAGAAGAGCTGAAGGCGCTGGGTGTATTCGATGACATCTACACGGTCAGCGTCCGCAACGAGGACGGCTGTGAAACGCTGTTCGATGCCTTGAGCCGCTACGCCGTAGAAGGCCCCCATTACTTTGATGATGATGCCTACACCGATATGCCGGAGAAGGAGCTGGTGGCAGAGGTCATCCGTGAAAAGGCTCTGCTGTTCATGCGCGACGAGATCCCGCACGGCATCGCGGTGGTCGTGGAGCGCTTCAAGGAGCGCCCCGGCACCGATCTCATCGACATTGATGTGAACATTTACTGTGAGCGGGAAAGCCACAAGGGCATGGTCATCGGCAAGGGCGGCGCCATGCTGAAAAAGATCGCCAGTGCGGCCCGTGCCGACTGCGAAGAGTTTCTGGGCTGCCGTGTGAACCTGCAGTGCTGGGTCAAGGTGAAGTCGGACTGGCGGGATAACGAGTTCCTGCTGAACAATTTCGGTTTCAAGCAGAACAACGGCAACCGCTGAGCCTTTCCAATGCAGGGCGGGTTTTCCTTGGATAACGCCACCGCCGCCAGAGAACACTGACGGCAGTGGCGCTGCCCGGAAAGGAGACCCGGCCAATGGACGTGCAAACAAGCTGGCAGGCCTTTGCCTGCACGGGAAACATTCTCCGTTATCTGGAGTACAAACAGACACAGATGCCGGACGAGCATCCGGCAGGAGACACGGATCATGGAGACCTTTGTAACACTGGGTCTGGTGTTGAAAGAGACCCGCTATAAAGAATCGGACCGGATCCTCACGATCCTGACCCCGGGGCTGGGGGTGATTTCGGCTTCGGCACAGAGCAGCCTGCGGCTGAAAAGCAAATTGTTCAGCGCGTGCGGGCTGTTTTGCTATTCGGAATTCACGCTGGTGCCGGGGCGCAACATGTATACTGTGCGCGAAGCGGCCGTCAAGAATGTCTTTCACGGCATTTCTTCCTCCATCGAGGGGATGAGTCTGGCCATGTATCTGGCCGAAATGGCTGCTGCGTTGACCCCCACCGGACAGGAAGCTGAGCGGGAACTGCGTCTGCTGCTGAACTGCCTGTACATGATCAGTGAGCACAAGGCGGACCTGCGGGCCATCAAGGCTGTTTTTGAGCTTCGCACCATGAGCGAGTGTGGCTTTCTGCCGCAGTTGGTGTGCTGCCGCGACTGCGGCACCTACGATGCAGGCGATGCCTTTTATCTGGATGTGCAGGAGGGCTATCTGCTCTGTGCTGATTGTGCGGCCAAGGCTGGGAAACGCTGCAATCTGGATCGCAATGCACTGTTTGCACTGCGGCACATCTGCCTCGTGGAGGACAAAAAAATATTTTCGTTCAAGATTTCTGTGGGCAGCCTGGAAAAGCTGGCGGCCGTAGCGGAGCAGTATGCGCTAACGCATCTGGACAAGCCGCTGAAGAGCTACGACTTTTTAAAAACGGTGCTGCCCTGAGCAAAAGGATATTATGGAAACAAGCTACTTAAAAACATTAGAACTGGATAAGATCATCGCCCGTGCTGCGGAGGGCTGTGTATGTAAGGAAGCAAAGGCGAAGCTCCTGGCACTTGAGCCGCAGTGTGACCCGGACGAGGTGCGCTATGCGCTGGAGCAGACGGATGCCATCAATACGCTGCTGATTAAGAACGGTTCGCCCCGTTTCGGCGGAGTGGAGGGCGTCAGTGCGCTGGCCGCCCGTGCGGTCAAGGGCGGCGTGCTTTCCATGGGCGAGCTGCTGATGGTGGCCGGTGCTCTGCGCAACTTCCAGAACCTGACCAACTGGTACGGTTCTTCGGAGCACGATATGCTCCCGACCGATGATCTGTTCTATGCGTTGTCCCCGGAGCCGGGCCTGGAACAGCAGATCTCCAGTGCGATCCTTGCCCCGGATGCGATGGCCGACACGGCCTCCCGCACCCTGAACGACCTGCGCAAGAAGATCCGTGCGACCGAAAACAGCATCCGCGACCGTCTGGAAAGCATGGTACGCAACATGGACACCTCAAAATATCTGCAGGAGAGTGTGGTCTCCATGCGCAACGGCCGCTACGTTGTCCCGGTCAAGAGCGAATACCGCGGCGAAGTGAGCGGCATCATCCATGACGTTTCCTCTACCGGTGCAACGGTGTTTGTGGAACCGCAGGCTGTCGTGGAAGCCAATGCCCGCATCCTGCAGTATCGTGCCCAGGAAGCGCAGGAGATCGAGCGCATTCTGGT
>ERZ1673699.1052-NODE-1052-length-24489-cov-5.441066_pt1 | contig 24489 bp, 24 predicted proteins | sample MGYA00580229_ERZ1673699 | MGnify/ENA primary metagenome ERZ1673699 (study PRJEB41218, sample SAMN15661785) | gut metagenome | host: Homo sapiens | place: Canada: London | collected 2015-08-20/2019-03-30 | study: EMG produced TPA metagenomics assembly of... | reverse complement strand
TTACAGGAAAGAGTTTGATTGAGATTAGTATAAGTTTAGTAATATTTGCGTTAGGTATTTTAGTTCTATGCAAATTATCTCAAAATCTCGCCTCAATTTCTGCTATCGGAGAAACTGTAGAAAAGTACGAAAAAATAATTGTACCAGTCGTGTTTATTGGGCTCGGTCTCTATATATTGATTGAAAATGGAACGATTAATTATCTCATTTCCCTAATCACAAGTTAATAGTTATTTTTATATTTCAGACCTATTAAAGGAAATCTTTAGTAGGTCTTTTTTTGTTTACTTAAAATTCTCTTATCTGTCCAAAGAAATATGAGAAGGAAGAATTGTATAGGATGTTAAAAATAAGTGTTAAAATTCTCCTTTAAAATCTGAAATATTTATTAAAAACTATTGACAAGTTTACTTGGCATGTGGTATAATACAAATACCAAGTAAACTTGGCAAAACAAAAAAAGGAGGATGTATATGAACAGAGATGAAATTTTAGCAAAAAGTCGTGAGGAGAATAAAAATCACGATGAGATGATGCTTGACGTTTTAAAAAAAGCAGGTGAAGCTTCTAGCCAAATCGGATTGGCTGTTGCTGCCATCCTATTTGGAGTTGAAGCTTTTTTCTACAATTCTTATAATTATGGCATACTATGTATTTATTTTAGTATTGAGGCATCGAAAAATCTTGTAATGTATTCAAAATTAAAAGAGAAAAAGCAATTGTTAATGGGATTGCTTATGTCAGTTGTAGGAATTGCCTTATTTGTAGCTAACATTATAACATTGAAGTAGTGATTAATTATGGATGATAAACTAGTTTTAAAAAATTATTTAAAGAAAGTTAGAAAAGAAAAAGGCTATTCACAGCAGCAGTTAGCTGACGAAGTTGGTGTTTCAAGAAATACTATTAGCTCAATTGAAACTGGTCAATTTTGTCCAAGTGCTAAGTTAGCTTTGATACTTTGTATTGCTTTAGAAAAGAAATTTGAAGATCTTTTCTATTTTTAGACAAATTTAGTTAAAGTAAAATCTCCCTACAGAAGACAATATAGTTTTTTGAAGGGAGATTTTATATTTAAGTGTTAGAGAGTATTTATGGGTATATAGTTAATATAATATTATGAATTATATTGATTACGAGGGAGGGTATATGATAGATATTTTGAAAAAATCGTTGCTATTTAAAGGCATGAAAAGTGAAGAAATTGAAGATTATCTAAACTTCGCAAAGGCCAGCGTGAAAAATTTTAAGCGTGGAGAGAGTGTATTCATTGCTGGTGATCATGTAAAGGAGCTTTATATCTTGCTATCTGGTGAGGTTACTGTTGAGAACATCACTCAGAGCGGTAAAAAAACTATAGTCAATGTCTTTGACAAGCCTGGCACTGTATTTGCTGAGGTGTATCTTTTTGTAGATGAACCTTTGCATCACTATGCTAGCGCTACTAAAGACACTTCGCTTCTTATTATAAAGAAAGATTTTATTGTAAGTCAAGAAGATAATTATAAGATGATAATAAATAATATCATTAGCATACTTGCAAAAAAAGCCTACTACCTAAACAAGAAGCTTATGATATGCACGGCTAAGTCTATTCGTAACAAGATTATCAATTACCTTCTGATCATTGACGAGGGAGGCTTTATTAAGCTGCCATTTAACAAGACTGCCTTTGCAGAATTTTTAAGTGTACCAAGGCCATCTCTATCAAGAGAGCTGTCGCAGATGAAAGCTGAGGGGCTTATCGAAGAAAGGGATAATAAAATATATTTTTCTAGAACAAAGCTAGAAGATTTATTATAGAAAAAAACCATTGAACAGAGTTTATCTGAACAATGGTTTTCTTTTTGTTAAATATTCTTATGCGAAGAACTTTGCTAGATCTTCATCAACACTTGAGTTTGGAGCTATGCCAAATTTTTCCACTAATATATTAACTACATTGTCGCTTAAGAAAGCTGGTAGTGTTGGTCCAAGGTGTATGTTTTTTACGCCAAGTGAAAGCAGTGCAAGTAAGACTATGACAGCTTTTTGCTCGTACCATGCGATATTGTAGACTATAGGTAAGTCATTGATATCATCAAGGCCAAAGGCGTCCTTAAGTGCTAGCGCTATCATTGCTAAGCTGTAAGAGTCGTTACATTGACCTGCATCCAATACTCTTGGTATACCCGCTATGTCTCCGAGATTAAGCTTGTTGTAGCGATATTTTGCGCAGCCAGCAGTTAGTATTACAGTATCCTTTGGAAGTTTTTCTGCAAATTCTGTGTAGTAGCTTCTTCCTTTTTGTCTTCCATCGCAGCCGCCCATGACAACAAATCTTTTGATTGCTCCTGATTTAACTGTATCTACAACTTTGTCTTTAAGTGCAAGAACTTGATTGTGTGCAAAGCCACCTACTAGCTCGCCTTCTTCGATTTGAACAGGCGCCTTGCATTTTTTAGCATGCTCAATGATTTCTGTAAAGTCCTTGTGACCGTTCTCGTCAGCTACGATGTGTTTACATCCTGGGAAGCCAGCGGCTCCTGTTGTGTATATCCTATCTATATAATCAGTTTTTGGTGGCACTATGCAGTTAGTCGTAAATAGTACTGGTCCATTAAACTTTTCAAACTCTTCTTTTTGCATCCACCAGCTATTGCCATAATTACCTATGAAGTGCTTGTACTTTTTAAACTTCGGATAGTAGTGTGCAGGCAGCATCTCTGAGTGAGTGTAAACATCAACACCGCTTCCTTCAGTTTGTTCAAGCAGCATCTCAATATCCTTTAAGTCGTGGCCGGATATAAGTATACCAGGCTTATCACTAACGCCGATATTAACTTTTGTGATCTCTGGGTTACCATAAGTTTCAGTGTTTGCCTTATCAAGCAGAGCCATGGCCTTAACGCCGTATTCACCAGTTTTCAATACTGTTTCATATAGCTCGTCAATTGGAATTTCTAAATCTATGAATCTTGCAAGTGTTTCTTGAATAAAGATATCAATACTTTCATCATCATAATTAAGAGTGTTAGCGTGCTTCATATACGCACTCATACCCTTGATACCGTATGTAGCTAGCTCCTTTAGTGATCTTTGATCTTCATCTTTAGTTACTAAAACACCGACTATTTCTGCTAAAGCCATAAGCTTAGCTCTGTCCTGGTCAGAGTAAAGACTTAGCTTGCGTAGTTTAGATTTATCATTTAATTTAGCTAGTAGTTCATCCTTAGCTTCAATAGTTTTTACGACTTGATCAAGTATCATGTCTAAGTCAAAATTTGCATTGGTAATGGTGATGAACATGTTGTAAGTAACCATGTGATTGTACTTTTTATCTATAGTGTAGTTTTCACCTCTAAGATTATTTAAAACATCACAAAGTAGTTTAGTTGTATAAACAAGTAGGTCTTGCGCGCTGGCAACATCCGCCTTTTTACCGCAGACACCAGCCTTAGTGCAGCCTTTGTTGTTTAAAGTTTCTTGACATTGGTAACAAAACATAATTTTCCTCCTTTAATTTTTCATTTTCTATTTTGTCTATATTTTATACTTAAAAAAGTCTTCTTTCTGTAACATATCTTACACTATAAAAAAGTTTTAGAATAATATTTATAAAATATTAATATCTTTTTGCGCTTGAATTTTTTCTTCTAATTATCTAGCAAAGCAAAAAATTGATTTCGAGAAAACTATGTATTGGTTTTTATTGGATTAAAACTAACTTTTACGAATAGGAGAAGAACCTAGTACATTAAAATGTACTAGAACCTTTGCGCCATGCTGAATAAGGCGAAGTATAATGGGCGACCGACTGAGGTGTACATAAAAGTACTCCGCAAGGAGGGAACGAGTTCCAGGCGACGTTTGAATGCGAAATTATTGACAATCATCACATCTTGTGTTAATATTAATACGAGGTGTAATATGCTATTCATCGATCAACTAGACCGTATAACAAGTGAATATCCTGACAAAGTAGCCATCGTTGACAAGGAGAAGTCCATCACTTTTAGTGAGCTTCGCGCGAGGGCTATTAGTCTTGCAAGTGAGATACATAAAATTCATCCACAAACAAAGCGTCCTATCATGGTTGAGACTGACAGGTTTTTGGAGACTATAATCTCATTTTTCGCGGTTCTTTACAGCGGCAACTTTTACGTGCCCATCGATGCGTCTATGCCTCGTGAGAGGATTGAAACTATCAAAAAGCGTCTTGAGAGCACTTTAGGCATTTATCATACGAAGAATATTTTCGAAGATTATGCTCTTCACTATGACTATAACCATGATTATGGCTGTGACGAGGCGGCTCTTGAAGGGATTAGAGCAAAGATGATAGACGCAGATCCTGTTTATGTTTTATTCACATCTGGTACAACTGGTGAGCCAAAGGGCGTTGTCATCAGTAATTTCATGCTCGTGGACTTACAAGATTGGCTAGAGAAGACTTTGAAAATAAACGAAAACGATAGGCTTGCAAATCAAACGCCACTCTTCTTTGATGCGTCGCTTAAGGAGCTTTGCCTATTTACTAAGACTGGAGCGACTTTATACTTAATGGATCCAAAGGACTTTTTATTTCCAGTCAAGGTGCTTGAATACTTAAATGAAAATAAAATTACGGCTATACTATGGTCGGTGTCGGCGCTTAATATACTTGCAAATTCAAATGTATTTGATATAGATAAACCAAAATACTTAAGGCTAGTTACTTTTGCTGGCGAGCAAATGAGCGCGCAAAAGCTAAACATCTGGCGCAAAGCTATTGACGCTGAGTATTTTAACCTATATGGACCAACTGAGGCGACTTGCGATTGTTGTTACTATAAGGTTGACAGGGATTTTCAAGATGATGAGATCATCCCCATTGGCAAGGCTTGTGAGAATATGGAGATCATGATACTTGATGGCGACAAAGAAGCTGACGAGGGCGAGCTTGTTATCAGGGGCAGAGGCGTTTCTTACGGCTACTACAATAAGCTTGATCAAACTGAGAAGGCTTTCGTGCAAAATCCACTAAACAAGGCATATAGAGAGATTGTTTACAGGAGCGGCGACTTTGTCAGGAGAAATAAGTTTGGCGAGATAGAATTTTTGGCAAGGAAGGACAATCAGGTCAAGGTCTTTGGCCACAGAATCGAGCTAGACGAGATAGAAAGACAGGTCTATGCCATGGGTATACATGAAGCGAGCGCTGTTTTTGATAAAGAAAATGAAATTATAATTTTGTTTTACTCTGGAAAGGAATTTTCGAGGAAGGAATTTAAGGACTTTATCCTTGAAAGGCTGCCAAAGTACATGCTTCCATCGAAGTTTGTGCACATGGACGCTCTTCCTAAGACGCAAAACACTAAGATAGATAAGAAGAGGCTTTTAGAAATTTATGAACGTGGAGAAGTTTAATAGAGTAGAGGAGCTTGAGATTTTAAAATCTTATGAGGGCTCCATCACAAACGATTACATGAATACTTCGCTATATGAAGCCAATATAGCTAGGCTCTACTACATAAAAGGCGATAGGAATTTCTATGTCCTAATCAAAAGAGAGGGCTATTACAAGCTTTATTATTATATAAATGATATCAATGAAGAATTTGATGCGAAAGGCACTTTTGTGAGCGAAATCGTTTCTAAACAAATGGATGAGACGCTTGAAAATATAGGTTTTGAGCTATATAAGACAAGAGTGAGACTGCGTTTAAATCATAAGGAGCCTTATGAATCAAAGCGAGTTAAGTATATTGACGACGCAGAATTTATTTATGGTGCGTTACAAAGCTTTGATGAATACTCAGGCGAAAGGCTTAGAATGGATGAGGTTAAGGAGCGTATAGCGAAAAAACTTTTCATAGGCATTGACGGCGCTGGTTTTATCGAGTTTAGCACGGATGCGTTTAAGGACAGTATCGAGCACTTCTACATAGACCCAGCTAAGAGGGGCGAGGGACTTGGCACAGAGATCTTACGCCATTATCTTGGATCTGTTTCTAAGAAAAAACGCGTCAATGTGTGGACAGACGAAGGCTCGAGAGCGATAAAACTATACCATAAATATGGATTTAAAGAGGACGGACTTAGGTCCTACGTATATATTTGGAGGGAAGACCAATGAAAGAAAAAATAAAAGAAATCATCGAAGACGTCACTGGTGAAGCGGTTGAGGACACAACTGAAATCATCGAAGAAGGCATACTAGACTCCTTCGACATAGTGACTTTAGTTATAGAATTAAACGACGCTTTTGGCGTTAAAATACAAGTTTCCGAGCTATTGCCAGAAAATTTTGCAAACGTTTTAGCGATAGAGAAACTAATTAAATCATTGCAATGAGTTTTACAAGCTTCACTTTCATAGTATTTTTACTATGTTCCTTTATTGTGTTTAAAACTACGAAGTACAAGTGGCAGGCGCTTTTACTCATCTCTTTAGCTTATTATGCAAGCTTTAGTGTAAAGGCCTTTGTCTACTTAATCTTTGTAATTTTAAGCACTTATTTTTCTGCCATTTATTTAGAAAAGCATAAGAATAAATTTATTTTGGCTCTTGCACTCATTTTGAATTTCGGCATGCTAAGCCTAGTTAAGTTTACGAAGGTCAATATCTTCGAAAACTTCATTCCGCTTGGCATTTCATTTTACATCTTCATGGCGAGTGGCTATGTGATCGACGTTTATAGAGCGAAGTACGAGGCGCAAAAAAACATTTTCAAGTACTCGCTCTTCGTTTCATTCTTCCCACAAATGATGCAAGGACCTATTTCGCGCTACGATGATATTTCAGATGGCCTTTACAATGATGATAGCAGTGCCACAGACATTTCTTATGGTCTTATGCTCATACTTTATGGATTCTTTAAAAAGCTTGTCATTGCCGATAGAGCAGCGGTTTTTGTGAACAAAGTTTTTACTGAGCCAGATTTATATTCGGGCATCTTTGTTTTTATAGCAATTATATTTTATTCAATTCAAATTTACTGTGACTTCTCAGGCGGCATCGACGTTGCAAGAGGCGCAGCGTACCTTTTTGGCGTGAAGCTTGACCGAAACTTCAAAAGGCCATTCTTCGCGACAAGCCTTGCAGACTTTTGGAGACGCTGGCACACAAGCCTTGGCTCGTGGATGAAAGACTACGTTTTCTACAGTTTATCGCTATCAAAGGCCTTCGTCTTTATCAACAAACAGTCAAGAAAGCACCTTGGCCGCAAATTTGGTAAGTACTTAACACTAAGCATAGCAAGCTTTGTTGTTTACTTCATCATAGGTATATGGCATGGCGCTGGACTAAACTTTTTGGCCTTCGGTCTATATAACGGTACTATAATTAGTTTGGGACTTATTTTTGAAGATAGCTTTAAAGCCTTAAGAAATAAAATCGGCTTAAAAGATACTTCACTTGCTTGTAGAATAACGAAAATATTTTCAACGCTGATGATAGTCTTTGTAGGCAGGTACTTTACAAGATCTGCTGGTTTAAGAACAGCTCTTCACATGATGAAGAAAACTATAGTCGATAGAGGTTTCAGACACGCAGCGACTGGTCTAAGCAGGCTTGATTACGCCGTTATACTTATTTCGCTTATCATAGTCTTCATCGTTTCACTCGCTGAAGAAAAAGATATTGACGTGAAAGAAAAAGTTCTTAAGCTTAAGCCAATCTATTTATTCACAGGACTACTTATATTTATGGCCTTTGTCGCATACTTTGGTGTATTTGCGAGCGGCTTTACAAAAGTAGACTTTATCTATAGAAATTATTAGGTGATTATATGAAAGAGAAAAAATTCATCACAATATTTTTTGCATGCATCTTGATCCTTGCTTTGCTCGTAGCTATTTTGAATGTGCTAGCTGATCCATTCAACGTCTTTGGCGATAGATTTACTAAGTGGTATACTTATGATTTTACACAAAACCCAAGGACAGCCAAGATTGAGTACATCAAGGGAAAGGATTACAAAAACTTCATTTTGGGCGCAAGTGGCGCCTCATCTATTCCAACAGCTGAGCTTGAGAAATATACTGGCAAAAAGTATTTTAATCTATTTTCTTATGGCGCGGACCTTTATGTTGTTGAAAAGAATTTAGATTATATTTTGAAAAATTATGAGGTGGAGTCAGTTATACTGCCACTTTCGATACCGTCGGCTCTTAGATACAATGGCGAGAGGACTTCACTAAACTACTACATGAATCCGGATGTTTCTGGCGAGAGCAAAATTTTGTTTTATGCGAAGTATCTTTTTTCTAATCCGAGAAATGCGATTGAAAAATTTAGGGCAATGGGCAAGAGGTCACTCGTTCAAGAGAGCTTCGACGTCTTCAGCCTTGACGGTTCTTATGACAAGAGTCAAAGGGACATCGAGTACATCGGCAGCGAGGAGGATTACAAGGCGGAAAAAGGCTTTAATAAGGACTACACAAAGCTTAAGATGGCTCATGCAAATGATGCACTTGAAGCAATTCGCCGTATGAAAAAGGCTTGTGACGATGCTGGAGTAGAGCTTACAATGCTTTTATGCCCAATGTATAAGGACGAGACGGCTCGCTATGACAAAGCAGAGGTAGAGAGCTACTACAAGGGACTTGCAGAGATCAGCCCTTTCTGGGACTTCACAGGAACTGAGTACGAGAACGATCCGAGATTTTTCTACGACCCAGCTCACTTCAGAAACGCCCTTGGCAAGATGATGCTCGAGACCATTTACGCTGGACGCAAGGACTTTGGCCGCTACGTAGACAAGGTAGAGGCGCCTCTATATACAGAGGCAAAGCCAGATGCGAGAGAGTTTTACATCTTCGAGCTGCATCACATTGACAAGGATCCGAAAAATGCTTACATCATCACAAAAGAAAAGTTTGAGAGCGTTTTAAAATATTTAAAAGAAAATAATATTGCCACAGTCTCATTTAAAGATTTATATGACTATGTTAATGGCGATGCGGATCTGCCTCAAAAGTTTTGCATTATCACCTTTGACGATGGCTATAGATCAAACTACACCGAAGCTTATCCATTATTAAAAAAATATGGCTTGAAAGCGTCAATATTCCCAGTTGGCAAGACCATGGGGCTAAATAAATATCCAGATACAGATAAAGATATCTACGAGCACTTTAGCGCGGCCGAGGCAAAAGAGATGTCAGATGTGATTGAGTTTGGCTCACACACATACTGGATGCATCAAGCATATCCTAGTGATAAATACACATTCAGAAGGACTGCGAAGAGACTTCCGGGCGAGAGCGAAGAGACCTACGTCAAAGCCTTTAAAGAGGACACTGCCAAGTACAAGGCGCTTTATAAAGAATTTGTGGACGGCGAACCACTTGTATTTGCTTATCCAGAGGGTGACTTCGACGGTCTAAGCGAGCTGATTGCTGAAGAAGTCGGCTACAAAGTCACTTTAGGCGTTAAGCCGGGCAAAAATTACATCGTAAAGGGACTTCCTGAAACGCTTAAAAAGCTTAAGAGAATCAATATAGATGAAAAGACAGATATCAGTGAATACGAGTAAAAATTTTAGGCTAATGGAAGTGGCTTCCTTAAAAGATTTAAGCGATGTAAATTTGGCTGAGCCAGTAATTTTCAAATTGTCCATGGATTTAGTAAATATAGACGATTTTCAAAAGCACTTAAGCCAAGCTAATTTAGAAAATTTACAAAAGATCAAAGACGAGAGAGAAAAAATCCGCTTTATAAAAACGAGAGGCCTAGTAAATATGCTTTTTTCGCTTGAGAATGGTGAAGCGGAGCCTATTTGGCAGCTAAATGAATATGGCAAGCCATATATAAATGGCTGGGACAAAGACTTTAGCATCTCACATAGCAGAGAATTTTCAGTTGTGGGAGTGGCAAGTGAAGCAATTGGAGTAGATATAGAAGATAATAGCCGCGATATTGATTTAGAAAAGTTTAAAAGAACAAAATTTTTGAACTTTGATGAGGGCGCTTATGAGAGTAAGGAAGAATTTCTTATGCGCTTCACAGCCCTTGAAGCCTATCTAAAGTACCTTGGCAAAGGCTTTCATAAAGACGCGAGAACCATTAGCGTAAAAAAAGTTAATGATGCCATAGTGATTGACGATGGCGAACTAATTAAAGCAGAAGTGATTAGGGATGGCGGCTATACCATTAGCATAGTTATGAATAAAAAAGCTTATTTAAAAGGAGCTAATTATGGATAAAATTAAAAAAGAAAAAATTGAAGTAAAAGGTGTAGAAATAGAAGTTTACACAGAAGATTACATGAACGACTATATTAGTTTGACCGATATTGCAAAGTATAAAAATGCAGAAGAACCAAATGTTGTTGTTGCAAATTGGATGAGAAATTTTAATACAATCGAGTACCTAGGGATTTGGGAACGATTAAATAATCCTAAATTTAACCCCCTCGAATTCGAGGGGTATTTAAAAAAGGCTGGCAGCAATGCTTTTACTTTATCTCCTCAAAAGTGGCAAAAGACTACTAATGCAATAGGTATAGTAGTGAGACTTGGAAGAAATGGTGGAACGTTCGCGCACAAAGACATTGCTTTTAAGTTTGCTTCCTGGATATCAGCCGAATTTGAACTGTACATTATTAAAGATTATCAAAGATTAAAAGCAGATGAAAATTCAAAACTATCTTTGAAATGGAATTTGCACAGAGAAATTTCTAAAATCAATTATAAATTACACACAGATGCTATAAAAGAATATTTGCTCAAAGACTTAACAAGTGAGCAGCTTTCATATAAATACGCGAGTGAAGCCGATATCTTAAATGTGGCTTTATTTAACAAAAGAGCTAGAGAGTGGAGAGAAGAAAATCCAGATTTAAAAGGTAATATTAGGGACTATGCAAGCCTTAATGAACTTTTAGTGCTTGCTAATATGGAAAGTTATAACGCAATACTGATAGAGAAGGGCTTGGATCAAAAGTCAAGGATGATAGAGCTTAGAAACTTGGCTAAAAGTCAGCTTATTTCACTAGCTAGACTTAATGATTTAGATAAAAAACAATTAAAAAGGAAATAAAAAAGAGGTAAAATTATGGACAGAGAAAAAGTAAAAGAATTATTTGATAAATACACAAAAAAGTTACGTATAGTGCCTGAGTGGGACATAAGGCTTGAATTTGTTGAAGATCCTGAATGGAAAAAGACGGGCGATTTCAAGATAGACCCAACGGACAAAAAAGCCGTGCTAATGCTAAACGCAGTAAATCCAAAGGACGAGAACATTGAAGAAACCATAGTTCATGAGCTAATGCACATCAAAATGTATCCACTAGATCAAGTTTGTGAATCTGTGATTATAAATATGTTCGACGAAGGCAGCAAGGCGCAAAACTTTGCTTATCAAGAGTTTTTCACAGCGCTTGAAGTGACAGTCGAAGAGCTCGCCAAGTGCTTTTTATATGAGTTTGGCGAGAACAAAGAGCTTTCGTACGGAAGGATGAGTAAGATCAAGTCTTTCAACGAGCTTTATGATGGATTAAATAGTATTGAATAAAAAATTTGGCTCTTTACTTATTAAGTAGAGAGCTTTTCTTTGCCTTGAAAATTATTATCTCTAGTGATATAATTAATTAAAAAGGTGTACTATGGCGGATATTATGGAGTTCAAGGGCAAAATTGAACTAAAGGACGATATAAAGGCGCTTAGAGAGGAGCTTGTAAGGCTCGTTGAGGAGCGCGACAATTTAATATACACGGCTTGTCCAAACATCAAGATGAGGTACATGCTTGAAGCAGGATATCTTGAATACAAACTTTATGAATTAAGCCTTAATTATCAAAGATTAAAAAGAAAGAAAGAGCTTATTCAAGCGAAGGTCTATAAAGAGGAAAAAGTCAGTGTTATAGATATAGATGAGATTCTTGACAAAGAGTTTGAAAAATATAAAGAAGATCTTGAAGAAAAGCTAAACGAAGTGAACGAGTCAATCAAGAGAAGCGAGGGAGAATTTTTGTCTGATGTCGAGAGCGAAGACCTTAAGGATATGTACAGAAAAGTCGTTAAAAAGCTGCATCCAGATCTTAATCCAGAGGCCACTGAGGCTGAGAAAGAACTTTTTGTAAGAGCGGTCGAAGCGTATAAAGCTGGTGACGTTGCCAGCATGAAGCTTATCTATATAGTTTCTGGTGCGGATGAAGAGAAAAAAGATGATGATACTAAGCTAAAAACACTCTTGGATATGGCTGAGGAAAAGGCTCGTCTTGAAAAGCTTATTGAAAATATTAAAAAGAACATGGATGAGATCAAGAGCCGCTTCCCATATACGCTTAAGATTTATCTTGATGATGATGCTCTTATGAAGAAAAAACAGGATGAGCTTAATGAATCGATAAAAGATTATGAAAATGCAATAAAGGATTTAGATGAGGCTATAGCAAAACTATTGGAGGAGAAAGATGAGTGATTTAGTTGGAAAAAATGATGGTGGCGGCCTTTTAGGTGTTTTGCATGGCACAGGTGGCCTTGTCGTGCCAAAGCCATTCGAGCGCGAAATTTATCTATTTACCACGCATGTCGCAGGAACAACGCACGTTGACAATATTTTCGATATAGAAAAGCATTTGAATATTGACGATAAATTATTATTTTTCAGAGAAGATAATCCTCATGATGAAAAGGCCATTCGCGTAGAAACACTTCAAAAGGAAAAGATTGGTTATGTACCAAGAGGAGATAACGCAGTATTCTCAAGGCTTATGGACGCTGGCAAAGAGCTTTACGCAAGGATTAAGGATAAAGAGACAGTTGATGAATGGCTTAGGATTGAGATGGACATATATTTAAAAGACTAGCATACATAAAATAAGGAGGATTAAAATGAAAGATACAGAAAAAAGTATGCCAGTTTTTGGCGTTGGACCGATTTTTGTGATAACAACAGTTTTAGTCACTGTTATCTCAGTCGTTTTGAATAGAAAAGGCGCACTTGTCAATGGCAAAATCACAGGCGAAACATGGATCTTCACTGCACTTGAGATAATTTTTATAGCGCTAGGCACATATCTATGGTTAGCCTCAGTCATCGGTTCAAAAATAAATAAAAATGCAAAAGAGGGTAAACTCATTACAACTGGGGTCTATGGCATAGTCAGAAACCCAGTTTATTCAGCGTTTCTAGCTATATCCACAGGAGTAATCATAGGTGAGAGAAATGCAGCACTCTTTGTAGTACCACTAGTTTTATGGATGCTTTTAACAATACTTATGAAAAATACAGAGGAGAAATGGCTTTTTGAAAATTTTGGCGAAGAATATCTAGCGTATAAAAGAAGTGTCAATAGAGTGATACCTTGGTTTAGAAAGAAATAAAAATGAAAAACGGGTAAATGAAGCGGCACAAAAAATTATAAGTGCTAATTATGACTATATACGCATATTTGGCGAGATGGCACCTCATTGAAAAAAAGCTATAGAGAAGTTTAATGATGATAATTTAAAGGTTTTATACGATGAATATAGAAGAGTAAATGAAAATATTTGATTTTAAAACAGGTATCCATTTTTTATAGGTTATAAGGAGTATAACGTGATATAATATAAATAATAAAAGGAGGTCATATCAATTATGAACGCATTAATTGTATTAGATGTACAAAAAGGAATTTTAAAGAAAAAAGATTTCTCAAACACTTTAAAAAATATTAGCTTGTTAATAAATGATTTTAAGAGCAAAGGCGATATCGTACTCTTAACACAACACTTCTCGGACGACAGCGACAGTCCGTTTTATAAAGCTTCCAGCGATGTAGAATTGCTAGATGAATTTAGAGAAGCTGCTGATTATGTTATACCAAAATCATCATGTAATCCATTTCATAATACAAATCTTCAAGAAATATTAAGTAAAAACAAAGTATCAAAAGTATATATCTGTGGTTTTAACACAGAATATTGCTGCTTGTTTAGCAGTATCCTATCTTCTGATAGAGGTTATGAAACAGTATTTGTAGAGGATGCCTGCGGAACTTTTGGAGATGAGGAAATATATGAGATGCCAGGACTAGATATTAATGATTTTATTGGCTCAATTCTTAATTGGTCAGGAGAAGTAGAAGTACTGTATACAGATGAATATTTTAATGGCGTGAGCAATGAATAAATTTACACTAATTATCAATCTTCAAATGATTAAAAATAGTTGGTATTAGGGGTAAATGACAATGAAAATTAAAAATTTTTTATTTAAAATAGTCTTAGTGATATTTTTGACATTAGCTTTTAGCAAAGGCACATACGCATCTAGCGATATAAGTCTAAATCAAAAGGAAATAGATGCGATTGTATCAGAGCTTGAAAAAGCGCCTAAACCAGTTCTTGGCTACCACTTTGAATACGGCTCACACAATATATCTTTCGACAAAACCAAAGATCAATATGCCATCGTTTACATTTCAAATGACAATGCAAGTGGCTTTGTCGGCGTGATAGACACTAAAGCGAGAAGCGTCACAATACCATTTAAGTATAAAGACATATACTTTTTACCAGAGAATAAACTTCTCTTAGCAGAAAAAGATAAGTCCGATACAGATCAAAAGTATTATATTTCAGATATGAGTGGAAATTTAACGCCAGCACATTTCGATGGCATGGTAAGCGGAGTAGATGAGGCTGGATACATTACCCTTTCTAGATATTTAAAAGTAAATGCAAAAAACGAACAAAACGTATTAAATGAAAAAAGCGAGGCAATTAAAGAAACACTTGTTCCTAAACTAGCTTTACTTGATGATAAGCAAAATATGGTCCTAGATTTTATTATAGATGAAGTTTGGCCAGCAGGCATAGTTTTTGAAGACGACTACGCCATCGTTAAAAGCAAGGCAAATGAATGGTACGCTGGCTCTCAGTCAACTACAAACAATGCAAAAAGCGGCGTTATCGATAGAAGAGGAAGAGTGCTTATAGCATTTGAATATGATAGGATAGAGTATCTCGGCAAAGGCAAATTCGAAGCATATAAAAATAATAAAAAATATAGCATCGATTTGAACAATAGCAAAGAACAAAAAGCTTGGCAAAAGCCATCAGCTTGGGCAGAAAAAGAGATTACGAGAGCCATAGACGAAGGAATCGTTCCTGCAATACTTCAAAATAATTATATGGATGATATAACGAGAGGTGAGTTTTGCAGCATCGCCGTAAACCTTTACGAGAGCATGACAAAAAAGGAAATTTCAGGCAGAGTTAAATTTTATGACAACGTTTTGCTCTCAGTCGAAAAATTAGCCTACGAAGGCATAGTACATGGCCTTGGCAATAATAAATTTAATCCAAACGGCAAAATAAAAAGAGAAGAAGCCGCAGTGATTTTGTCAAAACTAAGCGAAAAGCTTGGGATGAATTCAGCATCAGGCGATATTAGCTTTACAGATAGCCAAAGCATTTCCACTTGGGCAATAGACGACGTCAAAAAAGTTTATACAAAAGGAATTATGCAAGGAGTAAGTGAGAGAAGATTTTCGCCGAAGAGCCACTATACAAAAGAGCAGGCAATAGCGACGTTGATAAGATTAAAAGATAAATAAGATGAGGATAATAGATGCCAAGTTTTGAGACTGGCATCTATTTTTATTGAACAAATTATCTATATGTAGTATAATATATTTATAAATAAAAGTAAGGTTAGTGCATATAGTATATGAGCTTAATGAAGGAGGACGTATATATTGAATTTAGATGATTTAATTGAATTTGAAGAAGAACACACTTGCTTAGACTTTAAAAGTAAAGAATATAACAAGGACAACTGGACAGATTTAATAAAAGATGTTATGTCTATGGCTAACTCTTTAGATTCTAATACTAAAAGAATAATTATTGGGGTCAAGCATACACCAGGAGAAGAAAAAGAGTTTTTAGGCATAGAAGAAATTTCTGATCAAGCAACATTAGAAAATATAATACAGGAGAATATTGAGCCAACGATAAATTTTAGATATTTTAAACATATTTTTAAAGGAGTAAATTTAGGAATTATTGAAATAAGTAATAATAATGATAGACCATATATGATGAAAAAAGATTATGGTAAAGGCTTAAAACGAGGCGATGCATGGATTAGAAAAGGCTCTAGACAATCAAGGTTGGGAAGACCAGAGCTAGATGAAATTCAAAGGAATAAAAAGAGCTTAGTGTTTGATAATAAAATAATCATTGGTTGTGGAGAAGAATTAAAAAAGGAAATAATTATAAAAAAAAGTAAGGCGAAGCGAGATTTATTACCTTCAGTTGTAGAGAAAAAGCACTTAGAAAAATTAGTTAAAAAACTTGATAATAGATACGGCTCAAACAATGGTGTAAGTAAATCAAATATTATACATTCACCTGAAAGAGGTTTTTTGTTTGGTGAGTTTAATGATGATGATAAAAGCATAATGGCTGGAAAAGGGTTTTATAATCTTCCAGTATATAAAACCAAAGAAGAATTATTAAAAGATATAGAAAATATATCAGATATTTATTATGATTGTGATTGTTATTATATATTTGAAGAATGTTCATATAAGTTTAATTGTATGATATATAATGATGGACTAGAATTTTTAGAGGATGTAGTTATTGAAATGTTTTTTGATAAAGAAATATTTTTGGTGTCAGATAAAATATATACTAAAAATGATGATTCTAATCCTTTATATATTAAAATAAAAACACCAAAAAATGAGTACCCACAAATTAAAAAGTTGGATGATTCAGTAGTAGCAATAGCTAGTTATGATAAAATTCGTCATAAAACTTTAACTCAAATATTTAAAGAAGATTTAAGGATTTTAATTAAGCCAGAAGTTAGTCTTAAAGAAACAGAGATAAAATATAGAATAAGTGCAAAAAACTTGCCAAACATATTTGAAGGATCTATTAAAGTTTTGATTCATTGACTATTATAAGAATTGAAAAACCATATTAAATAAAATAATTTAACAAACATTTGTATAGATGCTAAAATTTAAAAATTGGCATCTATTTTCTTAAATAATTGGCAGAGTGAAGTTTTATGTGTTATAATTAATTTATTGAGGTGCATTAAATGTGTACAAGAGAAAAAACTGTTTCAAGGCTAATTTTTTATGATTATTCATCTATTTTATTTTTAATGGAACATGTAAAGAAAAGGAAAGATATGGGAAATTATATTTTCCCGTTTGTATCAACTTTTGGCTTAGTTATATATGAATCATTAAAACTTATTGATAAAATGGGCGCAAGTGAAAAAATAGGATTTGAACAAAATGACGAATTTTCAAAGTTTTATGAAAAACTTAGATTAAATACAAAGTTTTATGAAAAAAGTTTATGCGATGTTAACTCCTGCTTAAAAAATAAATATGATTATATGAGCAATTACTTTTACAATCTTGTAGTGAAGTTCCTAAGACCTTTTGGTATACACTATAGATACGGGGTAACATTTTTATTAAAGGATGGTAAAGAGTTTCCAATATCAAATACTATAAATAGTGCTGTAATACTTCCTGGATTTTCGTTAAGTAAGGAATATAATCAATATCTTTTAAAAAATTTTGTATATGCAGGGGAAATTTTAGCTAAAATACTTGGAGAAGATATAGTTAAAAGTAAAAATCTTTTTACTATAGATAAAGATACTAAATTTAAAGACATTGATTATGGATACTTTAGAAGATGTGATTTTTCGCTAGATTATAATGAAAATTTCATCCTTTTTAATTTAATTTGTAATATAAACTTTATTTTGTATGGATTAAATCAGCTTATAATTGAGGATGCACCTATTAAGCTTAGAGCTACTTACTTGCTATATTATTATTTATGTTCAATAAATTCAGAAATAAATGATTATTTTAACACAAGTTTTAATATAGACGATCGATATTCAGATAGCAAGGTAAGAAATGCATTGGCACATTATGGCTTATATCAAGCATTAGGCGATGACATTATTGAAGATGATTTATTTGGCGGACTAACTAATAAGTATTTTAATCTTAACTGGATTAATTTGCTTAAAGAACTAAATAATATATTGTTAGATTATAGAGATAAAATTTTGTTTTACTTAGAAAAGAATAATATACAAATAGTTTAATACATTGGGAGGAAATATATGAAATGCCAGGACTAGATGTAAATGATTTTATTGGTTCTATTCTTAATTGGTCAGGAGAAGTAGAAGTACTGTATACAGATGAATATTTTAATGGTGTGAGCGAAGAATAAAATTATAGTAAATAGAAACATGATGATAGATGTCAAGATATAAAAGTACTTGGCATCTATTTTTATAAGTTAAAAAGAATATTATGTGATATAATTAAATAAAGGATGATAGGAGGGTTAATTATGAGCAATTTATCTCAAGAAAAAAGAAAAGAAATGCTTGAATATATTAACAAGCTTAAAGAAATACACAAAGACGATGAGAGCATTATAGCGCTTGAAAAAATAGAGACAGCATTAACAGAAAAGAAATATGGATTAGTTTGGGAAGAACACGAAGAAGAAGTAGATAAAAAACTTGTTCATAATATACCAATCTTTACAGAAGTAGAAGAAAGAAAGATAATTGCTGATGAAAACGAAGGATTTAATTTTCTTTTAGAAGGAGACAATCTTCACTCACTAAAACTTTTAGAAAAAACTCATAAAGGAAAGATAGATGTAATTTATATTGAAAAAACTGTAGCGTAAATGATACAATTTAATAGCTTGAGATATGGCTATTTTCAGCCTTTTAGAGCTTATTCATTAAAAATCTGATTTAAATTTACATATTTTTTATTAAGAAACAGTGTTGGTTGATTTATTATGCACACCACCTAAATACATATTTGTTATACAATTTAATGACTTTAATAATAATGGGTGCATTTATTATTGCCATGAGTAATGAAACTATTCAAACAGTTGATGAAGAAATTATTGGATATACAAAACCCTCGCTTATATATTATTAAAAGCGAGGGCTTATTATTTATATACCTTTTGCATAAATAAACTCAAATGTTCCATCTTCATTTACTATCATTTTCTCAAGCATTAGATTCCATAGCAATGGATCGAATTCTTCTAAATATTCAAGGCTTTCTAACTTTTTCATGAAGAAGTCATATTTAAGCTTTCTTGATTCTTTGTCTTGTATCTCTTTATTAATGCTTTCATATTTTTCTTTTTCTTCGTTAAATGTATTAGCTAACATTTCATATTTTTTAGCATATTCAACTTGATCTTGACTATTTTTTGAGTTTTCATCTATTAGCTTTTCTATTTTATTTTTAGCATCGTTCATGTTTTTAATTGCTACATCAAGTTCTTTGTTTAGCTCGCTTGTATCAAAAATATCTTTACAAAGCTTTAAGTCTTCTAATATATGCCCTTTATTGCTAATTAGCTGATTGATTGATTTTATAAAAGCTTCTTTTATATCATCTTCATATAAGTGCTGCGTTTTGCAGGGTGTCTCTTTATTGTCGTATTTTTTATTGCATCTCCAAATAGTACATTTATATTTAGAGTTTGAATGCCAAGTCTTAGGACCATAGTAAGAACCACAGCTGCCACATATAATTTTAGATGAGAATATATCATTTTTATTCCTTGGAGTATTTTTTATTAGTTCTTGAACAAAGTCCCATACTTCTGGTTCAATGATTGGTTCATGATTTTTTTCTACATAGTACTGAGGAATCTCGCCTTCGTTTATTTTCTTTTCTTTTGTTAGGAAGTTTACAGTAAACGATTTTTGAAGCAGGGCATCGCCTTTATATTTTTCATTAGTCAGTACATTTTTTACTGGACCAGCAGACCATTTTTTCTTACCTTGGACAGTTAATATGCCTTCAGAAGTTAGCTTTTTTGCTATTTTATAAAAAGAATTACCTTCAAGATAGTATTTATATATCTTTTTGACAATTTTAGCTTCTTCTTTATTAATCATCAAGTTTCCATCTGGACCTTTATCATATCCTAAAAAATTACCATAGGGAATACTAACCTTACCATCGGCGAATCTTTTTCTGTGTCCCCAGGTCACGTTTTCTGAAATGGATCTTGATTCTTCCTGAGCCAGTGACGACATAATGGTAATTAGCAGCTCGCCTTTAGAATCAAATGTCCATATATTTTCTTTTTCAAAATAAACTTCAACACCAGCATCCTTAAGCTTTCTTACTGTAGTTAAACTATCTACAGTATTTCTTGCAAATCTTGATACAGACTTTGTGATTATCAAATCAATTTTGCCACTTAATGCATCACTGATCATATTATTAAATCCATCTCTATTTTTAGTGTTAGTTCCTGAAATACCTTCATCTGCGTACATTCCTGCAAATATCCAGTCTGTTCTTTGTGAAATATAGTTAGTGTAATAATCTACCTGTGCTTCGTAAGATGTAAACTGTTCATCAGAATCTGTTGAAACTCTAGCGTATCCAGCGACTCGTTTCTTATTAACTTGTATTTTAGACTTTGATGAATATTTAGTTTTTGTCGCTGGAATTGTAGTTACTTTTTTCTTCATGTTTTACTCTCCACCTTTCCTTGTTAGCTTTACCTATTTTTCTTTTGCATTCTTCTGACATATTAAACTTATGTCTTTGGTTTACATATTCTCTGCTGCTTAATTTGCCATCATTATAGTAAAAGTAGATGATGTTATCTTTTATTCCTAGTTTACTTAATTTCTCTATCATAACCTTACTATCAAACTCTGTAAGTCCTAACTCTTCACATACAAGTTTTTCTAATACTTGTAAGTCGATGGTTGAATTCTTACATAGACTTGCTGGAGTAGAGCAATAATAGCTGACTTTTTCATCTCCATTTACATGTTTAGACTTTTGTCTTCTAAAACTTTTGCCACACTTTTCACATTTTATAAAACTTGTGAAATCATTAAACTGTTTATTTCGTCTATTAACTATTGGATCACTTCTTGTTTTTGAATAAGCTAGTCTTACAGAGTCTGTCCACCAGTCTTTTTTTGCTGTTGACTTCCATGGCACTTTTTCTTTAGAACCGTCTTTATATACAAATTCTAATAATCCTGGTTCTAATACATTGATGTCGCTAATGCTCTCTGTGAAAATGTCAGGATCAAATTCTTCAATTTTCAAAACTTCGCAGCATTTTTCTTTTAATATATACTCTGGTATGCAAGGGTTGATGCAGCCTTTTCTATTAGCATCCTTTTGTCCAGCACACATCCATACAATGTATTTATCTCCACTGCCGTCCTTTTTATTTCTTTGACTTCTTTGATAGTTCCTACCACATGAGCAGTGGATTTTGCTTGTGAAACATGAAGTTTTTATAGCAGGATTTGCCAAAGCTCCTAATTCACGTCTTCTGTTCATTTCTTCCTGTACCTTTTGGTACACTTCGAGCTCAATAATTTTTGGATGCGTATTTTCTGTCCAGTATCTAGGTAGCTCCCCATTATTTTTATTTTCTTTCTTTGTGATGAAATCTGTAAATGTCTTTTGGAGCATTGAATTACCTGTATACTTTTCTTGTCTTAATATTGCTCTTATGCTTGAAGCTGACATAGGCTTACCTGTTAAACCTAGAACATTTCGTTTTCTTAGCTCTTTTTCAGTAGTTTCAGCAGACTTACCATCTAGAAAGTTTTGAAAAATATATTTTATAACTTCAGCTTCTTCTGGTACTAAGTTAAATTTCTCGCCATCCCATCTGTATCCATATAGGACGAAACTATTGACCCTACCTTCCTTAAATTTCTTACGAATATACCACTTGACATTGTTTGATATAGATCTAGCTTCCTCTTGAGCAAAAGAGGCGAGTATAGAAAGCATAAGCTCTCCGTCACCAGAGAATGTTTTTATATTCTCTTTTTCAAAGTAGACCTCCACTCCTATTGATTTTAAATGCCTAACAATTTCAAGTAAGTCAACAGTGTTTCTTCCAAATCTTGATATTGATTTTGTTAGAATTAAATCAATCTTACCTTCTTCACACGCTTTGAGCATATCTTGAAAGCCATCACGATTAGAAGTGGCACCAGAGACGCCAAGGTCGGAAAACACTCCAGCAAACTCCCATTCAGAATTATTGCTAATAAGTTGATTATAGTAGCTTATTTGCTGTGATATTGAATGTAGCGTTCTTTCCTTGATTGCTGAAACCCTAGCATAAGCAGCTACTTTTCTTTTTACTTTTAGTTGTGGAATAGTAGCTTCAATTTTTTGTATCCTTTTCATAACAATTCCTCCCTTACTACTATATATCAATACTATGAGCCTATAAGTCAAGCTATATTTAAGATAAATGGCATAATATGAACATTATATTTGCATATAAGTTTCCTTGTTATTTCTTGAAATTCCTTTTTGTTTAAGACTCCTTCATTAAGCATATTTAAAAAGAAAAGGTAAGAAGTATAAAACTTAAACTCATTATTCATTGCCAAACCTATCCTTTATGTAGCACTCATGGCAACAGTACTTTCTGTTTTTATTACCATAGGCATTAAAAGGTTTATGGCAGTAAGAGCAAGTAAAAGAGTAATAAGCCTTACGATTAACCTTATCCAAGTTTTTATTCCACCAAGCTTGTCTGCATGAAGAGGAGCAAAATCTTTTGTTTGTGTCTAGCTCCTTTCCACAGTTAATGCATATGCATGTTTTGCTAGTAGAAGTACCACTTAGTCCTTTTCTTCTGCAAAAGCTTTTCACTGTGTTAATTGATATTTTTAATGCGTCAGCTATTTCTTTGTAGCTGTATCCATTTTGTCTTAATTTTTCTATCATAAAAACATCCCTCCTACTAGCCCTAAGACAAAAATGGGTATCTTGTTAGGAATATAAATAAAATAATTCATTTTAAATAAGAGTTGAGGTCTAATAGATTGAGAAAAAGACAAAAATATGTTATAATAATAAAGAAAATATTTACAAAAAGCTATATTGAATGTGAGGTAAGCATGGGATTTTCATATGATAAATTATGGAAAAAATTAATAGATAATAAGATGAATAAGACAGATTTACAAGAATGTGTAGGAATAACATCTAGAACCATAGCAAAAATGGGAAAAGATGAGAATGTTAATATGGATACGTTAGGTAAATTATGTGAATATTTCCAATGTGATATAAGCGAGATATTAGAGTACGAGCCTAACAAAAATAATGATGGATTAGTAAGGAGATAGAGAGGCGATGGCAGTGAAAAAATCAGAATTATATTCTCTGTTATGGGAAGCAGCTAATAAACTTAGGGGTGGAGTAGAACCATCAAGATATAAGGATTATGTGCTACTACTTTTATTTTTCAAATATGTTTCAGATAGATACCAGGATCAAAAATACGGAGAATTTGAAATTGCAGAAGGGGCATCTTTTGAAGACCTCATTTTGGCAAAAGGTAAACCAGACGTAGGTGAACGTGTAGATAAGATTATTCAAAAATTCTTAGAGACTAACAATCTAAAAGGGGCTCTTCCAGACGTGTCTTTTAACAATCCTGATGAACTTGGTAAGGGAAAAGAATTAGTTGATAAGGTATCTGGGTTAATTGCAATTTTTCAAAATCCAGCTATTGATTTTAAGAAAAATAGGGCAAGTGGAGATGACATCATAGGAGATGCCTATGAGTATTTCATGATGAAATTTGCTCAAGAATCAGGAAAGAGTAAGGGACAGTTTTATACTCCAAGTGAAGTATCAAGAGTAATAGCAAGACTTATTGGAATTGGAGATATTAAAAATACACCAGATAAGAAATGGACCTTGCATGATCCCGCTGCTGGAAGTGGAAGTTTATTAATTAGAGCTGCGGATGAGGCGCCAGTTGATAGCAATGGTGATTCTATTGTAACTATATATGGACAAGAAAAATATCCTGACACAGCTGGTCTTGCTAAAATGAATTTTATTTTACACAACAAGGGAACAGGAGAAATACATAGCGATAATACTCTAGCTATGCCATATTACACAGATGATTTTGGCGAATTAAGGAAATTTGATTTTATAGTTATGAATCCACCTTTTTCCGATAAAGATTGGTCAGATGGAATAAAAGTAGATGAAGACATCTACCATAGATTCGATTGTTATGGTATACCACCAGAAAAAAATGGAGATTATGCTTGGTTTTTGCATGTACTAAAAGCTCTAAATGAAAATGGAAAAGCTGGAATAATTCTACCGCACGGAGTTTTATTTAGAGGAAACGCTGAAGAAACTATTAGAAAAGAAATTTTAAAAAGAAGATATATTAAAGGAATTGTGGGTCTTCCATCAAATTTATTCTATGGCACTGGAATACCAGCTTGTATCATAATAATTGATAAAGAAAATGCTGATAAAAGAGATGGTCTCTTTATGATTGATGCAAGTGATGGATACAAAAAAGAAGGAGATAAAAATAGACTAAGAGAACAAGATATAGAAAAGATAGTTCAAGTTTTTACAAACAGGATAGAAATTAAAGGATACTCACGATTTATCACTTATGAAGAGATCCTTGAAGAAAATGATGGAAACTTAAATGTTC
>ERZ1673699.1048-NODE-1048-length-24593-cov-6.826473_pt1 | contig 24593 bp, 22 predicted proteins | sample MGYA00580229_ERZ1673699 | MGnify/ENA primary metagenome ERZ1673699 (study PRJEB41218, sample SAMN15661785) | gut metagenome | host: Homo sapiens | place: Canada: London | collected 2015-08-20/2019-03-30 | study: EMG produced TPA metagenomics assembly of... | reverse complement strand
TTTTCAAAAATGCTGCCGAGGTGTGGGCGAGCAGCCCACATTTGCGAAGCAAATCTGTTTTTGAAATTTGTTTTTCCTGCTGCAATTGCATGTTTTAAAACTTTCAAATTCAAGTAAAGTTGAAGAATGAGAAATAAGTTGCAAATTCAGACAAGGCAACGGGGGCGATTGCAGCACGCTGGCAGGCAAAAGCAGGGGTGGAACCCCCTTTTGCCGGATGTGAAAGACCGTTTTCCCTAAGAACATTCCATTTGAACAGTAAAATCTCCCCTTGCAATCCCCCCTTAAAATCCATTTTTCAGGAAATGCAGCTTTTGCAAAAATCAGAAAAAATAGAAAAATTGCTTTTGCAATCAAGAAACTTTGTGAATTTCTTGACAACAGACCACGAAATCTGGTACAATAAGCGTATAGGAAGGAAAATCAGTTTCCTTTTTTCCGGCGAGCATCTGGCAGAACCACCGGAAACAAGCATAAGAATCGAAAGGACTTGATGAACATGGGTTTGACATTAACCGAAAAAATCCTGAAGGCACATCTGGTAGAAGGCGAAATGAAAAAGGGTACCGAAATCGGAATCCGTATCGACCAGACCCTGACACAGGATGCTACCGGTACAATGGCATATTTGGAATTTGAAGCAATGGGCGTTCCAAGAGTACGGACAGAACGCAGCGTTGCCTATATCGACCACAACACTTTGCAGAGTGGTTTTGAAAATGCAGACGACCACCGCTTTATCGGCAGCGTTGCCAAGAAGCATGGCATTTATTTCTCCCGTCCGGGCAATGGCATTTGCCATCAGGTACATCTGGAACGGTTCGGCGTGCCAGGTAAAACCTTGATTGGTTCGGACAGCCATACCCCAACTGGCGGCGGTATCGGTATGATTGCAATGGGTGCAGGCGGTCTGGACGTTGCAGTTGCAATGGGCGGCGGTACTTATTATATTACCTGCCCGAAGATTGTAAAGGTAGAATTGACTGGTAAGCTGTCCCCGTGGGTTGCTGCAAAGGATGTTATTCTGGAAGTTCTGAAGCGGCTCTCTGTAAAGGGCGGCGTTGGAAAAGTCATTGAATACTGTGGCGAAGGCGTCAAGACCCTTTCCGTTCCGGAACGTGCAACCATCACCAATATGGGTGCAGAACTGGGTGCAACCACTTCTATTTTCCCGTCTGATGAAGTTACCAAGCAGTTCCTGGAAGCACAGGGCAGAGGCGAAGTTTGGACAGAACAGAAGGCTGACCCAGATGCCGTTTATGATGAATTCGTTACCATCAACCTGAGCGAATTGGTGCCGCTTGCTGCATGTCCGCATTCTCCGGACAACGTAAAGAGCGTTGCAGAAATCGGCAAGCTGAAAATCGACCAGGTTTGCATCGGTTCTTGTACGAACTCTTCTCTGTTGGATATGATGAAGGTTGCCTATATCTTAAAGGGCAAGACCGTAAATCCAGATGTTTCCCTGTCAATTGCACCGGGTTCCAAGCAGGTTCTGACCATGATGGCAGAATTGGGCTTGCTGGAAATTATGATTGATGCAGGTGCAAGAATTTTGGAAAGTGCTTGCGGCCCGTGCATCGGTATGGGACAGTCCCCGAACTCCGGTGGTATCTCTCTGAGAACCTTTAACCGGAACTTCCTCGGACGGTCTGGAACAAAGGATGGACAGATTTATCTGGTTTCTCCGGAACTGGCTGCTTATTCTGCATTGACTGGTTACCTGAGCGACCCAAGAGAACTGGGCGAAATGCCGACCTTTACCTTGCCGGAAAAGTTCAAGGTTCATGATAACATGATTGTAAAGCCAGTACCGGCAGAAGAAATGGACAGCGTAGAAATCCTGAGAGGGCCAAACATCAAGCCGTTCCCGGAAACTGCTCCGCTGGAAGCAACTATTTCCGCTGGCTGCTCGCTGAAGGTTGGCGATAATATCACCACCGACCACATCATGCCGGCTGGTGCAAAAATTCTGCCGTTGCGGTCGAATATTCCGGCAATCTCGCAGCACTGCTTCACAGTTTGTGATGAAGCATTCCCGACCAGAGCCAAGGAAATGGGCAAGAGCATCATCGTTGGTGGCTCGAACTATGGACAGGGTTCTTCCAGAGAACACGCAGCCCTCGCTCCGCTGTATTTGGGCGTAAAGGCAGTTCTGGTGAAGAGTTTCGCAAGAATTCACCGTGCAAACCTCATCAATGCTGGAATTCTTCCGCTGACATTTGTCAACGAAGCAGACTATGAAAAGATTGCACAGGGTGATGAACTGGAACTGGCAGATGTTCGGAAGCATATTGAAAACGGCGAAACAACCCTGACACTGGTCAACAAGACCGCAGGCGTTGAAATTCCGGTATTGTGTGAACTGACCGGACGGACAAAGGATATTATTCTGGCAGGCGGTCTGCTGGATTATACCAGAGATGCACTGAGCAAGTAAGCGAAACGGGAAAGGAAAAACGATGGCAGAACCGAAAAATACCGGAAAGGGAAAAGGAACGATTGGCGGTATTGTCATAGCGGTAATCCTCTTTTTGCTGATTGCATGGAGAAGACAGCGAACCGTTCGCAACTTTTTCTATCTTTTTCAGGAAAGCCCTGTCACCGCAATTGTGCTTTTGTTGATTGCAGTTGCAGTGGTCGCAGGCATTGCACTTTTTCGGAAGTATCGTGAAAAATCCTGACCGAAAGGGATTCTACAATGACCAAATTGCATTCCCTCAATCGAAATGAATTGAAATATCTGGTCATCATCGCCATGTTGATTGACCATATTGCATGGGCATTTGTCCCGACCGCATCGCTGTTGGGGCAAATCATGCATATCATTGGGCGGCTGACTGGCCCAACGATGGCATATATGCTGGCGGATGGGTATTATTACACCCGCAGCGTGAAAAAATATGCGTGTCGGCTGGGCATATTTGCATTGCTGTCCTGGATTCCGTTTTCCTATTTTGAACTGGGGCATATCGGCTTGCAGTTTGGTGTGATTTATACGTTGCTGCTGAGTCTGCTAGCCATCTGGCTATGGGATAAAGGCAGGTGTCCGCAGCCGGTTAAGGTGTTGGGCATCATCGGGCTTTGTATCCTGTCCCTGTTCGGAGATTGGGCAATTTTCGACATCCTGTATGCATTATTCTTTTTCTGTTATCGGAACAATCCACAGAAAAAGTGGACAGCATTTTGTATGCTGACGCTGTTCTGCTGCGGAAATATACTGGCAACGACACCTTGGTGGCTGGCATTCTTTCAAGTCGGAATTTTTCTGGTGTTTCCACTCATTCAGTTTGGATATAACGGAAAGAGCGGCAGCAAGAAACCGTTTCACAAGTGGTTTTTCTATGTGTTCTATCCGCTGCACCTGTTAATTTTAGGTGTATTGCGGTGGGTGGTGTTTGCATAAATGGCACAAGATACAGAAAATAGAATTGATGGACAGATTGAATCTGCATCGAAACCGCAACGCTGGAACAAACGGCTGATTGCCATCGGTGGAATTTGCAGTTCTCTTTTAATCGGTGTTCCGATTATCGGATATGGGATAAGAGAGAGAACCAAATCACTGCTGGCGTTTTTCCGGATTTTTCGAGAGAATCCCGTTTGGACGATGGGGCTTTTGGGAATCCTAATTCCCATTACTGGTATCTTATATATACTGGCTCGAAAAATCACAAGAAAACCGCATGTGCATTTGCTGGAAGGTTGCATCATACTGGCAGGGTTGCTGATGGGCATCGGGTTTATTGTGATTCAGGAACTGCTCTAAACGGACATCACAGAACGACAGGCAAGAAATCGACAGACGTTTTGTAGAAAAAAGCGTGTCGGCAAGGACAACCATGCCGACAGAACCGCTTTGAAAAAATTGTTGCAGCGTCAACAATGAGAAAATCTGAGGAGGAAAAACAATGGCAAAGATTCAAATGACAACGCCGCTGGTAGAAATGGACGGCGACGAAATGACCCGAATTCTGTGGCAGTGGATCAAAGACATCCTGCTGACACCGTATGTAGACCTCAAGACCGAATATTATGATTTGGGTCTGGACTATCGGGAAAAGACAAAGGATCAGGTTACCATTGACAGTGCAAACGCAACCTTAAAGTATGGCGTTGCTGTAAAGTGTGCAACCATCACCCCGAATGCTGCAAGAATGCCGGAATATCATCTTTCCCAGATGTGGAAAAGCCCGAACGGTACGATTCGTGCCATTCTGGACGGTACGGTATTCCGCACCCCGATTCTGGTAAAGGGCATTGAACCGTATATTCCGACTTGGACAAAGCCGATTACAATTGCTCGTCACGCTTATGGCGATGTTTATAAGAACACCGAAATGAAAGTGAAGCAGGGTTCTAAGGCAGAATTGGTTGTTACCAATGCAGAAGGCGAAGAAACCCGTCAGCTGATTTTTGATTTCAAGGATACAGACGGCATTATTCAGGGTCTGCACAACAAGAATAATTCCATCGCTGGTTTTGCACGGGCTTGCTTTAACTATGGTTTGGATTTGAAGCAGGATGTTTGGTTTGCAACCAAGGATACCATTTCCAAGCAGTATGACCACACCTTCAAGGACATCTTCCAGGAAATCTTTGATGCAGAATACAAGGAAAAGTTTGCAGAAGCAGGCATTGAATACTTCTATACCCTGATTGATGATGCTGTTGCAAGAGTGATTCGTTCGCACGGCGGTTATATCTGGGCTTGCAAGAACTATGACGGCGATGTCATGTCCGATATGGTTTCCACTGCTTACGGTAGCCTGGCAATGATGACGTCTGTTCTGGTTTCTCCGACTGGTATTTATGAATATGAAGCTGCACACGGTACGGTTCAGCGGCACTATTACAAGTATCTGAAGGGCGAAGAAACTTCGACCAACTCCGTTGCAACCATCTTTGCATGGACAGGTGCACTGCGGAAGCGGGGCGAACTAGACAACCTGCCGGAACTGATGCAGTTTGCTGACAAGTTGGAAGCTGCAACCATTCAGACCATCGAGGACGGTGTCATGACAGGCGACCTGTACTTGATTTCCAAGCTGGAAAACAAGAAGAAGGTAAACTCCAAGGAATTTTTGGAAGCCATTCGGGAACGTCTGGACGCAGCGATGCAGTAAATTAACAGCAGTATAAAAAGAATAGGAGTGCAATCCAATGATGCTGAAAGAACCGGTTTCTGACTCTGTTGTTCGGAGACTGCCACGCTATTATCGCTATCTTTCGGAACTGGAGCGAGCAGGTGTTGAACGCACTTCCTCGCAGGCACTGGCAACACAGCTCGGCTCGACTGCATCACAAATTCGTCAGGATTTAAATTGTTTTGGCGGATTCGGACATCAGGGCTATGGCTATCATGTATCAGACTTACGGACACAATTGGGCAGAATCATCGGGCTGGAACAGTGTATGCCGGCGGTTTTAATTGGAGCTGGTCATTTGGGCAGCGTGATTGCCGTCAACATTGATTTTCCAGCCTATGGATTCTATCTGACAGGCATTTTTGATATTGTGCCAACGGTTTGCGGGCAGGTGCTGGGCGGATTGACAGTGCAGCATATGACGCAGCTTTCTGATTTTTGCGAGCAGGTGCATCCAGCAGCAGCGGTACTTTGTATTCCGGAACACGCTGCACAGGCGGTTGCGGATGATTTGGTGCATCTGGGCGTTCATGGATTTTGGAATTTCAGTCACTGCGATTTAGAAGTTGACCGAAACACGATCCAAGTTGAAAATGTTCATCTGGGAGATAGTTTGATGGCGTTATCCTATCGGCTGCACCAAGATGGCGGAAACGAATAGTATGAAAAAAGCAGGAACTGACGAAATGCAGTTTCTGCTTTTTTTTGGAATTCAGATCAAAATATTTAAAAAATTACAATTTCAAGACAGGAAATTTGTGGGGATTTGCTGAAAAATGAAAAAATGGTTGATTTTTCCGAATGCGTGTGCTATAATAAAAACAATCAGATGGAAAAACATGGGCGACGAAATGAAAAGAACGTCGCTTTCTGCGTCTGAATTGTTGAAATAGGAGGAAATCAGAATGAAAATGAAGAAAATGTTGGCAATTCTGGCAGCTCTGAGCGTATTGGGCACAACTGGTTTGACCGTTGGGGCAGAAGATACGGCTACCACGACTGAATCGGCAACCGAAGCAATCACCACGACTGAAACCGAGGCAGAAACCACTGCTGCGGAAACAACAGCGGAAACTGAAACGGAAACAACTGTGGAAACAGATGTGACGGAAGAAACAGCTGCTACAGAAGAGAATCAGGTTGTTGGAAAAATTGGAGAAACCGCAGAGTTTACTTTTAATGGTATAAAATTTCAGGCTGTTGAAGTAGATCCAGAGGATTTTGATTCCAGTGATCCGCTGTTTCAATCTGGTTGTGTCGGTTTGATCATCAATCGAATTGAAGAAGATGGATCCGTTACAGCAACAAATTTGACAAAAATAGCGTTATTCATGAAAGGTGATGGCGGCGGTAGTGGCAGTGACACTCCTGTATATTTGAAGCCTGTTCTGGATTTTATTTCTATTGATGGCGATATTTTAACAATTGATGCATATGGTGGGAATCAATCTTATCAGTATGTAGATGGTCAGTTTGTACCAGCTGGCACAGCACCGACTACAACCGCCGCTACTACAGACAGCACAACGACGACAACCACCACAACAACGGGAACAAAGGAAGAAGTTGTTACTGGGGATTTCGTTCTGGATGGAGTAACCTTGACACCAAAGGTAGAATATAGTAATAAAGAACCTGGTGAAGGTGAAGCATGGTTGTATTTGAATATTTATTCTCAGGATGGAACATTGTTGGTTTCTGTTCCAGTTGAAGGGTATAATGGCGGAAGTGAAAGACCGGCAGATTATGGTAAGATTAATAGATATTTGGTTAAAACTGGTTCAAATACGGTTACTGTAGTTGACCATACGGATTACAGTGGCGTTATAAAATACCACACCTATATTTTTGAAAACGGCAAGTTTGTATCTACAGGAACAACAACCGATGACGATCAGGAAAAGACTTTCACAGTTGAAATTCCGACCAGCTATGTCAAAGCTTTTTGTTACAAAAGAGGTCAGGAAATTACAGAAAGTAATTATAAAGACAGCATGGTTATTAGCTGCACAACTATTACAGGTTGCACGAATGGAACAGTAAGCATTGTGCCAAACGGTTATTTTGTAGGTGGCTTTATAGTAGAAAATGCGAAGCCGGGAACAATTACAATTACTGGTACAACAGGAACGTATTCTTCGAGTGAAGATCCGAATGTCAATACCAGCCATGGACAGTGTGGTGCTGGAATAGGTGATCGTTTAGATTCCTTTACTGTAACCGTTACTATTGACGAAAACGGTAACATTGTAACAGGTGGTAGTGATAATGGAAACAGCGGCAAGACCGACAACGGTTCTGCAAGCAATGCTCCTGCGACAAAGAACACCTCCGGCACACCGAAGACTGGTGACATGACCACCGTTCCGGCGGTTGCAGTAGGTCTGACTTTAACGGCTGCTGGTGTGGTTGCATTCATCAGCAAGAGAAAGAAGTAAATCGCACGAATCATTTTTCTATTTGAATCAAAAACCGCCGCAGGATGGACGATTTCCTGCGGCGGTTTTGTTCTGTAATTATGCAAATTTTTTCAGAAATGCTTCTGGTTTTTGTTCAATCATGCGATTTGCAACAGCATCACACGTTGCAATCAGCATCCGTTCATAGGTGCATTGCAGTGGGGAAACCTGATTTTCATCGCCGGTTTCCAGCCGATTCATACAGCCGCAAGCGTTCGTGCAGCGGTTTTTCAAGGCACATTCCTGACAGCGGTTCGGCGTTGCCTCCCGATGAATCAACTTTCGAACTTTTTCCTTGTCCAGCCCGTGAAAAACATCGCCCAGCAAATACGCCGGATCATTAATGAATTGCGTGCAGGGATACAACGAGCCGTCCGGTGTAACGGGCATCTGCCGAAGCCCTAAATGACAGCGTTCACCGGAGCAGTGTCCCCGAATGCTGTCCTGAATTTTCCCGTCAAATGTTCCGAAGTAGAACGGTGTTCCCTGTAGAAATTGCTGTTCGTAGAACGCTGCCGTTTTCTGTAACTCTGCCTGGAGCTGTTCCAGATGGGCATCTGTCCAGTGTACCCGTTTTCCATATGCGAGGGTTGCATTCATGTTGCGAAAGCCAAGCCGATACAGATATTTGACGGAGTCGGTGTAGGTGTCGACTGCCTCCGGAGCAATCGTCATCATCGCATAACTGTTCGGGAGTTGTTCCAGCAGCAATTTTGCATTGCGTTCCAAGTCGGAGAATGTTCCTTTGCCGTCCCGATACCGCCGGCAGCGGTCTTGCCCCGTGCCGTCAAACGATAAACCAATGTGCATCCCGATGGATTTTGCATACTGGATAAACGCCTTGTCCAACAGCGTGCCGTTGGTGGTCATCTTGCATTGAAACGGGATACCAGTTTCTGTGGCGTGCTGTTGACAGCGAGTAACTGCCTTTTGGAGCAAATCTTTTTCCAGCAGAGGTTCTCCGCCGAAAAAACAGATGCCAGCAGTTGTTCCGCTCTGAAAGATATAATCACAGGCAGCATTTAAGACGGTTTCGGACATGACACAGTCTCGTTTTTCGTGAACGCAGTAGCTGCAATCTAAATTGCATTGGTCAGTGAGGTGGAGTGTAACGTGCAAGAAAACCCCTCCCTTATGGCTGTTCTGGGGCAGCAGTTGTGGTGGCTGTAGTCGGTTGTGGCGTGGTAAGAGCACCTTCAAACATGGGTTCGGTTGTGGTAGTTGTAGTGGGTTGTGGTGTCGTGAGAGCCCCTGCAAGCATTGGTTCAGTTGTAGTGGTTGTCGTGGATTGTGATACAGGGAAAGTTCCTTCCAGTATGGTTGTCGTTTTCTGTGGTATGATAATGTCTCCGGCTAATGTCGTAGGTTGCGGTGTTGTGAGAGCACCCTCAAACATGGCTTCCGTTGTGGTAGTTGTAACAGGTGGTGTGGAAATCGTTGTTTCCTGTGGAATTGCTGCCGCTCCGCTCATTGCGGTTGTGGTTTGTTGAATTGTAGTCTGTGTAGTTGTACTGGACTGCGGTGGGTCAACTGGTGTGACGGGTAAGTTTCCGCATCCGTTTAAGAGTGTCGTTGCAGCAAGTAGCGTTGCTGCTTTTGCCAGATAGGCAGGAGCTTGATACTCCTTCATCGGTTTCCATTGCATAATGCAACATCCTTTCTTTCTTTTTTCATAAAGCATCTCCAAAATATCAGGAATCCGAACTTGTCACCGCAATATCCGATTCAGAAACATCAATCTCTCCAGCCAATTGCAGCAGTTCTGATGTGGTTGAAGTGGTCGTTGTTGTCGGAGCAGTTGTTTCAACTTCTCCGGCAAGTGCTGTTTGCGTTGGTTCAGAATCAGATGGCTGTCCGCTGCATCCGCCGAGTACAGTTGCAACAGTGAGCAGGGCAGCTGCTTTTTTCAGATAGGCAGGCAGTTCCGCCTTGGAAACAGGACTCCATTGCATGGCAATTCTCCTTTTGAAACAGAAATTTCAGAAATTACTTTACAAAAACAGTTTAACATTTTTTGAAATACCTGTCAAGACATCTGTACGAAGAAAATGACAAATCTAATGAAATTCTATAAAAAATGCACAAAAATGCATTTCAGAAGGTAAGGTTTTTAGAGCCGCAGAGTTGTTTTTTTTAGGGCAGCAGTATCAGAGATGCAGAGAAAAGCCGACTGCTCTTTTCAATTTACAGGAAATTTTTAAAAAAGAAAAAACAGTTGATTTTTTAATAAAACATGTTATAATAAAGTTGGACAGATGGAAAAATAGTTGTGGCTAATGATAAAATGACTTTTTTTACATCTGAATATGAAAACAGGAGGGATTCAGAATGAATACTAAGAAAATGTTGGCGATTCTGGCAGCTCTGAGCATGCTGGGTACAACAGGTTTGACCGTTGGAGCAGAAGACACTGCTGCAACAGAACCAGCAGTGGAAACAGTCGTTACAACGGAAGCCGAAGCAGAAACAGCCGTTTCGGAAATTGCAGAAACAAGAACAGAAACCACTGCTATGGATGAAGCAAAAATGGAAGTCAACGAAACTACGGTAACAGAAGAAACAGCAATCACCACGACAATTGTACAATCCGAAGAACCTACCTCCACGACGACTGCGGTAAAAAGTGATGCAGATGGTGTTGAAACAACAGTAGCAGTAACTGGAACAGAATCTGCTTCTGTTACGACGACGACCACGTATTCCGCAGAAGAAACTTCAAAAATTATGGAAGAACTGCAAAAGCAGATCGATAATTTGATCGATGAGATTCAGTCCGGCTCTAATCCTGACTTGCTTCCGGATGAAGAAAATGTAGAGATGCTTCCGGACTATTCGAGCGATAACATTCTTCAGCTGGAGGATGGAACATGGATCGGCACGTATCATACATACTATGTTGACGAAGAGGGCTATACTTATCAAGTCGTTTATTATGTAAAGACGGATGGAACAAAAGATATTTTCTACGTGACCTACTATGACGATTTTGATCACAATGATGCATTGGTTTGCTCGGACAATCCGTTTTATGATGAATTTTATGTGCAGTTCACAACATTCTACAAAACCTTGGAGAATACAAGTGACTACTATGTTCTTTATTGTACAACTGATGCAGGGGTCAATCCAACCATGTATGTCGTTGTAGAAATGACAGATGGAAATCTGGTATTCTATGCAATTTCTCAGGATGGAATCCAGCAGGTTGATAAGATTCCGACCTTTGAATTTGATGACGATTCCAAAAAGCCGAATGATTCGGCACGCCCGACTGCTGCCGTACAGAAATCAACAAGTAGCACACCAAAAACAGGTGACATGGCGACTGCTCCAGCGGTTGCAATCGGCTTGACTTTGACGGCTGCCGGTGTTGTTGCATTCCTGAATCGAAAGTATAAGTAAAATCATGGTGTTTGTTCCGTTCTGGAACTTATATCAAAACACAAAACCGCCGCAGAATGGATGATTTCCTGCGGCGGTTTTGTGTTTTATCGCTTTGATTTAGTCGATGCGTTCCAGCAATGCCACTGCATGAACAGCAATGCCCTCTCCCGAACCAGTAAAGCCCAACTTTTCTTCTGTTGTAGCCTTGACGCTGACATCCGAAACGGGAATCTCACAGCAAGCAGCAATGTTTTCCCGCATTGCAGAAATGAATCCGGCTAACTTCGGACGTTGGCATAAGATCGTTGCATCCAGATTGCCGACCTGATAGCCCTCGTTCCGAACCAGCCGAACCACTTCTTTTAAAAGCAGCATGCTGTCTGCTCCGGCATAGCGTGGGTCGGTATCCGGAAAATGCCTTCCGATGTCGCCCAGTGCAACCGCTCCTAACAGTGCATCAGAAATGGCATGCAGCAGGACATCTGCATCAGAATGTCCGAGTAGTCCCCGTTCAAAGGGAATTTCCACGCCGCCTAAAATCAGTTTCCGATTTTCGACTAAGCGGTGTACATCATATCCGTGACCAATTCTTATTTTGTGCATGTTGATTCCTCCATTCGTTTTTCCAGCAGCATCCGAGCAATGAAAATATCTTCGGGTGTGGTGATTTTCAAGTTGGTGTAGTCGCCAACAGTCATATAGACCTTGCAGTTAATGGCTTCTGCAAGCTGGCAGTCATCTGTAAAATCAAGGTGATGTTCCAGTGCAAAATCTACAGCTTCAAAGTAGATTCGCTTCTGGAAAACCTGCGGTGTCTGCGTACTATAGAGGTTTGGACGATAGGGCGTATCGACAATCAGCCCATCATTGACGACCTTAATGGTATCTTTTACCGGAACGCCGAGCGTTGCACCACCGAACACTTCAGCATCGTGAATGACAGCGGCAATGCGTTCCGGCTTTACAAGCGGTCTTGCACCATCGTGAATGGCGAACAGTTTTGTTTCTTTTGAGGCAGCCCGAACACCGTTCAGGACACTTTCCTGTCGAGTTGCACCGCCGGGAACGATTGCAGAGCATTTTTTCAGCTGTAAGTCTGCAATGGTTTTTTGAATGGCATCGTGGTCACTGGAGCGAGCAACCACAATGAATTCTGCAATGCGGTCGCAGTGTTCCATTGCCAGCATGGACATACCAATGACATTGGTTTGTCCGAGTGGCAGGAGTATTTTATTTTGTCCTTGCATACGGGTGGCATTTCCGGCACAAACGAGGATACCGGACGTATCTGGTGAAGAAGTCATGAAAACTCCATCCTTTCTATCATAGATAAAATCAGTATAGCATGAAAAAGGGGGGCGGTCAAGTAAAAAAAGACATCGTTTGCTTTTGTGCGATATGTCCTTTTGTTTATAAAAAAGATGCAGAGAAGTATTTTCCCTGCATCTTTCCCTAGATTTTCACAAATTCCGAATAGCATTGCCCAGTGCGACAACCTCCGGCAACGTGTTAAAAATAGAGGGTGCAAACCGCACTGTTCCGCCGTCTATCGTCCCAATTGCACGATGTGCCAGCGGTGCACAGTGCAGCATTGTTCGTAGACAAAAGCCTTTTGTTTATAAAAAAGATGCAGAGAAGCGTTTCTCCTGCATCTTTCCCTAGATTCTCACAAATTCCGGATGGCATTGCCCAGTGCGACAACTTTCGGCAGCGTATTGAAAATAGAGGGTGCAAACCGCACCGTTCCGCCGTCTATCGTTCCGATTGCACGATGTGCCAGCGGTGTATCGTGCAGTCTAAATAAAAGGATGCAGAGAAACATTTCCCCTGCATCTTTCCCTAGATTCTCACAAATTCCGGATGGCATTGCCCAGAGCGACAACCTCCGGCAGCGTATTAAAAATAGAGGGCGCAAACTGCACCGTTCCGCCGTCTATCGTTCCGATTGCACGATGTGCCAGCGGTGTACCCTGTAGTCTAAACTTTGTGGTTATAAAAAAGATGCAGAGAATCATTTTTCCTGCATCTTTCCCTAGATTCTCACAAATTCCGGATAGCATTGCCCAGTACAATAACCTCTGGCAGCGTATGAAAAATGGAGAGTGTACCGTGCAGCCTTGCCCGTAGACAAAAGCCTTTTGTTTATAAAAAAGATGCAGAGAATCGTTTCCCCTGCATCTTTTCTGATATTCTCACAAATTCCGAATGGCATTGCCCAGAGCGACAACCTCCGGCAGCGTATTAAAAATAGAGGGTGCAAACCGCACCGTTCCGCCGTCTATCGTCCCAATTGCACGATGTGCCAGCGGTGCACAGTGCAGCCCAGCCCGTAGACAAAAGCCCTTTTGGTCGAGTAATTCTGCTGTTTCTTCAGAAGATAAATTTTGTATATTAAATGAAACAATGGGTGCATAAGCAGCCCCCGGCTGTCGATAAACAGTCACCTGCGGCATGGTTTGCAGCATGGATAATAACTTGTTGCAGCAGGTCGTTTCATGCTGGAAAATTGTAGCTGTTCCGGTTTTTTTGACGAAGGCAATTCCTGCCCGCAAAGACAGAATTCCAGCAATATTCAGCGTTCCGCATTCCAGACGGTCAGGCAGAAAATCCGGCATTTCCAGTTTTGCAGAAAGGCTGCCCGTTCCGCCATATAACAATGGTTTAATGGGAAATTTGGTGTCAGTAATCAGCAAGCCTGTTCCGGTTGCACCATATAGTCCCTTGTGTCCGGCGGTGCAGAGGATATTGATTCCATCCGACATCTGTACCGGCAGCGTTCCGCAAGCCTGTGCACCATCGGCAATCATGCAAATATCATGCTCGTTACAGAGGGCAGCCAGTTCCCGATAGGGAAGAATCTGTCCTGTGACATTGCTGGCAAGTGTACAGATAATGGCTCTGGTATTGGGGCGAATGCGTGCCCGAAATGCAGCAATGGTTTCCTTGTCATCGACTGAAACCGGAGCAATACTGCACTGCACCCCTCGTTCTCGTACCATTGCTGCCACTGGACGCAATACAGCATTGTGTTCCAGATTGCTGATAATCACATGGTCGTTGGGCTGTACGATGCCCTGAATGGCGAGGTTTAAAGCGTGCGTACAGTTTAGACAAAAGATGGTATTTTCCGGCTTTCCGCCGAAAAAGGCAGCAGCTTCTTCTCTTGCAGCAAAAACCTGTTCTGATGTGCGTTCCGTGAGCTGATGACCGCCCCGACCAGCGTTTCCGCCGTATTTCAGCATCGCCATTTCCATTGCCTGCCGAACAGAGCGTGGCTTTGGAAAGGTCGTTGCAGCGTTGTCAAAATTAATCACTGTGCATCACGCACATTCCGCAGAGATAAAAAGGGAATGTCGTTTTCCTTCAGCAGGTCTGCAATGGGTTTGCAAGCCCCTTTTGTCTGCAATAAATAGCTGCACCCCTCCGGTGTGGCGTGTACTTGCCGCTGAATCCGGCAGGAATAGCCGTATCGCTGCAAAATAGCTTGTGCCTTTCGGGCTTGGGTATCGGACTGCATGCCGACTTGACATTCCAACATCATTCTCTCCCCCTTTCTTCTTTTCGGATACTACTATTTTATGCGGAGATTGCAGAAACGTGCGGACGGGAATTTCCATGAAAATTTTGTGAAATCCCTTGCAATTCTGGCGGAAGCTTGTTACAATAGAAATAGAAAAAAAGAGAAAAAAGAATCCGAAACTAACCAAATGGAAACGAAAATTTGGTTACCGTTGGCGGAAATTGGAGGATTCTGCAAGGCTTGCAGAATGAAGAAGGGTGTGACAACAAACCAGTGAGATGGACAGAGTTGATGACGTGGTGTCGGGATGCAATCAACAGTTTGTTCAGTATCCTGAAAACCACAGAATTGGTGGATGTATTTGATATTTTGGTGCTTTCCTATTTGGTCTACTGGGTGATTAAATTGGTACGGGAAACTCGTGCCGGACAGTTGATGAAAGGCATTGTACTATTATTTATTGCATACATCATTGCAAAGTTTTTACAGATGAAAGTCGTTTCCTACCTGATGGAGCAGGCGTTCAGTATCGGCGTGATTGCCCTGATGATTATGTTCCAGCCGGAACTGCGGCGAGCATTGGAAAAGGTGGGAAACAGTAAGTGGGGGCTGTCCTTTGGACTCTCTACGCCCACAGGAGATGCAGCCGTCTGGGGGACGGCAATTGAAGCGATTTGCGATGCCTGCGTGGAACTGTCTGCAACGTCCACCGGTGCATTGATTGTTGTCGAACGGCAGACACGTCTAGGCGAACAGATTGACAACGGAACAATTTTGAATGCAACGCCCAGCAAGGAATTATTCGGGAATATTTTTTACCCGAAAACGCCGCTGCATGACGGGGCAGTTATTATGCGAGATGGCATGATTTTAGCAGCTGCCTGCTTCCTGCCGAAGCCGCAGAAAGAGGAACTTGTGAATAAAAAGCTGGGTTCTCGCCATCGGGCAGCCATTGGCATGAGTGAAAATTCAGATGCGATTGTCATCGTGGTATCGGAGGAAACCGGTTCGATTTCCGTTGCAGAAAACGGGCTGCTGAAAAGCGGATTTACACGGGAACAGCTGAAACAGTTGCTGACAGACCGCCTGATTCAGACGGATACGGATTCTGCGATTCGGAAAGCTGCTCGGAAAATTCCGTTTATTAAATCGAAAAAGGAGAAGGAGCAGCCATGAAGACAGCAAAGAATCCAGAAAAAAAACGGTTTCGCTTATTTTCCTATTTGTTCAACACCCGTATGGGAACGATGATTTTTTCGATTATCACAGCAATTTTTCTTTGGTTTGCGATTTCTATCAACTTGTATCCAACCACACCCCGTACCATCTCCCATATTCCTTTGACGGTGGATATTACGGGAACAGCAGCAGAACTCAATGGATACAGTGTGATTGATTACAGCGTGAAAGAAGTCACTGTGCAGATTGAGGGCAATCGTTCGCAAGTCGGGAACTTAGATGCCAATGATATGATTGCAACGCCAGTCGTAGAAAACGTCACCTCTTCGGGCGTGAAAACGCTAGACATCAGCGTTTCCAGCAAAGATGGCACACAGTTTACTGTGAAATCCATTTCTCCGAAATCCGTCAATGTACGATTTGATAAAATGGTCACGAAGAAGTATCCGATTCAAGGCGACATCGGAAAAATCACCAGTTCCAGCACTTGTGTCATCAATACAGAAGATGTCAAGGTGACACCGAATGAAGTGGAAGTGACAGGACCGGAAACCATTATGAATCGAATCAGCTATGCAGCAGCGGTGATTCCAAAAGAACGGGAACTTTCCGCAACAACCATTTTGACGACCGACCAGCTGGAATTTCGGGATGAAAATGATACGCCAGTAGAAAGCACGTATTTGGAATATACGCTCTCCAATTATGCAGTGGAAATTCCAGTGCAATATACACAGACCTTGGATATTACCTATCAGCTGCGAAATGTGCCAACAAACTTTGATGAAGCATACCTGCGGAGTTTGCTGAAACAGTCGGAAGATCATATTACGCTGGCAACTTCTGATGCCAATTTGGATGCAGAAACAGCGTTCAGCATTGGACAGATTTCACTTTCGGATATTGGAATTGGCTATTCTAAGGACTTCCCACTGGAAATTCCGGAGAACTATGAGAATCTTTCGGGCGTTACTTCTGTAAATCTGGCGTTGGATGCTTCGAATTTGGTAGAAAAAGAATTTGTTGTGACAGACATCAGCATTATGAATGCACCAACCACATATAATATGACCGTAGACACCAGTCAGCTCACGGTAAAAATGATTGGACCAAAGAACCAGATTGAACATCTGTCTGCTGCGGATTTGACCGTAACCGTCAATCTGCTGGGTGCACCGCAGATGGAAGGCGAATCGGTTTCGTTCAGTTATACACCGACCATTTCTTGTGAAAAATGGGATCGGGTCTGGGCAGTCGGGGACTACACCAACAAAGTCTATGTGAAAGGCGTGAAAGTCGATACGCCCGTTGTGACCACAACCGTTACAACACCGGAGCGTGTGACTGTTCATACAACTGAAACAACCACAACCACTAGAAAATGAAACAAAACCGGGCAGCAGTTGTTGTCCGGTTTTGTGGATTCTGTGCTGAAAACTGTATGCGTTTTTCTACATTTTTCAATAATTCGTCTGAAATTTGTGCAGATTGCACAAAAACAGGGATTAGAATTTCTACAGCGAAAATGCCCATTTCTTCGTAATGTTAATAAAAAATCCACAATTGGAGCGGAATATCGTGTTATAATAAGAACAGTTCGAAATGAAACGTTTATAACATAGGCATAAACCTGTTATGATTCAATGAGAAGCAAAAAAGAGTAGAGAAAGGATGATATCAATAATGGTACATACTGTATGGAAAAAGCGTGCAATTGCTGCTGTGATGAGTGTGGCAATGCTCGGAACTTCAATGGCTGCAACCCCGATCGTTTGGGCTGCTGGAAACGAAATTTCGGTAAACAAGACACTGGAAGTTGCAATTCCAGACCCAAGTAACCCAAGCACTCCGACGAACAAGGATGCGTGCACCTATACCGGTCTGATGTCCGATATTTTCGGCTCTGGTGAAAACCACACAACGTTTACAACGTTGCAGTTTAATTTTAAGGCTGACGAAGAAGTTACAAACTTCTCGTATTATTTCGGCATTAACTTGGATGAAAAGCCATGGTGGACAGATTTGAGTAAGGAATGTACGCCGTATGCATCGGAATTCTCCGTTGTTGTCAATGTCAAGGATTTGGATTTGAAGGGACAGAACATTGGCTACTGCATCGATGAAAAGTGGCATTCTGACCGTCACCTCGAATTCCAGAATTGTTATGCGGCAAACGGCGAAACAAAGATTCCGGTTACCTTGACCTCCATTACGGTAAATGGCACTTCTGACACCAGCAACGGCACAAAACCGGTTGACCCAGAAAATCCGGACAACCCAGACAATCCGGACAAGGAAGCACAGTTCCCGAATACCGGTGAAGGCGGTTTCTATAGCAGTAAGAATGAACAGAGTAGTAACTACTCGTTCGTTGATAATAAGGATGGTACAGCAACTGTAAAATCCACCATTACGAAGAAGCTGAACGCTGATGACCTGAAGAAGCTGGCAAAGGAACAGTATGGAACAGATACCATTACCCTGACACCAAGCCCGAAGGGTGCGGACTACAGCGAAGATGGTTATGCTGATAAGTATGGCGATGAAAATTCCGAAGCAACCATTCGGAAGAACGGCGACCCGCTGAACAGCCATAAGTTCTCTTATGATGATTTCGGAATTGGTTCTGGTGATGAAACCACAAAGATTACACCGGAAGCTTTGACCGTTGTAATGCGTGCAAAGGATAACCAGAATGTAACTCGGATTATGTACGGCGGCGGTCTGAATGTTGAAGCAGGCACTCCGGCAGATACCGAAAAGGCAAAAACAAAGATTGGTAGAGATGAAGCTGGCAACGTAACTGATGATTCTCTGGCAGGCTTTAAGAAAGATGGCAACGCTGGTTACTGGTACAATGATATCGGTGCAGATAGCTATGACGATGTTGCAAAGAACCTCGAAAATGTTGGTTACAAGGTTGGTTCTCCAGATACAGAAAATGGTCTGGTACAGATTCAGAACGGAAAAGACCTGAAAGAACAGAGCTTTGGCGACTATGTACAGGTAACTTGGGACGTTCCGGAAGATGTGAAACAGTATGCAGATGCTGCTTCTGGCAAGACCATTTCGTTCCAGCTGTGGTACGGCGAAATCGAAGCAGAAGAATACACACCGCTGGAATCTCTGGATATCGACAGTGCAATGCTGACTTATACTGAAGAATTGACCTTCCCGTATAAGAGCCAGACAAAGGAACTCACCATTAACAAGGAACTGAAGACCGGTGATGACCCGTTGGAAATCCTGTATTCTGACCTCGGTATGACTTATGAAACGACTGCCGATGTTTATGCAATTGAATTTACACTGGACAGCAAGGTCGATGCAAGACAGCTCGTATTGGGCAATGGTACTACTGTTGTTGACAAGGCAAGCGATTATTGGTATCAGGCTGGTTCTATCGCATTGGTAAAATCCGATGATAAGAATCATGAATACACTTATATGTGGATTATGCCGGCGGACGTTGCAAATGTTACCCTTGGCGAAGATGGTACAATTATGTCCCTCTTGAACAAGGTTAGCACCGAAAAGGAAGGCGACCACTTCTCATTGGCTCTGTATTATGCAGATAACAACGATGGCAAGGAAGTTACTTCTGTCAACCTCAAGAGCGTTTCTGCTTACTACGATACGGACAACAGAAAGAACACTGCAAAGGCTGATCTGTTTGAAAAGGATCTGAGCGTTAGCCCGAAGAACATTACAATGAAGGTTGGCGAAACCAAGAAGATTTCTACAAATGTTGACGGCTGCACCTTTACTTCTGAAGATCCGACCATTGCAACCGTTGATGAAAATGGTAATGTTGTCGGCGTTGGTGCAGGAACAGTTGTCATCAATGTTGAAACACCGAAGGGTCAGAAGGATACCGTTACAGTAACTGTAAATCCGGCAGACACAACTGCAACCACAACTACAACCACTACTACAACCACTACAACTACTAAGGCAACTACAACTACAACACAGGCAACCACTACAACTACAACCACTACCACCAAGGCATTCAAGCCATACTATGGCGATGTCAACTTGGATGGTGTTGTAGACCTGCGTGATACCATTAAGCTGAACAAGTATCTGGCTGGTCAGGTAACACTGTCTGATGCAGCAATGATTAATGCAGATGTAACCGAAACATCCGGTGCTGTAGATGATAAGGATGCTACAAAGCTGATGAGATTCGTGCTGTTCCTCGTAACAGATTTGGGTCCTGGCACACCAGATTCAGCAAACTAAACAAGGATTTGACGAATCCGGTAACTCTGTCTGATGCAGCAATGATGAGATGCATCACTGGTTTCCCTTCTTTAAAAAGGAAATAAAACAAAACACATAAAAACGACCGCTGTACATCAAAACGATGTGCAGCGGTTTTTTTGGTTATTGGTTGAATTGTTGTAATGTGCCTCTGAGTTTTCGGATAATTTTCTTTTCCAGACGGGAGATATAAGATTGCGAAATTCCAATTGCCTGAGCGACTTCTTTCTGTGTCTTTTCTTTTCCATCCACCAGCCCGAACCGTAACTCCATGATTTCCCGTTCCCGTGTGCCCAGTTCTGAAACCGCTGAGCGGAGCAGTTCCCGTTCTGATTCCTGTTCGATGTTTCGACTGACTACATCGGCATCTGTTCCCAGAATATCCGAGAGCAGCAGTTCGTTTCCGTCCCAGTCAATGTTCAAGGGTTCATCAATGGAAACTTCTCCTCGGTATTGCGTTGCCTTTCGCAGGAACATCAGGATTTCATTTTCAATGCAGCGGGAAGCATAGGTTGCAAGTTTGATTTTCTTTGTGGGGCAGAAGGTGTTCACCGCTTTAATCAGCCCGATAGTACCAATGGAAATCAGGTCTTCCAGACCAATGCCAGTGGATTCAAATTTCTTTGCAATGTAGACCACCAACCGGAGATTGTGGACAATGAGCTGTTCTCGGGCATCCGTGTTGCCGTTCGCCAGTGCCTCCAGCATCGCCCGTTCCTCCGGAGCAGAGAGCGGCGGCGGTAACGTATCCGCTCCGTGAATGTAGTGCATCTGTCCCGAACAAAGCCAGAATTGCAGCTGCCGCAAAAATTGCAGCAAAGATTTCATAAGGCAAACTCCTTTCTACGCACATAGACCGTTAAATCGTTTGCAGGAGGTTGGGGTGAAAAATTGCCTGCTCCTGTGCATCTGCTAACCCAATGCGGGCAGCAACCTGCTGTCTTGCTCCTGTTGTTTCGTTTTGCAGCAGCACTTCATCCGCCTGAAAAACCGGCATCAAACTTGTGCCGGATACTGTCCCATAGGGAACATAGTGGTAGTGCCGCTGTTTTTTCTGGCATTGCGGCAGCAGGTCAGAAAATGCCTGTCGGCTGCAAACAATGATGGGCAAGCCGCTGTATGGGTCAACCAAGTTGTTTCCGGTATCTGCTAACCCCGTTTGTATGCGAGTTTCTGAGCCGATGCGAATATAGACCCGATAGGGAACATCGGTGTGTCGGCATCGCATTCGAACAGCGTGCCAGAGCCGCAGAATCCCATATGCCAGCAACGTGCAGAAAATGCACACCGGAAGGGACAGCTGTAAGTAAAAGCATTGATTGCCCAGAAAAATCCGGTGGCTGTTGGTGCTCTGCTGAAGAACCATCAGGAAGCCTGCAAAGAGCATACTGCAACAGAAAAACCAAATGGTTTGTCGCAGCATGGTTCGGCGAGAAAGCCCAAAGCAAAGCAGCCCGTTCATGCCAGCAGCTGTTCCCAGTCGAATCAGTAGGTTGACTGCCAAGGGCAGGGGCGGTAGGAGGATGACCAGTGCAGAGAAACTGCCCAGCAGAGCACTGAGCAGGCAGCGTGGAATCCGGCAAGGCGTGTGCGTGAGAAATGCCGTTCCCCGCAGAAGAAAATAGTTGACACAGAAGTTGAAGAAGAGCAAAACGTCGACATAAATGACTTGCATTGCAATCACCGCCTGTCTTTTGATTATAGCACAGAGCAGGGGAAAATGCTGTCGAAAGTCGTTTGCAGCCGAAAAAAACACAGCCCCACAAATAAAATTGCAGGGCTGCGAATGAAAAATAAATGGAGAAAGATGAGAAAGTAAAACAGCTGTTATTCTGCTGCTGTCAATGGGATAATCGTTTGGTCAACTTTGAGATAAGTAACGGCGTTCGGGTCAATCGGCTGGGGGAGGTCAAATTCCAACCATCCTGTGCCATCCAAGTTGTGAGAAACGCCGTATCCGGCAGATAATCCGCCTTTTCCGTCCTGTAAATCAACGGCGGATACGATTGTACCGTCTGCTAAAATCACAGAAACGGATTCTGGCTGTGTTACAAGATCTCTATCCATTTTTCCAGCCAGTTTGATATGAGAAGGATAGCAGGTGACTTGCTGAATATGGAAAACTTGATAAGTCTTTTGAATTTCAACATAGTGTTTCCAAATGCCATCCGCAGTATAGGTGACACTCGGAATGGTCTGGATGTTGTCCAAGTGGAATGCAACTGTGCCAAGTGTGCTGTCGTCAGATGTTTTCAGGGCAAATGCTACATCTGCTTGCTTGTTCAAAAAGGCATCCATCTGTATTTTGCAGGTGAAAGTATAAGTACCATCTGCTTGCTGTTCGGAATAGGCATACACCGTGTTCAGCGATTCAGAGCTTAGCAATTCAGAAAGAGGCTTGTTGTCGATGCTCAAGCTGCATACATCAATGATAAACATTGTTTCTTCCGGCAACATATCCGGCTGATTTGGAGCAAGATTCAGCACCATTGCAAGATTTGTTCCATCGCTGAGCACACCAAGCGGTGTGACGGTAAAGTCATCCATACCTGTCGTAGTGAAATTGGAAATAGTCGCCACCATAGAAGCAGGGTCAAGAATAGTATTGTCTGCTTTGGCAGTCAGTGGAATGGTGACATCGTCCATTTGAATGGCAGTGGCTGCGGTTGGGTCAATGGGTTTTTCCAGATAGAGGAATTGTTCTACCTGTGTCAGGTCTTCAGTGACAATGCCATGATTGCGATAACCGCTTGTCATGTATTCTCCAGCAACAGTGCTACCGTCTTTCAAGATGACCGATACTTGTTTTGCGGAGTTGGTTTGATTGTCTGCTGTGCCGTCAATGGTCAGCGTCAGCGGCTGTAAGACAACTTGTTCGACATTGAGAAACCCACTTGCATTGTTCCACGTTCCGGAAGCGGTGTAAACACTGGTCTGTGGTTTGTTTTGTAAGTCGATGGTGATGGAAATCGTGCCGATCGTACCGAAGTTTTGCTTGAGCGTTTCGTATTGTTCGCCCTCATATAAGATTGCCTGCATTTCTGCCTGATAGGTCATGTGGTTTTCCCATGTGCCACTATCTAAATGAATCTTGTTGGTAAATAAATAGCCATCTCCGTCCGGTCGAGTTTCCGAAGCACTGCCTTGTAAAAACTCTGTGTTTGTTTCGCCATTGAACCAGAATGTTCCGGTTTGGGAAATGGTGAATCGGTCGGTATATTTTTCTGGGTTCTCTGTTTTGGGGGTCAGATGAACGGCGTAATATAAGTTGGATTCATCTGCAAAGGCAGCAATCAGTTCTGCGTCCAAATCGTCCAAATTGGCGGAAAAAGCAGAAACATTTCCGGCTTGTTGCGATGCATATTGTGCCGTTGCTGCATCATCGCTGCTGTTCGGGAACAGCTGATGAATCCAGTTTGTGCCCTGAATGGCAGAAACGGAAACCATACCGATGACGCTTATGCAAGCGGCAATCGCAACACCAGCAATCACGTTACGTTTCCAAGTTCTGCGAGTTGGAACGGGGCTGGCGTTGTGTGCAATTTGTTCTAGAATCGCCTGTTCACAGCGTTCCGGCATTTGAATGCGATTCATAATTTGCTGATAACGATTCTTGTTCATAAAAATCCCTCCCTTGTTCCGTGAGTGCCAATTTTAATTTCTTTCTGGCACGGGCAAGCTGCGTTTGAATAGTTGAGATTTTACGGCCAGTCAGGTCGGCAATCTCTTGAATGGAATATTCCTCGTAATAATAGAGCAAGATGACAATGCGGTATCGTTCCGGCAGTGCAAACACTTCTTCATAGAGCAGGTTGTCGGTCGGGTCGGAGAACAGCTCCGGAATTTCTTTGTAGTCTGCTCTCCGGTTGTACCAGACGGATTTCCGGAGGTTGTGGCAGGCGTTGAGGGTCACTCGAATCAGCCACGCTTTTTCCAGACCAGCATCTGTGAAGGGTTTGGATAGTTGATAGAATTTCAGGAATGTTTCTTGTGATACATCTTCTGCATCAGCGGTGTTGCGGAGATAGGTATAGGCAATGCGGTAAACCATGTCTTTGTATTGTTGGAGCTTTTGTTGAAATGTAGATTTGTCCATGTTGTTCATCTCCTTTTGTGGGATTCAGAAGTACTTCACCCTAATAACAATTCAACCTTATAAAAAATCCCATTGTGCAGAAAAATTTTTTTGCAGGGGAAAACAGGGGGTGGAATCTGTGGAAAACAGCGAAAATTCTGAATATTTTCCGAAAACCATTGCAATTGAAACGAATTTATAGTATAATAAAAATTGTATGTGTAAGCACAAACGGTTTATTGAGTGATTTGAAAAGAGAGGTTGACACTATGGTTTTATTAGATGAATTGCGTGTAACCATGTCCGACTATCAGAAAGATATGGATGAGTTGTACGAAGTATTGGGCGTTGCGGCTGCAACAGAACGCTACAATGTATTACAGGAAGAAATTGCAAAAGAAGGATTCTGGGATGATCTGGAACATTCTCAGAAAGTGTTGCAGGAATCCAAGACACTGGAAAACCGCATCAACTCCTATAAGAAGATGCAGTCAGAATTGGAAGATATTATTACGCTGATTGAACTTTCCATCGAAGAGGGCGAAACAGAAAGCACACCGGAT
>ERZ1673699.1044-NODE-1044-length-24644-cov-5.963520_pt1 | contig 24644 bp, 13 predicted proteins | sample MGYA00580229_ERZ1673699 | MGnify/ENA primary metagenome ERZ1673699 (study PRJEB41218, sample SAMN15661785) | gut metagenome | host: Homo sapiens | place: Canada: London | collected 2015-08-20/2019-03-30 | study: EMG produced TPA metagenomics assembly of... | reverse complement strand
CCATCTCGACCGACTTCCGGCAGATGGGCGTGCTGGTGGCCCGGATGATCCTCGACAAGTCGCCCGCCAAAATTAAGTGCGACTTCCAGATGATCCGCCGCAACACTTTTTAGGCGTGACGACAATGGAGAACCGACTCCCCGACCTCAACGTCCCGGCCCGTGAACGCATCGGCTGGGTGGACCTCCTGCGCGTGATCGCCTGCTTCCTGGTGGTCTTTTCCCACAGCTGCGACGCCTTTGTCGCCGTGTTCGACAGCGACCGCGCGACGTTTCTGCAGGGAGCCCTGGCCGGCAGTCTCGTGCGGGCCTGCGTGCCGCTGTTCGTGATGATGTCGGGGGTCCTGCTGCTGCCCGTGCGGACCGACGCCGGGAGTTTCTACCGCCGACGCATCGGCCGCATCCTCGTGGCGCTGGTCTTCTGGTCGCTGGCGCTGCCCGTGCTCTACTTCCTCTACATGCGCTATGTCGGTACGGCCAGCCCGTCGATCGACCCCGCGCTGTTCACCGGCGAGGCCACGCTCCGCAAGATGTGGACTTTCGTCTTCAACTTCACCTACGACACCACGCCGCTCTGGTACCTCTACATGCTCCTCGGGCTCTATTTCATCCTGCCGATCCTGAGCGCCTGGCTCGAACGGGCCTCGCAGCGCGACCTGCGGATCGTGCTCGGTATCTGGGGACTGACGCTGCTGCTGCCCTACGTGAAGATGCTGGCCCCGATGCTGGGCTATGCCGGCAATTACGGCAACATGGGCCTCTACGGCGTCTGCGACTGGAACGAATTCGGAACGTTCTACTACGTCTCGGGCTTCGCGGGCTACCTCGTGCTGGCTTTCTACCTCGTGAAATTCCCGCCCGCGTGGAGCTGGCGCAGGACGCTGGGCATCTGCATCCCGGCATTCCTGATCGGCTACCTCGTCACGGGGCTGGGCTATGTGATGATGCAGAAACAGTTCCCGGGCAACTACGCCTACCTGGAAATCGTCTGGTATTTCGCCGGCATCAACGTCTTCCTGATGACCGCCCCTGTCTTTATCCTCGTGCAGAAAGCCGCCGCACGGCCCCGCGCATGGCTTTCGCGGCTGGCGGGCGCCACGTTCGGCATCTACCTCTGCCACTTCATCTTCGTACAGGCGGGCTACGACCTCGTACAGCGGATTCCGGGGCTCCCGGCGCTGGTGCGCATCGCGCTGATCGCCTGCGGAGCCTTCGGCGTGAGCTGGCTCGTGGTGCGGCTCATGCAGCGCTGGAGCCTGACACGCAGACTTGTGGAGTAAACAGGCATAAAACACCCGCCGGATGGCGGGTGTTTTTTTACCGGCCCGTCACACGCATGTACCTCGCCAGCGAGGTGCGGTAGGCGGCGCATGCCGAGGTGAAATTGTTGCGGCTCTGGGTGTAGAGCGTCTCGGCGTCGAGCAGGTCGGTGAGCGGAGCCGTTCCGGCCTGGTAGAAATTCCGGTTCTGCCGCAGGTTCTCGGTGGCCGACGCCACAGAACGCCGCATGAGCTCGATCTGCGCATAGGCTTCCACCACCTCGCTCCACGTCCGCTCGACCTCCACGGCAAGCATCTCACGGGCCTGCAAGCGGTCGTTCTCGGCCTGCTGTTCGCGGATGCGGGCTTTTTTCAGCGCATGCGCCCCGCCCCACCAGTCGGAAATGGGCACCGACACCTGCGCGAAGACCAGCCCGTCGTCCACGTCCTTGTCCGTAACGTTATAATAGAGGTACCCGGCCCCCACGCCCACCGTCGGCAGGCGTTTGCCGCGTTCCATACGCTTCTGGTACTTCTGCGCCTCGACGTTCTTCTCGGCGAGCAGGTATTCGGCCCGGCGGTCGAGCGCCTCCTCGACCGAGACATGGAAACTCCCCGGCGCTTCGGGTTCCCCGAGGGTCGAATCCCCGACGTCGAACCCGTGCCAGTCCACACCGATATGCTGGGCCAGCAGCATCTTCGACACTTTCAGCCCGTTCTCGACTTTCAGGCGGTTCGAGGCGATCTCCTGCTGACGCAGCTCCACGCGCAGCAGGTCGTTCGAGGTCACGAGACCCGCCCGGACCGAGAGTTCGACCTGCCGGTGAATCTCCTCCAGCTGCCGCTCCACGGCCCCGATGGTCGAGAGGTTGTCGCGCAGCGAGACGATCTGCCAATAGTAGGTGTCGGTCTGTTCGCGGACTTCGGCCTCGGTCTTCCGCAGCTGCAGCTGCCCGACCTCCTCGCCCAGCCGGGCGAGCTTGTTGCCGTTGACGATCTTCAGCCCCGCGAAAAGGGGCTGTACGGCGGTGATGCCGCCCACGAGGCCCCGTTTGACCATCGACAGCGGCAGGTTCATCGTCCCCAGCTGCGGGATGGTCATGCCGAAATCGGCCTGCACCAACCCGTGCTGGGCCTGGAAGACGCCTCCCGTGGCCGAAACCTGCGGGAAGTAGTTGGTGAACGCCTCGCGGCGGGTTTGCAGGGCCGCTTCGAGGTCGAAACGGCTGTTCCGCAGGGTCCGGTTGTGCTCGAGGGCCGCGGCGCGGCATTCGTCGAGCGTCAGGGTCTGGGCTTCGACCGGAAGAACGAAAGCCGCAAAGAGCAGATAGATGAATGCCTTTTTCATCACTTGTAGATTTTCGAGTAAAGGACCGGGAGGATCGTCACCACGAGGATCAGCGAACCGATACCCCCGGCGAAGATCGTGAGCCCCACGGGAGCCCAGAACGTACTGCCTCCGAGCATCATCGGCACGACGCCCACAGCCGTGGTGGCCGTCGTGAGGAAGATCGGGACCATGCGTCGCTTGCCGGCGTCGTAGGCGGCCAGTTTCGCCGACCAGCGGCAGACCTTGCGTTTGTCCTCGGCGTGCTGATACATCAGGATCACGTTGCGGACGATCATGCCCAGCAGGGTGATGAACCCCAGCACCGAGGTGAGCCCGATGGTGAAGTCGGCGATCCACAGTCCGACCACCGCGCCGAACAGGCACAGCGACATGGCGGCCATGATGACCAGCGTGATGCCGAACTTGCGGAAGTTCACGAGGATGAAGAAGAAGATGATGACCAGCGAGATGCTCAGTCCCGACGCGATGGGCGGAATGGTCTCGGCGTCGAACTCGTGGGCGCCGCCCAGCTCGGTCTCCACACCCGCCGGCAGCGCAATCTCGTTCTTCAGCACCTTATTGATCTGCGAGGTCATCCGCATGGCGTTGACGCCGCGTTTGAGGTCCGCCGAAACGGTGATGCAGCGCATGCCGTTGCGGTGGACGATCTTCGACTGGCTCCACACGGGCTCCACGCCGGCAACCTGCCGCAAGGGGACGCTGACCCCCGGCACGGGCGAGGAGAGGTAGGTGTCGCCGATGTCGGCCAGCGACCGTTCGCCCTGCCGCGCGTCGTTTTTCAGCACGACAGGCAGTTTGTAGTCGCCCTCCCAGACCGATCCCACGGGTACGTCCCCGGCGGCGAGCGCCAGGTTGACGGCCGCCAGCGTCCGCGTGACGCCCAGCTGGGGCGCTGTGACGGGGTCGAGCCGCACGTCGACGACCGCACGCGGGTCCTCGTAGTCGGAGTGCACCCACATCAGTTCGTGCATCTGCCGCATGCGGGCCATCAGCCGGTCGGCGGAGGCGCGCAGCGAGTCGATGTCGCTGCCGTAGAAGCGAAATTCGAGCGAGGGAACGTTCTGGTAATCCAGCTGTTTGAACTTAACGTAGGCTTCGGGGAAACGGTCGGCCCACGCGTCGGCATACTCGTCGAGGATGGACTCCGTATCGTCGACCGACGCGGTGTTGACGATGAACTGCGCATAGTTCTTGCCCGCGATCTGCGGGGCGTAGCTCATCTGGAAGCGCGGCGACGAGCATCCCACGAACGAGGTGACCGACTTCACCCGCCCGTCGGCATGGAGCAGCCGGTAGACCGAATCGGCGACCGCCTCCGTGCGTTCCAGCGGCGTGTCGGGACGCAGGTAAATCTCCACGGCGAACTGGTCGCGGTCGGCGAAAGGCACCATGCGGAATTTGAGCTGCGTGACGATCAGCAGCGAGACGACCACCGAGGCGATGCCCGCCGAGATCGTGAGCCAGCCGTGGCGGAAAGTCCACGCCAGCACCCTGCGGTAATAGTCGTGCACCCGGTCGGTAAAGGATTTTTTGCCCTCCCGGCGCGGCTGCACCCGGGGGATGATGAGTATTTCGAGGAACGGGATGACCAGCACGGCCAGCAGCAGCGAGACCATCAGGTTGATGGTGACGGTCCACGGGAAGAAGGTCAGGAAGTCGCGGAACATGCCCGTCATCGTGAAGAGGATCGGATAGAAGATCATGCAGATGCAGACCGTGGCCAGCAGCAGCGAGGGGAAGAACTCCCGGGCGCTTTCCACGGCGGCGAACCAGCGCGAATAGCCCCGCGCGAGGTAGTCGAGGTAGCCGTCGATCACCACGATCGAGTTGTCGACGATCATCCCGAGCACGACGACCAGCGCGGCCAGCGTCACCGTGTTGAGCGGGATGCCGCACAGGTACATGATGCCTACCGAGATGAACGTGGAGAGCGGGATGGTGATGGCCGCGACGATGGCCGAGCGCAGCGGGAAGAGAAGCATCATCACGGCGATGATGATGGCCATGGCCACGAACAGGTCGCGGAGGAACCCGCGCACGGAGTCCCCGACGACCTTGGCCTGGTCGGCGATGCGCTGCACTTCGACATCGGAGGGCAGCTCCTCTTCGATAAAGGCGTGCAGCACCTCGTCCACCTCCCGGCCGTACTCCACGATGTTGAATCCCGCGCGCATCTCCATCGACAGCAGTACGCAGCGGTGTCCGTTGTTGAGGATATAGCTGTCCGGATCGTCGTATTCGCGGACGACGCGCGCCACGTCCTTCACGCGCAGCACGTGGCCCTCGGGATCGCTCCAGACGATCTGCTCGGCGACCTCCCGCTCCCCGGCCAGCGCGGGCGCGATATGGATCGGCGTTTCGGTCTCGGCATTGCTCACCGTGCCGCCCAGCGGGGTCAGCCCCTGCGCGGCCAGCGCCGCGGAGATCACCTTTTCGCCGATGCCGTAGGCCGCCAGCCGTTCGCGGTCGATGTAGACCGAAATCTGTTCCGACTGCACGCCGTAGGGACGCAGGTTCGAGACCGACTCGATGCGCCGCAGGCGGTCGCTCAGGTCGTCCATGTACCCTTTCAGTTCGCGGTAGGAGCGCGTATCCGACTCGAGGGTGATGAGCAGCGCCGAAGTGTCGCCGAAATCGTCGTTCACGACGAGCGCCGCGACGCCCGGGGGCAACTGCATTTTGAACGACGCCAGCCCGTGTTTGATCTTCGACCAGACCTCGTCCTTGTCGTTCACGTCGTCCTCCAGTTCGACCATCACATAGCACATGCCGTTCTGCGACGTGGAGGTGGTCTTCGGACGCTTCACCTCCTTATAGGTCATCAAGAACTGCTCCAGCGGTTTGGCCAGCTGCTCCTCGACCTCCTCGCTCGTGGCGCCCGGATAGACGCCCACGACGACGCCCTGCCGGATCGTATATTCGGGGAACTCCTGCTTGGGAATGCGCACCAGTCCGTAGATGCCGAACACGAAGAGGCACCCGACGAGCAGGAAGGTGATGCGGAAATTGCGCATCGACCATGCGATCACGTTGTTCGAACTTCTCATCGCTCCGTGACTTTACTGCCCTCGCCGATCTTCTGCATGCCGTCGACCACGATGCGGTCGCCCACTGCGACGCCCCCGGCCAGCACGATGCCGTTGTTCACCAGACGTCCCGTCGTGACAGCCGTGCGCACGGCCGAATCGCCGCGCACCGTCCAGACGAACCGGCTGCCGTCGCCGGCCTGCTGCACGGCGCGCACCGGCACGACGATCTCTTCGGCGGCTCCCGCCGGCGCGACCGTCACGCGGCAAACCATGCCCGGCAGCAACTCGCCCCCGGCGTTCGGAATCGTCGCCCGCACATCGTAGGTATGGGCCGCGGGATTGGCCACGGCGCCTTTCTCGATCCGCCCGGCCGTGAACGTCCGGTCGCCCAGCGCGGCGACGCTGACCCCGATGCGGCTGTCGGCGCCGAGCCCGGCGATCTCCTGCTCGGGCACCGAGAAGCGCACTTTGACGTTCCCGATCTGCAGCAGCGTCATCACCGGAACGCCCGGCAGGACATTCTCCCCGGCCGAGGCCTGCCGCCTGCCGACGACGCCCGCGAAAGGCGCACTCAGCGAACAATCGCCGAGGTTCTTCCGGGCGATCTCAAAGGCCGCTTCGGCCTGGCGGAGCCGCGTCTGCGCCTCGACCCACTGGATTTCGGGCAGGCTCTCGGCGTCGTAAAGCTGCCGCAGGCGCGCGCAGGCATCCCTGGCCTGGTTCAGCGCCGCTTCGGCGGCATCGAAAGTCTGGCGGGCCGACGTGGGATCGAGCTCGGCCAGCAGTTGGCCCTGCCGCACGCGCTGTCCCTCGTCCGCAAAGGTGCGGGCGACGGTCCCGGGGACGGGGAAGCTCAGCGAGGCCGAAGCCTCCTCCTCGATCGTGCCGACGTAAACCGCGGCTCCGGCATCGGCCGAAGGCGTGACGACGATGGTTTCGACCCGCAGCGGATCGACCGTCCGGGCCTTTTTGGGGGAAGAACAGCCCGCGGCCATAAGCAGCGCGGCTGCAAGGATCGTTCGTTTCATGTATTTCACATTTTTTCGATGCAAAGTTCTCCTTTTAGGGGCTCCGGAAAAAGGCCGCCATGTCGGTTAAGTTCGTCGATTGGTTCGATTTCGTACTTTTCGGAGAAAATGTGTTTTCCAATTTACTATATTTGCGCAAAAGTCAACGATAAAATGAACGAAACGAACATCCGGAGTTTCTCGCTCGCCACGTTGCTCGAAGCCAACACCCTGCGCCCGGGAGACCTCTATTACGATGGCTGCGTGATCGCTTCGCGCGTCAACGTGACGGACGAATTTAACATCGACCTGTTCCGATACCCGACCCGGCTGAACGCCTTTGCGATCGTTTTTTGTTCCAAAGGTTCGATCACATTCACCTCGGGACTGCGGCATCATACGCTGGAAGAACGGACGCTTTTCGTGCATCTTCCCGGCTCGATCCTGCAAGTGGAGTCCGTCGGGCGCGAATCCTCGGTCTACGCCGTGATGTGCGAGGAGGAGTTCATCCGGCGCATCAACATCGATTTCAAACTGCTGTCGCGGCTGTTCCTCGGCGTCGAGAAGCAGCCCTGCCTGCCGCTGACCGGGGAGGAGTGGAGCGGCATCACGCGGTCGTTCGCCGAGATCGACGCCGAAGGGGCCGCACCGCGCACGGACCTCTATTCCGACGAGGTGATGCGCTCGGTGATCCGTACGCTGGCCTACAAGGTCTGCCGCATCATCGACCGCCACATCGCGGAGGCCGCCGTGCTTCCCGCCTCGGCCCGCAGCCGCAACGACGAGTATTTCAGCCAGTTCATGAACGAACTCTCCAGGCACTACATGCAGCAGCGCACGGTGGGCTTCTATGCCACGCAGCTGCACCTGACGCCCAAATACCTGACGACGATCATCCGCAGGACGACGGGCCGCACAGCCTCGGAGTGGATCGACGACTACGTCGTGCTCGAAGCGAAAAACCTCCTGAAATACTCTACAATGAGCATTCAGGAGGTGGCTTATTCCCTCAACTTTCCCAACCAGTCGTTCTTCGGCAAATACTTTAAGGAGCACACCGGACTCACCCCGACCGCCTACCGGACCGGGAAATAGCCGTCAGTCGGCGTCCGGATACCCGGCGGCCCGGGCGATGGCGCGCGGGATGTCGGTGTTGTCGCGCAGGGCCGAGAACCGCTCCGCACCGGCGCCCAAGACGTAGACCGGCACCGCAGCGGCCGTGTGGGCCCCGCTGCCCCAGACGACGCCCGTGCGGCGGGCGACGATCTTCACGGCACAGTCCGCCACAGGTTCCACGGCATAGTAAAGGCTCCGGACCAGCGATCCCTCCTGCATGCGGAAGCTCTCCTCGTAACTCGCTTTCAGCAGGGCCTCTTCGTCGGCGGTCAGCTGCGTGCCGTCCCAGAATCCGTAACCCGCCCGCAACACTTCGCGCACGTCGTCCCAGGGAACCATTTCGCCCGGACGGGCGTCCCGCAGGGCCTTAAGCCGCAACGTCACCCCGATCACCGAGGCCGTCTGCCGCACCGCCGCATCGAACGACACGGGAGCCGTTTCCCCGCGGCCCACGGCCAGTCCGCCCGTTTCGTGGTCGGCCGTCACGACGATGAGCGTCTCGTCGGGATAGCGGCGGTAAAACGCCAGCGCGAGGGCCACGCTCCGTTCCAGGTCGCACGTCTCGGCCAGCGCCGCGGCCGTGTCGTTGGCGTGGCATAGCCAGTCGATGATGCCGCCCTCGACCATCAGGAAAAAACGCGGCGGGCGGCCTCCGTCTTTACCCCGGGCCAAAAAGCCGATGCACCCGGCGGTGATCTCTTCGAGGGTCATATCCCCTGCCCGGCGGTCGGCCGCGGGCGGCAGGCTCGACGGATTGGCGGCATCGTCCGGCTGGACGAAAACCACCCGCTCCGCCCCGTCCGCCGCTGCGGCGAAATCCCCGGCTCCGCGCACGATCCGGTATCCGGCCCCGGCAAAGAGGTCGTAGAGGTTCGGGGACTCCGGGTCGCCCTTGCGGCGCTCCTCTTTGAACCCCGCCCCGGCATAGATGTCGAACCCGGCTCGCAGGGCGTCGAGCCCGATGTCATAATAACCCTCCCGGGCGGAGCGGTGGGCGTAGAAAGCCGCCGGGGTCGCATGGTTCACGGCGACGCTCGTGGCCACCCCGACCCGGCATCCCGCACGTTTGGCCCGCTCGGCGACACTCACCAACGGCACCTTACACGCGGCATCCAGCCCCAATACACCGTTGGCGGTCTTTTCACCCGCGGCGAGGGCCGTACCCGCGGCCGCCGAGTCCGTCACGTCGTTCGACGCGGAGTGCGTCGTGACGAAACCCTGCACCGGGAAGCCGGTAAAGCAGAGTTCCCCGGCGCCCTGCGACGCCCGGGCAAGTCCGGCGGCCTGCACCTGCGCGAAGCCCATGCCGTCGCCGATAAACAGGAAGACATAGCGCGCCTCCCGGGCAAAAAGCCGCGCCGTGCCGCTCACGAGGAGCAGTACGAGCGCGGCCTTTCCGATCAACCGATATTTCATCGCGATGGGTCTTTACATGCTATTTGTAATCCGTCTGGTCGATCATCTGGGTAACGGCGTAAAGCATCGCCTTGTAGTGGGGGCGATCCTGCACGGGAGCGGTGTTGACCCGCCGTGCGAGCAGCGATTTGGCCTTAATCATCATGTCCAGGTAATAGACCGGGGCTTCGTCGATCACCGTCGAGCGCACCCAGTTCTGCCAGGCGTAGCCGTAGCCGAAATTCCGTTCGAAGAGGCGCTCGGCGACATAGCGGCTGCCCTCGTCGTTCTCCAGCTGGCGCAGCAGCGGTTCGAAGCGGGCCGCATCGCCGCCCTCGTCCAGTCCGTAGAGCAGTATCCGGTCGACGGAGGGGGCATAGGCCTCCTCGAAGCTAATCATGCCGTCGAGCAGCGCCGCGGGTTTCTTCGCGCCGATGGTGCCGGCCGAAACACCCATCATTTTGACGACGGCCTTCTGGATGATCTTGTCGCCATTGGTGAGTTTGCGGTTGTTGATCGCGCTGTCCCACACGCCCGTATAGAGGTCGTCGAAGAACTCGGCCACGGTGTAGGGGTCCTTTTCGGCGACGAACGACGAGAGGGTCACGTTCATGTAGAGCTTGGTCAGCGTCGCGGCCAGCGAGTTGTTGATCCCGGGCGAATATTTCATGTTCAGGCCGAAACGGCGGCAGATGTCGTCGTTGTCGAGCCACTCGTTCGAGCTGATCTGCTTCAGGACCCATTTGAGCGACTCCTTCTGCCGTTGGCGGGGTACCGATTCGAAACGCTTGGCACGGGTGCCGTCCTTGGCCTCGGTGAGGTAGATGCCGCCCACGTTGTAGAGCACGTTGTTCACATAGCGGCTGTACTGCTTGGCGATCTGGTCGTAAAGTCCCTTGCGGTACTCCGCCGTCGGGTCGTCAGTGATCCACTCGTTGAGATGCGACGAGATATACTGCAGGTTCCGGATGCCGTACTGGCTGGCTTTCAGCGGGTCGTCGCCCAGGTCCTCCTCCATGGCCGAGGGGTCGTAACGGCTGGCCATCTGCTGCTTGCCGTAGCGGTACACGGGGTCGCCGGCTTTCTCGTCCACCCACGATTCGAGGGTCTTGGCCTCCTCGCGGGCGCTCTTGTCGCCCGGCAGGTAGGAATAGAGCCATTTGATGGCGTAGTAATCGTACTCGCCCAGCTCGGGAGGCGTCAGCTTCACGCCCGTGTCGGTCGGCTGCGCCACGTAGTTGAAGCGCGCGTAGTCCATGATCGAGGGCGTGGTGCCGTATTTCTGCGTAAAGGCCGGGTCGCGGAGTTTCTCGACGGGATAGGCCGCCGAAGCCGCCATGTTGTGCATCAGTCCCAGCGTGTGGCCCACCTCGTGCGCCACCACATAGGCCAGCGACTCATAGACGACATCCTCGGGCAGCGTCTTGGCACGTACGCGGGGATCGACCTGCGCCGTCTGCACGAAGCGCCACTGCGTCAGCATTTTGATGACGTTGTTGTAGATCAGCACCGAGGCGTTGAGTATCTCGCCCGTGCGGGGGTCCACCCACGAGGGGCCCATGGCGTTGGCAACGGCCGAGGGGACATAGCGGATGCACGAGTATTTAAGGTTGTCGGGGTCGAACGCCGGATCGTCGGCCGGGAAATCGCGCGCCACGACCGCATCTTTGAAACCGATCTTCTCGAAAGCCTTGTTCCAGCGCACGACGCCCTCTTTGATGGGGGCCACCCACTGCCTGGGGAAGAGCGTATCGACGTAGAAGACGATCTGCTTCTCCGGAGTCACGAGCTCGCCGCGGGCATAAGCCTCCTTGTCCGAGGGAACCAGACGCCAGCGGTTGGCCAGCGAATAATTGACCAGCTCCTCGCCCTCGGCGGGAATGTGCTGCTTCAGGGTGAGGAAGATACCCACGCGCGAATCGGAAATACGCGGTTTCATCGGCTCTTCGGGCAGCAGCATCAGCGTGCGCGTCACCTTGAGCGTCACGGGTTTGTCGGTGAAGAGCGTCCCGCCCAGTATGGCCTTCGCACTCACGTTGTAGGTCATCGAGGTTTTGACCGAGACATTGTCCTCGAACGATTTGACGTCGTAGATGTCCACGGTCGACTTGTTGGCCGAGGCACGCAGGGCTATCGGGAAGCCGCCTTCCTGGATCGGGCCGGTCGAATTGTCGCTGCCGTTGAACAGGTTGCTCATGTCGAACACCACGGCCGTGCTGTCGCGGTTGTAGGCCAGTAGCTTGTAGCTCGACACGATCGGGTTGCCGTAGTTCCGGCCCGCGACGCTGCGCATCCGCTCGCTGTCGGGGTCGTAGCTCATGCGGGAGTTGATCCGGTGCATGTAAACCACGCTGTCGCCCAGCGAGAACGAGATGTGGAGGGGCGCCTTGGCCTTGTAGCCGTTTATGGCCACCGAGTTGTCGGTGGTCTCGGTCACGGTCGTAGCCAGCAGCATCTCCTTGCCCATCTCGGCGAGGGGCATTTCGAAATAGAGCTTGTTGCCCACGATGTGCAGGGTCATAAAGCCCTCGTCGGCCTTCACGCTCTTCTTGCCTTTGAAAAGTTTTTCATAGGGCGTAACCTTTTTCTTTTTGACCGTATCGGCCTTGCTTTGCTCGGTCCTGGCCGTTTTCTTCTTTTTGCTCTTGGCCGCCGACGGCTGGGCGTACAGCAGGGCCGTCACAAGGAGCATGCAGATAAAGAGAGTTTTCTTCATTTTTGCGTGGTTTTATTTTTTCGGTTTCAATAATTTGTTGACGGAGAAAAGTTGTGCCCGGTAGAACGGGATGTCGGCGGGATCGGCCGCATCGACGACCCGCTTTTCGAACAGCGCTTTGAGTTTTTTCAGCATCTTCAGCGTCTGCTCGTCGGCCGTGCCGTACATCTTCTGCGTGGCGCTGGGAATGATTGCCGGCACATAGGAGCGAAGCGGGAGCTCCGTCTCCGGCGCGATGCCGCCGACGGCTCCCGGGAACTCCCCGAACCCGTTGTCGGACGAAAGCATGCGGGTCGCGCCCACAGAGGCGGCGCGCAGGTCGGTGCTTTTGAGCAGGCTGCGCTGCAGGAGCTTGTCCGCAGCAGTCAGCTTGCGGTTCCCGATGCTGTTCTTCCAGCCGTTCTCATAAATGTCGTCGAAAAGCTCGGCCATCGTGTAGGGGTCGTCCGACAGGACGTTGCTGTAGGCCACCATCTGGAACGACAGCCCCATGCTGCCCAGGATCAGGTTCGCAGCTTTGAGCGGCGAGGGGACATTGATCGAGAACTTCTCGTAGACGGCGGGATTCTGGAACTGTTCGCAGTTGAGCAGCTGGTCGAACACCCACTCCACCGAGCGTTTCTGGACCTCGCGCGGCACGCACTTGTAGCGGGCCCCGTCGGGACAGTCCCCGCGGTTGTAGACGTAAAATCCGCCCACGTTGCTCCACACCGTCTCCAGGTAGAGCTGGTACTGCTTCAGCAGCTTGGTCTCCACGCTCTTGCGGTACGCACCGTCGGAGTCGTTTTCCGGACCTATCCACGACGGCAGGTTGTCCATGATGTATTTCAGGTTGCGGATGCCGTACTCCCCGGCGCGAATCGCGTCGTCGCCCAGATCCTCCTCCAGGGCCGAGGGGTCGAAGCGGTTGTAGGCGGCTTCCTGCCATGCGGCATACCGGTACATCGGGTCGCCGGCATGCCGGGCGATCCACGCATCCAGCACGTCTTTTTCCTTCGCAGCGTCGGGCACGAACCGGTAAAGCCACGCGATGGCATACGCGTCGTAGACGCCCATGTCGGGCGGCGTGAGCCGCACACCCCCGTCGCCGGGCTGCGCCACGTAGTTGAAGCGGGCGTAGTCCATGATCGAGGCCGTCGTGCCGTATTTCTGCGTGAACGCCGCCGAGCGCAGCGAATCGACCGGGATGGCCGACGAGCCGGCCATGTTGTGGGTGAGGCCCAGGCAGTGGCCCATCTCATGCGCGGCGACATAGGCCAGCGACTCGTCCATCACCTCCCGGGGCATCACGACATTGCGCACCCGGGGATCGATCTGCGCCGTCTGCACGAAGCGCCAGCGGTTGATCTTCGAGGCGACATGCTGGTGCAGGACCATCGTGGCGCTGCGGATCTCGCCCGTGCGGGGATCGGCCCAGAAATGGCCTTCGGCATTCTCGATATTCGACGGGGTGTACCAGACGCACGAAGTATTGATGCTGTAAGGATTGAACCCGGGATCGTCCTCCGGGAAATCCGCCACGCGGATCACCTCCCGGAACCCGGCCTTCTCGAAAGCCCTGTTCCAGCTCAGGATGCCCCGTTTCACCGGCTCGCGCCACGCCTCGGGCATGTTCGGGTCCATGTACATCGTGATCGGGCGCACCGGGTCCGTGAGTTCCCCGCGCAGGTAGGCCGCCGTATCCGCCGGAACGATGTTCCAGCGCGCGGCGTACTTCACCTCGTCGACGGGTCCGCCCACCTCGGAGAGCACCTTCTTTTCGACCGTGAACAGCCCGATGCGGTCGTCGGCCAGCCGGGGCCGCATGGTCTTCTCCGGCATGGGAACGAGCGAGAACACTACGTCCACATCCACGGGCAGCATGACGACCACCGGAAAGATGAATCGCCATTCGCTTATGGTATACTGCGCCGAGGTGTGGACGTAGAGCTCGCCGTCGATGTTCCGGACGTCGGTCACACGGGTCAGGCTGGTTTTCATTTTGGCCGTGATATCGAACGGATCGTACCCTTCGCCGACCGGGGAGAGTTCCGGGATGTCGGAACAGAAGATATCCGTGATGTCGACCACCACGGCCGTCCGGTCGTCGTTGCAGGCTTTGATCCTGTACCGGCCCATGACGTTGTCGCAGCCGGCCGTGGCGATGGCCGCCCCGACGCGCGCCGAAACGCCCTCCTGCAGCCAGGCGTCGTTCCGCCGCACCAGGACCACGGTGCTGTCCTCGAGGTTGAACGCGATGTGCAGCGGGTCGCGCTGGCGGAGTCCGGCGACGCATCCGCGCACGTACATCGTCGAAGCGGGCGTCGTGCCCAGCAGCATGTCCCGGTCCATCGAAGCCAGCGGGATTTCGAGGAAGACTTTGCTGTCGATCTTGTGCAGGGTGACCAGCTCGCCGACGGCGGTCGTGTGTTTTTTCCCGTCGAAAAGTTTCTCATAAGGCGTTTTCCGGACGGCCTGCTCCTTCTTGTCCTTGGCTCGCTTGCGGGGCCCGGCCTGACTTTCGGGTATCGGGGCGATCGCCCATGCTACGGCACAGACAACCGCGATCAGTTTCATGTATTTCATCATCATAGAGAACGGTTATTTCAGGTTTCGGGAGCCGATCATCTGCTCCACGGAATAAAGCATGGCCTGATAGTAGGCCTTTTCGTCCTCCGCCACCCGGGGCATCCGCTCCGTGAGCAGCGTGCGGAGCTTCGTCAGCAGGGCGAAGAAAGCCGTCTCCGTCTCGTCGAGCGCCCCGACGTCGATCTTCGGCTGCCAGCCGTATCCTTTGCCCAGCGAAACGAGCTCCTCCGCAGCCGCCGGGTCCAGGCCGAAAAGTTTCAGGTCCGCATCGTCGGGTGCATAGGCGAGCATGAACAGCGCATGGCCGCCCATCGATTTGATTTTCGAATTGAGCAGGGCGATGCTGTGGCGCTGCATGATCCGGCACGAAGGCGTCAGGGGCTTCTGTCCCACGACCTTCTCCCACAGCTCCTCGTAGACGACATCGAGGTAGTCCCCGAGGGTGAAAGGTTCCTCCTGTGCCAGGTAAGACGACAGGGTCACCCCGGCGCACAGCGAAACCAGCCGCTTGCGCATGGTCTGGAGAAGCGTCTCCTGCATGTAGCTTTGATAAGACCCCAAAGGATACCCCGTGGCATGGGCCTTCATCACCAGCCAGTCGCAGTCGCTCAGCTCCTGCAGCGCCCAGCGCAGCGAAGCTTCCTGCACGGCGGCCGGCGTGGAGACGAAGCGCGTCCCCTCCTCGACCGAGCGGCGGGAGTTGTCCAACCGGATGCCGCCCACGTTGTGCAGCGCCGTGTAGATATAGCGATGGTATTGATCGACCATCTTCCGGTAGAGGTCTTTGCGCAGCTTGTACTCGGGATCGCCGGAGCCGATCCAGCCGTCCATGCCGGCGGCGACGAGTTTCAGGTTGCCCACGCCGTAGGCCCCCGACTTCACGGCATCGTCCCCAAGGTCCTCCTCGACGGCCGACGGGTCGTAGCGGCTCAGCACCTGCTGGGGCACGTAGCGGTACATCGGGTCGCCCTCCTTCGCATCGACCAGCTTTTCGCCTTCGGCCAACTCCTCGCGGACGCTCCGGTCGCCCGGATACCAGCGGTAAAGCCACTCGATGGCGTAATAATCGTAGACGCCCAAATCCGACGGCACGAGTTTCACCCCCTTGTCCCCGGGCTGCGCCACGTAGTTGAAACGCGCATAGTCCATGATCGAGGGCGTGATGCCGTATTTCCGCGTAAAGGCCGCCGAGCGGAGCGAGTCGGTAGGGAATGCCGCCGAAGCGGCCATGTTGTGCATCAGTCCGAGGCAGTGGCCGACTTCGTGCGCCGCCACATAACTGAGGGTCTCCATCAGCAGTTCCCCGGGAATGTCGGCCGTGCGGACGCGCTCGTCGACCTGCGCGGTCTGCAGGAAGCACCAGGCCGCAGCCAGCCGGATCACATCGTTATAAATGAGGACCGAGGCGTTGATGATCTCACCCGTCGCGGGATCGACCCACGAGGGCCCCATCGCGTTCTCGACCTGCGAAGGCACGTAGCGGATGCAGGAGTATTCGAGGTTGTCGGGGTCGAACGAGGGGTCGCCGGACGGGAAATCCCGCACTTCGACGGCATCGGCGAATCCGATCTTCCCGAAAGCGTCGTTCCAGCGCAGCACGCCGCGGCGGATCGCGCCTTTCCAGGCCGGCGGAAAGAGGCTGTCGAGGTAGAAGACGATCGGTTCGACGGGTTTTACCCGCTCCCCGCGGGCATAGGCCGCCGGGTCGGACGGCTCCAGCCGCCAGCGGTTGGCCAGCGTGTAGGTCTCCGTCGGCGAACCGTCGGGAAGCCGCTGCTTCGAGGTGAGGAACACGCCGACGCGCTGGTCGGAGATGCGCGGCTTCATCTTCTTATCGGGCAGCAGCAGCAAGGTGCGCTGGGCCGTGACGGTCAGCGGGTAGTTGTTGTACATCGCCACGCCGTTGTCTTTGATGCCGGCCTTGCCCGTGAAGCGCGTGCTCACCGAAAGGCTCTTGTCGTAAGCCCCCAGTTTGAGGATCGAGGTCAGTTTCTTGTTCGGGCTGAAAGCGATCTCATACGACCCGACCCGGGGCGAAACGGGCGCCATCGCGGGGTCGCTGCAATCCGAGAGCAGTTTCGTGGCGTCGAAAACGAGCGCCGTGCTGTCGGGGTTGTAGGCCAGGATGCGGAGCCCTTCCCACACGGGGTCGGCAAAGTTCCGCGCGGCGAGGGCCGCCGCCTGCGGGTCCCCGTCGTCCGGACGGTCCGGACGGGCATTGACCCGGAGGATGGTCAGCAGCGTGTCCCGGGCCATGAAGCGCAGGTGCATCGGCGTCCGGGCCTTGTAGCCCACGATGCAGAACCGGCTGTCGCTGGTCTGCGCCGTCGTGGAAGAGAGCAGCATCTCGCGCCCCAGCAGTTCCAGCGGGAACTCGAGGTAGAGTTTGCCGTTCACCTCGTGAAGCGTGGCGAACGCCCCGGAGGCGCTTTTTTCGACTCCTTTTTCAAACAGTTTTTCGTACTTGCCGGGTTTTTTCTTCTCAGCGGCACGTTCTTTTTTCGACTCCTTCTTCCGAAAGTTCGAAAAGGCTGCCGCCGGCGTTGCGCAGCACAGCAGCATGCACAACGCCGGCAGGGCCAGCAACAGTTTACTTCTCATTCAGTTATAAGCAGTTTCGTTTCTTATTGCAGTTCTTCCTTCACCTTCGCCCAGACCTCTTTGAGCAGCGCGTATTTCTCCAGGATCAGCGGATAGGCCGCATACGCAGCCTCGAAACCGGCATCGTTGCCGAGGATCACCTCGACCATGAAGGTCTCCACGTCCCGGCGCTGTCCCACGGTCTTGTAAGAGCGCGATCCGGGGGTGTCGTTGAAAGAGGTGTACGACGTATCGTGTACCAGGAACCCGTACTCCTTCCAGTCTTTGAAGGCAGGACGGGAAGTCCCCGGACTCTTTTCCCGGATGTCGTCGGACTTCGTGTAGAAGTTGTAATCGTCCCCGCCGGCAGTCTTCGTGTTCGCCTTGGAATAGAACTCTTCCAGTTCGGCAGCGCATTCGTTGACCAGGTAGACCGAAACGATCTCCCCGGCAACCCCGGCCGCCAGACGCGTCTTTTCGGCAGCGGTCATCGTCTTGATGGCGTTGAGCCGGCCCACGACCGTGGTCATCATCCCTTTGTAGGCCGAGGCTTCGCCATCCTGGTTCTTGGTCTGGCTGATGTTGAGCTTGTCGACCAGCAGGAAACAGCGCGGGTAGAGTTTTTTGGGCAGCAGCGGAAGCATCTCGTCGCGCATCACTTCGAGCGCCTCGGTAATGGCAGCGTCGTCCTCGGAAAGCTCATACGTGGCGACCTCGATACGGCTGGTGATGGCGTAGTTCACGTCCAGCACCTCGTAATAGATATACGGGTTGCCCAGCGCATCGAGCCCGCGGTCGATCGAGCCGATGGTATCCGAACGGAAGAAGGTGGCTCCCGTCCGGGAGTAGATCTCGTAGCGGAGATGGTCGACCGGATCGCCCGAATCCTCCAGCGCGAACCAGTTGCGGTCCAGCCCCGACGGTTCCAGGTCCTTGTCCTTGCCGCAGCCCGTAACGAGAAGCGCCGCGACAGCCATACATATCACTTTTTTCATATTCTCTCTCATTATAGGTTAACTATTGCACCAACACCCTGTCGGGACGTTCGTTGTCCACCAGCATGCCCTCGTTGTTCTGCAGCGCATAGGTCGGGAAAGGCATCACCCACCCTCCGTCGCCGGGCCATTCGCCCAGCTCGTAATAACCGGCCAGCACGGCGGCGTTGTCGCCCCACTCGTAAATAGCGTGGCGTATCTTCGTCTTGAGCTGGTATTTGGGCAGCACGGCATAACGGCGCAGGTCGTACCAGCGCAGGCCGCGGAAAGCCAGTTCGCGGCGGCGTTCGGCACGGATGAAGTCGATCATCTCCTGCCCCGTGAAGCTCTCATAGGCAATGTCCTCGGTCCCTGTCCTGATGCGGTTGTCGCGGATTACTTTGAGCGCGGCGGCCGCTCCCGTCCAGTCGTCCTCCATCGCGGCAGCCTCGGCCTCGATCAGGTAGGCCTCGGAGAGCGTGAAACTCAGCGGCGTGAAATAGGATACCTGCGTCTGGAAAAGGAACTGCGAGTAGGTATAACCGCCGTTTGTTTTCTTGGAGAACCAGTAGCTCTTCCGCAGGTCGTTGTCGGCATACGAACCGTAAAGCTCGTCCGAATAAGAGGCCTGCGGGCATTTGGTCGTGTTCATGAGCGCAAGCTGCCAGCCGTTCAGGAAAATGTATTCGCTCCAGGCCAGGCTCGCATCCGTCTTGGTCGCACTCTGGTAGGCGGAGAGCGTGATATCATTCATGTTGTAGATGCGGAACGTCGCGTTCGAAACATCGGCGATGACCTCCCCGGCCCATTTCCGGGCCTCGTCCCAGTCGCACATGTAGAGGTAGCACCGGGCCAGCAGCAGGCGTGCGCCGGAGGCGTTGGCATAGAGTTTATTGCTGCGTTCGACGGTATCCAGGCACGAAACGGCCATCTCCAGGTCTTTGACGATCTGGTCGTAGAGCTCCTGCACCGAGTTGCGCTCGAAGCCGCCGGCTTTGATTCCGGACTCGGTTTTCAGGGGTACGGCCAGGTCCGTCGAAGCCGTCGCGGCGACATAGGGCAGTCCCCAGAGGTTCGTCAGCGTGAAATAGTACAGCGCGCGCAGGAAATAGGCGCTGCCCTTTACCTGCCGGTAGAGGGCGTGGGTCTTCGCATCCCCGGCAAAGCGTTCGACCTCCTCGATCACGGCGTTCGCCACGGCGATCTTGGCATAGAGGTCCTGCCACGAAGGATTGCCTCCGTACCAAACCGTATTGGCCGAGTTCTTCACCGACGACTTGTCCTCCCACCAGGGATAGCGCTCCCAGCGGTAGAGCCCCCGGATGTAGTCCATGGGGCGGTTACCCGTGGAGGGGCCGAACCACTCCTCCTTGCAGTCATCGTCCATATAATTCATCCACAGGTATTTGCACACCTTGGAGCGATCTTCCAGATAGGCGCCTCCGATCAGCAGTTCGTCGAGGTCGGAGAGATCGTCCACATAGGAGAGCGTCTGGGAATACTCCTCCAGGAAGTCCCCGCACGCAGGCAGGCCGGCCAGCAGGACCCCGGAAAACAGGATGGTAAGTATTTTTTTCATAACGGACTGTACTTTAGAATGAAACATTGAGCGTCAACGAGTAGGTCGGACGAATCGACACGGCGATCGAGGAACCGCCCGAGGTGGTCGGGTCCTGACCTTTGAGCTTCGAGTTGGCGAAGGTGTAGAGGTTGGTGCCGGTGAACATCACGTAGCCCGACTTCATCCGGATGCTGTTGCAGAACTTCCGCGGCAGCTGGTATCGCAGCGATATCGACTGTATTTTCAGGTAGTTGCCGCTGACGACGCGCGAATCCGAGTAATCGTACATCTGCCAGATGTTGGGAGCGAATCCGTCTTTGAAAAGGGCCGTCATGGTGTTTTTGATGTCGGTTCCCGTCACGCCGTCCTGCCACCAGGGGCTGAGCGTCGAGTTGAACTCGCTTCCGGAGAGGATGCCCGGAATGGAGGTGTGATTCTCGTCGCCCTCCTTCTGCCAGCGGCGGAGCCACTCGCGGCGGACGTTCTCCGTCGGCAGCGGCGCAACGGTGCCGTTGGTTCCCGAGACGTTGGGATAGAGCTTCGTCAGGCGGATTTTCGAACCGAGGCTGTAAGACAGGTTGATGCTCAGCGTAATATTGTTGTAGGTGAACGTATTGCGCAGGCTTCCCTGAATGGTCGGCACCCGCGTACCCGAATAGGACATCACGGTCATGTAACGCTGCTGGTTGGTGTCGAAATACTCGTCCAGCCACTTGGCGCGCGTGATCTCCGTCTGCTCTCCGGTCGCGGGATCGGTGACGGTGATCATCTGGCTGAAGTTGTCGAACGTCGGACGCCCGTCCTTGCCGTCGAGCCCGGTGAAGCGGTAGGAGTAGAATCCGTTGATGGGACGGCCCACGACGTGGATCGTACCGTTCAGGTACTCCGAGTAATAGATCTCGTTGTCGTGTTTGAGCGTCGTCTCGGGCGTCTGCACGACCTTGTCGATCAGCTGGTTGATGACCGAACCCAGCGAGGGGTCGAAACGCCAGCGGAAACCTTTGATCTCGCCGTTGACCTCCGTCAGGCGGTTGATCGGCGTGAAGTTCAGCGTCAGGTCGAGCCCCTGGTTGGTGAGCGTACCGCGGTTGACCGTGTAGCTGGTGATGCCGTTGACCTCGGAGATGCTCTGGCTCATATAGGCGTCGGTGGTCTTGCGGTAGTACCACTCGATCGTACCCGTCACCTTGCGTTTGAAGAGCGCGAAATCCAGACCGATGTTGGTCGTGTAGGTCTTCTCCCACTTCAGGTCGGGGTTGGGCCACTTGCTGATGCTCTTGGTATAGGAGTCGAAATACTTGTTGTAACCGCCCTCCTGGATCACCAGCCGCGTGGGAACGCTCGGCACGTTGCCCTGCGAACCGAACGAGGCGCGCAGCGACATCGAATTGATCCAGCGGACATCCTTCAGCACGTTCTCGGTGATGTTCCAGCGTCCCGCGAGGGCCCACGTGGGCAGGAAACGCTCGTTGGAGCGCGAACCGAACTCGTTGGAGAAGTCGCTGCGCATGTTGAAACTGAAATAGGCGTGCTGCATGTAGCCGTAGCCCAGCGTCATGTAGGCAGCGAGGTTGTTCGAACGGCTGATGGTGCGTACGCCCATCGCCTCGGACGTCTGCAGCCAGTCGGCGTATTTCTCGTAATTGTCGGGATTCTCGACCTTCGAACCGCCGATGATCGTCACGCCCTGCATGATGTTGCCGCGGTCGGGATCATAGCCGCGGTAGGTCTGGCTGAGGCCCTCGTAAGTGGTGGACGAAACCTCGGCGCCCAGCGAAGCGTCGATCTTGTGCTGCGCCTCCTTGCCGAATTTCTCGGTGTAGACGAGCGCCGCGCGTGCCGAATAGCCGCGCCGGTCGGTCCGGCTCTCCTTCAGTTCGCCGCCGACGGGCATCAGGGTATTCTTGTAATACCACTCGTCGGTCGCGGCGTTGTAACGCTTGTTGAGCGTCCGGCCGTACCAGGTATCCTGTCCGTGGTAGTTCCCCGTGTAGTTGTTCGACACGGAGTAGGAGAGCAGCGACGTGATCTTCAGCGTCGAGGTGATGTCGTAATCGATGCCGGCGCGGGCCGTCACGCTGTTGTTCTTCTGCTTGCGGTAGCTGTTCTCCATATCCTCGAGGATATTGAACGGGTAGGAGTCGCCGTCGTTGGTGGACGACGCCGACGTGGACCGCAGGTAGGACCAGTAATTGCCTTCCGAATCGTAGACGGGCACGGCGCGGCTGGTGCTGTAAGCGTAGTCGTTGATCCTGAGGTCGGTGGGTTCGCCGTCGGTGTCCGACACCGAGCCGTTCATGCCGAAAGTCACCTTAAAGCGCTTGTAGTTGCCCGTCAGGTTGAACGTCGCCGTGTAGGTCTTGCTCTTCTCGCCCTGGATCGAGCCCTGCTGGTTGTTCATACCCAGCGAAGCGTGGTAACGAACGTTCGAGGTGCCGCCCGAAAGGCTCAGCGTGTGGCGGTTGGACCAGGCGTTCTGCATCAGCAGGTCGAACCAGTCGGTGTTGAGCGTCTCGTAATAGCCCGCCTGGCGCGAAAACTCGTTGTAGTCGATGGTGCCGTTCATGTAGTCGCGGTAAGAGGCCTCATAACCGAGCCACGAGGTGATGTTGGGATAGACCTGCCGGTTGTTCATCAGCTCGCGCGAAAACGAGGTGCGCTCCAGCGAGTTCATCACGTCGACCGAACGGTCCGTATAGCGGGGCCGCTGGGTGAAGGTGCCCGAAAACGAGTAGGTGACCACCGGAGGGCCCTGCTTGCCGCGCTTGGTCGTCACGACGATAACGCCGTTCGAAGCGCTCTTGCCGTAGAGCGCCGTGGCCGAAGCGTCCTTCAGGATGTCGATCTGGTCGATATCCTCGGGGTTCAGGCCCGACACGGCGTTGCCCAGGAGGTTCACGAAGTCGAGGTCGTTGATCTGCTCGGGGTCGATGTTCACGGGGTCGCTCTGCACGACGCCGTCGATCACCCACAGGGGCTCCTGCGAGCCGAGGATGGTCGTCGTGCCGCGGATACGCAGTTTCGGCGCAGCGCCCAGCTGGCCGCTGCTCTGCATGTAGGTCAGGCCCGGGACCTGTCCCTCGAGCATCTGGTCGATGGTCGAAAGACCGGGGTTATAGATGTTCTCGGCTTTGATCGAGACGATCGAAGCCGCCATTTCGCGGGGCGTCAGCTCCTGGTAACCCGTGTGGATCACCTCGACGTTGCCGATGTCGGTCGACGACGGCTGCAGGTTCACATACATCTTCTTGCCATCGACATAGTCGATCTCCTGCGGCGTCATGCCGATGAACGAGAAGCGGATGACCATATCCTTCTGGCGGGGCGCGACGATTTTGAACTCGCCTTTCGAATCGGTCGTGGTCCCGTAACGCGTGCCTTTGACCACGACGGAAACGCCGGCCAACGACTTGCGGTATTCGTCCAGCACCCGGCCCTCGATCGTCACCCGGTCCGACTTGGCCTGCTGGGGGTCTTTGCGGCGGATGACGATATGGTTGTCGGTGATCTCCCAGACGAGGTTCGTTCCCGTGAAGCACCGTTTGAGGATCGCTTCCAGATCGGAACGCACGCACGAGAAATTCTTTTTACCCAGCGCTTCGATGTCGTCCGTCTGGTAGACGAACGAATAGTTGCTCTGCTTTTCGATCTGCAGGAAAAGCTCGGTCAGGTAAGCGTCACGGATCGTGAGCGTGAACAGCTTTCTGGGCTGGCCGTAAGTTGCATGGGACACGGAAACCAGCAGTACGACAAGGCACAGCAGCCTTTTCACCGCCATTACCGCCCTGCAGCCGGAACGTTCTCTCATTTCCTTTTCCGGAGGTAAAAATTTCTTCATACGCAAAAGTTTAAGGAATTAATAGTCAACCTAACCGTCTCCGGCCTGCCGGAGCCTTCGTGCATTCCCGGCGCTCCCGAAGCGGGTTTACGCGGCCTCACACGATTATTATAACAATCAAATCAGCCGTTCAGGCTATCCCGAACGGCTGATTTTTGTAAAAAAGTGATTTTTTTAGTCTGGCGAGGTTTCAATCTGTAACCTGAAATCGGCCCCTGAAGCGACTCAGTGGCTGATTATTCCTGTTTTTTGCCTTTTTCGTCGAAAACCGTCGTTTTTCGGGACGCCCGTCTGCGGATATGTTCCGGACAAAAGTCGAAAAACCGGGCTATTTCAGCTTCCGGCCGAACTCGTCGAAAACCGTTTTCTTTCCGCCGGCATACATCCATATCCGGCCTTGCCCGAGGATTCCCTCGCCCAGGTTGGGCCATCCGCCGTCCCAGTCGGACCGGAAGACCTGTTTACGCCCGTTGTCGTAGAGGCAGGAATCGTACATGCACGGAATGAGCTCCTTTCCCCGGCTGTCCACGGCTCCCCACTTGCCGTCCTTCTTCACCAGCAGCAGGGATTCGTTGATCCCGAGAATGCGGTCGTAGATGCAGGGAATGACCTCCCGGCCGGATTTGTCGATGCAGCCCCACTTGCACGCGTCGGGGATGTCGTTCGGCTCGGCGGTCCCGACCGGAAGCCCGTGGTTGCGGCGCGTCTCCACGACCACCGCCAATTCGTACACCACCGGACGAATCACCTCGTAACGGGGCGTAACAGCCTCGCCCCGGCGGTTTATCAGGGCCATCTCGCTGTCGCCGTACATCCACGGATTGATGAACTCGCGGAGTTCGTCGCGGAAGGCGAACCGCACGATGGCCACATCGGCGTCGAAGCCCTGATCGCCGAAATCGGTAGCGGCATCGAACTGATAAGGAATGACCAGTTTGCCCGCAGGATCGATATAGCCGTACTTTTTCGTCTCGCGGACCAGCGCCCGGTCGCCGGAGAACGGATGCGCTTCGGCATAACGGACATCGTTGAGCCGGTTGCCCGCTGTATCGGCATAGTAGTAATAGAGTTCCGGCCCGTCGTGGTGCTTGCACACGGTGTAATCGGGACTTTCGGGCGCCGCGACTCCCGTCAGCAGGAGCAGCGCCGCAACGGAGAAGAGGAGCGGTTTTTTCATGATGGGTTGTTTATGACTGCTGGAAACGAAGTTACACTTTTTTAATATAACAAACAAACCGGCCGTTCGGGCTA
>ERZ1673699.1042-NODE-1042-length-24706-cov-12.791043_pt1 | contig 24706 bp, 15 predicted proteins | sample MGYA00580229_ERZ1673699 | MGnify/ENA primary metagenome ERZ1673699 (study PRJEB41218, sample SAMN15661785) | gut metagenome | host: Homo sapiens | place: Canada: London | collected 2015-08-20/2019-03-30 | study: EMG produced TPA metagenomics assembly of... | reverse complement strand
TGGGTGTTGCCGATGCGCCGCCAGGGAATACGGAGGTCACAAGGAAGCACTTCCCGCCGACCAGCATCGCCCGTTGACGGGTGAGGTCATCGCCCTCCCATTTGGCTGTGCTGTCACGGAACAACGTTTCCACGCCGCCGTCCTCGGAGCGGCGCAGGATGACCTGCTCCGGCCGGTAGGCGCCGAGGATGCCCGTGTCACGATAAATTTCCCAGTCCTGTTTCATTACAATCCTCCCATCGTTTGCTCATGCTGTTGCTTTTTCTGTTCTTCCCGCGCAGACTGCTCGTCCAATTTTCCTTTTACCGCCAGAGCCGCGCCTGCGGCGAGGCCGACCGCCGCGCCGAAGTTTTCAGCGGCGATCTTCGCCTCCATGCGCCGCTGCTTTTCCTCGGCGTCCTCATCCTCGTCCATCAATGTCCCCACAGCGGTCAGTCCGGCCACGGCGGGGATCAGAGAAACAGGCCGCGGATCGCCGCCGCGCCATACCAACCCACCAGTGCCGCTGTGCCAAGGATCAGCACCAGCGCGATCCACTTGAGGGTCACCAGCAGGCTGAAGTCCGGGAGCCAGTCGATCCACTTGGAGGAATGCCGCTCGCTCAGATTCCCAACCCGTTCCAGCAGTCTGTTCATCTCTGTCAGCGATTTCTGTATCTCGACCAGTGTGTTCTGCACCGGCGTCAGATCGATGTACGGCTTCAGTTCCGGCAGGGTCTTCCGGATTTCCTCCAGCTCCCAGTTTATTCCGTCTGCCTGCTCCGCCAGCTTGTTCATCGCCTGCGGCAGATCGCACTGGATCACGATGGGCTGCATCATCTGCGGCGGTGTATTTGCCAATGCGCTGTTCGACTGGTTCATCCGCTTCAATTCCTCCATCGGTTTCCGCTGCTCGACGGAGTTTTCTCTTGACGAGCTCTGCCCGTATTCTGAATTCATGTTCCATGGCCTCCTTGCAATATTTTTCCTCGTGTAGCTTGTTGTCACGGCATTTTAGTCCGTCCGGCGTGGTGTAGGTGATGTACTTACGGCTGCTCTCCCAGCGCACCTGATAGCCCTCGGATTCCATCAGAGAAACGAAGGCGTCCTTGTCGGCGGCGTATTTCATGCACGCATCAATGGTGTTCATGAGCCGCAGCTTCCAGCTTTGGCCTTTCAGTGCCGTGTGGTATTCCGCGCCGCCCATGCCGCAGGCCTGCTGCGCGGTCGGCTCAAAGACTGGCAGGCCCATCTCCTGACAGATCATGTCATTGCGCCGCATCAACTCTTGCAGTTGTTCCTTCGCCATGTGCAGCTTTTTGCCGGTTTCAAAGTTGACGGAGTTGATGACGCAGTGGGAGTGGATGTGCTCCCGGTCTACGTGGGTACAGACCAGCACCTCACAGCCGTCGAAGTACTCCGCCAGCCGCCGTGCGGCTTCGTGAGCCTGCCGGGGATCGACCGCCGCGCCTTTCGGAAAGCTCTGCACCATGTGGTAGAACATCACGCCGCTGTCCTTGTGGTAGAGCAGCTTGGTGTTCAGGAAGTCGTCATAGACGCTTTGGGGCTGACAGTTGATGCCGCTGATGAGCGGTTCGCCCTCCCATGTGGTTTTCTTTTCCTGCATGACATAGAGCATCACGCCGCGCATGGCGGCGCGGGACTGTGTGCCCCGCTTGTAGTTCACGAAATGTATGATGGCCATACGGCTCACCGACCTTCCATGACAGCCCGCAACGCGGCGCTGACCGCGGACAGCTCACCGGCAGCTTTTTCCAGACCGATGACCTGCACCTTGCCCATGTTGGCGAGGACGGTAAGGCGGTTGATGTTGCTGCCGATGCCCTTGAGCTGGCGGAGCAGTTCCTTCTGCTCGTCGATGACGATGATCCGCTTGCCGAGACAGCAGGCGGTGACGTAGTCGCTCATGGACATGTGGGCCTTCGCCGCCAGCGCCCTGATCTTCTCACGGTCGGCGGACGCCATGCGCGTGCTGAATTTGATATCTTTTTTCATGTTTTTCTCCAATCGTAGCTTTAAGTGGGTCCGGGCTTCCGCCCGGAATTTGGGTGCAGGGCCATGCCCCGCCCAGTGCATTTGGCAGGGTAGCGGCTTCGCCGCAGACCAGACAAATGCGATGCTGGCCGTCGTCCGAGCGGACGACGAATCCCTCGCCGTCGTCCGAGCGGACGACGAATCCCTCGTCCCGCCGCAAGCGGCAGGACTCGCTCACTCCGCTGCACCGCCTTCTTCCCACCGAAACTGCTTCGCTGGGTTTCGGCGGGAGCCCTGTTGGGGGAGGTGATTAAACTCCCGTTTTGCATTTTTTCGGCATTTCTGTGTGGTGGTGGTATCACTACCCTCGGGCCGCTGTGGCTGTGTCGGAACAACCCGGCGCGGGGTTTATTTCGGCAGAAAAACGGCTTTCTCAGAGTGGGTGCTCTGCGCCGACGGACGAGCTGTTCCCTCCTGCACACAGCGCTTTTTTGGCGTTCCTGCATGGGGGTGGTATCATTACCCTCGGCGTGCGCTTCATGCCGTTGAAACGCTGGACGCCCGCGGGTCACGGCGGCGTATTCGCCGTTTTTATGCCGCCGCGGTGCTCGCCCTGTGCGGGCAGAATATCCCCTCGCCGGGTACACACGCCACCCCAGCCCCCAACCGCGCACACAGCGGCTCACAGGGCGAAACACGGGGCGTTTTCACCGCCTGAGACAGCGGCAGGGTCGATAGGGTCAACAGCTTGGGTACCCTGTGCATCGTCACTTTCGGCACGGCGCAGTTCAATGAGCCGCTTGCCGTTGCTGCGGCGCACCACGGCGGAAATGCCGATTTTGCTTAGTGTGGCAACGCTTTGTAGGATCAGACGAGATACCTTTTTCGGCGTAATGCCCTCGCTGCCCGCAGGGTCGATCTGCGCGGACAACTCCGTGGGAGTGCCGATAAATTCCGCGCGGTCACGCATCAGCTCAGAGAGAAGAATGACGATCCGGCCGCCCAGCAGCTCCGGCTGCGTCCGGCTGTCCGACACCAGCTCCCACACATTTTCCGCGTTGCGCTCCAGCGTCAGCTCACGATATTCAATGTCGCGCCCGATGCAGGAGAGCGTCGCCTTGCCGCTGCCGCGCTTGTCCTCCACCAGTGTGAAGCTGGAATCCACCGCGCCGCTGATGGCCGTTGTGCCGGAGATGCGGCTGAACACATCGTCGGCAAGCTCCTTTCGCAGATGGTGGATCAACAGAATGGCGATGCCATGAGTGTCCGCAATACGCTTCAGCGCGGAGAGGTCACGGTAGTCATTTGCGTAGGTGTTGTCATAACCGGTGCCGCGGATCATCTGCAGCGTGTCTATGATAATCAGCACTGTGTCAGGATGCTCCGCGAGGAACGTGCAGAGCTGTTCTCCCAGTCCCTTGCCGAGGATGCAGCTCTCGGTTGTGAAGTGAGCGCTGGCGGGGGCGTCCTCCGTGATCTCAAACAGGCGGTTCTGGATGCGGAGGGTGGAGTCCTCCAAGCAGAGGTAGAGCGTAGTGCCCTGCTTCACACCCATGCCCCAGACGGCTTCGCCCTTCGCCACCGTGACGGCCAGCCACAGCGCCAGCCATGACTTTCCCACCTTGGGTGAGCCGGCGAGGATGTGCAGGCCCTGGGACAGCAACGTATCCACCACGAAGTTCAGCGGCGTGAGCGGCTGACTCATCAGCGTTTCACCATCGATGGTTTGTAATCGGTTTTCTTTTTTCAATTTCGAATCCTCCTCAAAAAATATTGCTCCCATCGGAACGATGAGAGCAGAAAAAAGCAGAGGGGCGTTACCACGGGACGGCGCGTGGTTTTTCCCTCTGCTTGTATTGTGGAGGAATTCATGCTATGCTGAGAAAAAGAGCGGACAAATTAAAAATCAAGTAGGACAATTTTTGCGAGGGAGGATACACATGGGAGGCAGCGTCATTTTCTACACCTATGGCAGCACCTTGGAACTGAACGGCCAGCAGTTGACCGCCGGTATGCTGACCGCCGACCTGTTGAATCTGTCTCCGGACGAATACATGCGCCTGAAAAAGCGTATGACACAGATCACCGATCTTACGAAAGAATATGAGCGGAAACGGGACATAGCGCTTTGGTGGAAGCTGAATGAGAAGATGGATGCGCTCTGCCAGAAGCTGCGTCGGTATCAGGTGTTCCGCCTGCTGCTGGACGAAGACGAGGACGCTTTCTTCTCTGCCATACGGGAGATCACGGAGCAATTCAGCGTATTTCCCACAGAGGATCAAGCACCGACAGCGGAAGCGCAAAAGAGACAGCTTGAGCGCGTGGCAAATCAATTCTCCCAGCGCGACGAATATGCTCCCCTCGACCTGTTCCATCCGAGTGAGGCAGATTTGGAAGATGGAATGGCTTTTTATTATGAGATGCTCCGCGCCTTCGGTCCCACCAAGGGTGCATGGCGTGACTACCAAAAGCGTCTTGACCGCTATGCGCTGTACCTCCATGACATCCGCGCCTTCAACGAGACCATTCAGAATTTTATCCGGTTCGGCTTATCCAAGCTGGAACACAACAGTCCGGAGGAGTATGCGAAGGCGCTCTACGGTTTCTACAATGATGATCGTATCGCGGAAAAGCTCATCGTCAATCCCATCCGCAACAATGGCGACTGCTATACGACCCACGATGCCTACGAGCTTTCCTATGTGCCGCGGCCGCTGCCAGACGGCTCTGTCGCCATCTGTCAGGAGCACGTGACCGACAGCTTGCAGGCGCTGATGAAGGCGGATTATATGCTGGCGCTGAACAGCGGACACAACGTCCGCCGCTGCATCATCTGCGGACGGTATTTCCTGCTCAAGAGCGGCGTCCACGCGTTATACTGCGAAGGGGCGTGTCCCCACGCGCCCGGCTACACCTGTCGGCAGTTTGGTTCTGTGGAGGTGCAGAAGGAACTGGCGAAGGACATTCCCAAGGTCAAAGTCAAGGTGACCGCCTTTGCCCGCATCACGAAGGATCTGTCTCGGAACGCGATCTCACAGAAGGACGCAAGAAAAGCCAAGGACTATGTGCGGGACCTGCTCTATGACGCCTTGCGCGACGCAAGTACTTCCGTAGAAACCTTTGAAGAGAGCGTTTCGTCTGAGAATGTCTACCAGCGCTGCGGGATCACCAGAACGGCCAATCCGAGGGGCCGTCCGCCGAAGAAAAAGGCGGGTGAGCAAGCATGACCAACGAGCAACTGGTTCGCCAATATTATGACGGTGACGAGACCGCGCTGGAAAAGATATACCATAAAAACATCGGTCTGATCCGCGGCATCGCCAAGGAAACCGCGGCGGAATTCAACTGCCTGATGACGGATCAGCATCATCCAAATCAGTTTTCCGCGTATACGAAAACGATTCTGGACGATCTCTGCGGCGAAGGCGCGTTGGAGCTTCTGACGCGGATACAGAGCAGAGAATATGACGAAAGCCGCGCCGCGCTCACCACCTATCTTTACCCGCATTTGAAGGGGCGCATGACCCGCTGGCTGGAACAGAATATTGGCTGCATGGCACTGAGCAAGGACGAGATGTCTGCCGTCCGACAGGCGCAGAGGCTGTATCATGTTGCATGGAAGGATACCGGCGAAATCGCGGAGGAGCTGGGTATCCCCGTGGCTCGTGTCAGCCGATACGTTCGCTATAATACCCATTTTCTCGGTGTGCATGATCTTGTCCCGGAGAGTTATGACGGCGATCTCTATGAGCGGCTGATGCCGGGGCTACTCTCCGCTTCGGCGGAGCAAGCCGTGTACCGCAAAGTCTGCATCGAGCTCCTTCGGGAGCTGTTCGATACCCTGCCGAAGAAGGACAGGGACATTCTCGGCAAAGCCTGCGGCGTGTTCGGATACCCGGAGGCGACCTTGAAAGAGATCGGGATGTATCACATGATGAAGGAGTCCGCCGTGGAGAAGGCAAAGAGCCGTGCCGTCGAGAAGCTGAGAGAAGCCTATCCCGGCAGCAGGCTTCAGGTATGGAGGGCTGTTCATCGCATGATGCAGAGGCCGGTCCTGCCGTCGGAGGACGACAGTGAGCTGCGGCGCAATTTCCCACAGTATGTCCGCGCCTTGGCGGAGGTCTATGGCGTGCTGAACGAAGTACTTATAAAGTGAAGAGCGATGTTCAGGCACGAAAGAAAACGTAGGAAGGTCTTGATGGTTTGTGCTGGTTTTTCCTTAGCATAGATCACAATCATGTGGTTGTGATCAGCAAGGAAGGCTTTTAAGACATTACACATCCAGATAGTTTTCTTAGCGGCATAATATGACCAGGACAAGCGTTTCCTTAACTGAATCAGTCGCCGCTTACTCCATGTCGCTTGCGCGCTGATCTGTCGATACTTGAAATGCCCAAACAAACAGCTTTGTTGTAAAAAAACAAAATCTGTGCTAAAATCTATCTGATCTCCGGGAGGTGATGAGCGATGTATGCAGTGGCGGTCTGCGAAGATCAAAAGGATACGAGGGAGGAAGCGGCGGCACTGTGCGGCGAAGTCCTCACCGACCTGGAAATCGAACATCGTATCGCTGCGTTTTCCTCGGCAGAGGATCTGGAAACACAGCTGCTGTCCGGTGAACGGTTTGACCTGCTTTGCCTGGACATTCTCATGGATGGCGAGAGCGGCATGGAGTTTGCAAAAAAACTGCGCATGACGGATGACCGTACCAGTATCCTTTTCCTCACAGGCAGTTCGGAGTATCTGAAGGACGGCTATGAGGTCCGCCCGATTCAATACCTGCTCAAGCCGGTAAAGCGGGAAGAGTTGGCACGGGCCATTGAAACCGACCTGCGGCTCCATCACCAGTCCAAGACCGTATCCATCCATGTCGGCGGTAGGACATTTGTTCTGCCGATTGCAGATATCCTTTATGCAGAAAGCCGGGAGCACGGCGCTGTTCTCCACACGATCCACGGCGAGCAGTTTCTGCCCTGTTCTCTGAGCCAAACGGAGGAAACGCTTCCTGCAGAAAATTTTTGCCGCTGCCACAACAGTTTTTTGGTAAACTTCTCCCACATCCGGGAGGTCAGCGGCAGGACGGTATATCTGCTGGAGGGCGGTGAGGTGAGCATCGGGCGGCGCTATATGGTGCAGTTCCAAAATCGATTCGTCCGCTATCTCAACCGCATTTAATTTATATACAAAAAAACGCCCCGCTGTTCAGTCCGTAGTGGCTCAACAGTGGGGCATATTTTCGGTTTGGAGGAAAGGCTTCCGCAATATGGTCATGCTTTCAGCCGCAGTGCCGTCATCACGGTGAAGCGGTTTTTGTCATAGCTTATATCCAGCACACTGCCGTACTTTTCCGCGATGGAGCGCATCTTCATCAGACCGAAGCCATGTTCGGCGGGATCATCCTTCGTGGTCAGAAGATTTCCGGCGCTATCCGTGTGTACCGTGCCGTCATAGGTGTTCTCGCAGCGGATGGCGAGGTACTGCTGGCGGATCTGCAGGGAGCAGATGATCTCGCCGTGCGGCACCTTGGCCGCCGCCTCCAAAGCATTGTCCAGCAGGTTGAAGAGGAAGCCGCAAAGGTCACCCTCATCAATGGAGAGGGACTCCGGCAGCAGGGCGCTGACACGGAACGCAATGCCCAGCTCCTGCGTCTGCGCGGCAACGCGCTGCAAGATGGTATTGACTGTCGGGTTCGCCGTGTAGACCTTGGGGGAAAGCTGCTCCAGCTGTCCGCCCAGATGGCTTAGATAGTCATGGATGGCGTCCAGATCCTGCTTTTGCGTCAAAGTCCACAAGACAGCTACGTGATTTTTCCACTCGTGGCGGAAGGCCGATACATTCCGAAGGGATTCCTGCGCCTGCCTGTATTGCTCTTGGGCCTGCTGGCTGCGGCTTTGCAGGGCTATCATCTGCCGCTGGCGGGAGAAGGCGGTGCGGATGAACTCCGCCACCACCTGCACTGCACAGAGCAGACCGGTCACAGCGCACAGTAGGGTATACAGCGCTTTCGGATTGCCGTAGAGCAGGGAAGTGATGGGATTGCTCAGTGGATAGAGATATTCCACGCCCACGAACCGGCTGACGCACCATGCGGCAAACAGCGCGCCTGCGACGCAGCAGAGGCAGAGGCTTGTCCGACGGAGCATCCGTTCATGAGAGAGCAGCATCAAAAGAACCGCCAGCAGGAACAGGCCAAAGCCAAGCCAGTCCATCAGCCTGCCGTAAAACAGTGTGACCGACGTAAAGCACCGCAGGGCCGAGCACAAAATGTGCGTCGCCGCTCCGATCAACAATATCCGGCGCTTCCAACCATGCAGGGAAATGGCCAGAAAGCAGAACAGCAAGTCAATATAAATGAGACAGAGCCAGTCCGTCAGGCTGCCCGTTGTATCCAATCCGGCAGAAAGTGCGAAGAATGAGCCGCACGCCACAGGCACCGCCGTCAGCAGAAAATAGCCGCTCAGCGGCAGCAGTTTCCACAGATACGGCCCCGTCTGGGCGCTGAAAAGGAAAACCAGCAGCAGGAAAAGCGCCAGTATGACCTGTGCTGTGATGACCGCCATGGGCCAGACAATGCCGGAAACAGCGGTCACAGAGTCGGAAAAGCGACTGACCAGAGATGGGAAAGTAGGGTAAAGTAAACCGTTGAGGGCTGTGTCGTAGGTGACGATTCGCAGCGTCTTTCCGGCGCAGTCTATAGGAAGCGGGATGCACAGGCCGTCATGGGAAATGCTGCTGAAATCCACGTCTTCCAAAAAGGAATCCGCACGGTTTTCTTCGTTTGGAAAGTCAGTGTAGAGCAGTTCGCCATCCAGAAACACCTGTATCCCCGTGCCAAAGCCAAAAAATTGCAGCAGATCCCGCTGACCGGGCTCCTCCATGACCCGCTCCGCCGCCACCGGGCTGTCTCCGCCCACCGGAATACCATCCAGATAGCCGCCGAAGCCAAATACAGGTTCCGCCGGACCGCTTTCTGTCTCAAAGGTCCAACCGTTCCGGTTCGTCTGTGTGCAGTTCAAAAGAAGCGATGTCTGCATCCTGTCCGGCTGAGACAGGCGGAACAGGCAGAAGACCGCTGCAGCGGCAGCAAGGATCAACAGAGTGGCTGCGGGCCAGATCTTTCTGTGCTGAGGCTCCATGATACCGCCTCCTTTCCTGTTTGCCATTGTAACAAAGTGTGTTCATCTCTACAAGCGGCAAAGGGCTCTTTTTCCTAAACGACACGGATTTGCCCCTAAACAACACAACACAGCACGGTATGAGAATGGTAAAATAAAAGTGTAACATCATGCTGTGGAGGGAATTGCGTGCAAAACCCTCTCAGGCGTGCGCCTGAGAGGGGGGCCGTACTTTCCGCGCATCCAATTAAAAAATGAGGAGGGGTATTGGATGAGGAGAAAATGGAACCGGTTTGTGGCCGGACTGCTGAGTATCGTCCTGCTGGTAACGATGCTGCCCATGGAGGTACTTGCCGCAGGCAACGGCGGCAGGGCGGAGCAGCCCAGCCAGACAATGCCGTTTCAGGATGTAAAGTCCTCGGACTGGTGTGCCAAGGCTGTGGAGTACGTCTATTCCCACGGTATATTCAACGGCACCTCAACTGCCACATTTAGTCCCAGCGGCACCATGACCCGTGGGATGTTCGTTACGGTGCTTGGGCGTATGGCCGGTGTAAATCCAGATGATTACAGTGGAGAGACTCCGTTTTCTGATGTGCCGCAGACGATGTATTACGCCCCCTATGTGCAGTGGGCGGCAAGGTACGGCATCACAGTAGGCACAGGTGACGGAAAATTTTCTCCCGATGCGTTCATCAACCGGGCACAGATGGCAGCATTCTTCGTGCGGTATTTTGAAGCGTTCCAAGTGGACTATGCGACCGGTGCGAATGTCATCACTACGCCTGCGGATCTGGAGCGCACCCCCGCCTACGCACAGGATGCTGTGCTGAAGCTCTGGAAACAGGGACTTTTGAACGGTGACGGCACACGCTTTGCCCCCGAAGGCAATGCTACCCGCGCCCAGATGGCGACGCTGTGTATGCGTGCGGACGAGGCGGTGGAGATTTGGTATTCAGCACCCGGCATCGTGGGGCGTAAATTGGGTGAGACACCACAGAAGGAAGATCAGAGCAAGCCGAATAGTGGCAGCAGTTCCTCCGGCAGCAGTTCCTCTGGTGGAAGCGGCTCCGGCAGCACAACGCATACCATCACGCTGTATCTGCCCGATGGAACGACTTCCACCTTTACGCAGACGACCTCTGTGCTTTCCATCGCCAATCTTCCCACGCCTTCGGCAGCGAAGAAAGCCTTCGTCGGCTGGTACTATGATGAAAACTATAACAAGGCCGTTGCCGACGGTGATCCGCTCAGCGAAAATCTGTCCCTTTACGCAAAGATGGTGGACTACGATGCAATCGAGGGCGTGGAAACACCGACTTACGCCGGAGCGACGGATGTAGAGACAAACTTTGAAATCACCATCCAAAGCAGTTCTTCCGGAACCGATTTGAGGGACAAAATCAAGCTGATCGGCACGGAGCAGCCCACCAGCGAAGTAGACGCGGACGGCAATACGATCCTCGTTGTCGGCGATGTCAGGAATAATCCCAACGGCACCTACACCGTTGCGCCGCCCACAGACGGATGGGCAGAGGGCGGCACTTATAAGGTGGTATTGGAAGATAACAGTCTGTACTTTGACGGCAAAGTGTCTTCCGTGCGGGAATACCACTTCACCGTGAAAGTGGGCAATCCGGTGCTGAATTGGCACCTCAGAGAAGAGGTCATATCCATCCCGGCAACCGCTATCGGCAATGCCACCCAGAACGGTAAGCGGGTCAAGGCGCTCAGCATGCCGGTCGCTGCTCTTGGTAGCGGCGGCGCGGCTATGGATGCCGTCTCCGACAGCACAGGTACCTTTGTTTACGACGGCAACTTGGCAGTCGGCGACACCGTGGCCATTTATGAGGGTACCGAGCCTGAAAAGCGTGTGGCAGTCGGAACCACCGATGACAACACCGGCGATGTTTCCTATGTAAAAATCACCGGGGTCAACAAGACAACCAATACCTATTCCTATCAGTCAGCCGCGGTGGAGGATGTTCTGTTCGTTCCCGATGTGCTGCCGGTGCAGGCAGACTGTAAAGCGGCTAAGGAAGAGAACCCTTCCGGCGGCTATACCGTCCTCGTTCCCGTGGAGGAGCTGACCTTTACCACTGCATCGGGTGTGGAAAATCTGGACGAAAACACCACCGTTGATGTGGGTGACTTCCTTGCGTTCTATACGGGCGAAAGCTATACAATCGAAACCGCAGCATCCGATGGCTACGGCCGCATCACAGCTGTGGACTATACCACGGATGAACTCGGTTCTGACTATTATCAACTCACCTATACCGATGCCACTAAAGATGATGTGCTCTCCTCCATGGATGTGGACACCACCGACCCCATCAGCGGCGATACAATGCTGGATGGTGTTGACACCCAAAAATTGGAGAAACAGATCGCCCGTCAAGCCATAGAAAGCGGCTTTGCCCAGACTGTAGCGGACCGCATTTCCGTGGCGATAGACAAGATGGATCTGAGCGGCCTGACGGCAGGTGATGAGATCGACCTGCGTTCCATTGACATCGACCCGGAGGGCACGCTCGGCATTTCCACCCTATCCTTGAATGATGCAAGAGGCTCCGGCGCTGCCTCACCGGCGGGGGCAAATGCCAACGGCGGGGGTAAGACCAGTGTTAAGGTCAAAAGCGCTCAGATTACAAAAAAATTGCAAAACTTTAAGGATGCGTCTGGAAAACCGCTGTCCGGCGTGCGTCTGGAATTGCAACTGGAGGTTACGAAAGAGATTAAAAAGGACGGCGGCAACATTGTCATCACCGTCACGCCCACCTTTATTCAGGAGTTGAAACTGGATCTGAGTACCCACGGCAAGCTCGTTTGGAAACACAAGTTCATTTTCTACTGGATCAGCGATGTGTATCTGGAGGCTGGTCTGAATGTTTATACCTACACCGCCATCAACCTCGATGCCACCGTTGTTTCTGAGGGCGAAAAGGACACCGTGACGAAGGTGAAGGACTTGGTGGACAAACTGGGAAAGAAACTGGATGCTTTGGAGGGCAAGGACACCGGCGGAGAGCGCGAAGAAATTGACACTTCCAAGCTCAGCTTGCAGGAGCTGTACAACAGTATGCTGGAGTTGGACAGCGACTGGGTGGAGTTGTACCGCAAACAGATTTTCAGTATGAAAAAGACCGTCGCAAAAATCATCAAGTTTGAGCTTACGGTAGACTTTGTGGTCGAGCTGAACATCCGAATGACCATGGGTATGAACTTCAACTATACCAATGCCAAGCGATATGTGTTCGGCGTTTACCTGTTTAAGCACAGGACCACCACCCGCACCTACAATCTTGTGAACGAGCAGTATAACCTGCGTCTGTACGCAATGGGCGCGGTGGGTCTGCGAGCCGGTGTGGAGATATGGCCCAGCGTCAGCCTCATATCGAGGAAGGTGGCCACGGTGGGCATTGTGGCCAAATTGGGCGCATACTTAAAAGGCTACGGGTATGTGCTGTATGCGCTCCACTATGAGGCAGGGAAACCAAAAACCTCCAACGCCTCGGGTGCGCTGTATGTGGAAGTCGGCATGTTTATGGACATCAGCGCCAACCTCTCCGCGTTTAAGGGCAAGGTTTCGTGGACGCCGGAGATATACACCGATGAAACGCCTCTGTGGTCGGCGGGCAGCACCCACGCCATCACGGCATTTGAGATTAAAGATGCGGACGGCGAGGGAGACATACCGACGGTTTATCTGAAAAACGGCGGCCTTGATGTCGTTTTGCCCCAAACGGTGCAAGCGCTGACCGGATTTGACCTCACAACAGGCAACGACCGCACCGAGACGTATGATTGGAACAAGTTTGACATCAGCTTTGACGATCCCCGCTTTACTACCTATCACACCGGTCCCAACAGCGGCGATTACAGTCAGCAGCACATAAAGCTGGCACTTGATAACTGGCGGACCTGCGACGAGCCGGAGATCGACTGCGTGATGACGCTCACCTACAAAGGCTCCGATCTGAGCTTTTCCACCAACCCGGTGCAGCTCAAGGTCAAGATCCATTGGGACCGCCTGCGGGACGGTTATCCCATCCACGAGCTGAGCAGCACCGGCGGTTACATCGGTTGGGAGCAGCGGAAATTCGGCGAGGCTCTTGATCTGAAAACGCCCGACCGCACCGGCTATGACTTTACGGGCTGGACGTATTATCTGTTGAAAGACGAGAGCAACATTTTCTCTTACGATAAGGAACACCCCTATACCGGCACCACCATGCCGGAGAGCGCATTGGTAGCGGTGGCAACGTTTGAGCCCAAGACCGACATTCCGTACACCCTCAATTTCTATCTGCAAAACGAGGACGGAACCTATCCCGAAACGCCGACCAAGATTGTGGCTCATTATGGCACCGCCAACGACTACATCGTGCCGGATAAGACCCTTGTGCCGGACAAAATCGGCTACCGACACCCCGGCTATGCAGGCATCCACATCCGTCCGGACGGAACGGGCGGGCAGAATTACTATTACAGCCGCGCACCCTACACGCTTACATTAAATAGCAATGGTCAGAAAAGCACTGTGCCCTATCGCTATGGCGATCAACTTGACAAGCTGAACGATGCCCCCACCCGCCTTGGCTATACCTTCGGCGGTTGGTATGAAGATGCAGCATACAAAACTCCGTGGAGTGGAACGACCATGCCTGCCGAAGATATTACCCTCTACGCCAAGTGGGTGCCGGATAACATCAACTATTTCCTGGTGCTCCGCAAGGAGGGCGCAGACGGCAAGTGGTCGCAAACAACTGAGACCCGAACCGGAAAAACGGACGAAACAGTTACCATCAATCCGGCGGACTTCCTTACGGACGATGAGAAAGGCACCTACGTCATTCCCCAAACGGTGAGCTACAAGGTCAACGCGGAGGACGGCGGAACGGTTTCCATCAGCTATGCCCGTAAGCGGTACAGACTGACCTATGACTTGAACACCGCGGATGCAGCATGGGTTTCGGACCCCGGTGTTAAATCCTATCGTCTGGGCGCTGCGCTCAAACTCCTGACGCAAAGCTATGTGACGAGAGCGGGTTACACCTTTGATGGTTGGTACACGGATGCAAACTGCACGACTGCGTTTACTGCGGCCACCATGCCCGCCGAGAACATCACCCTCTATGCCAAGTGGACAGCGCAGGGCGGGATCTCCTACACCGTGGAGCATTATCAGCAGAATGTAGCGGACGATGACTACACCCTTGCGGACACGGAATCCAAGACCGGCGCTACGGGTCAGCCTACTGCCGCCGAAAGCAAGTCCTACCCCGGATTCACCGTGCAGGGCTTCGACCAGCAGACCGTCAATGGCGACGGCAGCACGGTGGTCAAGGTGTATTACAACCGTAACGAATACACGCTGACCTATAACCTCAACGGCAGTGATGCCGCTTGGACAGACGGCGGCATGACCAAATCTCAAACCTATCGCTTCGGCGCAGCGGTCACCGCCCCGAGCGCCAATGACCTGAGCCGAGCAGGTTACGCCTTTGGCGGCTGGTACACAGATGCGGGCTGTACAACTGCGTTTACCGCAGCCACCATGCCCGCCGAGAACACCACCCTGTATGCCAAGTGGAACGCGGGCAAGGTCAACTACACCGTAAACTACTATCTGCAAAACGTGGACGGCACGGATTACGTACTGCAAGATACTGTGTCCGGTTCCGACGAGACTGGTCAGACCGTGAATGTGCAAAAGTCTTTCGAGGGATTCGTACCGAAAGCTGATTCGTCCACCTCAATCACCCTCAAAGCCGACAGCGCGCAGAATGTAGTGAACATTTACTACGCTCGGAATGTGTACCATTTGTTCCTTCACTATGGAGTTGATGCATCAGAAATCGAAGGCACCCTCCCTCAATCGGGCGATGTCTACTACGGCGCAACGCTGAATACGGATATGTCGAAGGCCAAGCGCACCGGCTATACCTTTGCCGGTTGGTGCACGGACGAGGCGTACACAACCCCTTGGGAGGGAACCACAATGCCTGCCTACGAAGGCACCGACTTTCACCTCTACGCCAAGTGGGATACCATGACCTATTTCCTCCGATTCGACTGGGACGGCAATGTGCCGTTGAGAGACTGGCTGCTTGAGAATGGCGGCAAGCTGCTCACGGCTGAGTACGATGAGACGAATTATGTGTATATCAACGCCAATGACCACGGTATTCCCTATATCGACGTGACCGTGGGGTACGATCAGGTCTTTACCCTGCCCACCGGTATCCCCGGCGCTGATTATTTCGGTTATTATGAGAAAAAGCTGAATGACTGGAATGAGCTTGTCGAGAGTCTGGTTGAGTCTGAATCGCTGACGAAAATGGCCGCGGAGCAGGATGCCATCGTCAAGGTCGGTGTCCAATGGAAATCCGAACCTGACAGCAATGGTGTGGAGCTGCTTTACAATGCCAACGATTTCCTGACTAAAGTCGTGCAGGATTACTCCTCTGATGCGGCAAGCTACGCGTTGGGCGTTGATTTGGACCTCTGCAATGTGAATATGACGTACAATGGGGACACCGTTGGCGGCATCACATTCGATGGAAAGAATCACACGATCTTCCATGTAAAACGCGGCGAGACGATTGCCAATTATGCCGCAGGCAGTATTTATGGTTATGGCGACAACGTGACGGTGAAGAACCTGACTATCGACGGTATAACGATCGACTACACTGCCCAACCCATTGTCGGCGGCAACTACTATCACGCTTTCGGCGCTCTGGCGGGCTCTGTGGGCGACGGGTTCGCGGCGGAAAACGTGACGGTCAAAAATGTGACCATGAATTTGAACTTGCTTGGCGAGGAAGGGAATGCTTATACCTCCGCCCACCTGCTGCCTGCGGAGAGCATCGGCGGGCTTATCGGCTATGCCAAGGGCACCGTGACCTTGACCGGCTGCGCGGTGGAGGATATGACCGTCAATGTTACCGACAAGAACGACAACGGCGGAACGCAGTTCCTGATTGGCGGTTTCATCGGCTATGCGGATGCTTTGTACACGCCGTATGACGCAGAAGGAAAATGGGCCGACAACGACTATCGCGGCAACGGCAGCGTAAGCATCATAGGCTGCACGGTATCGGGTATGACGGTCGACAAGAATGGTGCAACTGGTGCGTCGGTTGGAGGTTTCCTCGGCGGCATCTGCAAGAGTGCCACTTCCAAGGACGGAACAACATACTCCGTGACAGCCGACATTGATGACAGAAGTACCTTCCCTGCAGGGCTTTACAGCATTGGCAATGTCCCAAATTCCACCGACAGCAATTCCGCGGCGCGGTCGCTCGATGCCATGCCCGCTGCCGCTTTCGAGGATGAGTCCGACGAGGAAAACACCGCGGCTTGAGCCACGCATCACGAACGCACGATCACACAGAGGAGGGCGGGTAAGCGTAAGACTCCGTTTCCGTGCGTTAACAAACCATGCGGCAAAAAGCTGCTCCGGCATGTAAGTGCCGGAGCAGCTTTTTTACATCTATTGTGGGGAAGGACAACTCTGCTCCGCAATGCGGTTCCTCAGACATTGGTGGGCAGTCAACGGCATAGCCGTTGACTGCCGAAACCAACAAAAATAAGTCGAGGGAAATTCCCTCGACTTATTTTTTCGTGCCCTGTACCGTCCGGTCTGCCCCATAGGTCACATTGTGTACCTATGAACATGAACCGTTGTGGTTTCAAGGTTTTTCGTGGTGGAGATTATTTATGCCCGCAGGGCTTTCGGCTTACCTGCTGCGGCGCAGGACCTCGCACACCAGCTCGTAGACGCGCTCGGTGGAGGGCACGCTCAGCCGCTCGCGCACGGAATGAACGTCGTGCAGCTCGGGCCCGAGGGAGATGGCGTCGAGACCGGGAATCTTCTCAATGAAGATCCCGCACTCCAGTCCACCGTGCGTCGCCTCGATCTTGCCCTCCGTGCCGGTAAGGTCGCGGTAGACGTCAAGCACCAGCTCGCGGAGCTTGGAATCGCGTGCGTACTGCCAGCCGGGATAATTGCCGCGCTCGGAGACCGTGCCGCCCGCAAACTCCACGATGGCGTGGACGCGCTGAGCAAGCATCGCCTTCTGCGAGGCAATGCAGGAGCGGATGGAGTAGGAGAAATGCAGTCCGTCCTCCGTCAAATGCATCACGCCGAGGTTGAGGGAGGTCTGCACCAGACCGGGGAAGTCCGCGCTCATCTCCTCCACGCCCTGCGGCAGCGCAAGGAGCGTGTGGAGCATGACGGAGGTAGTCTCCGCGCTGACGGCGGAAGCCGCCTCGGTCTTGGCACATTCGAGCGTCACGCCCGCGTCGCAGCCGGCGTACTCATTTTTGAGCGTCGCGTCAAAGCCGCGGATGAACTGCTCAAGGTCCGCCTCCTTCCCCGCGGGGACGGCGATGACCGCGTCGCAGCGCGAGCAGATCACGTTGTCGAACCTGCCGCCCTGTATTGCCGCGAGGCGCAGGCCGGGGAGCTGCTCCATCGCGGAGTAGAGCACGCGGCCCATCAGCGCGTTCGCGCTGCCGCGGCCCTTGTCAATGTCGCCGCCGGAGTGGCCGCCCTGCAAGCCGGAGATCGTCACAGCGTAGCAGCTCTCGCCGCCGAGCGGCTCGCGCTTGCCGGGAAGCGTGCAATCCGCGCGCATACCGCCTGCGCAGGACACCGTGAAGATGCCCTCCTCCTCGGAGTCGAGGTTCAAGAGCTTCTTTCCCTTGAGGTCGGAGCAGTCGAGCGCAAATGCGCCGTCCATACCGACCTCCTCATCGACGGTGAAAACCGCCTCAAGCGGCGGATGGGGGAGCGTATCGTCGGCAAGGATGGCGAGGATCATCGCCACGGCGATGCCGTTGTCGCCGCCGAGCGAGGTCTGATCCGCCCAGACCCACTCGCCGTCTGTGCGCAGGTCAAGACCCTCTGCCGCCATGTCCTTCGCGCACTCGTCCGTCTTGGCGCAGACCATGTCGATGTGACCCTGTAAAATAATCGGCTCGGACTGCTCATAGCCTGCGGAGCCGTCCTTCCAGATGATAAGGTTGTTGCACGCCTCCTGGCGATACCTCAGCCCAAGCTCCTTGGCAAAGCCCACGCACAGGTCGCTGATGATCTTCGTGTTGCCGCTGCCGTGCGGCACGGAGCAGAGCTTCTCAAAATATTCAAATACCTTCTCGGGCTTCAGCCCTTTTAATGCAGCCATGCTGCCTTCCTCCTTTTCAGTGTGCACACAGCCCATGCGAAACGCATGGGCTGTGTGGTGATTGTTCGGTTAGCCGACAGGTACCTCGTCCATCGTCATATCGTCCATGCCGAAGTCGTCGCCGGAGGGGGTGTCCTCCTCGACGATCTCCGCGTCGGGCGACGGGATGAACTCCGTCAGATAGGCGTCCTCACCCAGTCCCGCGAGGTAGGCGGGCAGATTGATGATGATGCCGTCCATATTCTTGGGCAGGGGGATCGTGTAGGTCTGCGTCGTCTCGCTGCCGCCCTTCTTCTCGGTGATCTCGAGCGTCACCGTGAACTTCTGGCCGATGCAGGTCGCGCTGCCGCGCTCGCGGTCATAGAGCTTAGCGACCTGCTCGCCGTCCACAAGAACGACGACCTTGTACGGCGTATCGTAGGTCTTGCCGTTGTACTCTAACTTCTTGTTGTCGAGATACACGGTGTGGCCGCGGCCGACGATCGTCATGGCATAGGCGATGGCAATGAGCACGACGACTGCCGCGAGCTGGAAGATCAGTCTGCGATTGGAGGCCTTATTCTTCATTTTGCCTTCGCCTCCTCTTCTGCCAGCTGGTCGGCTGCAAGCTGCAAGCCAGCCGCGCTCTTAGCCTTGCGCTTCTTCGCCTCATACATGACCAACGCGATGGTGATGACCGCGTAGGACACGAACACGCGGAAGTATTCGCCGATCATCGAGTCGCCGGTGATGACCGTGCCGGTGCGCGGCGCCACGATGAACATGGTGTGGAACAGGATAACGCCGAGGAACACATTCTTGATGCTCGCCTTCTCCACGCTCGCACCGCCGACGAGCAGCGCCGCGATGGAGAACATACCGATCTGGGTATGGGCGGTATAGGTGGGGAAGTTGCCGACGTTCTGCAAATAAATGATCATGCCGAAGCCCGCGAACACGGTGGAGATGACCATAGAGATCACGCGGGTGCGCTCGACATTGATGCCCGCGTCGCGCGCGACCTCCATATCTTGACCGACCGCGCGCATATCCTGACCGAGCTTGGTGCGGCGGAACCAGAGGATAAAGAGGCAGGCGGCGGCAATGATAATGAGCGTGAGCACGGGGATCTTCACGCCGCCGACGCTGACCGCCAGCAGGTTATCCAAGCTCTGGCGCATATTCAGCAGGCTCACCGTATTCCGGATACCGTAGCCGCGCGGGAGTTTGAGCGTATTGTGGATGATGGGAATGACGGGACCCATCATAAAGAGCACAAAGAACTGGTACACACCGTCCATGGCGAAGGCGATCATGTAGCTCGTGATCATCTCGCGGCCCTTGGCGCGGTTGAGGAGCTTGCCGATCATGATGCCGAGCAGAACGGAGATGGGAATGGAGATGATCGCCGCGAGGATCAGTCCGGGGATGCCCCAGACCTGCCAGTCGGCGGCAAAGATCAATCCGATCTGGCCTGCCATCGCGCCGAGCGTCATGCCGAAGTTCATACCCATGCCCGCCATAACGGGGATGAGCAGGCTCAGGATGAGGAAAGCGTTGCGGCCCAGACGGGTCATGCCCTCATTGAGCAGATAGTTCCACGAGAGGTCCGCGCGCGGGATGCAGTAGGCGCAGATCAGAACGAACATGATGGGCACGATGTTGTCGCTCAGGAACCTGCGCAGCGCGCGGCCCCATTCGGCGCCGCCGCGAGGAAGATTGTTGTTGATCTTTTTCATACTTACTTCTTCCCTCCCATCTTACGGGTCAGCGCGTAGACGATCATGCCGTTGGAGACGATGATACGAATGATCTCGCTGATGTCAAGGTGGATCAAGGAGTTGATGACCGTCGGCGTCATGGTGACAAGACCCTGATAGAGGAACGTGCCGATGATGACATTGGCGATGCTCGCCTTGTTGACGCTCGCGCCGCCGATGAGGATGGCGGCGACCGCTGGGAATGCCATCTTGAGCGGGGCGGTGTAGATCTGGATGAAGCCGAACCCCTGCTCATAGACGAGGATGCCGACCGCGCCCAGCCAGGTGGAAAGGACGACGGAAATGAGGCGCATCTTGTCGATGCTGACGCCCGCTGCCTTGGCAAAGGAAGGGTTGGAGCCGACGGCGGTCATCGCGGTGCCGGTCTTGGTGTGCAGGAATGCCCACATTAGGAAAGCAAGGATCGCGAAGAAGATCAGACTGCCGGTCGGAATGACGAGGTTGATGCCGAAGCGGTTGAGGTCGATGGAGAGAATGTCCGCCAGCACGCGGTCATAGAAGCCCTCGAGGGAGATGGTGGTACGAAGGCCGGAGCCGGAGAAGCCCCACACCATCTCGGGCTTCTTGTACGGCAGCAGCAGCCACATCATGCACATGAAGGAGACGGAGGAGAAGCCGACGTAGGTTGCGACCATCATCTCGCCGCCCTTGATCTTGTTGAGCAGCCAGCCGTAGCCGCCGCCGAGCAGCAGCGCAAACGGCGTCGCGATCGCGATGGCCATGACGAAGCTCATCGGACCCGTGAAGCCAAGCTCGATGGACAGCGTCGCGCCCAGAAGGCCCGAGATGATACCGAGCGGCAGGCCGAAGTTGAGGCCGCAGCCGGAGTGGACCATCGGGACCATTGCCAGCACCATGATGGCGTTCCAGCTAAAGCGGTTGATAACGTTGCTGATCTGCGTTGCGAAGTCCACGCCCGCGAACGGCACGAGCACGAACATCAGCAGCAGAAAGCCGGTGATGATCATGCGGGGGACGCCGTAGCTGTCGATCATTTGGCGGAGCCTGCTCTTATCGGCAAGGCTGTTTGTTGTATTACCCATATTCTGCCCTCCTTATTTGACCTGACTGACCATCAGCATACCGAACGCCTCGGAGGATTCGGTCGCCGGCAGGATGCCGGCGATCCGGCCGCCGGAGACGATGGCGATGCGGTCGCAGGTCATGCGCAGCTCCTCCAGCTCGGACGAGATCATCACAACGGTGATTCCGCTCTCGCGGTTGAACCTCTTGAGCGCGTCGAGCACGAGAGATTTTGCGCCGACGTCGATGCCGCGGGTCGGCTCGGAGACAAAGAGGAACTTCGGCTCGAGCGCGAATGCCTTGGCAAGGCAAACCTTCTGCTGGTTGCCGCCGGAGAGCTCCTTGGCCTTCTGCTTCGAGCTGGTGCACTTGATCTTCAGCTCGTCAATATAGCGGTCGGTCACGGCGCGGATGGCCTTTTCATCGCGCCACTTCACAAGGCCGCCAAACAGGCTCTTGAGAAACTTATCGTGGATCTGCATGGCCGGGAAGGCAATGTTCCACTCCAGCGACTCGTCGAGCAGCAGTCCCACGCCGCGGCGGTCCTCCGACACAAAGGCAAGCTGCGCGTCGAGACAGCGGCGGGGCGCGTTGAGCGGAATGGGCTTGCCATCGAACTCGACGGTGCCGCCCGCCTCATAAAGGCCCATAACGCCGTTCGGGATGCCGAGCTTGCCCTGACCGGCGAGGCCGCCGATGCCGAGGATCTCGCCCTCCCTGATGTCGAGATCGACGTTGCGCACGATCTCGCCGGGCATATCTACCCAGAGCTTGCGGATGGACATGATGGTCCTGGCGCCGGAGTGATCGACCACATCCTGTGCAGCGGAGAGCTCCACGCTGCGGCCGACCATCCACCTTGTGATGTCGGAAACGTTCGTTTCCTTCGCCGGGGTATCCTTCACCACATGGCCGTCGCGCATGACGATGACCTTGTCGCACACATCCAGAATCTCCTGCAAACGGTGCGTGATGAAGATGACCGCGATGCCGCGCGCCGACATGCTGCGGATGGAATCGAGCAGCGCCGCAGCCTCCTTTTCCGTCAGAACGGCGGTCGGCTCGTCGAGAATAAGCAGCTTGAGATGCTCCTTGCTCAGCTCACGCGCGATCTCGGTGAACTGCTTATGGCCGACCGGCATATCGCTGATGACCATGTTGGCGTCGATGTGGACGCCCATTTTTTCAATGGCTGCCGCTGCACTGCGGTCCATCTCCTTATAATCGAGCGTGTTCAGACGGCTGCCGAACACCTCGGAGATGACATTTTTCTTCTGGGGCTCACGGTTGAGCAGAATATTCTCTGTCGCTGTAAAGCCGGGGATCAGAGAAAACTCCTGATGCACCATGCCGATACCGGCTGCCAGTGCGTCAAAGGGGGTGTTGAAGGTGACCTTTTCACCGTTGATGAGAACATCTCCGCCGTACCCGCCGGTCTCGCGGATGACGTCCATGCCGAAGAGGATCTTCATCAGCGTGCTCTTGCCCGCACCGTTTTCGCCGACAAGGCCGAGCACCTCGCCCTCGCGGAGCGTAAAGCTGATATCCGTGAGGACCTGATTGCCGAAGAAGTCCTTTTTGATGCTGCGCATCTCCAACAGAGGAGCGTTGTTATTTTCCATAAGCTATACCCTACCTAAAAGAAGCAGGGGGGAGGATTCTCCTCCCCCCTGTTTTTTTGATGTTCGTCAGTGAGCCGAAGGCTTACTTAACGGTGAAGTACTTTTCGGGGACCTCGACCTCGGTGGCGTGCATGAACCAGCCCGGATCGCCCATGATGTAGGTATCCTGATAGACAAGGAAGGTGTTGTCGGCCTTGACGCCGGTGGTGGCGTTGGTGTAGTTGGAGCCGTTCCAGGAGGCGTCGGGGGAGAACTGATGGTAAGCCTTGGCGATATCGTCGATGTCGGCAAGCTCGCTCTCGCCCTTGATGACGTTCATGGCGTGCTGGGCAAGGCCAGCGGAGGTGACGTAGCCGTAGGAGTAAGCCCAGGTGCCGAAGCGGCCCGCGCCGCCCTTTTCGCAGATGGCGGCCTCGACCTTGGCAAGGATCTTCTGGAAGTCGCCCGCCTCAGCGGTCAGGTCGATGCCCAGAGCGCCGGGATAGCCCATCAGCGGGGAGGGCAGGTCGGCCTCAATGAAGTAGCCGCCGTACTCGAGCAGCTGCTTGAGCAGAGGCTCGGTATGCGCGTCGTTGGTGCAGAAGTAAGCGGCCTTCTCGCCGTACTTGTTCACCCACTCGGGAACCTTTTCAAGGATGTAAGCCTGCGCACCGGCAACGCCGACATCAGAGGTGGGGTCGGGAGCGGTTTCCATCTCGAAGCTCATGCCGAACTCCTCGCAGGCCGCCTTCATGACGGCGACGCGGCGGCTCATGGTCTCGTAAGCGAGGTGGCGCGGGAAGGAGATATGAACAAAGGTGTCGCAGCCAAGCTCGTGCGCGGTGCGGATGATGAGGTAGCCGCGGGCAACGAAGTCGTTGTTGCACACGAGGTCGGCAGCAGAGCCGATCTCGGGCAGATCCTCATGCGCCTCACCGGCGATGCAGAGGATGTCGGGGCGGCGCTCCTTGATCTTACGGAAGGCCTCGGTCGTGCCGGGGACGGACTGGTTGACGATGATCGCCTTCATGTCGGGGTCGTCGGACAGGTTGACGATGCACTGGATGGTGGTCTCCAGCTCTTCGGTGAAGTTATCGGGATAGGTCACGAGGGTGACGTTCTCCTCACCGTAGAGCTGCTGGAAGGCCTCGGCGCCGCGGCGGTCGTCCTCAGACTGAGAAACGGAACCGGTCACGATACCGATGTGGATGGTCTCCTCCTGCTTGTCGGGAGTGTCGGGCGTGTCAGGGGTCTTCTTGTCGCCGCAGGCCACGAGCGAAAGCACCATGACCATAGCGAGCAGGATACTCAGGAATCTTTTCATGCGGAACCTCCAATTTCATTTTTACGATGTATTGCCAGGGTGTCTTATTACTATATACAAAAATATTCACCTTGTCAATGACAGAAATTAAACAATATAGCGAAAAGCGGTGCAAAAAGGACTGCGGCACCTGCGGAGACGGGGCCATTCCGCACTCAAATGGAGAACCGAGCTTGAAAAATCCGAATGAGGTACACAGCGTCCACGGCATGAAAGAAAAAATTATCGCATACCCTCTACCAAAATAAAATGGGGAGGATATGCGGATGTTTTTGTATTTTAAGCGGAGAGAGAAGCGCGGGAAGAGGGAGGCGCCGCGGCTGCGATTTCTTGTCCTGCGGCGCAAAACACTGACAGTTGGCACTGCGCTGCTGGCTGCGGCAGCCATTTTCGGTGCTGTGAATGCGCCCGCTGCCGTGCGGGCGTCAGTTGCGACGCGCCAGCTGCCCATCTACTGCGTGGAACGCGATCAGAAGGTGTGCAGCATTTCCTTTGATGCCGCATGGGGGGGCGGACAACACGCAGAAGATCCTGGATGTACTCGCGGACTACGGCGTCAAGGCGACCTTTTTCGTGGTCGGCAACTGGGCGGACCAGTATCCGGAGCAGGCCAAGGCCATCGTAGACAGCGGCTGCGAGCTGATGAACCATTCCATCTTGGAAATGTCAAGAAATGTGCAGTCGGGAAACACCCAAAATCTGAAAAGCTCGGC
>ERZ1673699.1029-NODE-1029-length-24993-cov-10.651295_pt1 | contig 24993 bp, 20 predicted proteins | sample MGYA00580229_ERZ1673699 | MGnify/ENA primary metagenome ERZ1673699 (study PRJEB41218, sample SAMN15661785) | gut metagenome | host: Homo sapiens | place: Canada: London | collected 2015-08-20/2019-03-30 | study: EMG produced TPA metagenomics assembly of... | reverse complement strand
CGCCGACACCGGTGAAGATGGAGTAGCCGCCGTGCTCGGTGGCCACGTTGTGGATAAGTTCCTGAATCAGGACGGTCTTGCCGACGCCTGCGCCGCCAAACAGACCGATCTTGCCGCCCTTGGCGTAGGGGGCCAGCAGGTCGATGACCTTGATGCCCGTTTCCAAAATCTCAGTAGCGGGCTTCTGCTCTGCAAAGCTGGGGGCCTTGCGGTGGATGGGCCAGTGCGGCACATCGTCCACAGAGCCCTTGCCGTCGATGGGTCGGCCCAGCGGGTCGAACATACGGCCCAGCGTGGCCTCGCCCACCGGGGCAGTCAGGCCGTGGCCGGTGGCGGTGACTTCCATACCCTTGCCCAGACCTTCGCTGGCCGAGAGCATGATGCAGCGCACCGTCGATTCGTTGACGTGCTGCGCCACCTCCATCGTGCGCTCGGTGCCTTCTGCGGTCACGGTCAGCGCTTCCTGCAGGGCAGGCAGTCGGCCTGCGGTGAACTGCACGTCCACCACAGGGCCGGCCACGCGAATAATTTTTCCCTGTATCATAGATTTGCCTCGTTTATTATCGCAAGTCAAGAAATTAGTGCAACATCCAAACAGCATATTTGCGATATGCAATTCAACGCTGTTGCTGTTGCATTAAAAAGTTGAATTGCTATAGATGTGTCAACCTCTCCGTCACGACTGGCGTCGTGCCACCTCCCCTGGCGAGGGGAGACTATGCGGAAAAGTTATTCTTGTGATTTCACCGCAGACGCGCCGCCGATGATCTCGGTGATCTCCTGTGTGATGGAGCCCTGGCGGGTGCGGTTATATTCCAGCTGCAAGTCGCGTATCATATCGTTGGCGCTCTTGGTGGCCGAATCCATGGCAGTCATGCGGGCACTCTGCTCCGCGCAGAAGCTCTCGGTCATGGCACCGAAGATCATGCCGTGCATATAGATAGGAGCGGTCTGCTCGAACACGGTCCATGCGTCCGGCACCAGCTCGACTTCGCCGCGGGGGTCGCCCAGACCCTTGGGGGCGGGCTGCAGATGCTCGCGGTCCAGCGGCAGCAGACGCACCATGACCGGCTCACTGGTGAGCGCGTTCTGGATCTTGGTGTAGATAAGATAGATCTCATCCAGTTTGCCCGACTTGAAGTCGTCGATGGCGTCCACCGTGATGTCACGGGCGCGCTGCAGCGACGGGGCAGTCGCGCCGTACTGGAACTCCTGCACCAGGCGGGGGTCTTTGCGGAGGGCGCGGTAGCCCACCTGACCGATGACATAGAAACGGTCGTTCCTGTCAGCCTTTTCCAGCAGGAGTTTCAGCACGTTCTGGTTGAAAGAGCCTGCCATGCCCTTGTCTGCCGTCAGTACCAGATAGGCACGGCGGGGATCGCCGTCCTCTCTCTGCCGCTCGTGGAAGAACGGATGCACCGGCTCGTCGGGCAGATGGGGGACGACACGGGAGATGGTGTCTCTCATGCGGGTGAAGTAGGGCAGGACGTTCTGGTAGTTCTTGCGTGCCTTGCGCAGCTTGGAGGAAGAGATCAGATACATCGCGTTCGTGATCTTGCGGGTATCCTGAATGCTCTCGATGCGCTCTTTCAGCAGCTTACTGGACGCCATGACTCTCGCCTCCCTCGTAGGCCTTCCATGCGTTCAGGATGGTGTCGGTCTGCTCGGGAGTGAGCTTGCCGGTGGCCGTGATGGCATCCATCGTGCCGGACACATCTGCATGGAACTGGCGAACAAAGGCAGCGGTGCGCGCCCGCTGCTCAGCGAGAGGCACTTCGTCCAGCATCCCGTGGGAAGCCAGCACAAGGATGACCACCTGCTCGGCGTCGGTCTTGGGCTGATAGAGCGGCTGCTTGAGCATCTCGGTCAGAGCCTTGCCGTGCTCGAGCTGATGGCGGGTCTCGGCGTCCAGATCGGAGCTGAACTGCGCGAAGGACTCCATGTCCTTGTACTGGGCCAGCTCGATACGCAGGTTGGCGTTGGCCTTCTTCATGGCCTTGGTCTGGGCTGCGCCGCCGACACGGGAGACGGACAGGCCCACGTTGACAGCCGGGCGGTTGCCGGCGTTGAACAGAGCGCTTTCGAGGAAGATCTGACCGTCGGTGATGGAGATGACGTTGGTGGGGATGTAAGCGGACACGTCGCCTGCCTGAGTCTCAACGATGGGCAGTGCGGTGATGGAGCCGCCACCCAGTGCATCGCTCATGCGGCAGGAGCGCTCCAGCAGACGGGAGTGCAGATAGAAGACATCGCCGGGGTAAGCCTCACGGCCCGGAGAGCGGCGGAGCAGCAGAGAGATGGCACGGTAGGCCACCGCGTGCTTGGAGAGGTCATCGTAGACGATGAGGACGCTCTTGCCCTGCGCCATGAAATACTCGGCCAGAGCCGTACCGGCATAAGGTGCGATGTACTGCAGCGGGGCGCTGTCGGAAGCGGTAGCCGCCACGATGGTGGTGTAGCTCATCGCGCCATGCTTCTTCAGGTCTTCGGCCACGCGGGCGATGGAAGAAGCCTTCTGGCCGATGGCGACGTAGATGCAGAGCACGCCGGTGTCCTTCTGGTTCAGGATGGCATCGGTGGCGATAGAGGTCTTGCCGGTCTGGCGGTCGCCGATGATCAGCTCGCGCTGGCCGCGGCCAATGGGGAACATGGAGTCGATGGCGAGGATGCCGGTGTGGAGCGGCGTATCCACGCTCTGGCGCTCGAGGATGCCGGGGGCCTGCTTCTCGATGGGGTTGTAGCCCACAGCCTCGATGGGGCCTTTGCCGTCGATGGGCTCGCCCAGCGGGTCGATGACGCGGCCAAGGAAGCCGTCGCCCACCGGGATGCCGGCGCGCTTGCCGCTGCGGGTGACCATGGTGCCGACGCCGACGGTCTCAGCGCCGTCGAAGAGCATGATGCCCAGACGGCCCGGCTCGACGCTCTCCACCATGCCCTTGGCGCCATTCTCGAAGGTGACGATCTCGCCGTAAACGGCGCGGTCCATGCCTTCCACTTCCACGATGCCGTCGGCGGAGGAGATGACCACGCCGCCCTCTTCGCTGGTGGCGGCGGGCTTGTAGTCCTCGATGCGGGTCTTGAGGGTGGCCAGAGAGGGCTTGTCGGCCATCATCTGGTCGATGGCGTGGCGGCCGGAGTTATCGAAGACGCGGTCGCCGATCTGCAGCACATAGCCGGAGAGGCGGCTGTCGTCCACCGTGACGTTCAGGATGACCTCGGTGGCGTCGTACAGCTTCGCGACCTCTTTCTTGATGCGCTCCAGGTCCTCCTCGCGGGGGGTGCGGGCGGCACGGAGGTCAGCTTTGACGATGCGGTTGGCCGAGAAGAACTCGGTGCTGAATTCACTTGCCATTTTCAGCCCCCGCTTTCTCCAACAGGTCGTCCAGCAGGCGGGCGTCGTCCTGCTCGTTCAGGCTGCGGGCCAGCAGCTTCTCGCACATGGCGCGGGCCAGTGCAGTGGTCTGGGCGTCAGCCTGGCGCAGCTTGTGCTGGCGCTCGGCCTCGGCGGCAGCTTTGCCCTCGGCCAGGATGGCGTCGGCCTGCTTCTGGGCGTCAGCCAGCAGCTGCTGCTTGTCCTTTTCGGCCTGCTGCTCGTAGGCAGTGCGGCGGGCAGCAGCCTCGGCGTCCACATTGCGCAGCTTTGCCTGCGCGTCGTTCAGGGTCGCAGCGGCCTCCTGCTTGGAGGTCTCGGCGGCGTTCAGTGCGTCATCCACCTGCTTCTGGCGCTGTGCGATGATGTTCATGACAGGCTTGTACAGGAACTTGCGCAGCAGCAAAAACAGAACCAGAATGTTGACGACTGTATACAGAAGGTTCAGATTCAGAGTCAGCATTCGTCATGCCTCCGTTATCAACCCAGGAACAGGATGATGAGCAGAGCAACGACGAAGCCGAAAATTGCAGTACCTTCGGCCAGAGCTGCACCCAGCAGCAGGTTGGTCTGGATCTTACCGGAAGCTTCCGGCTGGCGGCTGATGGCCTCCGTTGCCTTGCCGGTGGCAATGCCGATGCCGATGCCGCCGCCGATACCAGTCAGCGCTGCGATACCAGCGCCCAGAGCTACGAGTCCGTTCATAATTATTTCTCCTTTTAATCGATCAATTTACTCTTCTCCACCAATACTCTCTTTCATGAACAGCGAGGTGAGGAAGACAAAGACATAGGTCTGGATGAGACCATCGAACAAATCAAAGTACAGGCTGAAGATGGCCGGTACGAACACCGGGACCACCAGCTTGATGAGCTCCATGATGACGAAAGCGCCCAGCACGTTGCCGAACAGTCGCATACACAGGCTGGTGGGGCGGATGGCGATCTCGAGGATGTTCATGGGGGTCATGATGGGGGTGGGGGCGGTGAGGCTCTTGAGGAAGCCCTTGCCGCCCCGGGCATGGATGCCGGAATACTCGATGAGGCAGATACTCATGAGCGCCAGCGCAGCGGTGACATTCAGATCCTTCGTGGGGGGCTTGATGCCGAATACACCGATGAGGTTCGCACAGGCGATGTAGAGAGCCACCGTCATAAGGTAAGGCACATACCGTCTGCCCTGCTCGCCCAGCAGGCCCGTGAAGAAGTTGTCGATCGTGGTGACGACCAGCTCAAGGATGGCCTGCCGCCTGGAGATGTGGTCCACCTTGAGGTTCCGGGTGAGCAGGATGGAGACGATGACCAGAAACAGCATGATGCCCCAGCTGACCACCACGGATTCCGGCACCTGCAGGCCGCCGAGGGAGATCATCTCCACATTCAGCTCCTCTTTCAGGGCCGCAGTCAATGCGTTCATCGCTTTGCCTCCTTTCTGAGCAGAGTCTTATCCTGAAGCGTAAAGGTATCGTTCGTTTTCACTCTATCTCCTTTCGTTTCTTTTATTAAAGCAGCTGTGCTAAAAATCAAAAAAGGTGCGTTTGTTTTTATGGAAACACACCCTCTTTCTGCGCTCAGCGCAGCCCTTTTGCGTCTGGTATCATAGCACGATTGGTGCAGTTTGATAAGACCTTTGGCCGATATTCTACTTTTTGTTATATCTTATTTCACGCCTCGGCCGGGAATGTTGTGCATCTTGCTTAATAATGCGCAGTTAAACTGTCCATTTTGACCAAATCCTTAGTCATTCTTTAGTGGTTCGTTTCATTTTTGAGGTAAAACGAAACCCTTTCGGCAGAATTATGCACTCCATGTATATCTGATATATAAAATTCATATGGCTGTCAAGTGTGTGATACATGAAATTTTCTTATCGCAATCTTCAAAAATAGTGCCGGTCAAAACGGCATCTTTGCGATATGCAGTTTGCGGCTGTTGCTTGTGCATTAAAAACGCAAACTGCTATAATCAGAAGCTTATCTTTATTAAGTAATATTACCTGTTTATAATATAGGCTCACTGGGCATTCTGTCCACCGCGGCGGAAGATAGCACGGAAGATGAAGCGGGCCAGCGGGCCGCAGTAGAACATCTGCCAGCACAGAGCCATCGGGAAATTGCAGCCGAACGTATGCACCCACGTACCGAAGCTGGGCTCCTTGAACAGCACCGTTGCCACAAGGCTCATGACAGGGCACATGATGCAGACGATCATCAGAGAGATGGCATAGGTGATGAACTGCGGCCGGTCGGTGGGGCGCATAAAGGTGAAGGCCAGCGCAGTCGCCAGCTTTTCCACCACGAAGAACTCCAGCACGAAGGCCACCGGCACCATAATGGGCATCTCATGCAGGGCCATGCCGAAGGTGGCGTTGGTCACGCCGCCGGTGGCGAGGGCGACATTGTAGACGATCATTCCATAGACCATGATAGCGGCCATAACGACAGTAAAGACGATTTTTTCAAGCAGAGTCTTAGGCATTTTTGATTTTCTCCTCATTTGTGTTGTGGGGTAAAGTCTTTCGGAACTTTCGCCGCACAAAAAAAGACAGACGAGGGCGGAACCTTCGTCTGTCTTTGCACGACTACCATTCATTGCCCGCTATGATAGCACAAACTCCCGCCCCGCGTAAGAGTTTTCAGCCTTTTTCTCCCGTTTTGCGCAAATCCTTCCACGAACGACCCGAAATTTTCGGGCAGTTTATCGCATTCCCGCCGTCCCTTCAATCACCCGGAGCGAAGTTTGGCAGTTCTTGCGCAGAGGTTTTCCACAAAAGGCCCTGCGGGCCGTCCAGACTGCGCAGGGAGGCTGTTTCAGTCGTGCGTTTGTATGAACAATACAGTTTTTTTGTCATTTATTGAAAAAAATATATCTAATTCATTGTGCATTCTGCGAATGGACAAACCGCGCCCGCGCGTGTATAATAAAGCCAGAAACCAGAGAAGTACAGCAGAAGCTCAAATGAGAGCTAACCCCGCTGACTTTAAGTAGAAAGGAGCGAAGACCGATGGTCGATATGGAACCCGCACAGTACGCACAGACTGTCGGGGTTCGCTGAGAAGCAAAACAGAGGCTCACCACAAACGGGATGCTTCCCCCGTATAAAAACACAACAACAAGAGCCGTTCTTGAGCATCAATAAAGCGAATAATAGAACAGTCTGTGAAATAAAATCCCTCGCGTTCAAATAGATCCGCCGAAGGTGATCCCAATGAAGAAAACTTTTGTACGGAACGTCTTATTTGAATAACTCTAAAGGAGAAACTCCGATGTACTAAGTAATGACACTCCCTTCGCAAATCTAACTCGAAAGAATGTGGTAATATGAAATTCATCTCTGTGATTCGTATCCCGCACTCCAACAGTTAAGAAAAGGGTCATTCCAATGTACTAAGAAATTCATTCCCCTGCCAATCGTTCTTCACCGTTTCAAAGGAGAATCTTCTATGAAACGTCCGGTACAGACCGAAAAATGAAGAAATCGAGGTCAAGAGGCTATGACTCCGAAGAAGTAAGCATCCTGCCGACTGAGGGCTTGCAACCGCCTCAAGTCGGCAGGTTTTTTGTCTGATGTTTTCCAATGAAGCCTGCATCCTCCCGTTTTCCTGCCGGGAGGATGCGGGTTTTGTTTTGTCCCGAATATTTTGCGGCGGCAGGCGCAGAGCCTGTAGACTTTCGAATCTATTTCGTGTATACTTTTGCTCAGAAAGCAGCACTTACAAGGAGGCAGACCACTATGGCAAGCAATTTCGAGTTCTATTCCCCCACCCGGGTCATCTTCGGCAAAGGCACCGAGCAGCGCGTAGGCGCGCTGGTGCGCGAATACGGCGGCACCCGCGTCCTCATCGTCTACGGCGGCAAGAGCGCCGTCCGCTCCGGTGTGCTGAACCGAGCTGAAAAGTCGCTGGCCGAGGCCGGCATTTCCAGCTGGACGCTGGGCGGCGTCGTGCCGAACCCCCACCTCGACAAGGTCTACGAGGGCATCCGCATCGGCAAAGAGAACAGCATCGACTTCCTGCTGGCCGTGGGCGGCGGCAGCGTCATCGACACGGCCAAGGCCATCGCCTACGGCCTGGCCGAGCCGGAAAAGGACGTCTGGGAGCTGTACGAGCACACCCGCACGGCCAGGAAGTGCCTGCCGGTGGCCAGCATCCTGACCATCGCGGCGGCGGGCAGCGAAACGTCCAACAGCAGCGTCATCACTCGGGTGGACACCCACCAGAAGCGGGCCTACAACGACGACATCAGCCGCCCGAAGTTCGCCCTCATGGACCCTGAGCTCACCAAGACCCTGCCCGACTATCAGACCGAGTCCGGCTGCGCCGACATCATGATGCACACCATGGAGCGCTATTTCACCAATGGCGGCAATATGGAGTTGACCGACGCGCTGGCCGAGGGCCTGCTGCGCACCGTGATGAAGAACGCGGTCATCCTCCACACCGACCCGGCCAACTACGAGGCCCGGGCCGAGGTGATGTGGGCGGGCAGCCTGTCCCACAATGGCCTGACCGGCTGCGGCATCGCCAGCGGCGACTTTATGTCCCACAAACTCGAGCATGAGATGGGCGGTATGTTCGACGTGACCCATGGCGCGGGCCTCGCCGCCCTCTGGCCCAGCTGGGCGCGGTATGTCTATAAGGACTGCCTGCCCCGCTTCGTCCGCTTTGCCCGGAACGTCATGGGCGTGACCACCGACGGCACCGACGAGGAGATCGCCCTGAAAGGCATCGAGGCCATGGTGGACTTCTACCACAGCATCGGGATGCCCGCCAGCTTCCATGAGCTGGGCATCGACCCCACCGACGCGCAGATCGACGAGATGGCCCGCCGCTGCCTCGAAGCTTGCGGCTCCGCCCTCGGCTCGGCCAAAAAACTCAGCCTCGACGACATGATCGCCATCTACCGCGCCGCCAACCACTAAGAAAACTTTTTCCCCTCCGCCCGGCACAGAGTATTTTGCTTACTCTGTGCCGGGCATTTCGTTGTCGTTTGTGTGCTTCATCTCACTTTTTTGGCAAAGAAGTGGAAAAGAGATGGGAAAAATAAGAGCATTTGCCTGAACTCGAAGTATAAACGAAGCGCACCCCTTCTCCACACAGAAGCAGAAGAGGTGCGCTTTTCTATGTCCGCCGAAAGTTTTCAACAACACAAAACTTCATTTTCCTATCACAAATTTCCATCATCCTTTTTTGGGGGGCTGTCAAACCTGCGTGAATGGGGTCGTTTCCTGCGTGAATCGCTGTGTCTAAGCCCCGATGGTTATGTTATAATATGGTCATAAGGGAGGAACTTGAGGATGGAGCTTCGATTTGCGGTCGTAGAAGACCGCCTGCCCGACGCTCAGCGGTTGGAGAGCCTTTTGCGGCTGGCTTTCGGCGGCGGGCAACCATTGGTCTGTGACCATTATGAGAGCGGTGACGCCTTTCTGCAGGCGTTTCCCTCAAAAAATCATCAGGTCGTTTTTCTCGACATCTGCATGGAAGGCACCAACGGCATCGAGACGGCGCGCATCCTGCGCCGGACCGACCCCGACCTGCTGCTGGTGTTCGTGACCTCGTCCCCGGAATACGTATGGGACGCATTCCCCGTCCACCCCTTCGATTATCTGCTCAAGCCCTACCGGGAAGAAAAGCTCTTCCAGCTGGCCGACGAGCTGCGGCGGGTGCTCTTCCGGGCCGAACCGGAGCTGGAAGTCCGCATCGCACGGCAGCAGGTACATCTCCCCCTGCGGAAGATACAGTACGCCATGACCCAGAACCACTACGTCCGCATCGTCAGCGACGACGGCGAGTGTCGGGCCGTCTCCACCTTCTCCCAAGTGGAGCAGCTGCTGCGGGCGCAGGAGAACTTCATCGTCTGCAACCGGGGCGTCATCCTGAACATGGACAAGGTGCTCCGGTTGGACAGCGACTGCTTCGAGATGCTGGACGGCACCCGCCTGCCCGTGCGCCAGAAGGACAAGAATACCCTGTTCGCCCAGTTCACACAATATCAGTTCCGCCATATGCGGCGGGAGCTATGACGCCGAGAGGAGGCCCGACCTTGGACTTTTCTTTATTTGGACGCTATTTTCTGGACCTCGCCGTCTTCTACCCGGGGGCATTCCTTTGTCTCGCGCCCCTGTGGGAGCATGTGAAGGCCCCCCGGCGCACCGCTGTGCTGACAGCCGCTCTCGTCACGGTCATCTGCCTTGCGGCGGCGGCCCTCTGCGCCATCTTCGAACTCGACAGCAACATCCTGCTTCTGCCCACCCTGCTGGCGGCGTTCTGGCTGCTGCGCTGGCGGGTGGGTCCGGAAGTTTCCGTGAGCCAGACTGCCTTTCTCTTCGCCGTCTCCGGCGTCATGATGGCAGTCTGCTCCCTGCTTTCCGTGGTGCTCAACGCCCGGGCTGAGGTGGGCAACGACGCCCCGGTCTGTCTCGTCTCCACCTCTCTGCTCAAGCTGGGACTCTCGGCAGTGCTCTGCATCATCTTCTGGTTCACCGCCGTCCAGTGGAGCCGCTGGCTGCTGCGGGAGTACCGGGGCGAAGCCTTCTGGCAGTCGGCCTGGCCGCTGCCCACCATCTACGCGGCTTTCCTCGTCTTCTGTATGCCGCTGGACCCGGCCGTCGTGCTCATCAACCGTCTGATGATCATTTCTGTTCTGGCCGTCTCCATCTCGCTGCTGGGCATCTTTTTACTGCTGTACGAGATGTATCAGGTGGCCCGGGAATACACCCGCAGCGCCCAGCTCGACCGGGAAAACCAGCTTCTGGCCGTGGAATCCCGCCGCTACACCGAGCTGCGGGCCTATATGGAGCAGACCCGGCATCTCCGCCACGACTTCCGCCAGCATCTCCACGTCATTGCCGGACTCACCGAGGCCGGGCAGGTGGATGAGCTGAAAAACTACCTGCACCAGTACGAATCCGAGCTGAGCGAGGAGCGCCCCACCCTCTGCGCGAATCCTGCCGTGGATGCTCTGGCCGGTCACTACGACCACGAGGCCCACAGCCTCGGCGTGCCGGTGGACTGGCGGCTGGAACTGCCCCGCCAGCTGGCCATCCCGGAGGCCGACTTCTGCATGATGCTGGGCAATCTGTTGGAAAATGCTTTCCACGCCAGCCAGAAGCTGCCGCCTGAACAGCGGCAGGTGAAGGTAATGGCCCGGATGCTGAGCCCCGCCATGCTGGGCCTGCTGGTGGAGAACCGCTATGACGGCGTGCTCAAGCGCCAGCAGGGCACCCTCCACTCCACGAAACACGACGGAATGGGCATCGGCCTCGTCTCCATCCAGACGGCTGTTTCCAGATATGGCGGTTCTATGACCGTCGAGACCGAGAACTGTTTGTTCCGGGTGAATATTCTGCTGAACTTATAACCTCTCCGTCACGCCTGCGGCGTGCCACCTCCCCTATCGAGGGGAGGCTGAGAGGTCATGTTATCAAAAAAGGAGGACTCCACCATGAAAATGACCCGACGCAACTTCCTCAGCGCTTCCGCTCTCACACTGCTGTCCTGCCAGCTGGCTCCCGCCGCCAGGGCAGACTGCCTTCTGTCCGACCTTTTCCACGGCGCAGACACCGCCCTGCCGCCGAAGCCTCTGACGGCAAAAGTTATGGACGCCAACCCCTTTATGGGCCGCAGCGAGTCAAACATCCACCACGACTGCTACAACACTGACTCCACCGACGCCGTCCTCCCCGTGGGCATCTGCCCCGAGGTCAACGTGGCAATGGAAAAGACGAACCCCAACGCCTCCCCGGCCATCTTCTTCGACAACTTCGACAACCCCGTCAGCCCGTTCCTCGGCGGTCTGGCCATCCGCGACCTCGACGCAGAAGAAGTCCGCACCATCGGCTTTTTCTCTCCCGCCAAGCACGACGGCGGCGGCTATCTCATCCAAAGCTCCTATTCCTTTGTGGACGGGCGCAACCTCATCGTCTGCCCCACCAGCCACAACCATGTGCTGATGCTTCGCGCCACCGACGAGAACGGTACGCCTCTGCCGGTTTTTGAAAAGGTACTGGACATCAACATCAAAGAGGCTGCCGAGCGGGTGCTTGGCCGCAACCTCGAGCAGAACCTGCTCTCCATCGTCTTTGACTACGACGGCAATCTCTGGTTCGTCACCGGCGGCTTCCGCATCTACCCCAGCCGCGGCCAGCAGGGCGCGATGGGCTACATCTCCCACAACGCCATCGAAACCATCCTTGCCGGCGGCACCGCCGACCTCGACCACGAAGTCCATGTCTACGCTCCCGCTCCGGGCGAAGGTGCTGAAAACGGCATTGCCTCCTGCCGGGAGGGTGCGGTCATCCTGACGAACCTTGCCTGCTACCTGCTGCGTGCCAACGGCGGCGTTGAAGTCGTCTGGCGCACCCCCTACGACAGCGTGGGCGCAAAAGACAGCCGCGAAGGCGCTGCCACCACCGGCGGCGGTCTGGCATGGGGCGGCGGCTGCTCGCCCTCTCTGAGCCGGGAGCTGGTCTTCTTCACCGACAACCTCGAGACGGTCAGTCTGATGGCTGTGGACATCCGCACCGGCGAAGTCGCCGCCAGCCACCCGGTCATCGACGAGCTGCCCGCCAACATGCCGGTGTCGGTGGAAAATTCGGCCATCGTCTACGACCACGGCAATGGCCGGGTCAGCACCATCGTCTGCAACTGGTTCGGCGCAGGCAGCCCCAACCTCGCAAAGCCCGACAGTGACTCGTCCATCCAGAGCTACGAGAACATCTACGACCGCAACTGGCTGCTCAAGGGCAACTGCATGATCATGCCCGGCGTCGAACGGGTGGACACCATCCGCACCGCCGACGGCTGGACCATGAAGAGCATCTGGTGCCGCGACGACCTCAGCGACACTTCCATGATGAAGCTCTCCACCGCCACCGGCTATATCTATGGCTTCGTGCAGGACGTGGACAGCGGCATGTGGCAGTACATCGTGCTGGACTTCGACACCGGAAAGACCGTCCTCACCGTGGACGTCGCCTCCCTCTACGGCTACAACAACATGGCCATCGGCATGTACGCGGGCCGTGACGGCAACAAGCTCTACTGCCCCACCGGCTACAAAGAGCTTCTCCGCCTGCAGGACCGCTTCGTCTTCCTGCCCGAGATGCCCTACCGGAAGGTCGATCTGGACAAGACCTCCCGCCGGGTGCTTTCGGCGGCAGAGTTCCAGGCCGCAGGCGGCACCGGCACCCCCGCAAGCTGGCTCCACACCGCCACCCTCGACAACCTCCACCCCGCGACTACCGTTTCTTTCCGTATCAACGGCCTGACCGGAAATGCCGCCGACTATAAGCTCTTCGCCCTCGGCACGGATGGCCGCTACCACGAGGTGTCCGACTGGCACTTCGACGATGCCCCGGCCCGTCTCAGCGCGAAGAAGGTCTACACTATCTGCCTCACCGCACAGGACGGCGGCAGCTTCGACCTCTCGCCCGACGCCAAGGAAGTCACCCTTTCCATCGTTCTGGCCCGCTGAATCTGACAAAGCAGGAGGACTCCCGCCATGAAAATGACCCGCCGCGATTTCCTCAAGCTCTCCTCTGCCGCTGCCGCCGCCTGCGGCGTCACGCTGCTGCCGGCCCAGAAAGCCGATGCGGCTTCTGCCATCCAGACCCTGCTGGAAGAAGCTTATCTCTACGCCTTCCCGCTGGTGCTCGTGGACGCCACCAAGACCGTCTCCACCAACACGAAGACCGCTTCCGCCAGCCGCGCCCCCGTCAACCAGTTCATCCACGCCCGGAAGCTGCTGGACGCTTCCAGCCGCACGGTCGTCAGCCCCAATGTGGACACCATCTACACGCAGGCGTGGCTGGACGTCAGCGCCGAGCCTCAAATCTACGTCGTGCCGGAGGCCGACCGCTTTTTCAACGTGCAGGTACTGGACGCATGGACGAACACCGCCGCCGTGCTGGAAGCACCCGGGGCCTACGCCATCGCCTACTCGAGCTGGGAGGGCACGCTGCCCGAGGGCGTCCGGCGCATCGACATTCCCACCCGGACGGTCTGGACCATCGCCCGCATCATGCTCTCCGGGCCGGACGACCTGCCGAACGTGGCGGCGCTTCAGGGCCGGATGCAGCTGATGCCCCTCTCGGCCTACCCCGCCGGGCTGGCCGCTGCGCCGGAAGGGAGCTATTCTCCGGAGAACGATTTCGTCCCGGTGCAGAAGGTACTCGCCATGACGCCGCAGGAGTTTTTCGACACCGCCAACCGGCTGATGGAGACAGACCCGCCCGCCGAGGCGGACGCGCCTCTTCTCCGCAGCCTCGCGGCCCTTTCCGTCGGCCCGGGCCAGCAGTTCGACGCCTCCGCCCTCGGCCCTCTCGGCGGGCTGCGCTGGAAGCGGCTGCTCCTTCAGCTCAAGAGCAGCCTCCGGGCACAGGCAGCACGCTATTCCCGCCAGATGGGCCAGTGGATCTACTATGGCGACCCCATCGGCAATTTCGGCACCGCCTACGACTACCGGACGATGGTCGCCCTGATGGGCCTCGGGGCCAACACCACCGACATCGCCATCTACCCGCGCACCTCCACCGACAGCGCCGGGGCCGACCTTACGGGCCAAAAGACCTACACGCTCCACTTCGACGCCCTCCCGCCCACAGTGGGCAACGGCTTCTGGTCGGTGACGGCCTACGGCGAGGACAACTTCCTCATCGACAACCCCATCAGCCGCTACTGCGTGAACGATCGTTCCGGCCTCCATCGGAACGCCGACGGCTCGGTGGACGTCACCCTCTCCAAGGACGCGCCCGAGGACACTACCAACTGGCTCCCCGTCTCGGACGAAAAATTCCACCTTTTCCTCCGCATCTATAAGCCCGACTGGACGGCGCTGGACAGCTTCCCGCCGCCGGTCATCTCTGTGAAGTAGCAAAAACGCCATCTGCGTCTCGGCGCAGATGGCGTTTTCATCGTTACAGCGTTTTACAGGGTGCTCAGCAGGCGGTGGCCGCCGTTCTGGTCGGCGGCATAGCGGGTGGTGCGGTTGACCTGATTGTCCAGCGGCAGGCCCTCAGCGTAGCGCTTGAGGTTGTGGATGAAGATGTCCACGATGTTGTCCAGCGTCTTGGGCAGGCTGAACTTGCCGGAGTTGTGGGGCGTGATGATAGCGCCCGGCTCACCCCACAGCGGGTGGTCGGCGGGCAGAGGCTCCGGGTCGGTGACGTCGAGGCCCGCGCCAAAAATTTTGCCGCTGCGCAGGGCCTCCACGAGGGCGTCGCTGTCCACGGTGGTGCCGCGGCCCACGTTGATGAGGATGGCACCGTCCTTGCAGCGGGCGAAGCGCTCGGCGTTGAACAGTTTGTTGGTCTCAGGGGTGCCGGGCAGGCTTAGGGCGATGAGGTCGGCCTCGGGCAGCTCCTCGTCCAGCTGGCTCTGGACCACCACACGCAGGCAGTAGTCCGGGCAGGGCGTGTCGGGGTGGACCATGCGGCGGACGCCCACCACCTCAGCGCCCAGCATATGGGCGCGGCGGGCGAAGTTGGAGCCGATGTCGCCCATGCCGACGCAGAGCACCCGCGCCCCGGTGATGCCCCTCACGGGGCGGTCAATGGGAGCCCACTGGCGCTGGTTCTGGCGGTCGCGGTAGAGGAACATATCCTTCTGGATGCCCAGCCACATGGCCAGCATCCACTCGCTGATGGCCAGACCGTAGGCGCCGGTGGCGTTGGTCATCATGCAGGTTTCGGGCAGGACGCCGGGCTTCAGGTAGGCGTCAGGGCCGGCGGAGTTGGACTGGAACCACTCGATGTGCTTGTTCTGGCTGATCATCGACACCGGTGCGTTGCCCAGCACGATGTCGGCCCAGAGCACATCTTCGGCGTGGACGTCGTCCAGCGCGTTGAAACGGAATTCAAATTCCGGCACGGATGCCTCCAGCGCGGCGCGGTGGGCGTCGTTCAGGGGCAGACATACCAAAACTTTTTTGTGCATAAGGATACCCTCACTTCCTGTGTATTCTTCTATAAGAATACTCTCCCCCGCCCCGCTCCGCAAGAGGCAAAATGGCTGCTTTCTTAAGAATTCCTTAGGATTTTATCCCACAAATCCCAAGAAGTATGTGATAAGCTGTCCACAATGCAGAAAATCTGCTATACTGACACTATGCAATACAGGAAAGGAATCATAGACTATGCAGACCATCATGATCGTAGAGGATGACCCGGACATCCGGGACGGCGTGCGCATCCTTCTGTCCGGGGAGGGCTACCGCATCCTCGAAGCCGAAAACGGTCCCCGCGCCCTCAGCCTGCTCACACCGGAAGTCGATCTGGTCATCCTCGACATCATGATGCCCGGCATGAGCGGCCTGCGGGTCTGCGAGGAGATACGAAAGACCTCCACCGTCCCCATCCTCTTTCTCACCGCAAAATCGCAGGAATCCGATAAGCTTCTGGGCCTGACGGCGGGCGGCGACGACTATCTGGCCAAGCCCTTCTCCTTCGCGGAGCTGAGCGCCCGGGTCAAGGCTCTGCTGCGGCGCTACTGCGTCTATCAGGGCAAAGACCAGGCTGAACCTCACCACCCCAGGCCCGACGCCCAGATGCTGGAGCTCCACGGCGTGCGCATCGCGCTGGACTGCAACCGGGTCTGGGTGGACGAGCAGGAGGCCGACCTGACCGAGACCGAGTACAAGATCCTCAAGCTGCTGATGCAGAGCCCCCAGCGCATCTTCCCGGTGCAGGTCATCTACGAGACCGTGTGGGGCGAGCCGTATTTCTACGTCTCCAACGGCACCGTCATGGTGCATATCCGCAATCTGCGGATGAAAGTAGAGCATAACCCTCAGAATCCTCAGCGCATCTGCACTGTCTGGGGCAAAGGCTACCGCTTTGCGGCGCAGGAGGACGGCAATGGCAACACCTGAAAAGCACGGTCTGGCGAAACAGTTCACCCGGCTCATCGTCCTGTCGGGACTGGCGAGCTTTCTGCTTCTGGGCTTTCTGCAGGTGGTGCTGAACAAGGGCCTCCGTCTTTATTTCGACCAGCCCGAGGTTCAGACCAAAGCTTCCCAGTATCAGGTCAACGAGCTGCAGAACTATATCACCGAAAATTCCCTTTCCAGCGCAGACATCAAAAAGCTCACCGACTGGACGCGGAGCCATCGCTATAACCTGTTGGAGCTTTACCGCGACCAGAAGCTCATCTATTCGTCCTACGCCCCCCGCCACTACTACAAGAACAACAACCCGGAGGCCCCTGAGCTGACCGACAGTCACCAGCACGGCCCCTTCTACGACTGGTCGCCCGTCTACACCCTGAACTTCTCGGACGGTGAGATCACGGCCCTGCTCTACTACAACGGTTTCGACGCCTGCTACAGCACTGGCTGTGACCTCCTGCTCATCATCTGCCTCGCATCCTTCCCCCTCTTTTTCCTCTGGGGGAGCCGGGGCATCGTGAAGTACATCGTCCAGCTCAGCGAAGAGATCCAGGCCATGGAGGGCGGCGACCTCGACCACCCTATCACGGTGCAGGGCAGCGACGAGCTGACGACGCTGGCGTCCAGCCTCGACTCCATGCGTCTCACCCTCCGCCAGCAGCACGAGGACGAGGCGGCCGCCGCCGCCAAGGTGAAGAACCTTATCACCGAGATGAGCCACGACCTCCGTACGCCCCTGACCACCCTGCTGCTCTACACCGAGATCCTTCGCCACCGCAAATATGAGACGACGGCGCAGGCCGAAGATTACCTTGCCAAGATAGACACCAAGGCCCGCCAGCTCAAGCAGCTGTCGGACAACCTCTTCGAATACGCCCTCGTCACCCGGGATACCGTGGCCGTCCTCGACCCGCCGGCCCGCTTCTCCCAGATATTTGAGGAGCCGCTGACCGAGATGGTGGGCGAGCTGCAGGAGCGGGGCTTTGCCTGCGCCCTCGAGCTGGGCGAGGAGGACGACACCCTCACCGTAAAAGAGCAGTACGTCCGCCGCATCCTCGACAACATCACCTCGAACCTGCTCAAATACGCCGACCCGGCGCAGGACATTTCCGTCCGCTTCGTCAAAGAGAACGGCAAAGCCGGGCTTGCCTTTGAAAATGCCGTCCTCCCCGGCCAGCACCGCACCGACAGCACGAAGGTCGGCCTCACCAGCATCGAGGCCATGATGGAAAAGATGCACGCAGCATGCCGCATCAAGCAGAGCAGCGAACGCTTTTGCATCACGCTGCTGTTTTCCATAGAGAAATAACCTCTCCGTCAGCGCTGACGCGCTGCCACCTCCCCTAACGAGGGGAGGCCTTGGCATACCGGAAAACTTAATCTCTTCGCCAGAGGCTCCCCTCGGTAGGGGAGCTGGCTGCCGAAGGCAGACTGAGAGGTTTACATTGTACAAAAACTTCATCCCTCTTAAGCGCATCTTAATAAATTTCTCGAGCATTTCCTAAGATTTGGAATGTATACTTCTCCCTGTCAGATGGGGAGAAGTGCTCCCCGCGAAATCTCTTAGGAGGGGCAAATCACCATGCTATCAAAAAAGAAACCACAGGACAAGGTCGATCCGGAATATCTCGTCGGCCTTGACACGGCCTCTGCCCAGCCGGCTCCGGCGGGCGTGAAGCCCTTTATCCAAAAGCACTGGAAGCCCATCATCGCCGTCGTCTGCGCGGCAGCGGTGGCCGCAGCCGTGCTTGTCCCGAAGAACAGTGCAAAGCCCGCTGCCGCCAGCGCCCAGTATGTTGAGACGAGACCCGAAAAGCGGAACATCGCCAACAGCTACAGCGCCGACGGCACCATCACCGCCGCTGACACCTACACCGTCAAGCCGATGGTCAAGGGTACTGTCCTGACCGCCGACTTCGAGGTGGGCGACACGGTCAACAAGGGCGATGTGCTCTACACCATCGACAGCTCCGACATGGCCAGCAGCGTGGAGAAAGCCCAGCTTTCTCTCGACCAGGCCCAGAGCAGCTACGACGACGCCGTGGATGCCCAGTACATCCGCAGCTCTGTCCGGGGCACAGTCTCTTCCCTGAAGGTCAAGGCGGGCGACGTCGTCTCTGCCGGGCAGGAAGTGGCCGTCGTCCGGGATGACTCCACCCTGCTGCTGACGCTGGACTTCCCCGCCGCCGACGCCGCCACTTATTTTGTCGGCCAGAGCGTGGATGTGACCATCGACGGCACCTTTGAGACGACCACCGGCACCATCCAGTCCATCTCCGGTGCCGACAGCCTTTCCAGCGGCAATCTCGCCGTCCGCTCGGTGGTCATCGCCGTGCAGAACCCCGGCACCCTGAACACCACCATGTCCGGCACTGCCTCCATCAGCGGCGTCAGCGCCATGAGCTCGGCACACTTCACCTGCCAGTATGAGCAGACCATCACTGCCGCTGCCAGCGGCACCGTGGCCGCCCTCTGCGTGAAGGAAGGCAGCACTGTCGGCGTGGACACCGCCCTCATCCAGCTTTCCAGCTCTTCCCTCTCCAAGCAGATGAAGTCGGCTTCCAACAGCCTGCGCAGCGCCGAGATTTCTCTTGACGACACCCAGCGCTCTATGGAGGACTATACCATCACCTCCCCCATCAGCGGCACCATCATCGCAAAAGACGTCAAGGTCGGCGACACCGTAGGCTCCAGCTCCTCCACCACCGAGACCATGTGCGTCATCTACGATTTGAGCTACCTCGAGATGACGCTGGACGTCGATGAGCTGGACATTCTCGACATTCAGGTGGGCCAGAAGGCCGAGATCACCGCCGACGCCATCAGCGACCGCACCTTTGAGGGCGTCGTCACCAGCATCTCCTCCGCAGGCACCACCAGCGGCGGCACCACCACTTACCCCGTCACCATCCGCATCGACGACACCGGCAGCCTCATGCCCGGCATGAATGCCACTGCCGTCATCGACATTGCCAGCGCCGAGGATGCCCTTTCGGTCCCCAACGCGGCCATCGTCCGGGGCAATTACGTCCTCGTCACCGAGTCTTCCCCCTCTGCCGCCAACGCTGATCCCAGCATGAAGACCCCCGACGGCTATGTCTACGTCAAGGTGACCACCGGCGTCAGCGACGACGACTACATTGCCGTCACCAGCGGCCTCGAGGAGGGCGACACCATCGCCTACGATTCCAGTACGGCCTCCCAGTCCAGCAGCGATGACCAGAACGGCTTCCCGGGCGGCGGGATGCCCGGAGGCGGGGGTATGTCTGGCGGCAGAGGCGGCGGAGCGCCGGGAGGTGGCTTCTGATGAGCGCACTCATTGAGTTCGACTCCGTCTGCAAATATTACCAGATGGGCGACACCCTCGTGAAAGCCGCCGACCACGTTTCTTTCCAAATCAACAAGGGCGAGTTCGTCGCCATCGTGGGCCAGTCCGGCTCGGGCAAGTCCACCTGCATGAACATCATCGGCTGTCTGGACGTCCCCACCGAGGGTACTTATCTTCTGGATGGCCGCGACGTCGGCAAGATGAGCCGCCGGGAGCTGGCAAGCATCCGGAACGAGAAGCTGGGCTTCATCTTCCAGCAGTACAATCTGCTGCCGAAGCTCACCCTTCTCGAGAACGTGGAAGTCCCCCTCGTCTACGCCGGCATCCCCGCCGCTCAGCGCCACGCGAAAGCGAAAGCTGCCCTCGAGCGGGTGGGCCTCGGCACCAAGCTCAAGAATAAGCCCAATCAGCTTTCCGGTGGTCAGCAGCAGCGCGTGTCCATCGCCCGTGCGCTGGCCCGGGACCCGGCGGTCATCCTCGCCGACGAACCCACCGGCGCTCTGGACAGCCACACCAGCCGCGAAGTTCTGGGGATGCTCCAGAACCTGCACAAACAGGGCAACACCGTCGTCCTCATCACCCACGACAACTCCATCGCCGTGCAGGCGGAGCGCATCATCCGGCTGGAAGACGGCTGTGTCGTCTATGACGGCGACGCTCATTCCCCTGACGCCGTGGTCCAGCCCACCCTCACCTTCACGAAACAGGAGGCGGCCACATGATACACGAGACCGTCCGTCAGGCGTTCCAGAACATCTGGAGCAATAAATTCCGCCCCCTCCTCACCATGCTGGGCATCATCATCGGCGTCATGGCCGTCATCGTCATCGTCGGCCTCGGCAACGGCATGACTCAGAGCATCAAGGACAGCTTCGCCGATATGGGTACCAACATCCTGAGCGTTCAAATCATGGGCCGCGGCTCCCGCAATGTGTCGGTGGATGCGGTGTACGACATCGTGGAGTCCCACCCCGACCTCTTCGCGTCCGTCTCCCCCACCGGCACCGTCAGCGGCACCGTCAAGGTCGGCACCGACAGCTACTCCAACACCACCGTCAAGGGCATCAGCGAGGTCTACTTTGATATGCTGGGCTACACCATCGACGAAGGGCGGCTGCTCAACTATGTGGACCTCGAAAACAACAAAAAAGTCTGCGTCGTGGGTGCCTACATCAACCGCGTCGCCTATGGCGGCAACGCCGTGGGCCAAACCATCAAGATCGGCTCTACCCGCTACACCATCGTCGGCGTGCTGGAAGCCAGGGTCACCGACCCGGAAAATCAGGAAGGCAGCAACGATGATATGATCTTCGTGCCTTACACCACAGCGCTGCGGGTCGCCAAGTCCAGCACCGTCAGCTCCTATTCCGTCACCATCGCCGACGAATCGAAGCTCTCCGAGGGCAAGACCATCTTTGAAGATGCTCTGAAGAGCCTTCTCCACTCGGACAGCGGCTATATGGTCACCAGCCTCAGTGAGATGCTGGACACCATGACCTCCATGGTCAACATGGTCGTCACCATCCTGACCGCCATCGCGGCCATCTCCCTGCTCGTGGGCGGCATCGGCATCATGAACATCATGATGGTATCGGTGACGGAGCGCACCCGTGAGATCGGCATCCGCAAAGCCCTCGGCGCACAGGAGAGCACCATTCTCGGCCTCTTCGTCACCGAAGCCGCCGCCACCTCCGCGCTGGGCGGTGTGCTGGGCATCGGGCTGGGTTACCTGCTCTCTGCCGTGGCGAACCGCATCCTTCCGATGGTCCTCACCGATATGACCCTCACCGTCTCCCCCTCCATCGGCTCTGTGGCCGTGGCCTTCAGCATTTCGGTGGGCATTGGCGTGCTCTTCGGCTTCCTGCCCGCCCGCCGCGCCGCACGGCTGAACCCGATCGAGGCGTTGAGGTACGACTAACCTCTCCGACTGCGCCCTTGGCGCAGCCACCTCCCCTACCAGGGGAGGTGGCGCGGCGTCAGCCGTGACTGAGAGGTTTCACATCTTATTTAAGGAGTAACACCATGAAAAAACGATTCCTCGCGTTTTTGCTGGCGGTCAGCATCGCGGTGTCCATGCTGGTGATGCCCGCGTCTGCGGCTGGCTCCAACGCCGCCGTTCAGGCCGCTGTGGCTCTGGGCGGCATGACCACCGAGCAGTCTGCTCAGCTCGATCTTCCCCTCACCCGCGGCCAGCTGGCCCGGCTGCTCACGGCCTTCTCGTCCTACCGCGAAAGCGTGGCCGCACAGGGCAGCACCGGCACCCTCTTCTCGGACGTCAACGGCGCTTCTGCCTACGGCCCCTACATCCGGGTGGCCGTCCAGCAGAGCTGGCTCAGCGGCTATCTGGACGGCAGCTTCCGCCCCGACAACGCCGTGACCCTCGAAGAAGCCTGCACCGCCGTGCTCAAGCTTCTGGGCTATGACGTCACCGCCCTCAGCGGCACGTTCCCCGCCGCACAGCTCAACAAGGCTTCCTCTCTGGGCCTGCGCAGCAACATTTCTGCCTCTCAGGGCAGCACCCTCACCCTTGCCGAGGGCGCGCAGCTGGTCTACAACGCTCTGACCGCCACGACCAATGACGGTCAGGTCTACGGCAGCACCATCGGCTTCACCGTCACCGACGGCCAGATAGACGTTTCCTCTATCGTGATGGTCGATCTGCAGGGTCCCTTCGTGGCCGATGCGGACACCGTTCTGCCCTTCGTCCCTGTCTCCATCTACCGCAACGACTCCGTCGTTTCGTCGGCTGACCTCTCCGCCTGCGACGTCTACTACTACAGCGAGAGCGCCCGCACCCTCTGGGTCTATTCCCGCAAAGCCGCTGGCCGCATCACGGCCGTCTCGCCCACGGCCAGCGCTCCCACGGCTGTGACCGTGGCCGGCACCACCTACACCATCGGCAGTTCCTCCGCTGCTGCCACCCTCTCCTCCCTCAACGGCGGCGGCGTGGGCCAGGTGGTCACTCTGCTGCTGGGCATGAACGATGAGGTCGTCTCCGTCCTCACCGGAGACGAGGCCGACGCCGTGTTCTACGGCGTGGTCCAGTCCTCATCCCGCAGCCTGACCGAGGAAAATGGCGCAGACGTCCAGCAGGAAGTCTCCGTCATGTGTACTGACGGCACCGCCCGCACGGTCCATGTGGACAAGAGCCTCAACTATGTGGCTGGCACCCTCGTCGAGGTGTCCGTGACCGCCGACGGTGAGTCCGTCGAAAAGCTGGAGAGCCGCTCCACCAGCGGCACCATCAGCGACGATGCATCCGCCTTGGGCAGCACTCCGCTGGCCGAGAACGCAGAAATTCTGGATACGACTTCGGAGGGTGTGGCTGGGACTGTTGTTCCCAGCCGACTATCGGGGGTAACTCTTTCGGACTCTGACGTCCGCTACTACACCACCAACGAGAACGGCCAGATCGACCGCCTCATCCTCTCCAATGTCACCGGCGACCTCTACACCTACGGTGTGCTGGACGACGTGAAAAACCTCACCACCACCGTGGGCGACAAGGTCGATTCCAAGGTGAAGTCCTCCCTCACCGATTCCGACAACTCCACCACCACGACCACTACCAGCAAGTCGGACGGCCAGATCATCTCCGACGTGAAGGACATCGTCCTCCCCACCACCAGCGAGATCTTGTGGGGCATCGTGGACGGCAGCATCGGCTCTACCCTCTGGCAGAGCCTGACGTCCAGCACCGGAAGCCTCGCCAGCTATGTGCTCAACCTCGCCGCTGACAACACCAGCGGTGCCGTGAGCAGCGTGCTGAGCTGGGTGGCCAAGGGTGCCGCCTACAGCTGCTATGTCGATGGCAAGGCTGTCAGCTACCAGACCTCGGTGAAGTACCCGGTCCTGGCCGGCGGCATCGCCGTCAGCACCAGCCCCTCCGGCACCGTGAAGTCGATGGTGCAGCTGGTCCCCATCAACATCGACAAGCTGGGCGCGGCCTCGGCCATGAGCGGCTCCAAGCGCTATGAGCTTGCCGACGATATGCAGGTGTACCTGTGGTACAAGGGCCAGTATTACGCCACCACCCTCTCGCGGGTCAACGCCGAAGATTACCACCTCATCGGCTGGTACGACAGCCTCGGCTGTGCAGCAGGCGGCAAGCTCCGCGTGCTCATCGCCGTGAAGAACGGCTAAAAAAGCAGAAGACGCCCTTTCCATCGGGGAAGAGCGTCTTCTGCTTTTATCTTACGATTTACTGCATCAGGCTGGAGCGGCATCAGCGCCGACATCAAATCCACCGGCGGCAGCGGGATGGCTCAGATGGCTGCGCTCAGCGTGGAGGCGAAGAGCATGGCCGTGAAAAAGTTCAGAGCTACTCTGCACATAGCAGTCTTTTCTTTTATCAGGCAGGCCTCTTAGCGTCCAAAGATTTAACTTCGTCAACCGTTAACCCGGAGAACAACGCAATATCCTCGTAGCTCAATTTCTTAGAAGCCAACATTGTCTTTGCAATTTCAATATTCCGTTCCCGGACAGTTTCATTTCGCATTTCTTCCATTGCTCTGCACATAGTTGCCACTCCTTTCGCATCTTGCTTAAAGTATTGTACCCGATTTGCAAGCACCGAATAGAACATATCCTTTGCATCGGTACAGAAAAAGTCGTGCATCAGCTTTCCAAGAGCAGTCTCATCCTTGATCTGAGAGTTCACATAGATGATATGTGACTGGTCATTGAAAACTGTACCTGTTTCTTCCACCATGCGATAAATATGGTAGATCGGTAATCCAGCCTTTAATACATCGTTTTCGGTGATGAAGATAACATACGTCTCGTTCAGAGCATCATAGCTGCTGCCCGAGCTGGTAAGGTTCGCATCCAGCAGGCTGCTATTGTAGCGGGCGCGCTTTTCGCTTGCACCCCGGTCGCTGCGCTGCACCTCGATATTATATGCACGGTTCTGCTCGTCAATAGCCAGAATATCTAGCCGAACGGAACGTCCCTGCAAATTTTTGATGCCATATTGGCCGTGAACCTCACGAACCTTCAAATCTTTTCGCTTGAGAATAATTTGGAGCAAAAATTCTGCACAAGCAGTATCTTCAAAAACCGCTGCCATAAAATCATCGTCGATAAGACGCAGCCCTCTCAGGCGCTGCAAGTCCTGTTCATGCTTGCGCTCAAAGTCCAGTTCCTGCTGAGTTTTACTTTCGGACATAGGTTCACCTTCTCCCCACTTTCAAGAACATAGTACCATATTTCAAGTTTTTTTACAAGGCGACGTACATTAAAGAACAGAATGCTTTCTGGATGGTGTAATTCAACCACCTGCAAAAACCTGAAAACGGTGCAGGTGAAGCAATGCCCCCCAATTTTGACTCAGATAAAAAAGAAAAGCACCATACTTCCTACGAAGTACAGTGCTTTTTTGGTGGAGAATAGCGGGATCGAACCGCTGACCTCTT